>JAABUI010000007.1_pt1 | contig 374330 bp, 383 predicted proteins | sample 5559111 | NCBI WGS metagenome assembly JAABUI01 (sample SAMN10711870, study PRJNA513365) | rock metagenome | isolation source: Antarctica rocks | place: Antarctica: Victoria Land, Buttleship Promontory
CCCTTCGCGTTGACATCCGCCCCCTTCTCTAATAGCAGCCGCACCACCATCTCGTGGCCGCGGTACGATGCCTCATACAGCGCGCTGCCGAAGCTTCCGCCCTGGGCGTTAACGTCCGCCTCCCGTCCAGTCAACTCTTGGATAACAGCTATAAATCCTCCAATAGAGGCTAATTGTAAAGGCGTGGTTCCTTTACAATTTGTTTGTTCAACATATACGGAAGCTACTGTCCACCAATCTGATATAACAGCATGAAATCCAAACACAGATATTGATAAGATGCTTCGAGAAGACGGTGATAGCTCTTTATATATTCGGTATAATGGCATGCCAAAATAAAAAGATCGATCGCTGGCAAAATGTTTTTCTATGCTCGAATACCAATTCTGATAGGCAGGGCTACTTTCGTTTAATGAGCCAAGAAATTTCTTAAGCCGTGAAACCAGATGACTGTCAATATCGCTTTCTCCGTATTCTTGAACATGTGTTGCCCAGTGAAATCTTGCGTATGTAAGAAGACAGCTAGCATCGGAAGAAAAACCTTCATCGATGTCGTCTATATCTTGAAGCTGATAGATCGGATGATTTAGTAAGGTCAGGCAAACCTTTGCTATAAGAGCATTTGATTTAGCATAGCCCCAATGGTGGTTTTCGAAATATTCTTGAACAGAAAGATGGGAGAATTTGCAGATCTTCAGCTGCTGATCGACCACGAGTAAATTACAACAGGCTCCAAGGACGGTGTCGATGTCGATATCAATATTATCTACATCTTCAGTCTCGGGATCTTGGCAAGCTGCAGCAACTAGCTCGTCTGGTGATAATGGATCGCGGGAATACATGATCCACTGAAAAGCTCGATTGGCAATGTCACAGGAACTGCCCTTTTGGTCCTGTATTTGGCTGTAGATCTCGTCGTATGCCTTGTTAAGTGTATCTGGTAGCTTCCCTAATCTCTCTCGAATATCACGTTCGCGAGAAAGCTCAAAGAGTTGGGCAAGCTGTAAGGTCACCCATTGAAACCTGCGACAATGTCAGCTAATGGTATGCCCTGTAGGAAGCAATCACTGTCAACGCACATTCCCTCGCTTTTATCTATAAGAGTCTCGTGTATTTCTGCTTTGAGAGCTGGGCTGATATGCCTCTGCCAGTGCTGCGGACTTCTACCGAGCCTTTCACTTACGACCCTTTCAATATCTTTTCGATTATCTGTTGCTTTGATCTCCAAGTTTGGTCCAACTCCAAACCGATATTTGATATCTTCGTCCGGGCGACTAGATATGAACATCTTTAGTAAACCAGGGGATTTGTCAACAAGTTCATCCAGCGTGTGTAGAAGTTTGACCCGCGTTTGTCTGTCGCACTCATCTAGCGCGTCCACAGCTATTGTGACCTGAGGATAGATTTTAACCAGTTCCTCGAGAAGAGACAGGCTCTGGTCGTATTTAAGCCTCCCGGAGGCAAATCCAGTTCCTCGTTCCTTATCATAAATTTGATAGATCAGACCTTGAATAGGACGATCGTCTCTGGGTCGGGTCGATAACTGTCGGACGAGACTGGCTAAGATATACTCCGGGTCACGGTGGTCGTCCTGGTTGCGGTCACAATAGAAATACGCAAAAGCTTCGTCGTTGTCATCTATTGCAAAAGTCGTGAGCAGTTTATCAACAACTGTCGAGACAAGTTTAGTTTTCCCGGCCCCGGCTAGTTGACCTGTAGCACTTCTAAATTTACGTTATTAGAAACTTACGAATTCCGTGTAGCCATAATATCGACGAAGAACTTGAGCTGCGCCATTTAAGGTACTGTTCATGGTTAAGCAGCCACTCGCCTGTCCCTTTTGTCCATTCTTGGCGAGCTGTGAGATGGTTTTCTTTGTACGGAATGGTTGAGATCCACCTTAGGATCTCGGGTCGAGCTTCAACATCTAGGTTCTGGCACAACTTATCAACCTTGGAATCGACTCGCAAGATAGGATTCTGAAGGTCTGTAAGAAGATTTTTTAATTTTCTCCCGCGTTCGTCAGCGTGCACACCCTCGCAATTACGGGCTTCGAGATCAACTTTTCTCTCCAATGTCTCGCATTCCGTGACAAAAGTCAAGGAGCCCTCAGGGTTTAGAATACCGTGGAAAAATCGAGAGCCATGGCTTCTTTCGTAAAAGCTGCAAGCTGAGGCAAGAAAGCCTAGTATAGCAGCGTATAAAACCACTAGAGCTGATCTTAAATTTGCTATGGAATCCTTGTCCATCTCTTGATTAGTATGCTCACTCTGAAGATAAAGAAGCTCGTAGATTCTGCATCGTTTGATGAGGTAGGTCGCCTTTTCAAGGCCAATCAGCAAAGCTCCTGCTTGTTGGCTCTCTACGACAGCCACCTATTATAAATTAGTATACTATTATATCAGGAAGACGACAGCTTACCTGTAGGAGGAATCTCACACCCGCCCATGGTAATGCAGCGTGGACTGGATCAAAATTAACTGCAATATCGCCCACTCCTTTGAACATGTTGATCCAATGAACAATTTTGGCTGCAACATCGCGGAGAACAATGTTCTTGCCTCCCACTCTCAGAACCCATCCATGCTTTTCGAGCTCTTTTTGCCTTTGTATGGCAGCATCGAGTAGAGATTGAGGGGATATCAACTCTGTTGAGTTTTTTTGGATTATCACCCGATCTTCTTGCGGTAGCTTTTGGAGGGCATCGGCCCAAGGACATTTGACTGTGGCACTGGGGGCAGGCCTATTTGTTTGCGTAGACGGCCGAGTTGTGGTATCAGGAGCAATCGAGATTTCCGGTGCGCTACTAGTGGCTAGGCTGCCCGTAGATGGAGAAAAAAATCGACGTAACCGATCTCGTTTTCCTAGCTTCATACTAGTATGCTCTCACGTGTGTAGGGAGATTCTGATATCAAGCGAAGTTAAGGTCAAGGGTAGATCGATAACTATGTAGGTATGGATCTACTGAATTACCGCAACCAATGCCACAATACTAAGGTAGTGCAAGATCATCGGCATATTGTTTATACGGTCCGGCATCGAAGTGCAGCTGAAGTCGGACAGGGGACATCGCTACTCCCATGATCCCATCATTATCCCATCCCTTAAATGGGAATGTTAATTTAAGCGAAGAAGGGCCTTCCGAGATCTCATCGATGAATTGATTCTCTTCTTTCCTTTATCACCTCACCCTTATCCACGCAGCAGTCCCCAGAGCTAGCTGTTCGAGTATCTACTCACCCGCCTCTTTTCTCTTATTCCCTAGGTAGGTAGGTAATCTCATTACTACGGTCGGATGCCAAATAGTTATTAGTACAGGTAATAGAATAGCTTTGTCCATTGCTGTTTTTGAGTTTCCTTCTCTTTTTCTCATCGACACATCAATCTATAATATAGCCAAAAATCACTATGCAGCTATGCTCTTGAGGGACCAACCACAAATCAGAGGGTCTGCGGCGCGCATGGTTCAGATACTCAGAAGATCGCAAGACATTCTCGATGGGCTAAGAGAGGCCATACGATCGTCCAGTACGATCTAGGACAGCGATGCCGCAGACGAGACATCCCACTCCACGGAAGTGATCAGACCAGCCGTCCTTGTGGTGCAGATCCGGGACTGCGACCTGGGCAATCGCATTGGCCGCCTGCACCAGTCTCGCTATCAAATACAGAACGAAATAGATACCCCCGAGCCCGCGAGGGCCGAAGGGGTAGCGGCAGATTGCGCTTTTGGTTTTAGTATTCATACGGCGGGCGTGTCAGGTAAGAGCTGGCTAGCTAGATAGATGGATGGGATTAAGGGATGATGGGCGGCGATTTGCGCGGTCTTTACGCTTGCTGGCAGGCTCAGGACCTGCGGGCAGGCAGGAGGCGAGATGGCTGGGCGAGTGGAGGAGGCGAAATTAAAGGCTTGCTAGTAGTCTGCCTGAGTGCTCGTATGGATGTGTCGCGTTTTGCGTGAACTGCTCGTCGTTCGCCGCTGGGCTTAGCATTTAGGCTTGTACGTGGCGCCTGGGCGACACTTGAGGCTCACAATGTGGCAGCCATACCCGAGGTTTTGCGTCGTAATCGACTAGACGCATCTTGAGCGCTTGATTGACGATGTTCTCAGCACTCAGTTTGCTGAACCATTTTGAGCCTGACTCATGAACTACTTGTTGGAGGGATTTAATTCGGGCCCTCAACTCGGAAGCTAATTTTGCAAAACCATTCTGCAATGACGACCAATTACGCTGCAAATAAACTGGGACTTGAAATTTCTTTCTAAGCTAATTTTCTTATTCGCGGCAATCCACACTCAACAGCGACCTCTTCGATTAGACCCAACAAGTCTAAAGGAACTTCCCACTCGCTCGCTGCTACCGCGAATAGTAGGGGGCTTAATCGCTTCACGACATCTAAGCAGTAGTGTTCTTCGCCTGGTATATTGGAAAGGGCCCATGTAACGTCTTTCCGCTCTGTGATGTTTAAGTCTTTGACTATTTCTGCGATACGCTCACGGCTGACCGAGACCTGCTCGTGTGAGTTGGGCAATACTTTATATGGATGGATCTCACAGGCCTGGACCACAATTTCTTGCCGATTCCTGAGCGTTGCGAAGAACTTCAAGGACTGATCACCGCCTGGCATCATGAAGGATACGTATGGTCGCTGTTGATATTAACCATCTCCTTTCCCAGTTTAAAGGCGCCCTCGTGTTCATACGGTTGGCCACCATCGGTAATGAGTCCGAACTCGTGGAGTTTCAGGAGATCATTCACAAGTGGAATGATTTCGTCTTCGATCGGGCCACAGTGAGATGATGTCTCCGGGATCTCATCCAAGAGGAACTTTCGATTAAGGACCAAAAGATCGAAGAAGTCTTTAGCAGATCTTCGTAACTTTCCATAGTGTTCACCTAGGCGATAGTTAGCTTTTTGCGTTTTAGAAGAGACGGTGGGCTGACACTGAGTGAAACATATCCGTGTAGATGTGCAATTTTCTTATTGCTCTTACGATCTTCATCAGAATACATGTATGTGTACTTCTGTTTCTCTTCTTCAGCGAACATCTCATTCATCACACTGATGCAGTCTATTCCTGAATCCTGTCCTGCGAGATAGATCTTTATCTTCGCGACTGAACCTTTTATACTCTTCCATTCCGGACGCAAGCCAGTTGGGTCTCCGCATCTTATCCATTTCCTGAGCCTACTCATATCGGGTTCCGGAAGGGTTTCTGGATGGTAGAGTTCATCTTCATTCTCATTCATTCTCGTAACGACGACAAACATGATGCAATCCTCATCATATCCATAAGGGGGGGGCATTTGAGTTTCAACGCGCTGTCAGCTTCTCTGGGGTGTTCCTGTGTTGTAGCGTCGCCCCATAATGATGTTGGGGCGTTGCCATGCGCTGTGGAGGTGTCAGACTTGCTTTAATAATATCTACTAGAAAGTCATCGCGCCAGCCCTATCTACCTTAATCAACCCCAACTTCGTTACATGCTCAAAGCAGATAGCATTACTCAACGCCCTAGCAGTGAAGACACCTTAAGATATAAACAAAATAACACAAAAACACCGTCCCGGTTATAAAAGTTACATTTTCTTCCAAAAACCTGTTTCTGTTCTGGAAAACCTCGATAATGAAAAAGAAAGCCAAAAGCCAAAAGAACCCACGCATCAAGCACAAAACATCCTGCGTCAACCTCCTTCCAACCCCAATCCCATGTCTTCTCTTACACCGTTCGGTAGCAAAGAACCTACCGCAAACGAACTCAAACCCTTCTACTCCTTCGACAGAAGTCCTCATACGACTCGGCTTCCAGTTGAGGATGGACTACAGTAGAAATGACGTCAGAAGATGTAGTAGTTCTTTTATTGACTCGAGTGCGAAGCTAACGCTACAATAGACACTCCCTAAATATGTAGGCCTGGTTACCCACAGATTATACAATCGCCACCGAACTGTACCATCCTCAAGACAGGTCCTCAATACACGAGATTCCTTCTATTGATACCCCCTCCTTCAGTACTCCAGGATAGCTGGCCTTTGTAGAATAGCTCCACGGAAACGAAAAACCACCGATTTTTTTATTTGATGGAAACTCTAAACCGTAGAAATGCATCGATGTCTCTAGGTATAGAGGCGTATGAGGGAGACTGACAATTGGATCCAGTCCTGCACAGTCTCTGGCTCTCAAACGACACGTCGTTAAGTCTTGATTCCCCCTCTTCCTGAGCATTTCAACTTTCCAATCAACTTGTATACCTTCCATCGTAGTGAGCGCTGAATCCAAGAGCCAAACTTCTATCGAAGACCACCCTATAGCTCATATAGTGTGTTTATTGACAAAGCCTCATTCCCAACAGAACAGTGATTTGAACGAAACGCAGTCGAATAAGCCTCGAGAGCTTAACCGTCGAAGATCGCTGAGAGTCCCTATCGATAGAACTTCGGCATTGAGGTATATAAGCCGTGTGGTGAGGACGCAGTATCTTGCCCCTTGGCTCGGTGGCTTCGATGATCGTTGTAACAGTCGCACATCGCTCGATAAAGATCGTTAACAAGCTTCTTCGGCTGCGTATCGTCGGGTTCGTGACTCTTCTTAGCTCCGATAGAATAACCAATTGTTATCAGGTTCCCAGCCGGCACCACGTGAAGGTGAGAGTCTTGCCAGCCGACGTCAGAAGATAGTTTGCAAGAACTTGGTCGATGGTGGAAGATTTTTGCGACAAAGAACTTCCATGTTGGAATTTCAGGTGTGATTTGGTTGGTAATCTCCGCCCTATAAGGCTGGGGGGCCGCTAGTAGAGTTTTCACCTTCCACCCCCTAGATAGACTCCAATCCAGCTTCAACCCCATATACAATATGCCCCATATGACCTCGTATTTCAACATTCCACTGACACGATCTTACAACTGGGTGCCTTTGTAAGTGATGAGCAGAGGTGGGGGATTGCTGATCACGCTTTCTGGCCTTTGACGATCCTTCGCGTCGATCTGGCTGCCTAAAAATTTGGCTATTAGAACCTCACACCTTTGCGAAATTTCCTGCGGTCAACATCGCATTTTTGATTAAGCGACTGGCTGTGAACTCACGTAACCTACTGAAAAAGCAATTTACAAGGATCGAAGCAGCTGACTGTGTTATTTGGACAAGTCGGTTGGGAGCTGTGCATGGTAGAGCATTGATGGTGTGAAAGTAGCAGAACTGTCTAATTTTTTGACGGATAGCCTGCCAAAAACTCCGTTTAATTCGATATACATCTATCCACGATTCCTAATAAACTGTCGGCGTTCCCTCCAGAGACCAAGTCAACCGGCGGCGTGCCATTACTTTTCCTATTGACAACATTACGGTTCTTGTACGATGCAAGAGACTCAGCCGGCTAAGACTATAAAGTAAGTAATTATCCCCGAACTACTGAATCGCTGTGCAAATGGCGAATAACTCTGCCTTAGATGCGTGGTAGTGGGAGATGACGATGTTGGCAAATCAAGTCTCATAGCCCTCTTGACCGGCCAAGAGACACCGCCGCAAACCTATGCCGACTCTTGGGGTGGTTATTGCAGTTTAATTCAGCCCACCACTATAGAGAAACCGTAAGTGGCTGTTTCGTAGTAGCCGTGGGACGTTCTTCAGTTTGCAGATTTCAATGTCTTCGGATTGGGAGGTGTTCCACCTTTATCTCAGGGGCCGCGCTGGCCAAAAAAAAATGAAGCTTCCTATCACTTCTATACTAATTTGATAAGAGACATGACGTAAAATACTTCTGCAGAGACTAATTCAACACGTTTCTTTTGCAGGATCAAGTTTAAGCGCAAATACTACAACCTAAGTCTCTGGGACACAATCAGCTTTGATCGTATCCGCCCCCTTTCATACCCTGACACCAACGTATTCCTAGTGTGCTTCTCTATCGGTTCTCCCGCGTCTCTTGCGAACGTGCGAGATAAATGGCTTCCAGAAATCCAACACTTTGGTGCTGGGCTTCCGTTTATCATAGTCGGCTTGCAGACAGAGCTTCGAGATGACGTGGTATTCCTGAAGAAACATGCGTTCGATGACACACAGATCGTAATGAAGTGCGAAGGCGAAGACATGGCGCGGAAATGTTCGAGTAAATATATCGAGGGCACGGTTTTTGAAGGATCTGATCTGGACTGCCTGCCGGAAATGGTAAACCCAATCTTTTGGGGTCTTCCATATTTCCAACGCGCTGTAAAAAATGCTAACCTGTTTACTTTGGCCTAGGTTGTTCGTGCATTTGTGAATCAGCCCAAACGCAGTATGACCAAATGTACCAAACCTGGATGTATGATTCTGTAAATCGGATCACTAAAGATTCAAAAGTATTTCGTAGCCTCAGCAGTGTCGTTTGCATGGCGCAAACATTGAAAGACGTACTTCATCTAGTCTACAGCCGCGGCCACTCCACTTGGAATCTTATGAGCTAATATATCGTCATGATTTTAGATCAAAGGCAGCTGCAGCATACGACACTGCTTTTAGGATAGGTCCAGCAATGCTGGTTATTGGAAACTTATTCCGGCTCTCGATACTGGCCAAAATGATGTCGCTACTATTACTAGCAATGACCTTCTCGGTAGGTTTGTCTCCGAAAATCGCAGGGGATCCACGGAAGTTCTTGAGTTTCATGATCGTCAGAGTAGTATCGAGGAAGCCAGTGAATCCAACCTGGTAGAAGGCGCCATCCATTCACAGAGCCAAGCAGCCCAACTTTGGAACTTTGAAACGCTACGGTAATGCCTAGCCTCTTTGCTTAATGGTGTGCGGTGTCGGCTGGCTTGAACCTTGTGCCTTCGTTCACCTCTGCTTTTTCAATTACACTATAACTTTGGCTTGCTTTCTATGGGACTTTGGCTCTGATCGCTTCTCGTGATGGGAGATACTGAGAGCATATTTGAGGATTGGCACAGCTTAGAGGGTGGCGAGACGTCCTTAGAATCCCTTCCTAGAGACATGCCACCACTACTTTTTCAGCTTGTACAACGTGTGCTATTCAGTACTAGTTGAAGATTAAAACACGAAGCTCATTTTGCAGTAACCGAGCCATCAGCGAAGACAATGTTCAAGGATCGACTCAGTCGCCCACTGAGGACTTCATATCGCTACAAATTTTAATTCCCTACAATGCTACCTCAAGAGAAATCAAATCTACGCTCCAGCTCGCTAACCAGACAGTACAATCCCTACGTGACCTCAACATGATCACGAAAAAGGGTTTGTTGTCGACACTTATAATTGATATATGCAGCATCATCGGGATCTTGTTCCACTTAGAACAGCTGGTTCGGAACGCGGCATCTGACGACCGGTGGATAGCAACAAAAAGAATGCTCTCCACATGGCCTGGGCCATTAGAGCAATACACAACAAATCTGGGATTACTTCCCACAACATACGCTCCAAATGTACGCCAGAAGGTAGTTAGTGAGGCGCTGCGGCCAAGAGACTGGAAAGTCGATATTGTGGAATTAAAAATCACCATCGAGAGACATAAGCTTGTCTTAGTACATTACTCTTAAGAATCTCAACTGCATGACTTACTCTTACTAGGCTGATGAGTATGATATCTGGGAAAATATATGACCTCACCGGGAGACCAATGAAACCAACAGTCTCGAAGAGGGAAAGTTTCTCGTTTAACAACCAGCGTTGACTGACAGCTGACACTTCCAATTGATCACCGGGAACGACTTGTTCAATGGCTGTCAAAGAGCCATGTATCGCTTGCTCGTAATGGAGCTTTAACTATTACCGAGTCAGGAATAGGGTACTGGCTCATCCTATCTCCGAACTTCGGAGAATGGAAGAGAAACCCTCAGACTGTTTGATGGCTTCACGGCATACGTAAGTGCAGGTGCTTGTCGCTCTTCGCTCTGGACATAAATTCCATACTAATTCGACGCACAGCTGGTAGTGGGAAGGCGATCCTTTGGTGAGCCCTCCCTTATCACCCAGCTATCCGTAAAGGGAAGGACCCTTCCATTCGCTGTCCGGAACTTGTTTGATGTCATGCGCTTGCGGACACGTTGCCTGACCATTTGGAGATGATCGAAGTCCCAATACCGCTCATTAGAAGACAGCAGAAGACTTTCATCCTTATAGACGCGATCGACGAAGCTCCAGGATTGCAAGATATGTTACGTGTCCTGGAAATGATACTCGCGAAGAGACTTGAGAGCCTACATCTCCTTGTTTCGAGCCAGCTTCAGCGAGACATCGAAGAGTGCCTCGAGCCTATCGCTACTGCCAGCATCAGTGTTGGAGGCCGAAGAGCTGATGACGATATCTCGCTCTATGTCCAACAACGTATGCAAGAAGATCCGAATATGAGAAAGTGGGAGGAGTATCTGAAGAGAGAGGTCGATAGTCCTCTCTTTCGCGGCGCTAACGGAAGGTAGGTTCGTCTTGAATGAATCACGGCCGTTAGACTGCTAATGTTTGTTGACTGGTAGGTTTCATTGAGCCACTTGCTGCCTTGATATCCTCCGAAAACACTCAACTCCGCCTGAAATAAGAATGGCCTTGAACAGTCTACCAGTAGATGTCTTTAGTATCTAAGATACTATACTCTCGACTAATCCGAAAGCATACATTGTGAGAGCCAAAAGGGCTTCCAATGGCTAGTATTTTTGGAGCGGCCATTGTACCTCGAAGAGCTTGCAGAAGCTGCAATTCTGGACTCGCAGCACTCCTTAGACCCGGACAAGAGGTTCTCCAGTCCCTGGCGCATTGTTGATGTATGCTCGAGTCTCGCAACCGTCTACGATCACGTGGACAACGGGACTACACGGAAGCAGGTATGCTTTGCACATAATACTGTGAAAGAGTATCTGTTGTCGTTTATGATTAGTGCATCCGCAAAAGCAGCAGCATTTTCCGTTTCGGAAATACACGCTCAGCAATTAATCAGCCATGTCAATCTTTCTTAACTTATGCATCAACTCAAGCAGACCCTTATCATAAGACCGAGCCGGCCTCATTCCCATTGTTGAATTACGGGACAGAGTACTGGTACAACCACATCAAGGCCATTACAAGACGGGAAAAAATGCTCTAGTCACCTGCTACTCTAGCCATTGTGCTGTTCGATACTAAACGCAACGCCGAAATGGCGATAGGACGTACTGCAACGACTGCCAACGCACCTGAAGGGCCGGAAGCAATACGCCAAGAGAATTACAGTTTCCCGTCTCCATGATACTGGCTTTGGCACCGGTCTTCGTCAGGCTCAGCATTAGAGGTGATTACATAGATGAGGTAGGGGGCTTTTGCGGCAGCTTACGTTGGCCATGATGAGCTCGTCGGTTATTTCATAGTTGAAGGTGCTGGAATCAACTACACATCTGGACACTATGGTACCGCTTCGACTATTTTCTACGGAGGTGAAGCTCAAACTCCCGAGCTATTGCTTGACAATGGACGAAGATGGTGCCTTGACGAAAATATCAGCGAAATTGGTGTGGAAGGCCGCACTCTCTCGAACGAAATGACGTAGTAGCAACCCAATGTGCTTATTACTTCCCCCAAATTCCAGCAATTCTTACGAATCTCGATGCTGAGCATTGCCTCCGAGCAACTAAAGGCCTGCAAGAGATCCAGTGGAATAACCGTATGTTGGATCGCACAAGTCCCCGTTTCAACCCAACCAATAAGGCTCCAGAATACTCAACGAGCTGCTTTCACGCTGGATGTCGCGCGGAGAGCCCTTAGCAATCAGGGTCAGCGTGGGTGAGCAACCGCCCTGGGAGTCGTGTTGGTAGTGGATTTCATAGACCCGGAGTTGCAGAAACTCGCGCACGCTTTCAAGTTTGTGACTATTGCTGCGGAAATAATTGCTACAATGGTAGTTACTTCCCAACCAAACATCGGACCAGGTGACAGCACCGAGTGCGATCGTTTTGAGCACTGGGGGACTCTGTACTTTGTGACCACCTTTCATCATGTTTTCAATGAAAGAACCGGCCCAGCTTTTGTGCAGATCGAAAGGAAGCCAAGTAATCTCCGCAGTCGCCGACGGCATATTTCTGATGTTCAGCGTTTGAAGCCTTTTCAGCTTTCTGACGCGGTAAAATAGCTAGCGATGGTGAGTAAATGCTTCGTTCGAGTCAAAAGTCGCAGATAATACCTTTTGTCGGCTCTCATTAGAGACTCGAACTGCAGCCCAGTCGATTACTATGCCTAACTCCTTGAGTTCGGGGCACGACTTCGAGATTATTGATAAATGTCTCATACGGTCTTTTCTGGGTAATAGGGCCCTATCCTCGTTCATTGCTTTCCGTCGGTAACCTCGCTCGTCCCAAACCAATGTTCGCAGAGTCTTCCCGTGAATCAGCAAAATCGATTCAAGGTTCAACATATGATTATAATCCTCAGGAGATCCGTCTAGAAGAACGGAAAGATGTATAAGCCCTCCAGATAGAGAACAGAGGAGGTTTTGTAATTGTTTTCGATTGTCGTCTTCCAAGTTCTTTTGTCTAAATGTGAATGATGTAAGGTTCATCAAACAGTGTGCGTTTTTGGGGTTTCTACTGATGGACGAGAGCAATGGAAAAGCCACTTGCGTACCATAGCAATCTTCAAGAACCAATTTCGTTATATTTCTCAAATCTACACTCGGCCAATGTTTGTTATCCAGTATAATTCCGATGTCGTAGCTAATGAGCTTCAATGAATCTAAAGATATTGAGGCTTTGATATTTTTGCATTCTCTCTTCAGTGTTCTTCCAAACATTATTGTATGGTTGTCGTCCATTCGGTTATCATCACCAATTGGTTCACCAAAGAAATCCTGTGCAGCATCGGTTTCAGAGCCGAGCTCAAGATGGCGTAAGGTTTTGCAACTTCCTGCCACCAGCGCTGTCTGCCAATACGGATTTGAGTTCTGGTAATCCATCTCCCACCTCGACTCCCCCGACTCCAACGAGCCAAGGCGCAGGTTATGCAACCCATCTGGTAGCGGACCTGGGGGTTCAGAAGTTTGTCGATTAAGCTTCAGTGTTCGGAGTGCAGCGCCGTGCATATCAAAAAGCAGCTTGAGGGTTCTCTTGTCAACCACACATGTATGATCCCACCTACAGTCTAGCAGTGAGTTTCTCATTATGGAGTTTAAGTGTGATGAATCCTCGGTACTTACATGAAGTGACTGAGCTGGTTTCGGGGCACTTTTATGACCAGTCGCCGAATCAGTCTGTTGAGTGATACTGAGTCCTGCTCACGTGGAAGGAAGGTCTGAAGCGAATCCTCCTCGTCGCTTACATAGTCAGAGGAATCGTCGTCAGATGGATCGTTGTGAGACTCGTCGTTATCGGAATTATCTTGAGACTGTTCTTTGAATTGTTTTTCATCTCTTGGACGTTGCTGCGGCTCAATAAGAATTTCCGAGGTGTATTTGAAACCATTGTTAGTGGAGACCACAAGATCCAGCAGGGAGTCCAGGCGTTCCCATCGCTGTGGAACCCGGAGAACTATCCGGCGGTATAATTTAGGGATGACAATATCATTGAGGGTTTTGCAAGTACGGCCTAGGCGACTCAGGTCAGGTTGATGAGGCAACTGACGTAATCCTTAATGTCAGCTCAGTGTTCTGTAGCCAATGTCTAACAATGGGCCGATCAACGGTTGTGAAGGCTTACACAATCCACTATCATTCCCTTTATCTCAGGTGGAATGGTCACCAAGTGAGAACGTTGGGTTTTATCCATCTTTGTATTTCGTCACATTCAACACTCTCGTCATGATCTGGAGTCTGATCAAAGTATCTACCTGTCGAACTGAGTCTCTGGCATGTGTAAGAAATGCTCAGTATGAAGAGCAGAGTGATTGACGGTTGGGGTAGGCTGTGCTGACATAAAGCGGTGACACCAAAATTTTGCTATCAGTCAGTCGTTGAAGGTTGATGTAAATGTGTTGATGAGACCGGCGCTGGACCGTGGCTGCTGAAGTGGGTTGAGATGTGATTTGATAAATTACCATACATTAGTTGTGTCATTAGATAGACGACGCAGTGTCAAATGTCTTTCAAGGCTCATTCAAGATGCAACATCAAGATCCACAAACCCCTTACGCTTTGAGGGTTTAGGACAAGGCCGTCATCGAACTGATGTCTACTTCGATATCACGAAAAATGGATATAGTCATTCTGGGCGCCATTTGAGAGGCGTCGTAATCAACACTCATCAGCATACCTTGGTCAGACAATTGCTTATACTGACCTGCTCGAAACTTTCTGTGGATATAGATTCTTCTCAATCCAGTAGGAATTTCGATTTCATACAGCTAATAGCGTATCTTATTCGTGCGCAGCCAAGATATCTGCTGGTGCCAGGTGATAAAGAGTGATAATCAGGACATGCTCTATCATCTCTTGAACCTCTTCTGATAGTGTTCATCATGATGAGGTCTTGCCACCCTGCTTAATGTAGTGATTCGCTGGCATCAGGGTCAATTCTATGCCGAGCAGTGGCGAGGCTACAGTCCGTCTTGGAAGTACGCCAAGAGCTGGAATAATATACCTAACGTGCAGCAAAGTATACAAATCCTCCCTTGACTCTCGCATATATGAAATTGTAGACAATGCATGAATTTTGAGATTGGTGTTACTTTTCAAGCTCTTTCGACCCCCTTTTCCATAACCCGTATTTAATGCAACACAGCCGAATATTTCATTCATTGTGACAGTTTATTAATTCTTTGAATGATTAATTCGACTTATTAGTGCTAACGAAATGCTCTTAGAGCTGGTATCATAATGTGTATATTCACGCCCTTGGAAAACGAGAAACGACGTCGAAAACCAACCTATCGTTTGAAATCATAAAATCGTGACATTAACTGGGAGGAAACTACTAGAGAGACCATTTGTCTTATCGCTTGCCGCTGTTAAATCGCTAGGTTGTCATATCCAGCCATGTAAGTCGTGGAATCCAAGTAACAATGCGAAATAGTAAAAGAACCGCTGCTAGTCGAAGCCTCGGCTCTGTGGTATCCACTTGGTAACGCTCCAAACGATAGAAATGAAGCCCAAGGTCGGGGAAAACATAACAGGCAGATAAGCTAGTATCTGGAAACCTGCTTGGAATCCTTAATTTCCCTAATCTTACTATGTAGATCCGTGTCCAAGAAGTTGTAATTGGAATCCGGTTTGCAAAATGGATGCTGCTTCAATAGCGTCTCCGCCGTCGGTCTCTCAGTAGGATCGATAGTAAAACAGTCCAACATGAATGCATACGCCTCCGGGCTAATCGCATTGGACACAGCTTCCGGTATTGGCGGAGCCTGGTTTAGGCTCCCCAGTTTGTAGATGGCGCCAATCGCTTCTTCCTTGGCCCACGGCCTCCGACCCTCGAACATCTCGAGGACGACGCAGCCGAGAGACCAGATGTCGACTTTGGCGCTGTAGCCTTGACCTTGGGAACGAACGACTTCAGGAGCCATCCAGAAGACAGAGCCCTGCATGCTGTTTGTGATATCGTTGCCATAAATGTTGTCTGTCTTCTTGGAAATACCAAAATCGGAAATCTTGCAGGTGCCGTCGGTATCGAGGAGGATGTTGTCGGCTTTCAGGTCACGATGAAGGACCCCTTCTGTGTGCAGATAGGCCAGGCCCGAAAGCGTTTGGCGGGTCAATGAGCTGACAAGACTCTCTTCGAATTTGCCATGTTTGCGCAGACAACCACCTATGCTTCCACCAGGAATGTATTCCAGGAAGATGGAAATCGAATACTCCTTTTTCTCACAACCGAGATATTGCACAATGTTGGGATGTTCCAAATGTTGCATGGTGTCAATTTCCTGGTCAAGCGCACCCACCATCTCTTTCATCTTGTCCTTATCTTGGCCCGCTGCTTTTTGGTTGACCTCGACCTGCTTGACAGCTAAAAGATCTCCTGTCGTAAGGTTGACTCCCAAGTAAACCCTTCCATAACTTCCCTTGCCAATCAGTTCACCCCTAGCGATCTGGAAGGAATTTTGTCCGACGGGTAGATTTTGCGGTACAGCTTCGATCAAGCTGACACGGCTACCTCTACCGGGTTTGATTTGGACAATATTAGCACCAAACATCTTGGTACTCTTCCGGCGTACGATATCACCAGATTTGGCACTTGTAGATGGCTGGGTGTTCCGTTTCTGGGTACCCCCGTAAGCATTCCTTGCAACATCACGTATGGACTTCATACGTCCGAGACCCCCAGATTTACGCATGCTCCGCTGGGCCATTGTCTGCATAGTCGCTCGACTTTTTAGGGTCGAGTCCTCAGAGCCCAATGTATCAGGTTCTTCGGCTATTGACTCTTCCACTATAGAAGTAGGTCGCATTCTATCATACAATGAAGTATGCAGTCGCCGTGACTGAGTGCTTGGACCAGATGTAGTGGTGTCCATTGGATTCTGCTCAACGGTAGAACCTGGAGATCCAGGTGGTGAACCTACAAGGTCTTCAACTACTGGCTGATCGAGGTCAAGGTTGGGGAAGTAGGCATCTAGGTTATCGAGGAGATCCTCCACCGGTGGTCGGTTGGCCCAGACATCATCCCTCGCGAACGATTGGCGTCGTAAGAGTTTCGAATTCGCATCAGGCGATCTAGCAGAACCAGTGACAGAGTTGGCAGACTCTGGTATAGAGCTCTCGGTTTTCAATTGAATGGGATGACCCTCACTGTCCAGCTCAGACGTCTCCATGGACTGCGCACCGGAGGTGCTAGCAGTTTCTGGTGTTTTGAAGGTCACAGATCTTCCTTTCATCCTGCGCTGTGCCTGAGATTCAGTGTTCAGAGTAAGTGCTGGTCTTCTTTGAACGCTAGACTCATCGCCTGAATCATTTCGTGTGGCAGTCGGTTTAGCTGCGGTACTCTTCGCAAGTGGTACTGCGAAGAGGCCATCATCAGAGTCATCATCGGATTCCTCGTCTAAGTGTGGTTTCTGGTCAAACGTGATTTCGTTTTCCTTGAACGTGAATGCTGGACCATAAGATCTCCGCGACATTACTGATGCCTTTCGCGATGGTGGGACCGCAGACCCTGGACTAATAGCTGGCGATGGGCCACGTTGAAGACTCTCTATAGAGGGGTTCTTGGGAATCGGTATGGAAATATTTAATTTCCGGCCGTTATCCTCTGTGGGTAAGTCTTCCTCATAGTCAGGTACTTTGAACAACATATTGTTTTTCCCGTAGGTAAAGCCAGGACTTCGGGGAGACCCACCAGGACTATTCTTTCGAGATCCATTTCGTCCAAAATCAACAGATTGCAAGGCACGGGTTGGCTTACCTGATGTATCCGCACTGCCGCCATCCCGCCGTGAAAGATTGGTAGAGCCAGAGTCCGTCAGACTTGGTCCATCAAAAGACCCGATGGTAGAACCGCCAAGAGATCCAACGGTTGATATGTCCTCAACTGATCCTATCGTGGAGCCACCAATGGACCCGGCGGTCGAGCTAGCATTTGCCAATGCTTCTCCCATACGCGCACTCACTGAAGGCGTAGCAGCTACAGCTTTCCTTCGTCCCCGCTCAATGTTTTCTTCCGCTATAGCGTCTCCTAGAGACCGACGTTTCGGCGTATCAGCACCCTGCCCAGAAACCGATGATCTGAGTTTCTCGCTTGTCCTTTTGCTCAATGAGTTGGCTTTGATCAGTGTGTTAGACTCCGCTGGAGCAGGAGGTGGCTTCCTGAGAGGGACTAAAGTCTCAGTCTTCTTGTCTTCATAGGGTGAGGTTCTTGGAGCATCAAAATCAATGACACCATCGTGTTTAATGTCTGTGGTAGCTATGTCGGGAGGGGAATCTCTACGTCGTGAAGGTTGCTCTGATTGATCCGCCTTTTGTTTATTCTCGGTCTCTAGGCGGTTGTCTTCAATGGTTGCCTTGAGCCATGCGTCCCAGTTCTCCTCTGTTATTGTGCCATTGTCGAACGCAGATTTGAATTCAAGGAACCGCGTTGTCACCGAATCTTGCCTTGGCCGGGATTCTCGGTTTGCTTTAGTGCCTCCATCCGCGTTATTTACAGGCGGCGCAAAAGCATCCCGCGCTGGAGTACTGACGGCCTTTAGCGTTGATTGTCTCGAGGTCATTGGTGGCGACCTGGATCGAACTTGGCCATTGGCTCTTAAACGGGCCATACCTTCTTCGTCTAGCGCTTTTCGGGGAAAGGAACCGCCGGAGGGAGAAGTTTGGAATGCTCGAGGTGATAGACCGATTCCTAGACCCGCCGATGAAGGCGCTGAGTGAGCCGCTGATGCAGGGATCCAGCGTACAAAGTATTTTAAAGTACCCATTGCATCCGCTTTTGTGTGTCTAGAGAGCGCCAGCATTGTGTCGGTTAAGGGCTCCTCAGAATCAAATTGGCCGGTCTCGGTATGGGATATCTGAACAAAGTCACCTTCTGGAACCCCCAAAGCTCTGCCAATGTTTTCTCGTATCGTATCCGCAGAATCAGCCTCAGTAATATCGACGAGACGGTAGTTCCAGTGGTCAGGAGTCGCGAGAACATATTTCCTCCCATGACTTGGTCTCGTCAAGGCTCTGTCTCGCATGGCAAATCTATCCTGCTCGGCCATGGTTGAAGTTGATGATGGTCTATCAAGAGAAGTATTACTCGAGTTCATCCCAGCACGCGCAAATGGTAAGCTCGGCGGAACATATCGAAAATTGAGCGGACTCGTAGGCGACTCCAGATTGTGGTCTTCCGGTGATGGGTGTGCGGAATCATCCTTCTTGCGTTTGCGGAACCTATCCAGAAATCCTCTACTTGGCTCCTTGGCGCTTGGGGGAGCGTCATTACTATTCTGCCTTCCAGCAACCTCCAAGGTCGGGGGTCGATGACCGTCTTGGCCAAATCGCCTTGTTTGAGATTTACTGCTCGTGCCATTTTCGTTGTTTAGGTTGCTCCGTAGAAGGTTGCTAGCGGAGCTTACAGCATTGCTAGAAGCTACAGAATCGGTACTGCCATTTTTACGATGGCCATAGCGACCGTAAGGCGGAGCCGATAAAGTTCCACCACTACCAACGGAGGACGAGAGAACAGCATGCTGAGCTGAAGGACTCCCACTATTAGGGCTTGCATCATAGCAAGGACGTACGCTGTCACCAAGGAAGCCAGATCCTGTTAATCCACCTGCACTGATATCACCGGATGTGTTGGGGCTATGGCGTTTCGAAGCAGCGTCATTGATGCCATTGAGGATGCTCCTAGTAAACCCTGTGCGCTGCTGTGCTGGTTGCCCTGCTTCTACAATATTGGACTCACTCGCAGCGGCGCCTCCATTGGCATATACAGGAGCTGTGCTACTGCGATGGTTTGACATCATGCGGCGAGTAGGACCAAGGCCTGGAGATCTGAAACCTTGCCGGCCCGGGCTCTCGTCACCTCCCCCCGCAGTACTGGGTGTGTTGATAAATCCATCTGTGCGCCCTAGGTTTGGAGAGTTTTCCAAGCCTGCATCCGTCGACGCACTAGGTAAAATCTGCGTTGACCCCCTTCGTGCTTGCGCCGGTTTTGGGCCATCAATGTGATCGGCGATCTTGCGGATTAAGCGTCTCATCCTTTTGCCTTCATCTCGTTCCCTAGCCTGATCCCATCCCGTTCCACTTTTAGTGCACTCTCTTGCTAGTCTTGGGTAAATTTTCTGGTGCATCATTCCAAAGTTGCCTCTACCGCCGGTACCACGGCCTAACTCTAAAAAATCGGCGCCTTGGATATTCAAATGTTTAAAAGCCTCTTGCCAGTCATTTGAAAAGCTATTGGCCGCCAGCCAAATCAGAACACGATCGATTGGCCATTGTACACTAGGATCACTCGGCGATACGAGAGCAGGAGAACTGTTACTGCCGGTGTGATGATGACCGCCCATGGTTGTCACATCTTGGGGAGTACTCTGTGCTTGAGAGGAAACACTTTGTAGTGGCTGAATTGGGGGACCGGACGAGGTGTATTCTGGTGCATCCCTGGTGGGGAGTATGAATTGATGGTGACGGGTAAGAGGTGTCTGAGGCACTGAATGATTGTATTGATGACTGTTGGATACTAGCTCCTTGGTAGGCGATATAGCAGATGACGGCCCATTGAAGAATCTTTGGTCTGCTGCGAGTTTCGCTGAATCCGCAGTGGAAAAAAATTCCGAGCTGTCATTTCGGTTGAAGCTTGGCTGCTGTAGAGAATGAAGAGGAGGGATCCCAACACCAGGGCCGAATGATTCCCCAAATGGTATGTAGGTTGCCGAGGTCAAAGGCGGAAGCTCAGTTTGAGGTGGCGGCGGAGGGATTGCTAATGGGGCCGGCTGATTGCTTTGGTAGTTTTGACTGGGGTTGTACGGAGTATGCTGCGAGCTAGCTTGGTTTGGTGCCATTGGTGGTGGCGGTGGTATCGGTAGATGGCCCTGCGACCTGCCCCAAGCCTGTCCTCCCCATGCGCTAGAATGTCCCAGGGAGGACCCAGGAGGTGGGCCCGGTGGGGGAGGTATTACCATGCCATGAGAGTTCATGGCTAGCGGGCGTGGAGGAGGCGGTGGTAATGGGACCATGTGACTCTGCTGTTGTGGTGCCGGAGGGGGCCCGGGAACGTAAGGTTGCCGCTCCATCATTGTGGTTGTGGTATGTCGAGGTACTTGTTGGTAGCCAAGCAACTGCCCTCCGCCAGCTCGTAGCGTGGGACGGTAGGTGCTTGGCTGTACACTGCCCTGTTCCGCAACCGTGCTGGCTCTTGGCCTTGGTGACGCAAGTGCCTGGTTGTATGATGTACCAGGACCCGAGATAGCAGGATATGGAGAACCATTACCTTGTGAAGGAATCGACAGAGATGGGGAAGCGTTGCTAACGTTGTATGTGGGGACGTCACTGAGTATGAGGTCTTCGAGGAGAGCCGAACCAGACTGCTGCGGGTAATTGGAAGGTGAGGGTGTTGAGGTTTGTCTCTGGTTAAATTCGGAATTGTTTGAGCGAGCGGAGGACGACCGCTGCCGCGAGGTCATGTTTTATGTTTCGCCCGAATGTGTTGTACCCCTGGGGCTCACCAAATACCGAAGTCGTATTGCGGAAAAGGTAGAGGTAGAGGTAGTCGGCAATGTTCCGTAAGCCCTTATAAGGGATTGTAAGGCATCTTGTGGCTAGATCTGCTCAAGGGTAGCAATTCGTAGCCAAAATTAGGGAATAGAACGCTGACGCCGGTCCTCAGTCTGAGCGCTCGGGAAGTATCTATGCTATCAAGGCTCAGATGGCAATGCGCCGGGAAGGGGCATGGAGGAGAGACGCGCCACCCAGCCGGCATGAGACACCCTTGGGAGTTGGAAAGTCTCATCTAGACATGCGAGAAGGGCGACTTCAATAAAAATCGCTATCTAGATTATGTCAACCTCGGCGCATGAACCAAAAGTTCCGTGCAAAACAGACCTGTCGAATAGCTGCAGCTGTAAAGAGCCTTGTATCCACCTTAGACCAACGCAGCCCCTAGTACCTAGAGCACTGGATATCTCAATAGAGATGTCTTGAGGTAATTGACTTATTTCGAGTCTAGGAAAGTGTTCGTGGTCTATTAAGCTTGCTGGCGGTCGTATTTCGTTCATGCATCTAGCCCTTTCTCGGGTACATCCGCGCCAAGAACACTAAGATACCTTAGGGTTGCCCGCAGATCTGATTATGTAAGACCACCTTAGCACGTGACTCGGTAAATCTGTTTATGACACTCAACAGGTGTATGAGGCACAAGGTACTGGTCATGCATTGCACTTAGAAGGCGACCTGCACAAAGCTGGATAATGTAGTATGTTTCAATATGTACATGAACACTCGCACTGCTCGTCAGTGTAACCGATTGTTTCTCTATTAGCAGGCTTCCGAGATGTTAGGCCTCGTTATTCCTCGAGAGCCAGTTGCGCTAGAGCTACAGTCAACGTCTTCCTAGCGTCTAACTCCCTTGTATTCCTCTGCGGTCTATATTGATGTGTTACGATTGTGACCACGGCATCATAGCAAGTATATCTATTGCGCCTGGTCAGCACAATGATACTTTACTTTCAACAAGGGGGCATCTCCCCTATAACGTACAATAAACCTTTCTTTCCCTTTCGTTTCTCCGGATCCCCCATCTCCCAGTCCCCCCAGATTGCCCTTCCGAAATCTAGCAAGCCGGTGACTTCATTCGTCCTCCGATCGATCAGGACGTTCTCGGGTTGGCCAAAACCAAGGACTACTAATCTCGCTTCTTTGATCAAATCCAAAGCGTTCTTCGTTCGAGATAGTTGCTCTCGGATCTGCGAGTATGGCAAGCTGACCATCATGTCCTCACCGTCCATCAAAGCCGACTCTAGCATAGACACAAAAGCTTCACGCCAGCTTTTGTGGCCCTGGTTTGAGGCGACCAGCGACACTGGTCCGTATGGTCCATATATTGATGAGGTATGCTGGCTGATCACGCCTGTCAGAGACTTGAGCTGCCGCTCAATACCAGCACGCTCGGAGCGCGTAAGATATTGGCGGACATTGGCATAAGATATGCCGGAAAGGTGGGTTGTGAGCAAGAAAGGTGAGCCAATGTGGATACGTCTTGCATCGTGCCTGATGACCCGCGGTACCGGTAGGCCGCTTTTGGCAAGAAGAGAGAAGATAAGGGCTTCCGAGTCAAGGGAATAACCTTCATGTCGGAGGAGCGGTGTGACCGGAGGAGGACTGACTTTCAAGACTAAGCTTGAGCCATTGGAGAGGCGGACAAGACGAATCCGGTGGAGATGACCTGATATGTCTTCCATTTGGTAGACTGTTAGATGCAAAGGGACGAGTATGTTTTCGATGAAGTTTTGGACAGGTGAAGAGTCTCGTGAAATATGGGAAGGAGGTGCATATGGGGAAAATGCTGAGTTGGTATCCACAGGGCTCAAGGCGGTGAGCCTCGCTATAGGAGGTAAATGCATGGTCTCACGATTTCAACGTGCCTCACGGCTATCAGCAATATAGGAGAAGATTACCGAGATGTGTTGGAGAAAAGAGCGGCGTAATCGCTTGTTATATTGCAATGGCGTAGCAGCTCCGGAAAACGCAACATGCAAGTAAGTAGCACATTCAGTTTAGAAACATCAAGTATACGTAATTCGAAAACAGGAGAGTACACCGACGGAAACATCAGACATTGGTACATACGTAGAGCTCAAGACGCCTGAAGGCTCATGCGTTCCTATGAAACGCCAAGGAGCATCGCCTCATTCGCTTGTTTCGCTTGAGAATGTACCGTCATCGCTAAGGTAGCTATGGCTTAGAGCATTACTGATGATACTGCAAAGGTAGCCAGTTGCAGTGGGAGAACCGCGAAGCCAAGAGCTTGTTGGCGTTTATACGGCATATGTCGAGGAGATGGGTTTCCGCCATGTTCGTCTAATGTGTACGTATTCGGTAAGCGCAAAGCCGTTTAGGGTGCCTTGTTGGGTTTAGACCGAGCTTATATCTCAAAGTCGGTTTCGAGGGGGCCGAAAACTCGCTCTCTACACCAATCGCAGAATTTGTCCCAAACCACTGGGTCATCTCACCTATGCCAGAACGGACTTCCAGAAGGATTGGGGACAAGAGTGCAGTACACGTACCTTAGTCGAAATAGAAGTAACGTGATTGTCTCGGCGCGGCAGAAGAACTGCGACTCGCGAATGTGGATCCGCATCGTTTATTGCAACAATACATGCTTCAGACTCATGTACACTACGGTCCACCTGAGGCTATAATAAATAATTGGCAATGTGCGCGAGGTAAGCCCCGAACCCTATACTCGCTTGTGTAGATCATGTCGTTGGTCGAACAGCACGCTACCCGGAGGATGTAATAAGGGCCGTGGCTTGCATAATCTCAAATACCTTACTTACCTTACCCAAAGGTAGACTTAGCTTCCTGAGGCGGAGATGACGACGGAATTTCGCTGTCCTGTGCGGCATCACAACATATCACGCACGCGACGTCTCCGCCAACCACCGGGTCTATTCCGGTTTTGGCGTTGGGTCATATATCTCTGCCAGATTGAAGCGCTTCAGCTTCTCGTAGTCGTTGCCTACGACACTCATCCCACAGAAATTCTACATCGAAACCATTGTAGTCAGTGGTGCATACTGCAGGGTTATATAGATAATAAAAGGATTGTTAGCTCACTCTGTAGATATCCACCAGGATTAGAAGGTCATAGTTCTTAAGGTCGACCGTATGCCGGTCGCCCACGGCAGTAGCCACCTGCTTGATTATATCATCTCTTTTCAGTATGTGGTGGTTGCGTATTGTTGTACGAATGGCAAACTGTTGCGAAGGAGCAGCATTAGCGAACATGCAGCATTGCGTTGGCGAGATGAATGATCACACGGTGACTGAAACCTAATGTGGCCTGTAGCATACAACCGAGACATTCTCCCAACTGGAGGGAACAGACAGACATCCAGTACCTTCTTGGGCGTGATGCCCTCTTGATGAAAACTGGGGCCAAGAACAACTTTCGAGACCTCCTCCAGGCCCTTTTCTGTAGCTTTACCCATCCTCGTCATGGGTGTCAATCTTTGCACGAACCGAGTCTTCTTGCTTCCTGCAGATTCAAGAGCGTCCGAGCAAATCTTCTGCACGAATGATACTGGCTCAATCGGTGCTTTGGTCTTGAAAAACAGCACTTAATGGTGTCAGAATGCAATCAAGATCGCCAAGATGGCTGTTAACCGTACCACACTGGACCTCGATCCTTACTGGTCGGAAAAGAGCCTCCTTGCTAGCAGTTTTCATGCCTTGGACCTCTTTGCCTATCTCCGCTTCAATGTCGACCTCACCGCCATTGCTGACTGCCTCGTCTTCGTGTCCGGGATCACCATAGATATCAATAACATACTAACCAAGAACGGAGTCAATGCCGACGAAGTACCACGTAAGACATCAAGGATCAGACGGCGTACATACCTCATGAAAGAGGTCTCTTAGCTCAGCAGTGCATTTGCCTTCCTTGCGCATCTCACAGGTGGCCCAGATGCCTGCATCTCCTGACTCTATTCTTGCTGCAGTAGACTCGAAATTGTTCCGGCTTTTCTTGGGAACGACCCATTGCTTCTAATGATTTGTAAACACCGCAACATGATTAGAAAGAGAATTGGTTTGAGGTAGGAGAAAGTAGTAAGCATCGCTTTATAACTCTCGAAACTTTAATATCACTCTTACCTTGATCTTTTTTTGCGTGCTATCTCCGTGGCTGTGTTCTGATTTTCGTTTCTTGCCTTCTTCCATAATATGAGAGTATTTGATTGTTGTAATTGAAGTGCTGCAACTTATTCGCTAAGCATGTGGAAGTTGAAAAAAGGTGTTGTGGGGTCCGAACGGAACTTCTTATACAAATATTCGTGCAGGATTTCCATTAGCCGAAAAGTCCTGTTGGTCTACATATTAAGATTTTGTCGCCACTGATGTGCTACTGATTTCTTTTAGACGATTACAGGTCTAGCTGATTTTTATTCTTCAATCAGCCTTGATCCTAGCCCGGTTCAACTACAGTGGCATCACAATTAACAACCCTACATCATACACGAATCGTATACATCAAAAATTTGTATTAGGTTGAAGATTTACAACTTGATTTCAGCTTCACTGCTTCTCATTTACGGCAGCAGACGCCTCTGCAGTCAGTTTCAAAGCCTTTGGAGCGTCTTTCTTGGGCATGTACAACTCGACGAACTATGCACAAGTCAGTAATTGTACCTGTTTCGGCGGAACTGGATTGGTTTTACCTGTAAATACGGTGCGGATGAGAATTCTTTGTCATTAAATAGGTTTTCTGCTTCTTGCTTGGTCTTGATCTGAAAGGTCTTCGAATTCTTGGGATCAGCTCCGAAGGCAGCAACAAGATCTTTGTAGTGCCATTGCTGGATATCGTTGTATGACGCATCCATTCCGTGGATCATACGTTCGATTGTGTATCCTTCGTTGCATATCACGAATCTAAAGCTATCAATTTGATGAGGGGTGTACCGGGTAATGAGAGATCTCACATGATCGGTTTCAACTGCTGGCGAATCATAGTGCTGAGTTCCTGGGCCGTTAACTCGAAAGAACCATCTCCGATGAGGAGTATCGTTCGTCTGTTGCCAGTTTCATTCGCTGCCAGTGCAGCTCCTTGACAGGCACCTAAAGCATATCCAATTGAACCCCAAAGAACCTGAGAAAGGGCGGTAACACCAGCTGGGAATTTAGTCTCCCAAATCCCAAAATTGGCGGTTCCAGTCTCCGTTACAACAATGTCATTCGGCTGTAGCCACTGTCCTACCCGCGGCCACAACCACGCGTGGCTGATTACTAAATCCTTCGACAACTCCTGATCTTCCTTTGCAATCTTGTTGTCCGCTTGAGGGCCCGGTTGAACGTTGAGCTTTTCCATTCGTGCGACAACCTTTTGTAAGACACCCTGCATCCGAACGCCTGGGTATTCGGAATACTTGACGCGAATATAGTTGCTGTGAAAATCGATAGTTGAAAGCTGGCTAACACGATAAGTGAAACCAGCAGTATTGAAGTCTGACTTGATTGCACCAATGCTGAGCACGAGGTCCGATGATTCTACGCGTTCTTTGACCCCCTCGTTGCTTCCGTTTCCAGCATAGACTCCGCCATAGGTGGGTAAAGTTTCATTCACTGCACCCTTACCCATAGGCGTGACGAAGGTTGGAAGGCCGGACTTTTCAATAAGTTTGTGAACTTCATCAAGAACTCGGTGCCTTTGCGCGCAAGCATCTACCAAGATGATCGGATTCTTAGCTTGATGAAGATATTTCAGTATAACTTGTACGACATAGTCTTCTTTCTCAGCTTCATTCGGAGGATGATGGAGGTCGATTTTCGTCTTCAGCCTCTCACCTTCCACCTTTTTCTGGACTATGTCTGTTGGGAGCGCAATATAAACAGGTCTTGACTGTACCCAGCATTCTCGGATGGCATGATCAATCAGCGTGGCCGCTTCGTTAGGATCGTTCAGCATGGCCATAGCACAAGAGATATTCCGACTCATGTCTGCAAAGACTTGGAAGTTTCCATTACCCAAAGTATGATGGAGTAGCATGCCATCCCGCTGAGAGACGGTCGAAGGTGTCCCCACAATATGCACTATCGGCACGTATTCTGAGTATCCACCAGCTATGGCATTTATGGCACTAAGTTCTCCGACTCCAAAAGTGGTGACTATGGCCGAGATGCCTTTGACTCGAGCATAGCCATCAGCAGCATAGCCTAAAATATGATTAGTACTAATCGTACTGAAAAACAGGTCTTTGAAATACCTGCATTGAGCTCGTTGCAATTGCCGACCCAATTGAGCCCTGTCTTGGGAATATAATCTAGAACTACCTGTGGCGGTGAGTATCAAATGGCAATCGACCATCGCGGATACCAACCAGATTGTAGTCTCCAGGCACGCCATGAACCCCACGTACACCCACTTCATGGAGTCTTCGGAAAAGGTACTCCGCCACATCAATTGGATCTTTCAGCTCAGAGGTTCTAATGTCCGTTGCCATGGCGGAGGCGGATAGACGCTGGACTGTAGACTATAGACCTCGTAGCAACGCGAGTGTGGAGATAGTAGACGATGACAGACATCTATTGACGTGGATTCGTGGTTTCTATTGCGGGGCTAAAGTACGACGTACTTCAGTAGATAGGCGGATGATTTCCGACGCTAAAGTTTACAGTAACCTCCGCCTAGGGCACGAACATGTTTAAAACATGTTTATTGACTAACCAAATGAAGTTAGTCAAAACATGTTTTAAACATGTTTATTGAAGCATGTTTTAAACACAGGGGTAGCAACAGGGGGGTATATATTTATAGTATCAACTAAATTGACTGTTCCATGGGCACGTGACCATCGACGGAGCTATGTAGACTGCCATTGCTGCCGTTCGATTCAATGCTTTAACCACTGCGGTAGATAGTGGTTTAACTGCTGATGGTAGCATCGTTTGAACTAGTGCAGCTGGCCCATTAAAAGGCCTGTTGATGTAAGCAGTGCATTGATTCAGATGAGTCTGCAGACGACTGGTTCCGGACGCCATTTGAAGGTGACAGTATAAGCACTCCACTGCAGGAACGATTCGGTTTGATAGGATTATGCTCTGAAAGGCATCAGCAACAGTCTGATTGCGAGGTTTGCCACCGCGTTGAGGAGGCATGGCTGGTGGTAGGAAGATAGATCTACTCCATAGTCGTATGGAGCAATGGTGACAGCGAGGTCAAACCCCCCGAGCTAAACCAGCTGGGTTTAGCTTGCTTACATAATATAAAACCAATAAACAAACATGAATAAACCGCTAACGTGTTTTAAACACGTTTATTGTAGAATAAACGGTTTTATTCTACCCCTACCTCCGCCGCTCAGGGTAACCGCAACCGAACGGATCCTCGCCTAACCTTTCGCTAAGCTAAGATATCTTTCTACCATACCAGTACCACCCCTCCAGAGAAGAGGAGGGTTCACGTCATGGCAGGTTTCCTTCGAGGAAAGCAAGCTGGCGTACAAAGAGATCTATCTGCTGGTCTAGAGCCTGAACTTTTTGCTATTGACGAAGTACACATGTCTCTCCGCTACCCTTGATGTACCAAAATCTGACCTTAGCTTTTTATTAGGTAGCAAGATATGGCATCAACTCTCAGACTAGCACATTGGCATACGACCCTGTTCAGTCGCTCCTGGCTGTAGGTACCAATGAATCACAGTATGGCAGCGGCCAAATCTATGTCTTCGGGCAAAAACGTGTTTCCGTAAATTTCTCACTCCCTAGAAAGGCTTCGGTCAAGACGCTCCAGTTTTGTGCGGACAAACTTGTCAGCGTTGACTCGAAAAATGATATATCAGTATACTCGCTGGAATCGACTAGGATAATAGCATCGTATGCTCCTCCGGGGCTTATTACCGCTTCACTGACCGACCCCACCCTGGACTTTGCTCTGATAGGACTCCAGAATGGTGTGTGAAGCCTTTTTCTCACTCCAAAGGGCGAGGTTAATGCTGAGATCAGCTTAAGGAGAAATCGTCGCGTACGACCTGGACCGACAAGGCTTAGCACCTCTCAAAATACCCAACCTGTGGAGAGATCGGAATCCAAAAGCCCGCTTACTGCCAGTCGAGTCACTAGCTTTTCATCCGCGAGACATTGGTACACTGCTGATAGGATACTCTGAGGGAGCAGTCATCTATTCTTTTAAGCAGAACACCCCGAATAAGTTCTTTCGGTATGAACTGCAACCAGGTGCCCCTGGCGGTGATTTAGACCTGTCGCCTGCAAATACCCTGCGTCATCCACGATTGATACATGCACTTTGGCATCCGACTGGAAGCTTTATACTTACAGGGCACGAAGATTCTAGCCTGGTCTTTTGGGATGTGAAAGATGGTCGGAAGATCATGGCCAGGACGATACAAGCTTCCAATGTCGACCAACCAGGCGCTACGGTGAGAAGCACTGTGTCTGCTTCTGGTACACTAGCTGTTACGGAACCACTGTTCCGCATTGCATGGTGCTCGAAGGAAAATCCAGATGACACAGGCATACTGATTGCAGGTGGACTACCAACAACAATGACCAAAGGCATTACTTTTCTTGATCTTGGACCAGCTCCAGTGTATGCGACCTCGTCATGGCAAACCCTTTCACAGTATTTCGAACGGCCGAAAAGGCAACATATTCTACAAACTCCGCCAACCGCCGAGGTTGTTGACTTTTGTCTTATCCCACGCAAATCCCCCCATTACTCTGGATCTCATGATCCTATAGCTCTCATTGCTCTTTTAGCCTCTGGAGAGTTAGTCACGCTGAGCTTCCCTTCGGGTCACCCAATTACCCCCACGAATCAGCTTCATGTATCACTGACCTATGTTCATCCCTTTGTCAACCGTATATCACTCGCCCATATTGAACGTAGCCGCTGGCTCGGCATGCTGGAAAGTCGCCAGCGTGGTCCACTAATCTTACGTGGAGGAGCTGAAGCCAAGTATACAATCAAGCGCTTCGCACATCGAAACATCGTGCAGGCGGGTCATGCCGATGGTACCATACGGATTTGGGATGCTGGCCATGATGATGAGATTGAAAATCAAGATATGCTTCAAGTAGACGTGGCTCGAGCTGTCGGACGCGCACGGGACGTAGACATTACTGCCATGTCAATGTCAGGCGCTACAGGAGAACTAGCAGTTGGGTTGAGGACTGGCGAGGTGACGCTATTTCGCTGGGCCCGTAATCAAAACGCAGGTAAAGAAACATCTCATGCGGCAGGCAGAAGCTTCGGTCTAGAATCGATCATTGATCGCGCAGAGCCTACAGTGAGAGAAGGACTTCTCCCTCTGACGTTGCTAGATCAGCAGCGAGGACCAGTTACCGCACTCAAGATGAGTGACGTTGGCTTTGCTGCTACAGGATTCGAAGATGGAAGTATAACTGTGGTTGACCTTAGAGGCCCTGCGGTTATACACGATGCCAGCATGAATAGTTCCAACGGTCAAAGCAAGCATGGAAGCTTCCGGAAGAGTAACAGCCAATCTCATAGTAGACAAGAGTGGCCGACGTGCATCGACTTTGGCGTTATGAGCTTGGAAGGCGAAGGTAAGGATACCTTTGTTACAAACATTTCCAACCATCTTCTGTTTAAGCGGACGACTTCCATTTAATTTCCATTCCGTGAATTTAAGAATATCTATTTTATGTTTTGGCTGACGAATGTAGATTATTCGAGCATCTTGCTCTTTGTCGGAACCAATCTTGGACGCTTGATAACCTTCAAGCTTCTTCCTGAAGCCCACGGGGGCTATTCCGTCAGGCTTGCCGGCAGTTGCGCCCTAGATGATAATATCATTTCTATATCTCCACTGAATGCAGATACAGGGGAGCCTGCCGGTGCTACTCAAAACGTTGTCGCTGGTCTTCGCAGTGGCATCAAGACGAATGGTGTCCTCGCGGTTACTACCACAACTTCTGTGAGGATCTTCAAACCTGTAGCGGCTAAAGGAGCGCACAAGACTTGGGATGCGGTTCTCTGTCATACGGCTGCGGTGGTCAGATTTGAAGCGCACGGGTACGCGTTACTTGGGCTCTTTGGTGATGGATGCGCGAAAGCGTACTCAGTACCTGGTCTTAAGCAGATCGCCTCGAGCAACGTGGCAGACGTCTTGGACGTAAGGAGATTTTCAGAGGCCGTCATCACACCTACTGGAGATATCTTCGGATGGACCGGGCCCTCAGAGATAGCTGTGCTGAATGTCTGGGGCACTGGAGATAACCTGTAAGTGGCTATGAAAAGCGAGTGCTTCACATTTACAACCCAGCTCTAACCAAAGACTAGAACGCGGTCTCTCGACAAGATCTTCAACCCCGAAGCCATCCCACCTCCAAGACCAACAATATCAAATCTCCAATGGATGTCCGGAACCCAATACATCACTCCGTCTGACATGGACCTCCTCAGTAAGCCTATCCCCTCATCCCAACCTCTACCCCGTACTCTCTCATTGTTGACCTTCTCACGAAAGTCGGCGGACCCGACCGCCCCCCCTCAAAACGCATGCTCGAACAAATGTGTGCAGACGAACAAACCCAGCGTGCAGCCGCACGCTCCGCTTCTTCCACCTCTTCGCCCGCTCCCGGCTCGAGACAGGATGAGGGGTACTGGGCGTATATGCAGAGGCAAGTGCAGGAAAGAACGCAGAGTTTAAATGTCATGGGTGATTCAATGGATAGGGTGGAGGAGAGCAGTGCGAGGTGGGGCGATGATGTCAGTAAATTCGTAGGCAAGACAAAGAAAAAGGTTGTTATGGGTGGTGAGTTTTCCTGAGAGTCTTGGCTAACTGTTTGAAAATTTACTGATGAGGCCCCTAGCTGTGAGGAATACCCTTGGGTTTTGAGGAATCATGGCTAAGAGATCTATGTTGGTGTTTTGCTGTGAATCACTTCAGGATCGGGAGTAGCATCTCAGAAGAGTCTTACTGCCATATGAACATCTTCCAAGCTCGAATACTTAGCGACGGTGATATCATCAACAAGAGCAATAGCCGCCAGGCACAAACGATGATATGCCAGCGCATCGTGGAAAGTACACGCCCAATCTTCACTTGTGTCCACAAGTCATTGTTTGTGTTGCTCCCGTTCATTCTCAAATCTTCAGCAAATCCAGCTTTACGTGAACAAAGGAAAGTCACTCTCCCCCTCTTCATTAAGTCCTCTCATTTCTCTGACTTGTCAGAACGAACAATACTCACCACCTCCTTTGTTCTTCTCCATCATGAAATTCAAGAACAAAAGCCCTTGAACCACTTACTCAAGCATACAATCTCCTTTTCCTTCTCTCTCAAGTATGGACATTCTCACATTCACCAAGCATCCAACCACCAACACCTACAACCTCCAGACATCCACCACCTCCACACCCAACAATCCAAACAACCCCACCTACCCACCTACCCCAAAACAACTATCCTTCACCCCCACCACCACAACCATCGACATCCCCCCCACAATGTCCCCCACCACCACCCCCTCACGCTGCACCCACCCCCCCATCCACGCCCTAACCTGCCCCACCTGCATCTTCGCCCACAACACCGCCCGCGAGCGCCTCATCCGCGCCTACTACGACCCCATAATCGCGGACCTGGAGTCGCGCATCGCGATCGCGGTGGAGAAGCTCTGGATCGGGGAGAATGAGTTTTTGAAGGAGAGGCTTGTGGGCGCGAGGGAGGATTTGGAGGGGTTGAAGGCGAGGAGGGAAGGGGAGGTTAGGGGGGTCTGGGGAAGGTAGGGGTGGTGGATGCGCGGGGTGGTGTGGTTTTTGAATGAGTGGAGGGATGGCTTGAGGTTGTTTGTGGGGGTTTTTTTTGAGATGAGCTAGGAAGTGGTTTTGTATGGTTTCCGCACATGCTGGCGGAGATGCGTTTCTGAAGGATATTGTAGCAGCCCTGTTAGCGTGATCAAATTCGAGTCGGTATGACGTGGTCAATGAGCAGACGTGAAGTGGATTTCATTAAACACAGTGTTGTCAAATGTGCTCTTTGTAATCTATGTTATGGTTTAGAGATTAGGTTCTCCTGAACGCTCTGCCCCGAAATTGATCAACAATCCTTCGCTCCACAACGCCTGGGTAATTCCACGTCAAGAAAATCGTAAGAACTGTGCATGTACGGGTTTGCCCTCGCCGAGTCTAATGCACCATGATCTCGCCCTGCGGCTGCTGGCTTATAGCTTTTTCTTTGGCAGCGCTCGATTCAGGTGCATGCTCGCCATCGTCTGCCATCTCCATATCCTCATCACCGTCGCCTTCCACCTCCTCTTCCTCAGTTTCTTCATCTTCACTGCCACTGCTCTCGGCTTCAAGATCCTCGCTACCTGCATCAGACTCTTCGTCTTCAGCTTTAGCTGCTGGAGCAGCAGATGGGCCGGTGGTATCGTCTGCACCGGCCATCTCTTCGTCTTCGCCGTCAATCTTAACACCTCCTTCTGCTGCCTGTGACTCTTCCTCCAATTCTAACTCTTCCTCTTCTGCTCCATAATTTGCACCATCATCTTCAACAACGTCGGCTTCGGGCTGCTCTGGCGGGAATTCGGCAGGTGCGGAATCCTCCGTATCCCTGGTGGGTTCTTAGTCAAGTTTCGTCAAGAAATCGCGGAAAGCATACCATTTGATAGCAAATCGAGTAACGCGAGGCTTTTCAGCAAGTAGATTCCTTTTCACGCGCTCAATCACTGGTTTTGTGGGCGGTTCAGCGTTGAGCTCTTCGGAATCATATTCGTTATTGACGTAGTATCCAACGCGCACGAACTCTCTACCATCATAACTGCATGTGAGAAGAATAACAGTGACGCCTAGGATTTCGGAAGTAGGAATGCGTTTCAGGTCTGGAGAATCGGCTTCGAAGATGAATTTATTGACGCCAACAGGAATCGGCCCCACAAGAAGCGAGTCTAACTCCTGGTCATGTTCAGATCTAGAACTCGTTAGCAGGTGATAAAGAGGTTTTGCAGAGCGGTCGGGCGCCCATACGAGGTAGCAGATCCGACGTAAGTGAGTTTCCACTCGAGATCTAGATCTATTGTCAGCGAGCTGCTCACCGTCAAAGTGTTGCGCGGGAATAGAGTACCTTTTTGTAGCGGTTCTAGACATTCAAAGGTGATCTCGAATTGGTATGATGCGCTGAATGGCGCTGGGTTGTTGAGGACTTTTACTCCGAGTAAAGAGACGACCGACATGTTTGCTGTGGAATGATGTTGAGTAAGGTAGAGCCGAACCTATAATGTTTGTGATTTGCTAACAGTGTTGATCAAACAATGCCAATGAGTTAAAGTAGCTATTTGCTCAGTGGATGTAATGGAAAGCTGTTTAGATGGTCTTCAAAAAGTCAGAGGCAAGCGCGATCTCGCGTTTGGACGTGTTTGAGTGCCGGCACTTTAGCTTTACAACATACTAGGTTCGTATCATACAGTATTTAGCTCCATAACATTCCGCGCCTACCTATTGTGCAATCTCGATTTCTTTCACATCTCTACACTAACCATCCTTCCGACCACATTACGCATCACCAAATCAAAGTCTTACTCGAAGCTCATGCTCACATCTACACTCAATCAGTCTCTTGTTAACTTCCTCGCGATCGAATAATTTAGGTGACGTTCAGCGACTCGAGTGGATGACAGCTTGACAGCTTCGTAGCCTTGACAATAATCACTTCGCATTCTACAACGACAAAGCCGTCAACATGGCGGATGATGCGGAGGCAGCGTTCCTGCGCTCGATGCAGGTTGCGAATGAGGGCCCAGGCATCTACGGGGCGACCAGTGTAGCTAGTGAACAACTGCCAGATTCTTCCTCTGATGAATATGATCCCGCTCAAGCAGTGCAAGCTGATTCTTCTTCTCATGAAACTAACAATCTTTCCAATAATACTCCACATATTGTTGCTGGCAATGTGGGCCAGTCACCAAACGGCAGCCTACCGCAGCAGCTCCCCCTGGCTCCTGGGCAAAGCTCAACAAATCCAACCCCCCACGGGATCCCCATATCAAATATTCAAGACCAGTCTATTCCGATGTCAAGATCCTCTACTGTCGAAGAGGTTACACCTCAAGCGTCCGTCAACGATGAAATGCCAATACATAGTGGTGGAGAGCAGGGTGGGGGCATTGTGCAATCGATTGGCAACGGTGATTTAGGGTTCATTGGAGATACCACTGACCCGGCGTCTCATTCTCTTTCGAATGCTTCTCTCAAACAGTTGTCTGCAGCAGATGTATCAATACAAAATGATATGCAAGACGAACCCCCACCAGAAGTCATTGAAAATGGTACTTCTTACACTGTTCCCAACCTTGCTGCTGTTCTTCCTGACACGGGCGCTTCATTTCACAATGTTCCTACAGCCATTCCTACAGAGACGCTTCCGGCACCACAGGTAACACAGCCAGAGCCATCTTCGTCACAAAAACCCCTTGTTCCCGTCGGAGCTGCTCCTAAAGCACGACTGCCGCATGACAGAATTGGCATACTGGAGGATAGAATCAAAGAAGATCCAAGAGGCGACTTAGATGCTTGGCTTAGCTTAGTCGGTGAGCACAGAAAGCGAGGCAAAGTCAACGATGCTCGGACCGTTTATGAGCGGTTTTTGGTGGTATTTCCACAAGCGGTAAGTTCTCACCTTTCAACGATATGTATGTACCGACCTTCTGATCACCGTCCCTAGGCCGAGCAGTGGGTTGCGTATGCCCAGATGGAGAACGAAGCGGGCAATAGAGATGAGATGGAGAAGATTTTCTCTAGGACTTTGATGGGGATACCCAATCTTCAGCTATGGTCAATGTATCTCGACCATGTTCGTCGCCACCATAATACCTCTACCGACGCGTCTGGTGAAGCCCGACAGATAATACATCAAGCTTACGATTTTGCCTTGCAACGTGTCGGTCTTGATAAAGAGTCCGGAAAGCTATGGCAGGAGTATGTCCAATTTATCAAGTCTGGCCCTGGAGTCATAGGTGGTAGTAATTGGCAAGATCAGCAAAAGATGGACTTGCTTCGAAAGACGTATCAACGAGCGATATGCATTCCCACGCAATCTACTAATATCCTATGGAAAGAGTATGATGTTTTTGAAATGGGTTTGAACAAGATGACGGTAAGCTGGTGAACCAACTTTGATAGCTCAGAATACTGATGCCTCATGTAGGGACGGAAATTTCTTCAAGATCAATCACCGGCTTACATGACTGCACGAAGTTCATATGTAGAACTACAAAACATTACACGCGGTTTGCGTCGGACTACTTTGCCTATTCTACCACCTGCGCTCGGGTTCGATGGTGATATCGAATACAAGGACCAGCTGGACATATGGAAACGGTGGATTAAATGGGAAAAGGATGATCCTCTTGTTCTGAAACAGGAAGACATAGCTGCATATAGAGCTCGAATTGTCTTTGTTTACAGACAAGCATTGATGGCCATGAGATTTTGGCCCGAATTATGGTTCGATGCTGCTGACTTCTGTTTTCTCAATGAACTGGCGGACGTTGGTAATGAATTTCTTACTCAAGGCATTGCTGCAAATCCTGAGAGTTGTCTACTAGCCTTCAAGCGCGCAGATCGTATAGAACTTACAACAGCCAATGAAGAAGGTGACGAGAGTGCTAAGCGACGTGGTGCAGCAGTTCGAGAATGTTACGACAAAGTGCTAGATGCGCTCTATGATCTCATTACAAAGGCCAGGGACCGCGAAGCGCAAGATATTGCTCGCATTGAGGCCAGCTTCGACTTAAACGTGCAGCAAAACGCCAATGGCACGCAGGAGAACGACAACGATGAAGAACCCAATGATGATGAAGCTGAAGGTAGAGAGAAGCGCAAGTCTGCGCAGATCGAAGCAGTCAAGAATGTCAATTTTGTGCAAGTACGCCTCCTTACCCGAACCATTTCCTATGTTTGGATTGCTTTGATGCGTGCAATTCGGCGAATTCAAGGCAAGGGAAAGGTTGGTGATCCTATTGGCGGTTCAAGGCAGATCTTCACAGATGCCCGTAAGAGAGGCCGAATTACAAGTGACGTGTATGTGGCGAGCGCCTTGATTGAGTTCCATTGTTACGAACCTGAAGCCACAAAGAAGATTTTCGAGCGCGGACTGAAGCTTTTTCCTGAGGACGAGGGCTTTGCTCTCGAATATATCAGACATCTCATAGCAAACAATGACCACACCAGTAAGAGTTCTCTTTCTTTTTTCTTCCTTTTATCCAGGTTACATGTACAGCGCTGACATAACTGAAGATGCAAGAGTGGTCTTCGAGACAGTCGTCAACAAGTTGGGTCAGAAGCCGGAGACGGTGGCACGGGCAAAGCCGCTCTATGCCTTCTTCCACGACTTCGAGTCTCGCTATGGCGAGCTGAGCCAGATTACCAAGCTCGAAAAGCGGATGAGCGATCTCTTCCCTGAGGATCAGAGACTCACACTATTCTCCCGACGCTTCGTACAGCAGAGGTTTGACCCAACCGCGATTCGACCCATCATATCCCCGGCAACACAGGCCAGACCTAAAGCTCTATTGAGTGTTGAGGCCTCAGTTTCTCAAGAGACGCCCCCGAACCGCTTCGTCCAAACCAACTCACCAAAACGCCCTTTTCCACTGGAAGAATCGGACAATGAGGGCGGTCGTCCTCGAAAGCTTGCCCGGGGCGAGTCTCCCCTGAAAGGTGCAGCAGGTCGGCGGCTCGACCAACAGAAACGAAATCGGCAACCGTATGAGATGCCTCAATTTGAGAGCCATTCACTGCCTCAGGGCCTTCCGACACCCTTTCTCCCCCGTGATGTGCTATTTCTTTTAGGAATCATTCCCAAGGCCGAGACCTATCATGCCACAAAATTCAAAGCAGAAGAGATGGTAAGGTTGATTCGGGAGACGAACATACCAAGTTCTGTAACGCAATTACCGCGAGGGCCTATTGCAACGGGAGTGCAACCAATGCAGGTAATGCATGTCAATCCACAGTTGCCACATAATCCTCAGATGCCCCAGAGGCCATCAATGCCGCAGATGCATCAGATGCCGCAAATACCCCCAGGGCAGTATAATGGTGGGTATTCCGAGTTTCCTTCGTCCGGTTATTCTGCTTTTGCACTGCCCATACCTCCTAGCCTTTGGCATCACAACCAGAACCAGGAAGCCCAGGTTACAGGCTACAATTATCAGCCCCAATTTCCTGGGCCTCAAGACGGCGCTGCTATACCGTCTTGTTCTACAAATCCAAATCCAGCAACCGAATCTGTGTTGGCCTCCACACTTTCGTGGCAGAGGCAGGGGAATCCATCGGCTCCCTCTGATAATATTGCTGCTCGTTTGGCAAAGCTTTCCGACGAGCTTCAGCGCGTTTCTTACAGTAACAGACGTTAACGGTTTAATACAGGCTCATATCAATACAGTCGATAAGCATAGCGTATCTAAGTGGTTCCCATGTTGAATACCGAGCATGTCTTCTTAAGTCCTGAGTTGTTCCCTTATTTCTGCATGCCAGGCTATTACGAAAAGCATAAAGGGTTCTTTTTCTGGCGCAAAGGATGGACTTGTCATTGCATACCATGGCAGTTCTAAGGTTTCCGTAACAGCTGGAGTACAGCCTTTCTCGCTGTTAGGTCATGCAAGACATAAATGAGCGTATTTCAAGAAGCATTGGGATGGGCTTCGCTGGAGGTTTGGAATGTACTCTACTACACTCGGTCGGGTGGTCCAGATCATCTACTCTATCAACAACAAATCACAGCTGTGGGCTGCCTGAACGCGTGCCTCAGGTGTCTTGATTGGAGCAATATGTATTAAAATCTCAGCTCTTTCCCCCAATTCTTGTTTCTCCCTGTTTGGTTTTGAGTGCTCGGGACACCATCTACCCATGATGGCCTCCTCCCACAATGATTTAGCTTGCATCGGTTTGTTCAGCCCATATATGGGATCATCCTTGGCTCAGTCAGACACTGGAATCAACATCGGTTTGCCAACTGCTGTACCCACCACCAGGCCATGTAAAATAAACAGTGGTGTACGGTAATGTGACAGCTAAATTGGGGTTCTGCCGTAGCGTGACCGTAGTGACGTGCAGGGATGGGCGGCATCTCATCGGCTGCCGCTTTCCTGCCCTACCTACCTTACCTATGCATCATGGCAAAGTGAAAACACCATCAGCGCTATTGTCCACTCCCAAACCCGTAGAAATGCAGTAGCCGCATGTATTACTCCGTACCTTATGCCTTGCAAACATCAGCCTGTGTACCTACCGTAAGGTAGAACAAGAAGTGAATACTCTAGGTCTCTAGTAGCACTAGTGTTGTTGACACAGTCCTTCACTTCCTTCCTTACCAATTGCTTGCGTCCTAACACCTCGTAACGCAACACTGTCAATCTATCATCCTTTCCTACATCTTCCTCTTTCCACCCTCAATCTTCTTTCCTTCCTACATCATTCCTACATCCATCCTCGACCTTCATCCTCCACCTCTTCTTCATCTTCCTTACCTCTGTTCACTACTACCCCTTGCCATTGAGGCAACTTCAACTTTACTTCAATTGCTACGTCATCATCGCAGTCGTACCCGTTGGAGTACGCTCACAGCAATCGTGGTCTCACACCTCACTTCACCGCAAGTTTTTCTTATTTTGCACTTGATCTCAGCAGTCAAGCTCACTTCATCAAGAATTGCCTCTCCAGGTCACTCAGGCCTACCAGTAAGTCTACTCAGCTTTACATCACTGCTTTGCACTACCTCTTCCCTCATCCATTGGAATCCACAATCATCTCATCCTCCATCTTTGCAACCCCCTTTTCACAATGATGCCTGCTGACTCGTGCTCCAACCTGCCTGTAGAAATTCACCCGCCAGAATGACCGGTGCTGCTGCAAAGCGCGCCAAGCGTGACAAGCAGACTATCCAGGCTGACACTCGCGATCCCATTCGGGATACTCCTGTCACAGCCCAGCAAGGTCCAAATGCTTATGACGGCCCGTCTGATCCTGGTCGTGGTCGTGGGCCTGGCTCTGCAGGTGGCCCACCGTCTCCTGCCCGAGGTCGTATTCCACCGAATGCTCCGCCGTCCGCTCGGGCCCCATCAGTCCACTCATCTCGGCCTTCGAGTACAACTCGTCCTGTGTTAAGAGACCCAGCTCGTGATCCTCCTGTAATCAACCGTAATGTGGACTGGGCTGGAAACGCGTACAACTTGTACTCCCAGGTAAGCAGTGGCTTGTGATTGCTGGGTTTCCGCTATCCCATAAACCAAAGACGACCCTCGTTACCCTCTTTCCAGTTCCGGCTTTTTTCTCTAAGCCGTCTCTTGCAAACATCTTAGCAATGCCACCTTTGTGCTTGAGGTCCTTGTCCATGCCATCACACGAGTATCGTTGTCGACGTGCTTGATGTTGGATTCACATGGACACCAGCACTATGGTGGTAAATGGAGTTCACTATTTATTCCCTCGTGTTCTCATTTCAGCTTCCTGTTTAGGATTCACGTGCCCTGGTACAACAGTTCATGTTCCCATTCTATTTCCTATTCATCCACTATTCCCATATTCTGTGTTCATCGAGGCATACATAAACCCCAAATATCCCGCCATATTTCCTTCCTTCTACATGCAACTCCTCCACCTTCCAACACCACATCCACTTCTATCTATCTACCCAATACTTTCTATCTATCCTTTGGCCTTCTACTATTGTTATCCTATTCCTATCAGCACCACAACACAGCATTTACCATATCTAGTCCTGGTTGGCACTTCAATCTACCTTAGCCAATAGTTGGTAAAGCTCCCTTCGTCTTGTTTTCGAAGGCTCCAGTCCTTGCAATCTACTAGCATTTTGCCTTTGCGCTTCTATTGCTATCATTTTCAGAGATGGCGTCAGATCCAAAGATGAGATCGGACCCACGGATGAGATCGGACCCAAGGATGAGATCGGATCCAAAGCCCAAGACAGATCCATTTTATCTTAAGACTGCAGATGGCACTCCTATTGTGCCTCTTCGGCAAAAAGTATCAGATAATAATCCGTTCTCCGCGCAGATGCCGACCTCGTTGATGCGACGACCTAAATTCAATACAGCCGGCAAAGCCACACCAATTTCGATCAACTCTCATCGTGTGTTGAATTTCCCGAAAAAGCCAGTCTACCAGTATGATGTAAGTCATGACCGTAATGGAGCATGTTCTGAACGAGATCTGATTTGCTGATTTCCAACCAGGTACAAATCGGAAATGGCGCCGAGAAGCGCGCCCTCATCAAGGCTGTTTGGAACTCCCAAACTCTCAAGGGTGAGCTCGGAGGCGGATGGCTCTTTGACGGGAACAAACTTGCTTGGTAACACACTGATCTCTTCTCTCCCAAACTTCCAGATACTAACCATCCCAGGGCCCAGAGAGATTTGGGAAATGATGTTTTTAGCCGCATGATCGACCTTGATGCTGAGCGTGGTATCACCCCTCGTGATGGGCATACCAATTCGCATCGTGTCAAGCTCCGTCGAACTGGGATTATCAACATGCAGATTCTCCAGTCCTACTTGGACGGCAAATGCGAGTTCGACACCAAAATTCTGGAAGCCATTAACTTCTTAGACCACCTTCTGCGCGAGACTCCATCTGCCAATCTTATCAACATCAAGCGGTCGTACTTCGCGCGTAATACAACCAAGGACCGTGCGTTACTAGGAGGGGCCGTTGAGGCCATGAAGGGTGTTTATCAATCCATCCGTGCAGCCCAGGTATTACTGTCACTCTTGGTTAAGCTGGTTTTCGCTAACAAGTTTTCTAGTGCAAGACTCTGGTGGTCAACGTTGACGTGTCTAATTCTACATTCTGGCACGAGTCCTCGTTCTTGCAACTTGGTTACCAAATGACCCAATGCGACAGCTATCTGGACATGTTGGCTAAGATTAGGCCGATTCAGAGCCTTCATGGCCAGTGGAGGGATTCTCCGCAGTTCGTCCAATTGAAGCGCCTTGCGAAGAACGAGTTCAGAGTGACGCACCGTGGCTGCACGAACCGTAAGTATAGCAGTGGCCGTGTCAGTATCCTGAATATATCTGCTAACTATCAAAATAGCCACTAAGATCTGGAAGTGTCACCGGATGTCAGACAAGACGAGCAATACCTACAAATTTGATCTGAGGGACCGTACAACTAACACAGTCACCCCTAATACATCTGTGTACGACTACTACATGAAGCGTTACGATATCGCCCTAGAATGGCCCGACTTGCCTGTTGTCGAGACCACCAAGAAAGGTGTCGTGTATCCGATGGAGCTTTGCTTAATGGCTCCGTCGCAACGCTATCCGTACAAGCTCGATGAGAAGCAAACCGCGGCAATGATCAAATTTGCTGTGACTAAGCCAGAGCAACGTAAGCAGACCATTCAGGATGGGTTGGACCTTCTTGACTGGAAGAATGACAAATTCCTTATCAACTATGGGCTTAACATCGACCCCAACATGCTCAAGACCGAGGCTCGTATACTAAAGCCTCCGGAAGTTCTCTATGGAAAGAATATGACTGCTGCTCCTGGATTTTCTGGGCGTTGGGATTTGAGAGGTAAGGTTTTCTTGAAACCAAACTCAGCCCCGCTTAAGTCTTGGGGTGTATGTGTAGTTGGATCAGGGTAAGTCAAGGTCTACTCACTTATACCAGTGGAGTCTACTAATGTACCACAGACAGCAGCGGCCCGCTCTTCAAGCCTTCATCACCAGCTTTATTAGTGTTTACCGAGGCCACGGTGGAATAGTCGAGAACGCTACACCATTTATTCTCACCGGAGTTGCAGACATTGCAAAAGCTGTGGACGGGACATTCCAAGGCGCAGGCAATGCAGCCAAGTTGCGGCCCCAGATCCTGATCTTTATCCTCCCGAATCGATCTGCTGAGGTGTATAAGCGTATTAAGAAGAATTGTGAATGTCGCTTTGGCGTCATGTCACAGTGCATACAGGGCTCAAACGTTTTGAAGAATCAGGCTCAATACCATTCCAATGTGTGCATGAAGTTCAATGCCAAGCTGGGTGGTACCACCTGTCGTGTGAAATTGGTTAGTTAATTCCATGCAGTACGAATAATTGTTCTAACATATTGGCAGGCAAGTACCACAGGCCATTTCAAGACGCCAACTATGATCATTGGTGCTGATGTTTCGCACGCTGCACCTGGAAGCCAGCAGCCATCTATGGCTGCTATGACTGTATCAATGGATACGACTGCTACGCGTTATGCGGCTGCTGTCGAGACTAATGGACATCGTGTCGAGATGATCGCAACCAGAAACCTTGAGGATATGCTTAGACCGCTCTTTACGGAGTGGGCTCAAACCGTTGGCCAAGGGCGTATGCCAAAGCATATCTACTATTTCCGAGACGGTGTTTCCGAAGGCCAGTATCAGGCTGTTCTGAAAGCCGAAGTTGCAGACATTAAGCGAATGGTCTATGAGATGAGCGCTACTAATCCTAACTACGAGGTTTGTTGGATTTACATCATGCCAGGAAGTTTGCATGCTAATGTTTTGTAGTGCAAGTTTACTGTAGTGGTGGCGGAGAAGCGTCACCATATCCGTTTCTTCCCTCCTCGTGGTATGGCCTCCGACAAGAACAACAATCCCGTCCCTGGAACCCTTGTAGAGAAAGACGTTACGCATGTCAACGAGTACGATTTCTATCTTTGCTCCCATGCGGCAATTCAAGGCACAGCTCGTCCAACTCATTACCACGTTTTGTTGGATGACGCAAACATGGAGCCCAATGAGTTCCAAGCCATGCTCTACGAGCACTCTTACCAGTACATGCGCGCGACTACACCGGTTTCACTATGTAAGTAACTACAAGCCGACTTTACAGGTTCCCATGCTGATCATCAATAGTTCCGGCCGTCTACTACGCGCATCTAGCCTCCAACCGCGGTGCTGCTCACGAGAACAAATCGCAGGATGCCATTCTCAAGGAGAAGTCAACTCCATCCTCCGACCCACCTGAGACTGAGACTCCACCGCTCATGCCAATGCTCAACGCCACGGGTATCAGATATGGAATGTGGTACATCTAAGTCAACAACAACGGGTCAAACACAGCTGTATTGTGGAAGCACTTTTCTTTTATCCTTTAAGCTTTTCCATTCGGATATCTTAGCTGCTCTATGCAGCCAGACACGCTCAAAGAACTTCACCAAACCTTGATCTAGGTCACCTACATGTCGCCTTAGGTCACATACTCGATATCCGTGGTCTGATCTTGGTGGATATGGTGGGGTTTTACATGGCGTGCATTTTCTCCTTGGCTGTATTATTTACCTTGCAGAAATATGTTTACCCTCACCTGATGTACCCCTTGATATTTAACACCACCACCTGGTTTTCGTACTTGTACGTCGATCAGGTTGGTCAAGGTGGTCATCATTGGCCCTCTCTCAGTTCGGTAGTTACTCGGCTTGCTACACCAATCAGTGGCCTTGGCTATCGCTCTGCAGTTTGTGGCTCTCTACAGAGGGAATACACTTACTCAGCTCTAGCAATTCAGCCTAATTGGCTTTGCATGGAGCGCTGGCTTCCGTGCCCTTGTTAGTCAGATCTTTCTGTGATTGGCTTGGTTTGCGATTTAGAAAAGGATTAGATAAAACTCAAAAAAAGAATGAAAATGCTTCGATGCAAATATTAGTTCCTCTGCTGAGCGAGTGACTGTGAAGCGAGTGTTTTGAGATCATGGCTAACTTGAGGTTTAAAAGGCCTTGGGACCTTACAGTTGGTGGCTAGTAGACGGCAATTTAACTGCGTTCTGTTCTGGATTTCCATCTCAATGAGTGGGGTTCTCTCAAGATCTCGAGACTAATCCATAGAGTTTACGAAGACTACGTTCGGAGTACCGTACGTGCTATCCTGGAAAGCCAAATGCAGACTGAGAAGATTTCGTATGATAGAAGGATTTAAACGTGAGCACTGGAGGTAAGCAACAGAATCTTCGCACTGGCGCATTTCGTAGGGTGTTTAATTCGAACCCTCAGACTGCAATTCATGAAACTCAGATCATCGCCTTCTTTCCCTAGGTACCTATTCAATCACCATTGAGACCCAGAAGCATCTTTGGAGACATCAGTATTTACGTGAGTTCCCGAGGCAAAGCAATAACATATTCCCCTGCTTGTGCAATCTCATAGATTTAGAAGGGGCTTCTTTTGTTTTAAAGCACGCCACAGAGTCTTTGGAAATAAACTCCTATATTCTTTGTTATTGGAATAGTAGGTTGGAGGGAGGGGTGTGCGAGATATGTACTGTTTCGCAGGGAGTTTAGAGTACTGCGTCTTCTTTGTTGTGGGAGTTGGTGGGGGTTTGAGAGTGGATGGGTGGATGGGTGGATGCTGGGATGCGGGGTGTGAGATGAGTGAGAGGGGTTGGGGTGGAAAGGGCACTGGGTTTTGAGTCAAGATATATCGAATTTATGAATTAAACTGTCTTAATCTTCCATAGGTCTTCCCGCCATCGAACCCTAATATCAAAGTTATCAGAGAACGATTCAGATGTGCACAACCTTCCCACATAAACCATCAACTCAAAACGCCCTTATCTCCCTACCTCCGCAACTCCCATACCCATCAAGCGCCCAATCACCAGGAGCGCAAATCAAGACGTCAGGATTGTATATATTAAGACACTGGAATCGTATAGCATGCCCTAGCTGAGGATTTTCGGGAATAGTGCGGTGGTCGCGGGACCGTTGTGGTTTAAGCTGGGACGGTTGCTGCGAGGGAGGGGATATTTTGGGGGATAAGTGCTGGTCGCTAGGCGTGATAGGCGTGATGAGGGTTTCGATTTAGGAGGATGTGGGGTTGGGAAAGACTAAGAAGGTGGTTAGTACCTTTCTCTGTGCACGCTGAGTACGCGAGTACACGCTGAGTACGCGAATACTCGCTGAATACGCGAGTACACGCTGAATACTTGCTATTTACACGAATACTCGCTATTTACTCGCTATTTACACGAATACACGCTGAGTACGCGAGTACACGCTGAATACTCGCTATTTACACGAATACTCGCTATTTACACGAATACTCGCTGAGTACGCGAGTACACGCTGAGTACACGCATCGGTGATGTTTGAACAGGCACGGGAAAAGTGCTTTGGCCCAGCCGGCCCAGCCGGCCCTGGGCTCCCAGAGCTCCCAGGGTCAAGAATTTTAGAAGAATTACAAAACTTGTTGAGGATTTTGATCGATAATCCTCGCTTCATAGTGCTGGACCCACCTGCCACCTTTGCCTTTTCACTTACCTATTTACTCACCAGCCTATCTACGCACTCGCCTACCCATTCACCAGTCTACTCGCTTTGAAATATGCTTCAAACCAAGCTTCATGCGACGCGCTTTAACACGCATCATTCGTTCCGTGGTCTACTTCGTATTATGCTCCATACATGCTTCATTGCACATGCTAATTAGCACAATAGAAAGCACCCTTCAAGGCTCGATATCAAACTACTATCAAACTCTCTATGAAACTCCCTACATGCTTCAAAATACCCGTCGGCCAGACTCATAACATGCATCAAACAGCGCCTTCTACATGGCTTTCTACATGGCTTCCTACCTACCTCCCTCCATGGCCCCCCACATGGCTCCCTTCATGTCACGAGACAGCAACATATATGGATTTGGGAGCCGTTGCCTAGTCAGCAAGTGGGTACAGCCTTTTGGCCCAGTCGTAAGGGCAAATCTCTGACAAATGGTAGCATCAACTGGGCTCGCCTCTGCTAGTCGGGTGGTTATTTAACAGGATAGATTCGGGCCAAGGCTGATAACCTCGATGATCAGGTGTCCGATTTCCTGACTGCTCAAAGAGTATGCGCTTCGGAGGCTGCCTATATTACCTGTGTGTCGGGTCTGCAGGCTTTGATCTTTTGGGGGGCACTTGTCACGAGACAGCAATATGTATGGAATTGAGACCTGTTTGCCTAGCTATCAAGCGGGTGCAGCCTTTTGGCCCAGTCGTAAGGGCAATCCCCTGACACTCCATGGCCCCCTTCATGGCCCCCTTCATGACTTTCTACGTGGATAAATAGTTAATTAGCAGTTAGATAATGAATTCAATAATTACCTTAATAAACTAATTTTATAAATTCGATTATGTATTACGAAAGATGATGAAAATGATGAGAGAAGAACCCAGGGAGCCCAAAATTCGAATTGTGTGACTCAGAGGACCCAGGACGGCCCAGGGCTTAGTGACTTGACCAGCGAGACACAGAGATGAGGTAAGATCTTCCCTCAAGAATCTTGAGGGAGTCAGGGCTAGCCCAGAGCTCTCAGGGTCACTCATCGATGAGTACATGCTGAGTATGCGAATACGCGAATACTCGCTGAATACTCGCTATTTACCCGAATACTCGCTATCTACCCGAATACTCGCTATCTACCCGAATACTCGCTATTTACTCGCTATCTACGCGAATACTCGCTATTTACTCGCTATTTACTCGCTATTTACACGAATACTCGCTGAGTACGCGAGTACACGCTGAATTTGAGAGTTACCCACCAAGAGTCCATCAGTCCTATGCGCATTTTGAGCGTAGCATTCTTTTCAAACTCTACATTCTTCCCTTTCTTGCTCCCCTCAGAGCCACGATTTCATTATTCCTAAAAAAGTAAGAATTCAACTTCACTAAACCCACCGCCAATAACCAACCTCCACCCTCTCCCCATCAACCCACATTCCCAACGTACACAACGTTCAACCTAACTTCGTCCCCTTCATCCCTCCTCCTTCAAGCTCTATCAAACCTAACCTCATACCCTTTCCACATCATAAAGTCCTTTGCAACCCTTGTCCATCGCTCGCAAACTTGAATACACCTTTAGGACAGTTTGGTGAAATTGGGGCGTGTTGGTGGGTACAGATTGAAAGGCTCGGGGGTCTTTTTGGTATTGGAGCGTCGAGGTTTTGGTGGGTTCTTGAAGGGAGGGATGGAGCGGCGGTTGTTTTGTGCTTTATATCCATTTTCCCCCCATTTCTCCACCCACTTCACGCAAGCTATCGCCCATAGTCCAAGGAGTTTTCTACTACGATTTAGTGCGAATGACGATGCGACTGAAAATCCCCCAATGCGTGTTAGCTGCAGTTATTGAACACTTTTTCTTTTTCTTTTTCTTTTGTGTTTGTGATTCATTATTTTTTCTTTTGATTTCGGCGATAGAAGGGCTAGCGATCTCTTTGGTGTGGAATAGGGACCGTGGCCTGGGGAAGGGGAGAGAATACTGGGTGTTTGATGACCTGGATCCTAAATCTCCTCATTTCTATTCGTGCCATTCTTGAAGGTTGGTAGCGAAACTTTCAGTAAAGTTATAAGGTTACTCAATCCAGCCCCAACTGTCTTTCCCTCAGATGTACAGATCTTCTTGGAAGGGGAGAATAGAGTCCAACGCAGCAATACATCTCCTTCACCATCGTCGAAATATCTTCCACTTGTATTTCATCAAGGTTCCTATAACCCTCCCTATTTTCGGACGATTTGGGAAGTATTACACTCTAGAAGCGGCCCTTGGCCTCAATAAATCCCGCATATCAAGCCTTTTAACTCAGCCTGTCCAGACAGCAAGATCCTGAGTCTTACAAGCGAACATTGCATACTTTCTTTCTCCATGCATATTGTCTATCTTTGTACTCCGGCTTGGTTTTGACATCCAGATAACCATTCAGAGATCTCTCCCAGCCAATCCGGCGTATCCATCTTGCCCGATATACAATCACATCGGTCGACCCGGGCAGCATTGGTGCGCTTTCACCCCTTTCTTTACCTGAAGAACGGATCGGATACTCGTTATGTGATGGCAATCAATGCAATGCGAGGAGAATACGATGGCAGCTCATCCCCAAACATCGTATTAGACGATAGGACTAGGAGAATAGAAGTTTGATTTATGGAAGTAGTCGTCTTGATATCTTCATTATCCAAACATGTACGAATCTAAAGGCTATTTTTGGATTCTCCCCTTGGAGTTACTAACATGTAAATTCTATGATAACGTTCATACGAGAAGGGAGAGTGGAGAAAGATAGAGGTATTTTCGAAGGGGTGTGTTCTGGTGATTCAGGGGTTTTGAACGAGGGTCTGAGGATGATGGGGAAGAATGTAAGAGTGCTAAGGTTCGCGGGGTTGGGGTTTTTTGAGGATCTCACCGGGCTTATGGGCTTAAGAGAATTCCAGTCATTATCACTTTATTCTACACAAAGAGAATAGCTATTAAGCATGATAGTTAAATAACCCACAACATCTTCGAATATCCCACAGTCTCCCTCAATAACCCATAAAGACACCAGCTCCCGCCGCAAACTCATCTAACATCACAATCAACAGCTTATCTCTCCAAAATTTCCTGTCTTTGCAACATTACCCTAAGACCTCTTATTTCCCCTAAGGTATAAGGGAGACTCGCGATTAGTCTCATACACATATAACTCTTCTCACTGGCCTTGCGAAATACTGAATGTAAGGGTTCTTCGCATATTGGAGAAAAACCCTACCGCAAACTACCCACAACATTCACCACTATTCGCATCACTGTTTTCAACACCGCGGATGGCAAAGATAGAGAATAGAAGCGTTGGCGGATTCTAGAATATGTTAATATTTGATTGAAGGAGGATGTGAAGAAGATAGGAATGAATGCAGGGAGTTGTGTATTTTGACCCCTATACGGAGGACTTCTAGTTTGTAGAGGGTAAAGAGGAAATTCGGATAAGATATCCATGAAGACAGCTGCCAGTAGTAATTGACTCGATCTGAACTATGCGATAGAATTTTGAAACGCTTACAGATACAGGATTCTTTTCCCTGAAGCCGTAAAGTGCCAGACTAACAAGATGCTGTCAGTACCTTGCAAAATAACCCTCCACCCACAACATCTAAACACCCTCCCAATTCCAACAACTTTACCAAAACCCAAAACGACGAACCGGCTTATCATGGGCATTTGCATTCATGGACCCTCATCTTTTCACCCCTTAAAACCCCTTGACATAAACTACAGTTATTCCCTCTCAAAAACCGGGTCCGGTCTTTCGTTCGTCTTCAATGACCTAGAATTAATCTTAAAACTGAGGAAAGAGTCGGTTCAATGGCTTTAATAATCGATGACGAGGTAAGGAGGACTCGTAGAGGAAGAGAAGGGAAAGGAAAGGGATTTAGAGTATAAGACAAACTCCGTAATATCTCTTCTCTCCCAAAACCCTCGACCCTCCGAAAACCACAACACCTCCAATCCTTTCATCTCTACCTATATCCTCTAAACATTCTCTCGCATTCATTGAACATTCCTAAGACTAGAGTTCATGTTTGCGAGAGATGAACAAGGATTGCAAAGGATTCTGAGATGTGGAAGAGTATGGGAGTGGGTTTGAAAAAAGGGGGAAGTGGGGAGGGGTGGAGAGAACAAGGGCCAGCTTGACTGAAGGCTATCGGCAAGCGGAGTGGGGGAATGAAAAGGCATAGAAGGTGGCAATTGCCACTTCGTTGCCACCGATTACCAGCGGCCTCGGCAACAACAAGGTAGAGAACATGAGGACAAATAGGCAGTCCATCCCCATTCGTAATTTCCCTCCATCTCTTCGGATTCAGCCAATAACGCACTTTTGCCCTACCCACCCACTCTATAGACTCAGTCGCTTAGATGGAGGGAGTGCTTGGGATCTCTAGGCGGCTTCTGGGCCCAAAAAACTGGACCTGGGGGCTGCCAAGAGGCGCCGAGTTTGCCCCACACAAAGTGTATACATGTTAATTGTTCGATGCCAGATAGGTTACGCTCAATATGCGCAAGAGACTGATGGATTTTTGACGAGGGTGAGGCAGGAGTAGAGGGAAAGCGGCTCACAAATTCAGCATTGCCTAAGGGAACACTTATTACTACTCGGCTAACCAAGTGATGGCAAGGTTATGCCTAGGAACAATACATGTTCTACCCACAGAAGCGTGTATTCGCGTACTCAGCGAGTAAATAGCGTGTATTCGCGTACTCAGCGAGTATATAGCGAGTATTCGCGTATTCAGCGAGTAAATAGCGTGTATTCGCGTACTCAGCGAGTATTCGCGTATTCAGCGAGTAAATAGCGTGTATTCGCGTATTCAGCGAGTAATAACAGTTTTGTGAGTGGATCTCGAGAGCTCTAGCTAACCATGGCCCCTTGAGATCTTTGAGCGAAGGTTTTACCTCATCTCTGCGTCTCGCTGGGCCAAATAAGCCCTGGGCCGTCATGGGCCACACAGTTCGATCCCTGGGCTCGCTGGGTTCTTTTCTCATCATTTCCATCAAATTTTGTCATACATGATCGAATTTATAACATTAGTGTATCAAGGTAATTATTGAATTCGTTATCTAACTGGCTATTTAACTGTTTATGTTGGAAACGGGGTACGTATGAACATACGTATGCACATACGTATACCCCGGTGGTTAGTTATTTCCGCTCCGGCCGAAGCCGGCTTGGCGCTAGGGGTATTTATCCTTCCTCCCACTTCTTCCTTCCTCCGTATGTTCTACCTACTAGATAGTTCAGTCAATATATCTACATGCCTCTCTACCCTCATGTCCTCGTATACCAAGAGTTTATCTGTATAGGAAGTCATGGAGGGAGCCGTGAAGAGAGTCATGGAGTGTCAGGGAATTGCCCTTACGACCGGGCCAAAAAGCTGCCAGCACCCGCTTGCTAGCTGGGCAAACGGCTCCCAAATTTATATATATTGCTGTCTCGTGACATGTAGGGAGCCATGAAGGGAGGTAGGTAAGAAGTCATAAAGAAAGCCATGAAGGAAGTTTGGTAGTGTAGAGGGGTGGTATGTCTCAACTAGTAGTCAGAGCTCAGAAGGCATAGTAGTAGTAGTAGTAGGTAGATCTAGGAGGTAGTCTAGATACAGGTAAGGTGGGTCAAACATCAAATAGAAGGTGATGGGAATGATGTTTCGATGCTTGACTGAAGAAAGGAAACTCTGCTCGGGAAACCCCTATAAGTAGTAGCTAAAATCCCCGAACCAATAATGTTTCGTGAACCCTAGAGGTGCGGGCGGACCAATACTGTTCCGTGGGCCCTCGAGGTGCGTAGCTCCACCCCACGACAATAGAAAGCATATTCGATGCTCGGTAGTGATCAAATTTGATCCTTGAATATGAAGTAATTCGAAGCTTGGTGGGAAGTCATGTAGATAGATAAGTAGGTAGGTGAGCATGTAGGGTGACGAGTAGATAGAAAGTCATGTAGAAGGCAATGTTTGAAACACTGTTTGACGCCTGGTACGAGTCTGACCGACGCGTATCTCAAAGCATGTAGGGAGTTTGATAGGAAGTCACTGATGAAGAGTGCTTTCTATTGAGCTAATTAGCATGTGTTATGAAGCATGTATGAAGCATACTGAATGACGCGTGGTAGAGCGCGTCGCATGAGACATTATTTGAAGCATATTTTGAAGCGAGTAGACTGATGAGTAGGTAGGCAAGTGGTGTAGATAGGCTGATAAGTAAATGTTTGAGTAGAGAGGCGAAGGTGAAAACTCTGTAGATATGTTCCACCCTACGAAGCGGAGGTTATCGCCTCAACAAGTTTAGAATTATTCTAAAATATTTGACCCTGAGGGCTTTGAGAGCCCAGGGTTGAGCTCAGAGATATATGAAGCAGGCCCTGGAAGCTCAGGGCTGGCTGTGCTGGCTGGGTCAAAGCACTTTTCCCAAGCCTGTTCAAATATCCCCGATGCGTGTGCTCAGCGAGTACTCAGCGAGTATTCGCGTAGATAGCGAGTATTCAGCGAGTATTCGTGTAGATAGCGTGTAAATAGCGAGTATTCGCGTAAATAGCGAGTATTCGCGTAATCAGCGAGTAAATAGCGTGTACTCGCGTACTCAGCGTGTACTCATAGCGTTGTAGGGCAGAACCTTGTGTAGTGTTTCTAGAGATGACTTTCTGTCATGTATCGCATGATCAAGTGATAAGAAGCATCTGGGGTTCATTGTACTCTTTAAACCTCGAACTCGAAAGAAGAACACACGTACTCACTCCCTAAAATTCATGAATTGGCTTGTAGATTGAAATCAACATGACTGCAATGAGAACAAGTGTCGGAATAGAAAATGCTGTATAAGATCAAGTGCGATGTTTGACGGCTTTGAATGTGAGCGACGCAAGACATGAGAGGAAACTGATCACTCTGAGCTGTACAAGGCCGAATAAGGTGAAAGAAAACGTGCTTAACAGATTCTGATCAAGATATATGTCGTGTAAGAGAGCAAGATTGTCTAATTGACGAGACCTTGTAGTTGCACAAACGTGGCGAGTGAAGTTATCACTTGATCAAGCACGGCAACGGCGAGTCTGAGATTTTTCCTGGGCCAGTGACGATCCCAAAGGCATCAAGGACATGAGGGCGTGTATTAGGGATGGTGCGGGGGATGTGTAAGGGTAAGTTGGCCGTGCGCTGAGATGGCGAAAGGAATGGCATGGTGCCTACCTTAGTGATTAAAAGAACCGAAGTCGTCTAGTTGTGGGTGTACCCCAATCCATCTCACCCTCTTCCCCCAACCCACTCCTTCCACCTCTTAAATTCCCTAAATCCCACCTGCGCTTTCTCCCCCTCATACCTCACCACCCTCAACCCGCTCACCGCCCTCCACTCCCTGCCCCTGCCACCCCATCCCGCCTTCCGCATCAGACTCACAATCGTCTCCTCCTTGTTCCACCTTTGCTCGGGCGCCACATTTGGCAAATACGTGCTGTTGTATCGTTTCCCGCGGTCTGAGAATGAGATGCGGATGCCGTGGGTGCCGAGGTCCCAATCTAGGGGGTGCGTGCAGGGCGTGAAGTTTGTGAGGAGGGTGACGGCGCAGGAGAGGGAGGGGAGTTCGGAGGAGGAGATGGGGGGGAAGCGGGTGTCGTCGAAAGCGCTGGGGAAGGGGGGTTAGTTGATTGGGTTTGTTGAGGGGGATAGGGGGTCGTACGCGGTTAGGGCGTAGCTTTTTATGCCGGCCTGGAGTGGTTGAGCGTCGAAAGTTCCGATACAACCCCTCAATGACTGGTGGCCACGGCTAGAGATGGTATTCCAAGTAACAAACAGCGGATGTTCTTCTTCTTTCTGTATCGGAGATGGTTGCTTCGAGCGGCCAGGAATGGAAAAGAACGAGGATTTGGACGAAGACTTGGAAGAATCGCCTAGTGCGATTTGAGACGACGTTGTTGAGAGAGAGGAGGGCGTTGAGGAGGACGAGGACGAGGTTGATGCTGAGGCTGGGGACGATGCTTGGAGGCGAGATATGGTGGGAAGACGGAGTGCGGGCGGGGCTAGATCTTCGTCTGTATCCTCCTCGTCTTCTAGGCCCATGTCGGAGTCCTCGGCCAAAGCATCGTCGGCTTCAAGCTGCTTGTCCTCTTCGTGCTTGCTTCCGTTTGCCAAAGAGTATTGAGCCCATAGATCCTCCACTTGAGGTAGTTCAAGAGGCTGGCGCTTCTCAAGAGCGGCTGATAGTACTTCGAAGCAGTAAAGGCAGTGGGCGGCGGTCGCCATTTGCAAAATCTTTAGCTGTCCGAGCACCGGGGTTCAATAAGACGTGGTTTTGAGGCTTTCAAAGGAACCCCCGGTCTCCAAGGCTCACATAGAGTCCAGAGGACCTGTCACTATCAGATGGCCAAACAAAAAGATCAACTACCAACCTCCTACGGACGGAGGCGGTGGTTGAGTCTCGGTCATCTGCGGCGCTTGGAAGACATGCCGTACGGGGGAGGTGATGACGAGATTTATGTACGACCTCCTTATCTTATGCAAGGGTTTGCGGGTTATGCACACCGGCAAGTCTAACCCTTCTATTTAAAGCACCCTACATTTCATTTCTCTCTCGACCTCGCATCCTCAGGTAAACTCGAGTTCCCGATTGAATTCATGTACAGCTTCTATCATCCACGTGGCTCATCGAGATTTTGACGCTCAAGTTCAGCTCGAGAACCTTCTACATATGGCAGCGCATAAACGCATCGATTGCTGAAGCCCCAATCGTCTCACATACTCGCTTAGCATCCCATATGCCTCCATGCAACAACGCTCTACCGTCCACACCTTTCTATCTTGGCGCCTGCACTTAAAGATCTCCTACTGCTTGTTACCATCTCCTATGCTAGCTACTATGCATCATCGTTTCCTACAACCACCGTCTCAGCCCTAGTCCGATTTCTAGTCATCAGTTCCAATTAGTAAAAGCATACGCAAGACAATCATGCCCTTCATCTCCATAATCGTGCAGGATTTTCTCTACCATCATGCATTGATTTCTCTTAATGATGTACAAAACCCCCCCACGCCATCTCCACAAGCTCTTCCTACTCATTGAATACACTCTCCTTCATTACACCAATTCGATATCAGAATTTCCAGATCTCGTCGCCGGCCGACCACTTGCGCTCATTCTAACCTATCAATCGAATCACTGTTCCTTCTAAGAATCATGCAACACCTATCTGCCCTCCTCATTCTGGTTTCCCTTGCCTTCACTCTCGCGACCCCAGTTCCTGCACCACAGGCTGCAGCTCCTGGTACATCCTTCCCCTCTTGGTTTCTTATATGAATAGCTGTCGAACTTTCCGCAGACGTTTCGGTGGCCGCAATGGCCGATGCCAATGGGAATATTGTGCCTTTTGACCCTACGGCTGTTGTCACCTAGATGCACGCTTCTTTCTCGGTCCAGAATCGGAAGAGGAAGGAAGAGTGGTATGTGTGGACGTTTTTGCGCTTTGGATGGGGTACGATAATAGGAAGCTGGGGTGCAGAAGGGGTTTTTTTCCGGCGAGTCTTGTAGGAAAACGAGGGAGCAAATTTATTAGAAATCACGCGCAAGGCACAACTGATTGCTTCCGTACTCATAACCCTTGAAGCCCAATTGATAGTTTGCAACATCAGGGAAAGGCAGCTTTTGCATCGAAGATATCCCCATCCGTGTTCTGTCCCGCCTATCCTAACCATACAATCCTTAATGAAACTTCAACGCTCCCATCAACGCCCTCGCTGAATTCTAGACATTCCCGCCCCATCAACGTTTTTGCTGAAACTCATCCAATCCAAACAAGCGAAAGGAGCCAAGCTCAACTCCCTAGCCACGTAAATAGCCTTCCGACAACAGCGCTGTTCACCTGTTTATGTCCCATACCGTCATACATCCCCCAATCCTATCATCGGCCTGCCCACAACCCTCTACTCGTTTCATGTACCTTCCTCTCCTGCTCACGAATCTGCTTCTCCGTTTGCCCCCTCGCATTCCCCCTGCTATCAATGTCCATCTTCTGAACCCCCCCGTCGGCTCCCCCGTCTGCGCTGCCTCCATAACCACTATCATTCCCATCTCCATCTCCACCAACCCTGCCCTTGGCTCCCCTTGGTGGCTCTCTACTCATTGCTCCCTCCATCATCGCCGCCGCTCCTCCTTCCCTCAACTTGTTGATCGCCCGGATGGTATCAATAGCAGCATGCAGCGTCCTTCTTGCATTGAAGTTCTTCTTTATCACCGGCAACAAATCTTCCCCGTCGCCTCCTCCTTCTCCTCCCTCATCCTCCCTCCTTTCAGCAACAAAAGGATGCTGCAACGCTTCATGGCTAGTAAGACGCTTTGTAGGATCGATAGTCAAGCATTTCTTGATAAACTCCCGTGCGCTGAGGGAAACACCGCGCCAATATTCGAGAGGCGTAAAGGAGAAGTCGGCGATAAGGATCGCTTGCATTTCTTCGAGGTTGGAGTCACGGTCGAAGGGGGTGTAGCCGCAGAGGAGGAAGTAAGTTATTACACCTATGGCCCAGATGTCGCTATCGGAGGGTTAGTCGGGTGTGACGAGCTTTGATTGGAAATGAGAGGCTCACACAGGTTTTCCATGCCCGGTTTTCTTAAAGATCTCAGGCGCCATATACCCCGGTGTTCCGCACGTCGTTGTAAGAACATGAAACGCCTCTTCGTCCATTATCCTTGAAAGCCCAAAGTCTGCGATTAGGAGGTCTGCGTTGTCTTCGGGGGTTCGGAAGAGGAGGTTCTCGGGTTTGAGATCACGGTGGACGATGCCGTGATCGTGGAGGTAGGCAACAGCAGATAGGGTGGCGCGAATGAGATCCGCGGCGTCGGATTCGTAGTAGCTTCCTTTCCGGCAGATGCGGTCGAAAAGCTCGCCGCCGAGGGCGAGATCGGTAACGAGGTAGACTGAAGGCGAAGGAGATTAGTTTGGGTACGTCGGCGATGTGGAGGACGGAGGTGTACGATTGTTCATGGTTTCGAAGTAGTCGACCAACGTTAATATATTCTGATGGCCCATAGATACACGTTTCAATACCGCAATCTCATTCCGCACCTGTCGCATGCTAGATCAGCCTGGCTACAGCGAAGGGCTCCATGGCCGTCAGAGAATGCGTAGGGGAGAGTACCATATGTTCTCTTCCTGCCATCATACGCTTGTTGATGACTTTTGCAGCATAATATCTTCCAGTGTCTATATGCACACATTCTTTCACCACCGAGTATGATCCTGCGCCCAAGGTCTTACCCGTTTTATATCGACAAGGTTGGACCTGCGGCGCACCAGCCTGTGGTTGTGCAGCCATTGCAGATAGTACGGCAGTGAATTGGGAAAGCCTAGCTCAACAGGAAACCAGAAGGATTCGGCGATTCAACGCCTATGGTGAGGAGCAAGATAAGGCTCAACGTTTGGTTTCTCAGCCGCGAAGGTGCTACAGTATCAGTATCGGCTGGCTGCATCGGTGTATTGGATGTCTATGTACAGTTGGGTAAATATATATGGTCTGAGTAAGGCATGGCTGTGCTGTTGGGAGAGTAAAGATTCACGGGTGAAGTCGCCTGCAAGCTTACAAGGTGGGGGGAGCTCTACCAATTTTGCGGGAGCGGGGACGGGGAGCAGAAAGGTCTTGGCACGCTGTACTGTACACCTTAATAAGGTAATTGCGTCAAGGTAGAGATGGTAGAAATGGTAGAAATGGTAGAAATGGACCACTTTCACACTTGACAATGATCAGAACAGACCAGCTCAATATTCTTGATGATTGAATTTCTCGGAAGTGTATCGAGGGCAAACAAGGTAGTGGAGCAGCCTAGCAGTACTCATACACTTCCACCACGGCTAATACTTCTGCTCCTGCTATCATCGTCCCCACCTTGTAAGCCCATTCGTCCTACCCTGAAGATCCCTTCAGCCCATTCCGTAAACATATCAGGATCCCAAACATCATCATCCCTTCCTTTTCCCTTTTTGCTGACCGCCTTGCCATTCGACCTTTTGTCGGCCGTATGCAAATCATAAAACGTCTCATAGTTCTGGACGACTTGGTCTTGCACCGCGCCCACAAGAGTCTCTTTTGTACGAGTATCATCGAGGTATTCGTCCAATTTATGTCTCAGTAAAATTACTTCCTTTTCCGTGAGTTCTTGAACCTTTTCGACAGCCCGCACGCCGTCAAATGTCTTCTTCGACGTTGCCTTCTCGTCGATCCCATTGGTCATACGTGCGGCGAAATTGCTCGTGAATTCATTGATCACTGTTCGGAGCCTTCCATCAAGCTCGACCTTTGCATCTAGCATGTTTTCGACAACCTTTGGTATAAGGCCCCCTCCCATGAAACGCCACAGGTTTCTAGGATCGAAAAGCCCACCACGCTCACGTAGCTCGTAGAACGTATTGGTAACACCAGAAAAGTCAAATGACACATCCGGTGTGACATATTCAATGTCAAAAGCCACGATCTGCTGTTTCAGTATAAGTAGATGCTTGATGAGAAAAAGCTGGCCATCCACAGTGGTTGCTTTCGAGCTGATGAGTGTTGCAGCTTGGTGGAGTGACATGGTAGTCTGATGGACAATGTCGTGTGCCAGATCATCGAACACCGTGGACTGCATGATATGTCAGTCGGTCCTGTATGGATTTCGTCCTCCTACAGCTTACATTGACGAGCCTGTATATGCGGCTCAGAAGCCATATTGCTTTCCTTAGTGTCGGATACCAACCTTCGAAAGCAGCCTCAGTGTCGAAGCCCCATCGACCACTTGGAGAGTCACCTTCTTCGACTACCATTGGTGTCTTCGGCATTGGAGTTAGCGGCTCAGCGATCGAGCCCTTCCTCCGGGAAGGAGCCGAAATGTGCGACTTAGTACCCGATAATGACACTCGCCTGTTTCGCGCTGGGTAATCCAGCTCCTCTGGCTTTGGTCTATATCTCTCAATTTCGTCACGAAGGATTGCTTGGGTGCGAAAGACCAGTCTCGTCTGAGCATCTTCGAGCGCCGGTTGAATGAGGATTGAGAAGTTGAGTTGATTCGCCTCTAAAGGTTCAACATCTTCATCTTGATCGTGCATATACCTGGTTTGCAAGAGAGTACACAGCTCACAAAGCTTTAAAAGCTGACTTTCGTGAATAATACGTGGGCGAAGGTGATCGTACAGGGGTTCACAGACGGATTCCAAGAAGTCGTATAGTCCGTTTTCTCCTTCGAACCATTCTCGCCAAAGATCATACTCATCAGCACAGATTCCCCTGATGTAGCCGGTACTACTCCTGGCAAATGGTACAAGTTCTTTTGATGTACTAGGCGCCATGGCAATATCGTTGATTTTCTTTCGCACGAGCGGAATAACAAGGCGACCACGTGTGGCAGAATAACTCGAATACAGCTCGTCCATAAGGCTCTGATACTCGGCTTCAGAGCCAGGTTCAGCTCCAGCAGGGAGTACTGCTCGTTTTCGGATTTCTTGAGCAACCTCCTTCAACTCTGAAGCACCTACACGAAATTTGGCGTACAGCAGAGCAGACATTGTGGCTTCGTTCAACTGTTTATCTGCAATTCTGCGAGTAACGTCTGCAGCAATTTGGCGCAGTCCGCCGACAAAATGCACGCGGACCAATGTTAGCCCTCTCGTCATAAGTAGGCGATAGCGTGACCTATAAGTTGAGGCTTCTCGGTGGGATGGCTAATTAATTAGTTCACTGCCCAGCAGAATAAGGTTGGGTACACTGACGTGAGCAGCCATATATTCTAAACATTCATCTAAACGTGCAAGCATATCAGAAAACTCTTGACTTTTCACAAAATTACCAGCTCCAGGCGCATTCAGTCTTCGCGTGACTGGTTCTAAATAGTCATAATATCGGAGGTTCTGCTTGAGATTATCCGCCAGATCTGTCATCCGCTTTTGCTCCTGCAGTAGACCTTCGCATTGCTTCTGGAATGTTGTGGTCTGAGCTTCGACTGCTTTGAAGGACCTAGATAGCGTAGCTAAGAGATCGAGGGTGGATGTTGTATTGGAGAGTAAGGAATCCAAATGCGACTGAGACAGCTCGAGTTGGCTTAGGTAGGTCCTGCAATCAGATTAAAAAGTCTTCTTATCCTTGAAGGCAGTCGAAGAGCTACTAACTTGTATTCCTCATGGCTAGCGTCGAGCAGATCATGCTCTAGATTATGATACCAATCGACAAAGTCCAGCTCTGTAGTGATTTCCATGCTTTCGCCCAATTGGCTATGCCTTTTCTCGCTGCTACCAGTTCCCAAACCAAGGGTAGCTTTAACGGCATCGTGGAAATCACTGTAGGACTGGCTTCGTCGAGTCAATGAAGCTTTTGGTGGTCCATCACAACCTCTGCCAATCATGTCGCCCTCTTGATTCCCATCTGTCCGCTCGATGTCAGCTTGGCCATCATCCTGCAAAGAATATCAGAAACTGGTTGGCGAAAGGTGCAATGCTGGGCTTACGTTGGGTTGCTTGAGCAGCGATTGCTTCCTTTTGTGTTTTGCAACCCGAGGTCGGTCCTCTTGCGGCTGTGCACTGGGTATGAAAGTAAAGTAGGACGCATCATCGTACATCATTGACTCGTTAATTCGTAAATACTGTAAAGAAGGTTGTCAACAGGGCGTGTCGTTGGGAGCATGCAAAGAGCGCAAATATTTGGCGAGATCTAAGCTCCAAATTTCATGTTCGCGTCAAGCTTCTTCAACTACTGCCATCAATCACCATGATAATAAGACAGGCTGTAATACGGCAAGGTCAGTATTCATGCTAATACCAGTAGCAAATATCGCTAATCTTTTCGTAGGCCGGAGAGCCACCAGCTTTCCAGCGAAACCATGGTCCAGGTGTCTAGCCACCGCAGTCGACACCATCGAGGCATCACTAGAGAACAGCCTCAAGGAGACGCATTCTATAGAATCCATGCTCCAAGGGCAATCACAATTACCCGTGCCCCGCATTAGAGACTCTACACACAGTACAATCGATTCCGCAGAACGAGCAGTGAGAAAGACATATCATTCGATTAGACGCCAACGTAAGCACCACCTGCCACTGTCGACAATAACTAGCTCGCTCTAATACAAATCTAGGGAAAACAACTGGCTCCTTTGGCAGCGAAGTCTCTCCACATTACCGACCCCATCGCCTTCTCACAAATCCTCCAAGACCGTCCGATATCACTCTTGAACTCCTCCTCGCTTCCCAATCTCACCTCGGCCACAGCACCTCTCTGTGGAATCCCATGAACAGCCGCTACATTTTCGGCATTAGGCAAGGCATTCATATCATTTCCCTCGACGTCACAGCCTCCCACCTACGGCGCGCATGCCGCGTTGTCTCTGGCGTCGCCGAACGAGGCGGATTGATATTATTTGCGGGGACGCGGCAAGGTCAAGACAGGTGTGTAGTAAAGGCAGCGGATTTGGCAAGTGGGTGTCATGTATTTGAGAGATGGCAGCCTGGAAGCATCACAAATGGGTATCAACTTTTGGGGCGATGCAAGACAAAGCTTTTGGATGAGTTTGACAGGGAGATCAAGGGATATGAGAAGGCGCTATTTGATCGGCCTGCCTTGAAGCCCGATCTGGTAGTCTGCCTGAACCCGCTGGAGAATTGGGTACTGCTCCATGAATGCGCGATGAACGCCATTCCGACCATTGGCATCATCGATACGGATGCCAATCCCACGTGGGTCACGTATCCGATTCCAGCCAACGACGATAGCTTGCGGTGTGTACAGGTCATTGCCGGGGTGTTGGGGCGAGCTGGCGAGGAAGGGCAGATGCGGAGGTTAGAGAAGGCGAAACTGGGTGAGATTACATATAAACCGACGGATATTGTGGCAGGTAATGCGAAGAAACCAGAGGATGCACAGGCTGAGAGTTGATTGCTTTGGTGTAGAAACCATGTACTGCTAACTACATATATGTACATTAAGGCAAGTTCATCATCCAACATAAGCATGCAGCCACCTTCTGTTGCGCCATCACAACTGTGACAGATTATTTCCTGCGGACTAAAAACATCCTCAAGACGTATACCAAACTCTATGTCCGAACCTCCGACCTAATCGCTGCCACCAAACGCATGCTCCACAGAAAAGATCTTTTCAAACTGGATTAAAACCACAGGGACCGCGCTCCCCTATCCCAAAAGTGCAATTATCTCGAACCTTCCCCAATCGATCTCACAGAAATTCCTCTTTTAGCACCTTCACTCACGCTAACCCGTCTCCGTATCTCTGGTGTGGATTTTTTTCTGTCTTGCTCCTTTAATTCAACGTCTGACAGGAGTTCAATCTGATCCCTGAGTCGATAGTCAACGAGTCCCCACATGGTTACATGTACGACATGGTGGGCCGGGGCTTTCGTCGAAATCTGCACTGCGCGCTGCGCAGCCTCCAGCCTGCCAGCATTCACTCAAAGCCAAATGGCATCGTTCCCGCACAAGTGGGGATGTAGGGGGGACGGTGAGGCGGAGAGAGAGAGAAGAGAAAGGAGGTTTGGTGATGTGATTTTTAAAGACGCAGAGGTGGGGAGCTGGAAGGGAGGAAAATGTACGTCCTTACATTTTGCTGCCCTGTTACACAAGTTTTTAAAGTGATTACGCACATCTGGTATTTTCTCCCGGATACCATTTTAGCCCGGGAAATAGCTTGGAGGGTTTTGTTTTTTTTTTCTTCCAAAGCACATACTGCGAACTTGTCGGAATGGAAACCAAATATCCAATCTTCGTGCAATCGCTAACAGATTTCTTCGTTCTCTGCATAACCGCTTCTTCGTTTTCGATCTCTTGCCTTGCATTCGAAAAATCTCAACAGCAGCACTTCTGCTCAGAAGAAGAAGCCCCTTTCTTTTTTTCTTTCCGCAACGCCCTCGATCGCAGTAAAGATGTACACAAAGATCACGCGATTATATGTTTTTGCATTCTTGATTTTCTTTATGCTCGATCTCTCAATCTCCGTCCTATACCTCAAACCTTTCAAACCCTTGACTTCTCGTCTCCTCTTCAGCCACCAGCATCCCCACCGACCTCACCATACAAGCCGCACATCGTCGACCTCCCTCCCATTCTTCCAATCTCCCTCTCCCTTCGGTTGCTCAATTCGCTCCGCTGCCAAGCCAGCCCCCGCCCACCTCCACACCAGCACTTTTCTCCGTAGCTATCTATCTACTAAACACGAAGGTATTAGCCAACGCCTTTCCAGGTTAGAGTTACGACTTCTGCTTGTTGAAACTTTTCGACCGTTCGCTGTTGAGGTTGGAGAAGGGATTGTGGGAAAGATGGATACAGACAGAGAGGTGGGAAAATTCGTCGTAAGTTTACGAAATCATAAAAAGGAAAGTTGAACCAGCTTCCCGATCGATCCTACGCAAAGCTTTAACTTTGTCTTCAATCAACCTCAGCCACATCCTTACGTCCATTTCCCATCCGCCGATCCACCACCCAGTAACAACCCATCCACTGCATCCAAAGAAAAACCCCCCATATCATTCCACCGAGGTTCTGACCTAGCAGGAAAGAACTATGATGTTGATATATATTTATACATCAAAAGAATAACGCATACCTCGTCCAATTTCCCCAAAAACAGCAAAGCCCTACGTCCGCCTTGCCCACTCAACCCACAACTCCCACCTTCCCCCCCCTATCCAACCCCCACCTTCCCCATCCAAACCCAACATACCATACCACCTTTTTCCGCCTCCTCTCCCTTACGGAACGAACCTTGGTCTATCGGGGTGTAGCGAAGGACAAGCCACGTCTGCGCTTTGGACCATGATTCCAGCTGAGCAAGGGTGGGGATTGTTAGGGTGTGGAAGGGTGGGAAGGGCGGGAAGATGGGGGAAGGGGGCTTGGTAAGGTATCAGGTGGGGGCGTTGGTGTGTCGGACTTTAATCCTAGGCATTTAGTATCTCTTTATCGTTTTCGTGTCTTTCGGAATGATTATGGTCTAAGTAGCAAGATTTATTTGGCTGTTGGGGAAGCTCTGGGAGGCGATAAGGAGCAGTGGGTAAAAGAGGGTGAGAAGTTCGTGTGAGATCTTGAGGGGGAGATGAGGTGTCAAGATGGGGTGAATAGTTGGCGTTGCTAGATGATAAATTCTAGACCTTCTATATACACGACATGTATGCGTTGTTGAATTGTATTTCCAATCGTCGACAGTACACCAGTCAATTCATCGCTCGCATGGTTAGTTCCACCCTGGAGCCCAGTCAGTACATACCCCTCTCAACACCGTCGTTCCCCCAAAAGCAGAAAAAAGGTGAACAAAACTCACACAGCAAAAGTCCCAGCGCTAACCGGCATCGCCCTCAACAACGTCGGCCCCACCCCCTTCCAAAACCCCCTCCACCCTTCCCCCCTCCACGTCTGCCTCACACAATCAACCATCCCCTGGTACCGCATCCCCGTCCCAAACCCATCACTCTGCATCTTGCTCTTCACCACATCAAACGGATAACTCCCCAACCACAACGCCTCCCCCGCCAACCCGCCATACCCCGCCACCTTCCACGTCTCGATCTCCTCCCTCCTCACCCCCCGCCTCTTCCCCTCCCAATCCATCAAATACTCAAAGCTCAGAAACCAGAGCCCGTACGCTTGCGCCTCGCGTAGGATCGTGACGGACTCGCCGCGGTAGACACCGCGGAAGAAGCCCGCGTGCGCGGAGAGTTTGCGGACGCAGTCGAGGGGGCCGGTGTAGAGGCGGGCGGGGCCGTGGGGTTGGGTTTGCAGGCGGATGCGGACGTGTTCGATGGGGCCGGAGATGAGGCTGTTGGCGAGGCCGGCGAAGGCGCCCGAGGCGTAGTATTGGGCATAGGAGAGTTTGGGGTTGAGGGGCGATTTGGTGGAATTTTGGGCTTCGAAGTAGCGGCGGGCGTAGTGGAAGCCGGAGAATTGGATGGAGACCTTGTAGGGTTAGCTTGGGGGATGAGGGGTGGGGGTGGGGGGTGATGAAGGGCTTGGTGGAAAAGGCTAGTAGAGCAGGTTCACAGCTAATCAACCTGGTAGGAAGACTTCTTGATCAACGGCACACTGATCAAGAACTTACACAAGCACCAATCCCTATCAACGGTGTCAAAGTTCCCTACGGAGCACAAAGCTGTCAGTAACGAGACCCCTTTACATTATCCTTTATTCGCACCAACAATCGTAAAAAGTTGACATACCTTATAGAATGCCGCCGGTCCCTCATTCTTCAAGATTTTGGTAGCACCGTCCAAGGCACTCGAGTACTGTGAGCTCGTTTGTAGGCGGACCTTGACGATATCTGGGGTTTTTAGTGGGGGTCTGCACGAATTGCTGCTCAAGATTTCCCTTACCGAATGGCTGTCCTGTGCATGTGGTTTGGGGTCAGTCATTCATTCAGACGATAGCAAAGGGTTTCTTCCGGATAGAAATTTCTACTGCCAAAGCTGCATCAAATTTCATCGTTAAGTGTTGGAAATAACAGACAGAGAAAAAGTCTCACTCTAAGCCTCGTCGGTTCTCTAAGAAACAATCTAAGAAACAAGATGCAGTGCTACAGCCAACCGGAAATCGCAAAGAGCCTTCGACACATCTCGACTTCACTAACCAATTAGAACCTGAGCAACCCCTCCCACCGCACCAGCAAACAGATCCTTCAACGTCCTATTCAACCCCCCAACATCCCGCTCGGCATCTGCCATTGCGTGAATCTCCTCGATGGACGAGGTCTTGGCAGCTTGCTCAGCAAGAAGAGTATGCTATCAGATTACCAATGTCCAAAACCAGGCATATTTAGAAGGGAGTACAGGTCAATCCCTCAGCCAATTGAGCTCATTCGTTGTGTGTGGTATTTGGATGGTTATCTTCGTAAGGAACCTTTTGAATGTGGATCTTCAGGCGATTGCGTGCTAGCCCTAGGTGCCAACTTGTACCCTCCAAGGATACTTTACAACTAGCGCCTTTCCATACGACCGGCATTCGGGGTCAAGCCTGGAGAGGTAAACGTCCGTCGGGCGCTAACCTTATCGCGACCTCATGCCAAGAGATCTTGCATGCGCACGATGCGGTGTGCCATGTGCGTGCTTACCGATAACATGACGACCTGAACAACCTTTAAGATTCAACTGATTTTAAACAGATATTTAGGCCATAGAGAAGATGACAAATGCCGGAACATATAGGAGTCATACAGTATCTGCCTTGTGATCAGCCTCTGCGGCAAAACAACCTGGCGATAATAATGCAGGGGTGAGAACCTTAGGGTTCTGCTACGTCAAATGGAGATCATAGCCACAAAGAGTGCGTATGGGGTTCCTGCGCATCCGACTGGTTATGCGGCCGCACATGGAAGATAAAGTAGTCAAGTCCGCGTAGTGTAATGTCCACGCCCGCAAGATACGTGATGTAAGCTCTGAGGTCTAGAACTTTGATGTTCTGGTCTAATCTCGTTTGACAACTGGAATTGCAGGCACGTTGCGAAAGGTGTACAGCAAACGTAGAGGATAGGTCGTATATACTTGTATATTGAGTAGTGCTAGACAGTTTTCTTGCGCTAACAGAGTATATCGCCCCCTGTGAGCTCCAAGGTAATTACAATATGTTCGAGAAAAAAGGAGCAAAGAGATCCATGTGTAATCTGGCTCTTTACGCAAAGAGAAAATATCATGTTTTCTGGGGTGATCGATGATCATTTGGAGGCAAGAAGACAAGTGTCGTGCAGTCGTTTCGTTTCATAATTCCTCTTCCAAGGTCAAAGGAGATCTGAGGTCAAGTCATTAAAGCCCGGAACCCCTGAAAAGGTCGAGCTCAATTAGTCAGCTTACACCATGGCTGCAAGGAGATGTGCTTGGTTGATCCCCATGACTGTCCCCAGATGTCGAAGTCGCCCCTTGATCCACGCTTTCTGATCGGCACCAATAATCCTGGCGGAGCTGGCAACATGCAAAGGCCACAATAAGGAATATCCACCCAGTGCAATGCCACTAGAACCCCGGTTCAAGTTGCCCTGTACATCAATGTCTCCCATGAGAAATGGAACGCTGGCGCAAATGTCATCAACCATTTTGACGATTGTTTCATTCCAGTTCCTGCGGCTGCTGCTAGACTCTTGTAACCTTGTCTCCGGATTTCCTGGGGAACCCAAACGAGATTCACAATCCACCAGAGTTTCGAGTAGCCTGATCCGAGCGAAGCGATAGTGGTTCCATAGGCTTGCTACCCAGATATCGTGGTAGACATGAACGTTGGATGGCTGCATTGGAAGTAGGTTCGAGGTTCGCTGACGAGGCCCATCCGCAATACTTAATTCCTTATACCGGTAAGGCTCCGACATTCTGTCGCTCCAGGATTGAAGTTCTGCATCCATAGATATTCCTTGATGCAGGACCTGGACCAGACGTTGCTGAGTTGATTGCTGGGTGAGATCGCCAACAAGTAGCTCTGGTACGGCTGCGCGGACCCGGCAAATCTTATAGATACACATTGCTAAGTGAGTAGAAGGATTCTGCTCGAGGCAAATCAGCCAATCGTTCGATTCGTCCGGAAGTTCGCGACATTTCGAAAGCGCCGACATTGACTGTCCAATCCATTGCGGTCAGTTACATCAAACCAAACATAAGATTATAAATTCTTAGAACTCACCATTTGGGTATAGCTATTGCGGAAGAGACTTTTGCCGCGCTCCGATTCAAACTGCTGTAAGCCGCGAAGCCGTAAAAGAAATTCTCGTCCACCACTGTGAGAATCCCAAACTTTGTCCTGAGGCTTTTCGCCGCTTATCATCTGATAGTATCATGAGACTATAACCCGCAATGATGCACCTGTAGGGGAGACTCACCTCATACATGCTCATCAATATTACTGTTGCCAAAGTGCCGTCTTTGTGTGCGTCCGCAGTCCGAAGAGTCGCAGTGAGCGAGATAAGTGCTTTTCCATAGCTGAGTAATAATTAGCATCGTGCACCTTATTTCTCATGAAAACAAAGACAACTTACGACTGCCTCGCCCGGAGTGTAAGCCAACTAAGGCTTGAACGAGACGCTACATGAGCGAAAGAAACAGCGTCAAGCGCTTCCCTCAGACATTGAGACCTAGACTCCTCTCTGCACAAGTCCGCGAGAAATTCAAGATGGCCCCCTGACATCCCGGTCACGTCGGAGCAAAAGGTAAACTCTGAGAGAAAGTAATCCGAAACTTGTGTCTGCCAGTCAGGATTCAAGGGAAGTGGCACGGATCCCAGAGGGTCAAGAGATAGTCCACCACCAAGAAAACTAGAATCTGGGTTTATCATGGCTGTACGAGCACTTGGGCCAGCTCCAGGGGTACCAACAGTAGGTGTCAAAGATCTCATCTCGCTTTCCGAGACACGCCTGCTCAAACTCTCCTGGATCCGGGTCTGCACCTTTTCTTCGGTGGCTTGGTTCATATCTCGGAATATCAAGTCGGCTTCGCCGCGGTATCCTGGACAGAGCCGTCCAGCATTTACACATCTTTGACATTGAGGTAATGCCTGATCACACTGTGGTTATATTAGCCAACGGACATGATTCACTTTCCGCTGCCGTCATTGGTAGTGGAGAGATGATTACAAACCTTGACTTTCATAGCTCTACAGGCATGGCAGCCACGACTACGTGGCTGTGAGTAAGACATATCTAGGGATCTCTTATCGATGAGGGCTTTCCCTGTGCATGAAGAATGTTTAAAAATGCCAAGATGAAAATTGCAAATACCCATCGTGAGACATATATATACGTGATTTTTACTTGATGTATAGAACTATATAGAACGCTGTTCTAGCCTCAATGCACTTGAGTTTGACAAGGGTAGGACGGATGGCTGAGGATAAGACTTGGACCTACATGGCCGTAAAGACTGGAACGGCCCGAGTTCCCCAAGACACTGGTCCTTGGGATACAGGGCTGGGAGATATATGTGGCGAAAGATTGCAAGAGATTTGTTCAGAGTCATATGCACCCCGCAAGTTTCCATAATCTATTCGTGACAGAAGGTGATTTCGGGAGGTGTCGAAGCCATCGCAATATTTGCTACATTAGAGCATTGGCCAAGGTAACCATAACATGGCAGTATTCGTCATCAAGGGCAAGAAGTGTGACTCCACGCCAGATGACCCCCTCAGCCTCGAATATAGCGTCCACATATCGTATTCAGCAGCGACCTCTACAGGACTATGGCTTTTGTTCACTCGGGATCTTCTCGGAGCGAAGCCTCTCATCACTCGTCCGCCTTGAGGTACGGCTTGAACGGTGTCCCCGAGTCCGGTGGTCAGTAGGCATAAAGTAACGAGTTCTGCCGATGTGGGTTAAGGGTGTTCTTCGATTGTTGTTGCCTTGCGGAGTGCGGACTATCAATAGATCCGCTTACTAAGGCGGCGTGACGTCGATCCCCACCAGGTACCATCGTACAGTAAGTACTGTACAATACCTTATGTATTCCGTACGAGTACATTTGCCACGACTTCTCTTCCCATCCTTCCTTCCCTACCATTCCAGCTTTCATCGCGGAACGTATCGCAACGAAATTTTGTTATCTTCTCGGAAAGGAATGTTGCGCGTCGTTTATCCATCAACTTTGCCCAATCATCTTTCAATTCCTACTGTAGCCCGACGGATAATCGGCCCCCGTGGACCCTCCTCGCATGACATAGGTCGTAAAAGCATCATCTTGACTGCATCGGCCCTCCGCAAAAGCGAGATGCGAAGCGGAATCTGATTTTTCTTGCAGACGCTTAAGAGAACGAAAGATGCTATTCACAAATCAACTTCTCGAAACTCGGAGATTCCAGATTTTCTGTTCTTGTCACAGCAATGATCTGCAGTAGAGGTGTTTCTTCCATCAGTACTTCATTGTACACGTCTTCTCCTGACTTACCCAGTCGCCCGAATCTTCCCGAGTCTACAATCGCTGTATCGTGGGTTCTGGCACCTTCCGATGAGGTCTATTACCTTCTGGGTCTCTCTCAAGGACTGCTTTGTAACGACAGCTTCTCAACTACTTTTGGTTTACATCGGACATGCGTATTTCCATTGATGCATCATACCTTGACATTTTAAATAGGCCTAGACATGCTCAGGCTTCCCAGTTGGCGTATTGTATGGTTTCACCGCAGGCTGCTCGGTTGGCACGCTCTGCCATTCCTAGCTACTTCTATGAGATACCTTTTCTACGGGTCATCTACGCAGGGCCACACTCGCCAGGGGTTCGGATGTAACCACGGAAGTAAGGTTGAGGAAAAATTCTTGGCTGGTAGGATATGTGGCGAAGCAGAGAATTAGACAGGATGTTCCAGCAACCCTGACGAATGCAAGCTAAGGCGTGTGTCTTTCCCGAGCTTTTTGGCATGGGCAACCCCTAGGCTACGCATAATGCAGCATTGATGACGGCCTCCAATTTTCGTAGGCACAGTCACATCGCATTGAATCGTCCCACACTACCAGGGCTCTACTTTGGGCCTCGACTAGACCAAGCATACATCAGTGGGTGCAAGAGCCTGAGGTTGTAGGTATGCTTATTTTATGAGCCAAACCATGTCCTCCAATTTCTCAACTGTTCCTTTAGGTTGAACTCCCATCGAGTGCAGCTGAGAAGCTGAGGCAAAAGCATGATTAAAGCAATCGTTTCATTCAAGGTAGCTTTCAAAGACCCCTTTCTGCCCATTCTTGATTCTACGGTGCTCTCAATACATGCCCATGCGTCCTGTCTTCCTACATAAGCAACCATTCCAATACCTCTCTTTGCTTACATGACCTAGCCCTATTTTGTGACTGTTGTATTCCAAACTTAGCCCTATCCACGTGGGCACAAAGACGATCCAAATTCACTTCCTCAACACAGCCGGTTCACTGAATCGAAGACCCACTCATGCTAGCTCCTTCACTGGGGCAGATTGTCCACAAAACTCACATCCATCTTCCATCGCTTTCATCCTTTCTTCAACCTCCACACCTCACCTCTTTTACATCTTCTTCAACCACAATTTCCAATTCAAATTTCTTGAACTACTGTAAATCGCCAAGGATCAGCATCAACCTCAAGATGAAGATGCAATTCTCTACCTCTGCCATCATGGCAGCCACCCTTGGTGCTCTGGCTTTTGCTGCACCTCTTGAGAACGCTGTTGGTTTACCCTACCTCTAAGTACAATACGATTACATATGCTAAAGTCAATGAAACAGGTTAATGGCCCTAATGCTGTCGTTGACAACATACAGCCTCGAATGGTCGTTCCAAATACGGTATATTATCTGAGCCTTTCATCGCTCACTATTTGACCTGGTCATTTATTACGATCTTTCGCGTCTACTCACTTCTCCTTTCCCTCGCCACCTAGAGCAAGACCATCACTCTTCCACACTCTCATCGCCGTTGCGAATGCACAACTCACTTCCGATTGTTGTAACCGTGTTCACAAGCTTATGTTGGACAGCCACCTGTTACCGGAGATGCATCGAACAAGCGTCAAACCTACTACCCCGATTGCGGTGCTCCCATCTGCTTCGGCGAAGCTGGTACAGCCTACGAGAACAAGCAGAAGCGTGACATTACCGACGCTACCGACGCTGTCGCCGAAGATGCATTGAATAAGCGCCAAACCTACTACCCCGACTGTGGTGCTCCCATCTGCTTCGACGAAGCTGGCACAGCCTACGAGAACAAGCAGAAGCGTGACGTTACCGACGCTGTCGCCGAAGATGCATTGAACAAGCGTCAAACCTACTACCCCGACTGTGGTGCTCCCATCTGCTTTGACGCAGCTGGCAAGGCCTATGTGAACAAAGCTTAAGCAGGTAAGCTACTCCTTGCTATTGACACAGTCCATGACTAATTCGGCCCAGGGTAGCGAACGGTTCGACAAGAAGTAGAATACGTTGCTGAATATCTGGCTGGAGCTCTAGATGAGCGTGCAATGTTCTGAGGAGCGTTCATGGCTCAAAGTCTATTAGCTTTACCTTAGCATAGACGGACAATCGAGTTCTATCTACTCTAAATATGTGTAGCATGTGATGACCCTCGATGGTATTGATAACTTTTTTGGCCATTTCATCTTTCTGATCTGTCTCCGCATATAACTCTACGGTATGTGGACCGCCCCTAGGTCTGCTCCATGTGTCCATATTTGCCTTAGACTTGAAGGGACAACGAATCCAGGAGCCGGTCGACAACGTTGTCCAATGCTGAGCTGCGGTAACATGAATTACTGCTCACAATAACCACAGTCTAAGTCTACGGACTCTAGACTTGCTCCAGATACCGCCATGTCTGGGCTTAGTATCTCGTTGCCTCTGCGCAAGCTATTGCTTAACGATTTTTACGGAACGGCCTTAAGAAAAGGACTTCATACTCTACTCTCATGGCGAGATGATCAAAGACCGTGAAGGTTTCCTCATACCATTCTCCAGAGATCAGGCCATTATTCCCAGATCACAGTAGGTGAGGTAACAGCTGCAGGATACGCGCTACCTTAGAGTCCTCTCAGCCTAACAGGGCAAAGCTTATCTGCGCCTATCGCGCCAAAGCTGCGATGACGCAGTTGATCTGATACAGATTTCCCCAACGACTGACAGAGGGAACGTTGTTCTCGTTGAGGTGTGCAGGATAACCGAAAGTATATGGTATGGTTACTAGTGGACTAATAGCGATGCTAGGAAATGTACTCCCTAAGGCCAGGATCGCGAGCTTTCCGAGAAGCTTACAGAGTCTCTCAACGAAGCACAACTTGTTGTGCTCGAACCATACAGAGCCGGAGGATTAGCAGTCATGACGTGAAACGCAACAGCATCAGCTCTGAACAGCTCTTGGTTCGATGCCTTCTCGGTCTTGGTATTGGTGCAGCTCTCTTTCACGGCTCTAAGCGTCTCGGACTCAGAGAGCTCTACGCCGACGCACCTGCAGGCCCAGCGGAGATAAAGATTGAGAAATCCAGAAGGAAAAGGGGCCTTTCGAAAGAGGAAAATCGAGATGCTATAAGCTCTCAGCATTTGCAAGTCAAGTTGAGCTGGGAAAACCCTGGTGTATATGCATGGGGTTCGAATAGTGGAAGGGTTGTGGCACCAGACTCGGATGAAACGCTGATCAGGACCCCAAGGAGGATACCATTCTTTGATGGGATTCTCTTACGAGATATCAAGCTTGATCGGAATTTTGGAGCTGCCATTACTGAAAAGGGAGATCTCTTTCAATGGGGAATTGGGTACTCGAAAGATTCGAGGGAGCCGACACCTACATTGACTGGGAAAGGGTTGATATCTTTAACAATATCAAGAGATCGAATTCTTGCCTTGAGCTCTAACGGCAAAGTTTACTCTCTTCCGGTCTCCCAGGAAGATCAGTCCAGCGGTCCGAAGCCTTCAGAAAGCACCTGGGTCCCGTATCTCTCCTTCTCATCTCCCGTCAGTTACCGTACTATCCAGCCTAAGGATATGGGTTGGAACGAGAAGGTCTCTTCAATAGCTTCTGGTCTCGAACACGTCCTTCTTCTCACATCGACCGGTCGCCTCTTCAGCGCCGCCTCCAGCAGCGAAGAATTCCCCTCCCGAGGCCAGATGGGCGTCTCTGGCCTCACTTGGACAACCCGGCCCCAAGGTCCTTATGACCAACCCCACGAAATCATTACCCTCCGCGGCTTCGACATTGCTTCCATCACAGCAGGTGACTATCACTCTCTAGTCCTCGATAAACAAGGCCGCGTCTTTTCCTTCGGCGATAACTCTTCCGGCCAACTTGGCTTCGACCCTTCCGCAGACTCCCTCTACGTCGACGTCCCCTCGCTTATCCCCATCCAGAAACTCTACAACGGTACTGCACTATCCCCGAGGGTAACGTCCGTCTCCGCCGGTGGCGCCAACTCCTTCTTCACCGTCGATGCTACCCGCGTCGCACAGCCTGGTGAATCGGCCCCAACTCAACTGGGCCGTGTTACAGCAGATACCTGGGCCTGCGGCCAAGGTATCCTTGGCACCCTCGGCACAGGCCGCTGGACCCACACCCAAGGCACCCCAACTAAGATCAAAGCCCTTAGCGGCCTTTTTGAATACGATGAGTCAACTAACACCGTCGTACCCATCCGCCTCAAACGCCTAAGCGTCGGCTCTACTCACGCCAGCGCTACCATGGACAACGTAACTCACGTGGCTGTGTCAGATAATGACAGCGCGGAGAGCACGAATTGGGGTGCAGACGTGTTGTGGTGGGGTGGGAACGAGTATTGCCAGTTAGGGATGGGGAAGAGGAACAATGTTAGTAATCCAGTGTATATCCAGCCTTTAGAGGCGGGGATGGAAAAGGAGAAGGGGAAGAAGAGGCAGGAACATCGCTTCCAGATTACCCCGAAGGGAGAGGTAAATCTGAAGGGAAAGGGGAAGGTGAGCGTGGAGCAGAGGGTTGAGTGCGGGAGAATGTGTAGTGCGGTTTATTCGGGTACTTGAACTTTTGATTATCGGTATGCTGGTGGGGGAGATATGGGGGCGCGCGATTTCTCAGGTATATAGTTCTTCAGCCACAAAACGATATCGTACTCTTGAATCCACGCATCCACGCATTTCGTCAATTGCTGTATGTGAGAAACTCTGCTCGCTGCCTATGACAGATTCATTTTCAAGGAGTCTCAAAGCTAAAATAGCAGAATCATCAAATCATCATATTTACCAAAACCCCAATACACATCACACTACTCATCTCCCGCACCCAAGATCTCCCGCACATCATGAAATTAACAGCCTTGTCACACTTCAAAAAATCCAAACACATCTACCTTGACGCCCCCAGCTTAAAGCCTGATCTCCACTTTTTAAAACCCCGTTCTACAGTATATGTACACCATTCGGTTTTCTCTCCTGCAACACCAGGACTGTTTTTGTTTTCTGATGCGCTGTACGTACACTTTGGGACCATGAACATTGTCGTGTTTGAAAAAACTTCTGCATGTCGATGTAAAACTCCATCACGTTAATTATTCTCTTGAAACTGGAAAGGAGTTTCAAGAAGCGAGTACTAATGCGGATTGTAATAAAAGTTGGGAAGAAGCTTATAAGAGTGTTTGTGAGAAAGGGAGGGTTTATGGGCGGGGGGTTTGGGAGGAGATGCTGAAGGAGTTGGTGCTTTTTAAGGGGGTAAGGGAGGATGTGTTGATATCGTTTAGCTTTTTATTTAAAGCAGATGGTGATGTTTTCGTGCACAACAGGAATATCGAGTAGCAGGTTTTGAAAGTCGGAGTCGACAATTTCATAAAAGACTTATTTAGGCTATTCTTACAATACAATGGTAACATTTCCATAAGAGTACAATGCCACTCCTGCTCTCTTGTTCCGCTAAATCCAATCTGTCAACTTATGCCAAATATCTTTCCCCGCATCCTCGACCTCATCGACAACCTTCATGAGCTTCTGCTCGATCAACCAAGCATAAAACTCCGCACAACCATCCATCGTCTCCAGGACCGCCTTCAAATTATCGACCCCACCGAAGAGATCCTTCGGGCTCACCGTCTCCACAATCACCAGCCAATCACTCGGGCCCAAGGTGCAGACTCCGCTAGCCACATAGCAGTGCGGATGACTCGCGAACGCCGTTTCTTTCAGCGCGCTACAAGTCGTGGACTCGGTGGTCGCGTAGGGGACCAGCGCATTTTGCAGGCACAGCATTGTTTTGGTAACCCAGGATCGTCCGCCCGGAGAGAGTTTTGCGGCGCTGAATTTCTGACAGTATCTCAGACCGTAGCCCAGGGGATAGCCAGTGGAGCCGCAGTGGTATTTGGACTCGAGGCAGTTTGGGTAGAAGGTGCAGGTGTTGGGTTGCGGCTTAGAACAAGGGTTGGTGCCGGATTCACCTGGGCCTTGGTAAGGAGGAGGGGCACTGGAGGAGGTGGTAGGACAGCATTGGATGGTGTTGTCGCCAGGACAGTAGTTGCCTCTGTAAGAAAGAGCATAAGCATGGAAATTTGTCAAGAACCAAAGTGTACGAATATGTAAGAGGGCAGATGAGACTCACGGATTGTACGGTCCACCGGAGCAAGGTTTGTTGGTGTTCTGGCATATTCCTGTTTGACCAGCAGGAGTACATGTTTTTGCAACGCAACATTGAACATCGTCGGGATCTGTGAATGATTTTCAGCTGGAATGCGAGTAAGATTCAGAAGAGGAAGATGGCCGTACCGTTCGGGCAATAGCCAGGCAGAGGGCCAGGAATGGACATGCCTTTGCATGACGAAGTCGACTGGCATGTCCCGCTACCCTAAGAGTCTCCATCAATCAAAATTCTTCGTAGCCTCGGAAAGCGGATGGATATTTACATCTGGTGTTGCGCATGAGCTCCCAACCGCGCGCGGCGGAAGCTCTGGCCTTGCGCATACAAGTGCAAAGAGGTAGAGTGAGATAAAGTACTTCATGTTGTACATCCTCGTTGCGTACCACAAAGGTGAGGACAGTACAGAGCTGGAAGTGGAATCAGGGGCCTTTTGACTGCACCCGCAGTGCGCACCTGGCGCGCCATTACCTATTCCAAGAGGGCCCGTCCATTTTCCATATGGTAAACGTGCAGCCCACGCGCCGCAAGCTAGCTACTTTGAGAGCCTGGCAGGCCAAGGAAAGCAGCCACCCGCCGGTACCAGCAGGCTGATCCCTGGTCCCTCATTAATCTGTTTCAACGGCTAGCAGATGTGGTGAGACTATCGCCCCCAAAAGCGGCGGCTACGAAACAATGGTCAAAGACAGACACTTGTAAGCGAGGCGCCAAGAACCGGGGGTGGTATCGTATGTGGGGGCCGCGCTTGTTTTAGGAAACATCAGCAGCTTCACTGAGGCTGGGTGACATACTTTTTGCTCTCCCTCCCGAAATCTATGCTGCGGCGTTCAGCGAGAGCTTTGAAGAATCGATGCAGTAGCTGCGGTGGCTTGACTCTATCAGTCAGTCAGCGGGACGAGTGAATGACAATCTTGGAGGTTTAAGGATGGTATTTGAAGGTATGTAGGTAGCACAAATGGCGATAGTTGGAACGTTGGAAACGGATCAGCCGCAGTCGTGGAAGGAGGGACCGAAGGTCTCTATGAGCCATGTCTCCACTCCCGTAGCATCTGGCACTTCGTATATCGTAAACCCTTCCTTGATGGTGGAAGCCATCTGTGGGTAATCAGATCGCATTGCCTTCTACACGTGTCTCAAAGCCGGCGAAGCGTTCGTCATCCGGAGGGATCTCAGTGACGGTGGTGACAGGCCAATGGTTTCTCTTGAGCGATTTTGCCTTGGTCTTAAGGTCGCAAGGAAAGTTTTGCATGGCATCATCAGGTCAACGGTATAGCGATATGACTAGATGGTTATATATTCAAATAGTGGTCTGGCATGTATCAGTGCAGACACTTTGACTTCGCTTCGGCGATTTGCCCTATCGGTAAGTAAGAAAATGAATTACTTTTCAACAAATGAAATGTCATGGCGATCATCTCGCTTTACAAAAGTTCAATCGGAATTCGATAAACATTAATTATACTATAAGAAGAGTAGAATACAAAGACGTGTTCACGCTGACGAAGCAATGCTAGCCGGATACGCGGAGGGCGGCATACCTCACTCAAGCAGCTTTACCTTAGATCAATCACCAAGGACATCACTTCACCAGCATGAAGGAATCGCTCATGGAACCTGGGCCAGCGCCAAGAAACTTGAGGTCACGCTGACGCTGGGTGGTTCTAGTTGTCCTCTGTTTTGGCTGTATTGTATGGTTGCTTTACCCTTTACAGCCAGGTCGAAAGGTAGATCAGCAGCATGTTGCTTCAAGTAACTCCATGGACTACGCATGCGATACCAAGGCTCCAGTGAAAAGAGTAGCGATTATTGGTCAGTACGTTCTCGGTTCTTGAACATTTGCGGAGCCACTAACGTGTCGATAGGTGCTGGCTCTGGTGGTGCTTCTGCAGCCTACTATATCAACAATTTCAAAGATCCTTGCAGTAGGATAAATGTTACTGTCTATGAAAGATCCGACTATGTCGGTGGTCGCTCAACTACCGTCGATGTTTTCGAGGACCCCGCAGAACCAGTCGAATTGGGCGCTTCCATCTTCGTAAAAGTTAATAGAAATCTAGTCTCTGCAGTTGAAGAACTTGGACTTGGGATTATTGATTACAGCTCTTCGAAGATTGATGACATGCCTAAAGCGTTGGGTGTCTGGAACGGTGACAGATTCGTTTTTGTGCAGAGTCAGGCCAGCTACAGCTGGTGGAACATTGTCAAGCTCTTCTGGAAATACGGCATGAACCCCTATCGGACCCAAAAACTCATGAAAAACACCACAGGGCAATTCTTAAAGATGTATGACCCGCCATACTTCCCCTTCAAGGACTTGTCCCAAACCGTCTATGATCTAGGCCTCACAGCCTCAACCTCGAGCACTGGTGAGCAATTTCTACTTGCCAATAATATCCAGCCTCCATTCTCGACAGATATCATCCAAGCGAGCACTCGAGTCAACTATGCGCAAAACCTAGGACAAATCCACGGCTTGGAGACGATAGTATGCATGGCCACCGACGGCGCCATGTCTGTCCAAGGCGGCAACTGGCGGATCTTCGCCGGCATGCTCGAAGCTTCCGGTGCCAATGTTCTTCTCAACACCAGCGTAACATCCATATCTCACGATGGAAAATCCAATACCTACGCCCTCGCATCAACTTCCCAGCTCACCAACTCAAAGCTCGATACCTACGACACCATCATTCTCTCCGCTCCCCTCCAGTTTGCCAACCTCACACTTCCTTCCTCCATCACCCCTCCCCCCGCAATCCCATACGTAAGCCTGCATGTCACCCTCTTCACCTCCCCACACCTCCTCTCTCCAAGCGTCTTCAACCTTTCCAACACCTCCACCGTCCCAACCACCATCCTCACAACCACCAATGATCCGCACTCCCCAAACCCTCCATTCTTCAGCATCAGCACTCTCCGCTCCGTCACGAACCCATCCACCAACCCCCCGCGCCGCGAATACCTCTACAAAATATTCTCCCCCGCCCCCATCTCCTCTTCATACCTCTCCCACCTCCTAGGCCTCTCTTCTTTATCAAAAGACGACATCACATGGCTATACGAGAAACTCTGGCACTCGTACCCGTATCTCCCGCCGCGAGTAACGTTTGAGGATGTGCAGCTGGATGCAGAGGGGAAAGTGTGGTATACAAGCGGCATTGAGAGTTTTATCTCAACCATGGAGACAAGTTCGCTGATGGGGATGAATGTCGCGAGGTTGGTCGTTGATGGTTGGGGGAAGGAAGGTGGCAAGGGTGAGCCTGACGCTTTGAGCGGAGAGGAGGGGGTGGAAGCGGAGTTGTGAACACGATGGATCTTGCAAGGTCAGAAGGAGGCGAGAACATCCCTTTGGTGGAATGCCGTTATAGGAAATCGAGGTACACTGCCCAGAATATCGAGTTCAGAGCAATAGCAAACGACCACCCTTGCCAACTTCTATTATCTCAGACGGCCGTTGTTCAGACGTCTCCATTCTAGCTACAATGCAAGATGCACACTCTCACCGAGCTCCACAGCGACGTTCCTGCATTTGAGAAGATTGTAGTCGGGTCTTTTTTTTTCTTTTTCTTGAACATCTTTTCTTCACACCGTCGCTCTTCTTGCCGATCTTTACACCATGAGTTGTTTTCACAGACTCATGCTCACCACGCACTGTGACACAATTGACGAAACACGATCCATGGATTCTTTTTTCGTGTGTTTTTAAAAACGGACTGATTATGCGAAGGGGGTTTTTTTACAGTAGCGGAAAGGGGGAATACATCGTACTGACGTTAATGCATCCGCCCCCACACACAATCCCATCTTTCGTTTCCATCTCTTGTCTTGGTTTAGCTGTGGTAAAAGGATGATGTAGATGAAGGAGGTGGATGGAGTGCTAGGAAGAGAGAAGAAGGAGGGGTGTAGAATATCGGGTTTGGGAATGGGATAGCTTGAGCCAAAATCGAGTGGGAAAGGCGCGCTTTTGCAAAAATACGCATGTATGCTGATTCTTTGAACTCCGTTAATCAATGCGCAATCCATCTCAACGCCTCGGACTCCAATCCCCCGCAGACCTCAAATCCCTTCCTCTGTCTCGGCCCCTAGCTCCCCCTCCCCTAACGTCTACCTCGAGCCCCGGCTCTAAATCTTACTTGGCAACGACGCCGGCACTGCCCAAGGCAAATAAAAACAATCCTGCACCACCCCGCCCGTAACCGTCCACCTCAACTTCTCCTCCTTCAGCATCTTAACCCCCTCGACCGGATCCGCCGCCAAAAAGATCTTGCTCGCCTGATCCGCGAAATTGCACATGAGCGTGAAGAAAATCCCGCCCATGGTGTCAATGCCGGCATACACGCTCGGCGTCGCGGCGTTGTCGTCGTAGTCTACAGGCGCCAGAGCGACAAAGTCCGCTTCTTTTGGGATGGCGTCGGTGGACGAGAGGCGGATGCGGGAGACATTGTAGGCGGCCATGACGTCCGGGTAGTAGTGGAAGTACTGTTCGGCGTCGTCGCCGACGACGAAGCCCTGGTCCTCGGCGAAGGCAGATGGGTTGCCGATGTCGCCAAGGTACAGGTTTCCGTCGGTGTCGGCTTGGAGCTGGTAGGTGTTTGAGAGGTCGGTGATGGCGATGTAGCGGGCGTTGGGGCCTTCGGAGCCGGCGAGGGTTTTGTTCTTCTCGTAAGTATTTGCTTCGGCGAGGGCGGCGTCGCTTAGGGATTGGAAGGCTTGGGAGTCGGCCGGAGCTTGTTCGTCGCTGTTGTTGACGTAGTCAAAGGAGTCGCCTGTTTGGTTGGAGGATTGTCTGGGCTTGAGAGTGCGGAGTGGGGTAGGGGTTGCAAGAGCTCTCTTTGCTGGCGCTGTGGTATCTGTTGTTGATGCAGTGGTTGAGGTGTCGCTGGAGGTTGGTGCTGAAGTTGTGTCTGTGGTGGAGCTTGCCGTGGTCGAACTCTCAGTAGAACTACGTATTGCAGTAATATCTGTTGTAGAACTTGCTGTTGTCGAGCTATCAGTAGAACTAGGTGTTGCAGTAGTACCAGTCGTAGAAGAGCCAGTGGTGGATGCGTCAGTGGAACTGGGGGTTGAAGTAGGAGTTATCTCAGACGCAGACCCAGCACTAGAGGCAGCAGTGGTTGAGAATGAGCTATCAGACACAGAGGAACTGGGTGATTGCTGTGGGCCAACGCTGTAGAAGCTGTTAGAAATCGAATCCTCCAATGCATTCACAAAACTTACGGAATACATCCGTCTGCAATGGGCTTCTCGAACTTATGGAGGTCGAACTTCTTGAGGCCAAATATATCAGCGTAGAGGTCATTCCTGACTGTAACATCGTGTCAGTGTAAAAGCCCAATGGATAGGTGGAAGTATCGGTGGACTCACAGTCGATATTCCAACCGACCCCATTAGCGCACTTTGAACTAGAATCCCCAGTCTCCCCAGTCGTGCTGGCCGAATAAGTCATCTTCGCATTGATACTGGGCTTATCCACAATAGATGCCGTCTTATCAAATTTCAGTGGAGGTATGACAATGCCAAGTCCGATTGATAACGGCAGACCAATTCCTGCAGTCGCCGTTATCTTGCCCTTGGCTTCGAAAATCTTTTCCCATTGGGGTTCGAATCCATTAGCTTTCGAATTGCTTTCATCTTTAAGATCCAGGTTGGCCTGGAAGTCGGGGATTCTCATTATCACTCCAGCCAACACTTGACCTTCTATTTCCACTCCCACATCGACTTCTGCGTCAAGTTTCACAACGGGTCCGATGGTAATGATACCCGAAACGGAGAAACCAGGTACGCCGGCTTGTGCAATAGGAATAGGGAATGTCTGTTTGTATGCAGCTTTGGCGTCAAGTCCGAGCTGCAGGCTGGCTTCAATATTTCCCTTCATTTCGGCATTCGCTTTCATAAGGCCCTCTGCGATGGTCCATCTCGCTTGGCCGCCGAGATGAAGTTTACCATTGACACCACATTTAACACAGTATAATGCGATTTCGCCCGTCACTGTTCCGGAATCTGAGGACTTGTCCTTTTTGAAGATCTCAATGGCATCTCCCCATGGGGATGGAACCAATTTAGGGCCCTTGATGTCGATCGGAATGTCCACATTGACTTCTGGCGTTATAGCCAACGCGTCCGAGACTTTTTTGCCTACTTCTTTTATACCTTTGCCTATGTCCTCGCCAACCTTCTTGATGGCTTGGCCGGCGTCGTTAAAGGCCTTTCCAACGGGCTATATAACACGTTAACAACATCTTACACATGGGAAACAGAAATTTAACCTTAATGATATTATCAGTGAACCAGTTGCGGCGCTGCAACTTCGAACGACGTTTGAGGCCTGTAGAAGTAAACCCTTGATTATCCGAGGCAGTAGTATCCCCGATCCCTGGTGCAAATGCTTGAAGACTTGCACTATAGTCAGCAGAGTCAAAGTTTAGGTATCCTGTCTCGTCATCTAATATCTTGTCGAAATCTGAAGAGCCGCATGGAGCTGTGGGAAAACCATCAATCTTTGAAGACGGGGGTTGACCGCAGGAGCCACTTGTAGAGTTTCCACTTGGACCAGTCGTTGAGTTGCCATACGGTGGACCACCCGAGGACGAGTTGAAATTGACGGTGCTATTACCGGGTCTATAAGTGCCCCAGACCATGTCTACCCCGAATATGGCGTCCTCGATGGCGAGCTCCTTTTGAGTGACACAGTCGATAGCGTTTTGGCCGTCTGGGAAGTTGAGATGATCGATGAGCCAGAAGGTACGCTGATCACTGGAACTTCCACACCCGTTGGTATAGGTGACTAGAACAAAGTCGGATGTTGATGACCACGAATTCTTGGCAAAATTATATGCCGTAGTATCGGTGAAGGTCACAAGAAGGCCATCTGCTGCACAGTCGACAGACTTGACGAATTGCGAGTGCTCCAAAACCACGGAGGGGTAGCTCAGGTTCGTGTTCAAGAGAGAGAAAACGTGCTCAACGGCAGGATCTGTTGCGCTGGATTAATATTGCAAGACATGAAGTACGAATTCGACATACCAGAGACTCCATTGGCCGAATAGTACAAGTTGCAGCTATCCATAGGCGTCAAGTTCCGGATGTCTGATGTGTCGTAGTTCCAGTGAACTGCCGGTAACAAAGCTGGCTGAGAGGGTTGGCTGGATTGCCATGTTGTAGACGTTGAATTGGTAGAATTGCCAGTGGAGTTTCCATACGGGGCAGTGGTGAAGTTATATGAACCTCCTGAAGTAGGACTGGACGACGGAGCTGATGAGCCATACGTGACTGAAGGTACCACGGAGGAATATGGTACAGGCACCCCATCGCGTCTGACTTGGCCCAAACGAGGGATAGCTTCTACACTGGAAAGGAGCGAGGTGGCCAAGGTCAGAACAGCTGTCAATGAGAGTGATGAATACATTGTCAGTAAAAGAGTGAAGATCTTGTGCTATAAGAGAAAAGGACAGAATATTTAAAGTGCCTCCAAGACGAGGTAAAGATTGACTATGGCGAATGTACATGACTGCTACTGCTCGAGTTATATACGTTCCAGTCGTCTTAGTAGTCATTTTGGATAATTTGGATAAGCCTCCACAGGCGTCCAGTATGGTACAGTAATCCATACCAACAAGCGGCATGATTGTAAAATGAGAATCCAACTTTAAGCATATCATACGTTGACTCAAGAAAGTGATGAGGCACAGTCAGGGTTAAGGCTGACCATATCTGAGATCATCTTAGGGAGGTAATCGTGGCTATACTATTTTAGGTCCTGTCTGGAGACTGGAGGCTGAACCAAAAGGCTGCCGCATAAGCTCTAGCGAAAGGCTGAAGAGGTTCCTTGTAACAATGTCCACATTACCGTAGCCCCTGCAGATAGTAGTAGGCAGCTCATAAGGTATGAGGAACCAGTGCACTTCATTGTGCCATTGCACAGTAAGCATCAGGTTCTTGTGGAGAGCTGAAAACGACGAAACAGACTCTTCAATCTTCATGCGATGTGAGCCGGGAGGGCTAATCCGAATACGGCATAGTCCTTCGGGTCGCGAATCTTGATTCTCCGACTCCGCCCCCAGGACAGATCGTTTAGTCATCTACTATATCCAATTAGACGATGGAACCAGCAATCAGGCATGCCATCCAATTCCAGATGAGGAGAAAGGCCTGGATTCGGTTTAGATATCTTCTTTGGATCAGGCCCGTCCGCCCCAGGAGCTTGTCACTACCCACGCTTCAAACCAACAGCCACAACCACCCCCAATTCTGCTCCGAAATGGTGGACCTTCAAACCTACCTTAGTGACGGGGGAATGTCAGCGACCTGAAGTAACCCCACAGGCCACCAACTCATCCTCCAAGTCTTTTAGGCTATCATATGGACTATGGTCCAGCATGATCTCAAGGGCAATCTATTGTCGCATCGCTGAATTTGGGAAGATGCTGGGTCGCCGACCTGGATGGCGCCACAAGGCATTCCACAATCTGCAAGTCGGGGTTTCAGGCCATGTTCAGGCAGCGCAAGTGTTGTTTTGGCATGCTTGTTTGGTTGTTTACAGTACATCCTTCATTGCAGATTTCGTGTCCGAACCCAGCTTTCGTCGATCATGATTGAGGGACTCTGGTTTCGAGTCAAGCCTTTGTGCCGTTTCCTTTCATGCTATCGTGGACATGTAGGAAGGACTGGAAGGGTTCATATTCATGGTGAGGATGTTCTTCGAAAAGGAACGTATTGAGTTATGTTTGAAGATTGTATACAATCGATAGGTTTCAACGATGGTACTATAACTCGAATGATGTCTTGTAGATGAGAGACACAGAACATAATCATAACTTCTTAATTCCTATATTCACAAAAGGAATTTCTGTTCTGCTGTGGGCTTCAACCATATGTTCAATCAACATGTCGAAAACATGCAAGGCAATTTTTTAGAGATTTAGGGTTCAATGCCGCGTCCTGTCTAAAAATCCATTCAAACATTGGGGTGAAACTCCAGGTGGAGGGCTTAGGCAAGGCCCAAGCTGCATTCGAGCTTCTGCAGGATGAGTCAGAGAATGCAACAAGCGCTCAACAGGTAGCTTTGATACGACCATCCAGATCAGCGAACGGCTATCAAGCCCACAGGGGCACAACTCCTCGCACTTGGCGCCTACTTTCAAACTTCTCCAGCATGCTTTTTCTCTATGGCCTCGAGCAAAAGGTCCAGTACCTCAGCGAATCGATCTTCGCATTGCAGGTACGGTGGCATGTCTCCAGGCACAGTCCCAGTTCTGAACGTCAGGTATTGTAGGGGAGTCTGCATATTGTCTGCTTCTGGTTCAGGATCTGCACCTGCGGCGATGAGCATCTTCACAATCTCGTAGTTGCCATTCAATGATGCGTAGTGGAGTGCAGTTTCGAGCCATCGGTCTGTGGCATCCGCCTTGGCTCCTCTTGCCAAGAGTAATCTAACGATGCTGGTGCGACCAATTTCTGCTGCAATGATTAAAGCAGTTTTGCCGTACCTGTCTTCTTTGTTTTCGATGTCCCAGCCTTGATCGAGTGCTGAAGTCAGACAATCTTCGTTCCCTGTAGCTGCAATCAAGGGTATTGTGATTTCAAATCTATGCTCTTTCAAAGCGGCGATGACCATATCATTTGCTCCCACAGAGGCTCCGTTGCTAGAGAATATCTTCTCAAGCTTTTTGTTATTGGCATGGTCACCTTCAGCTGCAATATCCAGCAGCACACAGACAGTAGCTCTGTTTCCACTCCAAGCAGCCTCTATAGCCGCGGTAAGAACAGCGCTCGTAATAGGCGAGGTTTCAGTGTCTACATCATTTCTAGACTTCTGAATATCCATGAGCATTTTTGCTGTTTGGGCACGGCCAAAGGTACCCGCAAACACTAATGCATTTTCAATCCTATCATCTACGATATATGCTTCGAGCTCGACATCGGCATTACCTGACGCTACCATAACCTTGCAGATTGCCTGCAGATCGTAAGCAACAGCCACACAAAGTTCATCGTACATCACGCGGGCATTCCACCAGAATCTTAATGTACTCATCGCCATGCATCGAGCCTGATCATCTCTAAGGAATTGTAGGGCAGTAGGTTCAAGCTCTTCCTCAAGCTTTCCTCTGAGGTGTTTTGGCCAGTAGTGTGCGGCATAATCGTAGAACTCTAAGCGTGTACCATTACGGTCATAATGTGAAGACAATGCGCTTCGTGCGTAATCCCACGAATTATTAGGAGGGTCTTCCCGGACGTCAGCAACCGCTTTAAGACCTCCGGTTCTCTTATTCTCCCTCCACACTGTGGCTTCTTTGATGTAGTATCTGTATCCGTCATGTTGAATTTCAATGTCTCTGTAAGACAGATAAGCCAAGCACGTAGCGGCAATCGTGCGGCGGGCCTCGGGCCAGCGGGCATCTCGGATCTTCTCGAAATAGTCCTGGGCGGTATAATGCACCACTCGTACAATCTGGCTTTCTGGCTCCATAGTAACTAGACCAGCACAGACAGCTATTAGGTCACCTTCGTCAATCAAGTTTTCTTCGTCAAACTCGGACTCTTCTGGTTCTACCCCCAAGGCATGGCGAAGTTCTTCAACGGTTAGCGGTCGAAGTGTATAGGAAATCCAGTAGAGGATACGGTACGCTAGCTGTTTTGGTTCTTGATCCTGTAGGTCGATACGATCCATGGCATGGTTGTAAGACTCCTCTAGCCCAGTTGGCAGGGTTTTGAGAGCTTTTCTGAGATCTCGGATTGTCATCTTGCTACAGAGAGAGTCCATGTGAAGCTTCACAAGCAGAAACCTGCACCTTATGATTAGCATGGCAAGCATAACACCAGAGCTTCCACGGCTTACATCTTCTCGGCATTTTTGGTTACGGTTGTAACAATGTCTTCTTCAAGGGAGGGATTGTTGTCGACCCAACTTGAAAGCCGTTCCACGGAATTTATGCGTTCTTTTACGTAGTTTTTAATATCTTCCACGTCAGCCTCGATCTCAAGCTTTATGGCGCCCTGAAATTGACGTGGTACGGAATTGAGAAGACGCGAGGTTACCATCAAGGAAACAGTAGGAGGTAAGGCACTGATATGGCGAAGCAGAGTCGTACGGTTCTCGGCCGAACATTCGTCCAAGGCATCTATGATGAAGTAGACTTTCTCGTATCGTTCAACCTCCGTTTGGAGTATGCGCGAGATCTCATCCAAACTTGGCCGACTTCGTGGCCCTTGACTCTTGTATTTATTGTATAGATCCTCCACTTCGTAAGACAGATCTCGATTACTCGCAGCTAGTTGCAACCAGAGACTTGCAAGAAGATTTTTGGTAGTCTGGGCAACCTGATCCTTATAGTCGCAGTACATGCAGGCCACACCAACACTCTCCGACTTCGCAAAACGTTGCTGTATATCGTCTACAACGATCGCTGCAAGCATTGTCTTACCGGCGCCAGGGATACCAGGGGACCAGAGATTTTTGCTACTGCGACCATTTGACCAATACTGATATTCTGACGATTTTAGCAACCATCTCCCTGTCCCTCCAAGTCGTCTTGAAAGCTTATCACTCTGAGTCTCGAAGAAGTTCAACGGAGACAGCCATTCTTCTACCTCGTGGCGCCGTTGCACTTTATAATTTAGTGCACAGCATAGTAACAGAAGAGGCGTAGCCGCTACTCACCCTCATCGCGTAATTTAAGCTCGTGCTGCCCGTTGCGGATCTCTTCTATACCCTTAGTTAAAGCAGGAATCTGAATTGTGTCGTCTTTAATGTTCAACGATAAGTTACTGCATTACCTATATCAGCTAAGCGGCGGGTCCTATGCAGGGTCGCAGTGCTCACAGAATGTCTCCTTGTAATTCCGCAGTGATCAGAGATTTTGCACGTTCGATTCGGACAAGCATTGCATTGCATTCTTCCTTCTTCAGTACCCACCCTAAAGACCTACTAACTTTATTTCTTTCATATAACTTATGTAAGCGTCGTGATAGCTCAGTAATTGCAACATCCAGCAGGGCGATCGCGCCGTTTGGCGCCCCAAGCACGAGTGCTCGTGCAAACCATGGTTCAGTCTTGTTTGCAAATTCTATCCGAGTTTTGAGGGAAGACAAGAACGGCAGGAGGCTGGTGACCTCCTGTATTAGCATCGCTTGCTCTTTTGTAGCGCCTTTAATGTCATTTATAATCCCGACCACTTTCATTGCAGCATCCATGATATTCACAAGGCTGGCGGTCAAGCCAATGGCCGTCACTGGATCCATGATGCATTAGCAAGGGCATAAAAGGATGAGGACCATCAACGTAATTCAACGCATAAAGGGCATGAACAGTGGATGTAGTGCTAGTTGCGTCTGACAGAGGATAAGTGTGTAACAGAAACTCGAGCGCATATAGCCATATCCTAAACAAGTATGTCTTGAGGCTTATTCTTGAAGAAAAGACCCGGTAAAACGGAAAGACGATGACAGCTGAAATCCATCGAGGTGCGATCTTAATGGAAGACCGAAGAACACAGGCTGACTCATCAATATTGTGGTGTACGCTTATGCGAGATCATTGTCGCCATGTCCTAATAAGAGCATAGCAAAAAGAATAGCGTGCCGGAGCAGTATTGTCGCCAAGAGCCTTGACAAGCGCCAATGAACAATGCCACGTCAGTTGATCAGCCCCCTGAGGTGGATGAATATCAAAACGTGATAAAGTTTTCATATCTTAATGATTGACACAAGCTTAGATGAGCTTAGAATGCTTGAGAAGAATCACAATGCTAAAAGACAAGAGATCAACTTACCACCCACAGGCAAGACGACTGTCTATCGTATCAAGATGCGCTTTACCTATTCAGGTAGGCTAAGCGAAGCATTCGGTTGCTAAGCACGCTAGGGTATCTTAAAGCTGGTTACCTTACTTTGGCGTCGAACTCAGTCTTGCTTGGCGGCCTTTCAATATAGTTTTCAGTAGGTGCTCTTCCGGGCGGTATGTGACTCTGTGGAAAGTTACAGGGTGAGAAGCGGCTTTATAACCACGGTAGCTGAGATAACTGCGACTTTATATGTGTGCAAGATTCTCAGCCTGTTACCTGAGGCAACTCAGCCGTTGACTGAAGGAACGCGCTGGAAGGCGGCTCAAGAGCAAATGGCCTGGGTTTGAAAGACTTCTTACAGGAAGCTAAGACTTCGCCTTACTAAACAGATGTTTTGCGCGATTGGCTGGTATCCTCGACTTCAGGCAGGCTCTCTGATGGACACCTTTAAAAACGCGGACCGGACGTCTCACCGCTCCTGGCCGCAGGTGCAAGGCAGGGCTGATATATTGATCGCCAGACATCTCCAATTTTTGCCCACTCCAAAGCACCATTGCTCAGAGATCGATTTTCTCCAAGTCCGTAGAGATATCGCTTCCATGCTAGCTAAAGCCACCACTCGTCTTCAATAGCAAGTCATAGCAGGGTATTCTTTTGAACAACCCATGTTACACAACCTCCTACGAACGCAGCTAAGACGAAAATGTTTAACGATATCCACCCAGGAAATCCACCACGGAACGAACCACCAAATTCCCCCAACAATATTCGCAGATCCTAGCTTCATCTCAAAGTCCTTCGTGTAATTACAACTGAAGAAGCGTTCCAGACCCTTTCACCCATATAAGGTATAACCATGTCGCCGTAAAACCAAATTATACAAACGTTCGAGCGATCCGTATCATACATGCACCGCCCGTCTCATGAACACCCTCCCCCTCTAACTTTAAAATCAACAAGGAATCGCACAACCCTGCATTTATCCTCCACTCTCGCCCTCTTCTTCTTTCCCTTTTCCCCTTTCCCCTTTTCCCTCGTGTTTCCCTTCCCACCTTAACCATCTCCTTCCACCCCCACCCTCGACGTCCCAGTCCCTCCCCTGGAAAAGAACTGAACATTCCCGAACGAGCAAGGAAATTCGAGAGATGGGATTATTGACAGGGGTTTAAGTAGAGCAAGACGGTTTTTAGGAGCTTTTCTAGGTGGTGTGGGGCTGTGATCACTATACAAACAATATGACGGGAGTAGTATCTCAAGGATAAAACCAACGAGAAGATATCAAGTTTTTTAGTTGGCAGAGGGGGAAACAAACATTTTTTGATCAGTACTGCACCCCAGAGCAAAGGGCACAAATTTCTCTAGGGTATTTTTGATAAGAAGGTAGTGTCCCCACCAATGCTTCACTGCTAAGAAATCATCATCAGCCCCTAAACCTATGACTCCTGTAATGTCGTGAATGAAAATGTCTCCTCCTCACATCAGCCACCCTCGCTTCCAAACTCTGCCGTCCAATCCGCGTTCCTCTTAATATCCTCTTGACTAACTGTCGGTCTCGCCCCCTTCACCGCTTTGACAAAGTCCTTCAGCACAAGCGGCGGCTCGAGCAGCTTGTCCGAGTCGACTTCGGTCCAGGACATTTCGACGGCGCCGGCGTCGCCGGGGGAGCAGGGGGTTAGTTTTTCTTGGCCGTCGATTGTGACCTGGGGATTAAGTTCTTAGTGAGGTGTTTGGGGAACATGAGTTTGAGGGAGGGGTTGGAATTACCTTTTTGTAGTGCGTGGCGGTTTGAATCTTTCGCACGGGCTGCATCAAGGCGTCTTGGACGGCTATGGCGATATCGCTTCCGGAATATCCCTCACTCATTTGGCCTAGCGTCTTGAAGTCGGCGGGTTTCAGGTCACAGGGCGTAGTACCGACAGCGAGTTCGAACATCTTCATCCTTCCAGGTAGATCTGGGAGACTTATATGTACTCTTCGCTGGAATCGTCTTCGGATAGCTGCGTCAAGTTGCCAGGGGATGTTGGTAGCACCTAGTATGAGAACGCCTTTGGAGTCGCGCCCTACACCGTCCATCTGGACTAGGAGTTCTGTTTTTATTCTTCGGGAGGCTTCTGATTCGCCTTCGCCTCTGGGACCGCAAAGAGCATCAACTTCGTCGATGAAGATGATTGAGGGTTTATTTTCTCGGGCCATGTTGAAGAGTTGCTTTACCAGTCTAGACAGAGCGTGTGAGATATGTTTTATAACCACTATGCTTGGAACTATGATCTCACCTTTCACTCTCTCCCATCCATTTCGAAACCAAATCACTACTGCTCACACTGAAAAATGTGCTATTTGCCTCCGTAGCAACAGCTTTCGCCAAGTAAGATTTACCAGTCCCAGGTGGTCCGTAAAGTAATATACCTTTCCAAGGCTGCCGCTTGCCAACGAACAGGTGCGGAAACTTAATGGGTAATATCACGGCTTCTTTGAGGGCCTCTTTTGCTCCTTCAAGACCTGCCACGTCTTCCCATTTGATATTTGGCTTGTCCGTTAATATGGCTCCTTGCAGTGCGCCTCGTAGCTTCTTTGCCTCAGGATCTTGTTCGTCATCATCATCGTCTCTATGAGAGGCACTCTGGTCAGTCCAGATCTCAAACGAGTCCTAGGCCAAATAGTCTCCAAGGCTAGGCTGCACACACTTTCCCTTTCCACCCCCTCCTGAGACCTTTCCATTTGAACCTACAGCGGCCGGCTTCTTTTTGTTGCCCTTATCACCCTCCGCCAAGTGATTCTTCAGCTTCTCGGCCCTCTCCATATATTCCCCCGCTTTCGCCCGAATCATATCCTTTGACTTAGGGTTCTTTTCCCATTTGAGGGCCAGCATAAACAGCTCCAGTGACTGATAGTATAGCTGATACGCCTTCTCATATTCGCCCGCGGTGTCACTTTCTATGGCCTTCTTCACCACATCTATAGCACGCCCCAGAAAGTCGGTGTTGCTCATCTTGACAGCTGGTGGCTCTTGATTTCGAGGCTGCGTTTAGGTCGGGGCCTTGACGACTTGTCCAGAAACGCGTACAATGCGACCTAGATCAATGCAGCCTGCGTTCGATCTGGCGGAGAACAAATGAATGTACGGGCGATCCAGCTCTGAATCGTAGCTTGGGGACAGATGAGATGCAATAACGTGGTGGAGAAGAGATGTGCCAAGGCGAAATCCCAACAGTCATTACATGTACTTCTCAAGACGAGCTGAGCATACTTGAGCTGGAAGCTTGAAATCGTTTACCCAGAAGTGTGGTTATCGCTAATCCCAAAAACGAGCCCTCTTTGCCATGACGACGCGGCGCGCGGTAACGAGCCGCCCCGCTTACCACCCCCTCCCACCCCTCAGCTTTAACATCCTACCCCGAGAACCATGTCCGACACCCAAAGACAGCTCCAAATCCTCTCCGAAGAATACCAAAAGCTCCAACAAGGTCTCCATATCTCCCCAAACCCCTCCATACCACTTTACAGCAACCCTGCTAACTCCACCCTTTGCAGACCTCCAAACCAACATTGAAGCGCGCCAAAAGCTCGAGTCGCAGCAGCAGGAGAATCGGGGCGTGCAGAAAGTGTGCTTTCCTTCTTTCCGAATTAAAGATACCTAGATATTAAGGGAGCTTTACGTAGGAATTCTCCAACCTCGCCTCCGACGCCAAGATCTACAAGCTAGTAGGACCTGTATTGCTGAAGCAGGAGAGGAGCGAAGCTGTGCTGGCGGTTGATGGACGGTTAGAGTTTATTGAGAAAGAGATGTTTGTCGAATCATCCGCATATACGATACCTGAGGAGGAGAAGGGACTAATACCAGTACAGCAAGCGGATAGAAAAGCAAATTGGAGAAATGCAGGAGAAGAGCGAGAGCAAGAAGATGGAGGTTAGTTCACCAGGCCAGGCTTCTGTATGGGGTGGAGGGGCAGGCGTGCTAATTGTTTGCAGGTCTATCAGCTCCAGACGACGATGCAGCAAGGGCAATAATATGAACTTCGAATTGAAGTCTTGACCGTATTTATGATTTTATTATGGATCCCACCGTTCTCGACCTTGCATACTAAGCTCGTGATACTATATCCCAACTATTATTGCACATTTCCGTCTAATTCTTTCCCTTCCACTCAAGCATGACTCCTGACGCCACACATTTCCCACCAACAGCCACCCCTATAGCTACCAAGACAACCTTTCATTTACTGCCAAGCTTTGTTGCAAGTGACTGGACTCAGTTCTGGAAGTTGGATTGCGCCAGTAATTAGTTTAGTGGCATAAGTGGCTTTGGATCATAACGACTGCTAATGTTTGTCTTTAGATAATACTACGTAAATGAAAGAATATTATTCCTAATGTGTACGCGCCAAATCTATTTAATTCGATCGTAGCAAAGCAACCATTACATAGGCGTCACATCAAAGTTCGCATCACACGCAAAGACACAAAATCTGCAAAAATTTCGGCATTAGCTACGCTTTTTCAATTACGCTACTCATATTAAACAGCCGCTTGAGTAAAATCTCGAGGATTGGCAGATCAAGTGGTACTAACATTAAGATAGTAGTGTACTAATCTATTCTATAGCGAACGGAGAATACAACGCCGCTGGATAGCATCGCTTTTAGTATGGCGAACCGACAATTAGCTATTAGAAAGCTTTAAAAGGCGTTACCGAGCAAATGCAACCCATCTATCACCCAGTGATGTGTGCTGTGTACTATCATGCTCCACAGATAGAAACTTGGAACGTCGCAATTAAATAAGGAAAACAAACACTAAGATCCCAAGGAGCCCTGCAGTAAATCCCATGCCGTTTTTGATGCCAAAGCCTCTGTAGTCCGGAAGAGCCGTAGGATTGAGTAAACCTCCGGTACTTTTACTAGATCCGTTTGCATCTGGTAAAGACGTGTTGCCTCCATAAGGTGCTGTAGTGATAGGCGTAGGAAAGATTTTCCCAAAGGTGTAACTATATGTTGATGATTCCGGAGTGCTGCTGCCTCCTACTGGAACAGACACCGGGGTACCAAAATTGTCAATCTGTCCTACAGATAAAGTGGTCGACGTACCGCAGCAATCTGTAGACCCTGTTTTCGAGGACGTTCCCGAGGTAGGAATCCCATATTGATCCGTTGTATACGATGAGCCACTACCAGATAATGCAATAGTTTGCGTAGTAGAAGAACCGCTGTATCCGGTCTCGTCATTCGACGAGCTAGCCGAGACAGAGATAATGGAATATGGCTTGTCTATTGATTGTGAGGTCTTTGGCTTGAAAGTGATGCCGTATCCGGGGGGAACAGTTGTGGCAGTGGCAGTAGGGTTTGAAGTCAACGTCACATATATGGAAGGTATGTTTATAAAACCTCCGCCGTAAGCGTTACCAAGCATGTCCGGTGTCCAAAGAGGAACCACAGACGACGTAGTATTGATGAATGGCCCGTTGACTGTTGAGGTCGAGTCTTTCCCACCAGGTGGCTGCTCTAATTTACTTGTAGGACCAGATGTTTCTGTTTCGGTAGGAGATGGACCTTGTATGGGTATAGATGTAGGCGTTCCAGGAGTGGAAGATGGTAGTGTGAAGGAGTATATTACTGATGGCACGGTAAAGCTAGAGACCACCACGGATGGCGTGGCCTCAGGCTTGCTCGAGATACCTGAGTCGGGGACTGAACTAGATGGCAGCGTGAAAGAATATATGACGATTGACGGGAGGGTAGAGCTAGTCGGTCCATTCTCCGATTTGTAAGGCTCACTGCTTGACATCGAAGTCTCGGGCTTGAAAGACGTCTTGTCATCTTTGCCGGACGTGGGAATACTAATACTGTAGATCTGATTACTAGGAGAGGAAGTGAGATCTTTCGTTGAAACTGGAGAATTTGTAGTCTGGTCCTTTGATGGTACCGATGAGGATGTCTGGTCTTTGGCAGATATCGAATAAGGACTCTGGTCCATACCTGGCAGTGAGGAAGAAGTCTGATCTTTCGCTGGTACAGACGTAGGAATCTGATCTTTCGCTGGTATCGTGGAAGAACTCTGGTCCTTGGCAGCAGCCGAGGTCGAAGATTGGGCTTTGGCTGGTACAGAGTAAGAACTCTGATCTTTTGCCGGCGTTGGAGAAGTCAAAGGAGCAGAGGTAGAAGTTTTGTCTTTGGTTGGCATTAACGAGTCTGACCATGTCCCACTAAGCAACGAAAAGCTTGGCTGTATTGTTGGAATCCCTGGTTCAACCGTTGTCTTATCTGTTCCCGTCATGACTGGGAGGGTATCGCCAGACAGTGTGCCGTCTTTCGAATAAATTGCGGATGACTGGTCTTTGGCAGGAAGACTTGTGGTATCTGAAGCTGAGGACTGATCGTTACCATTGGAAGGGTAAGCCACCGAAGAGCCTGCAGTCGAGAAATAGAATTAGCACAGTCAGCAAATGGGTGTCCAACTCCATTCAACAACTCGGTTGCTAGAATGGTCTGCCTCTTGAAAGAATGCAATGGTCGCTGCATATCCACGGAATGAAACGCTTGGTGTGGAGGGGAGAAAGTAAATCTGGTGCTATGGTGTAGAGGAGACCAAGTAGTAAAAGTACGTAGGAGTGCAGATGCTAGTAGCTATGAAAGATTTACCATCATTTGTTCGATCACGTAAATCATGGCCTAGCATCAATTTTAGCCATCAAGTCCAGCACATGTGTTGACCTACATGGATGCTACAAGGCTCATCAACGCACCTTGATGAGTTGCCCCGACGTGGACACTTGGGTAGGCTAGAATTGCCACGAACAAAGCTCTGACGAGATACATTGTGGATACGTTCAAGATGACACCGAGTATCAAGGAAAACGATGACTGCAGATACAGTAGTTGAGATGGCAGTGGACAAGTAGAGGGTCGAAGTAAATAAACGAGTGTGGTGGCGAAGTGTAGGCAAGAGAAGGAAGAGAATTTTGTTGCGCAGAAATGCATATCACCTTGTATCAAACTCGATTTCTGGAAGGTGGAGCCCTAGGCCCATGGCAGGAACGAATCTTGTCAGTCTCCCAAGTTTGGCTGGCGTCTAGTTCTTGACATCTACAAGGCTTCAATATTGAGCACCGCGAATCACACTTTACACACGCTATACGAGCAGTCAAAGTTACGCTGCTCCAAAGGTATTTTAGCTTGTGCAACTCTTGAATCAGCACCAGCAGTTCTTGCCATGAGATGGCTATGTTAATTCCATCGTTCCAATACAGCAAATGGTACCTGAAGGTCCCGAAGACAAAGTGACGACTCAAGGTAGGCTCTACCTGCTCGGCACCAGCTTCTAAGATAAGGTACCTAAGGTAACACCAGATTCTTGTTGTGTAAGGTGGTAGATCGAAATCTTGTCGCGTACCTGCCTGCTGTGAATCCCATATCCGGGAAGTCGCATTCGCACTAGTGTGTGTTGATGAATATATTTACCTGACACGCCCACCTCAACACTCTCTTCTTTCTTCAACATCGATTATTACATTTTAGATCGTTGTCCATCATCCAACTCCACTCGCATTGCTCAAGCTGCTTCTGCATCTTAAACGTAGATCATAATATCAATCTCAACAACATTTCCACCATCAGAATGCAGTATTCCAAGCTCGCCGTCGTGGCTCTTGTGGCCACGATCACTACTGCTGTAGCAGGTAAGTCAAAGCGTCTTCTACTCGCAACAACATATACCGTACATGAACCAACCTGTTGAGCTACGAAGATGTCTCATTATCGTACATGTTGTGGCTCATCTCCTCACTCGAGACTTCTTTCGAGACTTCTTGCTAAAACTCTTGTTTTTCAGCCGTCGGCGGTGTCGCCCGTAATGCCAAGTTCGAAGCTCGTAGCGAACTCAAAGGTACGTCCACTGCTTGATCGTCGAAGGTCACAAAGTAATGTGCTTACTTTAAGATGCAGGCCCTCTCAACCATCGTCAAGGTGAGCCTGAACCATCCAATATGCGGATAGTCGTGGACTTACATGTGATACAGCCCCGAGCGAGAGCTTCACTACTATCCCTATTAGCGACATACTCAATGCCATCAATTTAGTGGAGACCCACACGGTAGAACCCTCGATAATCGCTCGCCAAGGTAAGCTTTGCATCATTACTTGGGTCGAGAACGATTCACAGACTCACGTGCATACATAGCCCAGAGCGGAGCCACTGTTACCGTCACTGTTACCACGACTCCCAACTACTGCAACACAGCTACCTCAGCTGCTGCACCTCAGGGTCCTTCAAGCGCAGGTACTTCCGCTCCTACTTCCGGTTCAGTAACCCCAACGATTACCGGCCCAGCTGTGATCGTTCCAATTCCGGTTTCTCCAGCCTCTGCCAATGTCTCCTCGGGAGCTTCCGTTGCCCCTGGACCAGTCTCTCCGGGCATTACTACCGCAGGACCAATGAGCGGTAACGCCACCATGGCTTCGTCAACGATGTCTTCGACCCAGACAAGTATCTCGTCTGTACCGTCTACTGTGGCTTCCATCTCGGCGCCAGCAACATCCAGCCCCACCACCCCGAAGAGCAACGGTTCCGGCGACAAGGACTTCCATGGTGTACTCTTGGCTGTTGTCATTGCTCTTACCGGAAATGTGGCCTTGTTGATCTGAGCGTCGCGGTCGTGCTATAAAGGTAGCAAGCATTGACGATAATGAGGAGGAACTTGGTCAGTGCGAGGCTGTGTTTACTTTGAGTGTTTAGAAGAAGTAGTCCTTTCGTTACTCGAGCTAGGCGGGAGGTACGATTAGGGAGAAGTGCGACGGGGCATTCGATCTGTAGTGTCACTTAGCCAGTCAATCAAACCGAGTTCGCTCTACAAGAGAAAATTTTGCGAAGTTATGATGTGTATAATGCTCGAAGGTTGTACTTTACAAAATACCCACCCAGACCTCATTGCCTACGCCACCGTCATGCATACCGCTAAGATCAGTACTTGACTCTATGCGTTTTCATTATCAATCAGCACTGTACACAACCACAGTTCGCCTCGTTCCTAGCAGTGCCCCCTGATACCAGTAGGTAATTGGACATTAAACCCTAACCATTTCTCCGTAGTTCTCTTCCCCTACCTATCCGAACGCTGCGAAGCGCTTGGTGGGCGAAAGGAACGGACAGAAAAAATCGAAGATGGAATGTATGAGGTTGCGGTAGGTCGGAAGGTGGTCTATTGCCACGGTAGCATCGATGAAGACAGAGCTGGGCTCGGCGTGGGGAGGATCAACCGCGATTTGTGGGTTATTGCCTCTAAGAGGCTGGCTCCATCAGGTATTAGCTACCTCTCAGCCATCACCACATCCACTCAACGGACACCCGTCCCCCGCCAGCCCCCTTAGCAACGCGGCATGATCGACCTTGGGGCCAATGCTCCTCTCAAACTCGTCTTCTCTCTCATCACCCGATAGCCGCGCAAGCACGTCCGGAATTCCTTGATCTTTCGTGTCCTTTTTGTAGGCGAGTAAGCAGGAGAGGTGGAAGATGTGCGTGCAGGGGAAGGCGATGAGGATTTGGCGGTCTTCCTCGTTTGTGTACGATTTGTTGCAGGCGGCGCAGTGGCCTGCTTTTGGCGTTACAGGGTGCGGTTTCGGCGTTTCGGAAGGCTGGTTGGGGTGGTGGAGGCGGGAGATGTCGAAGCGGATTCCCTTGCGTTGGCCAGCGCCTCTGACAGCTATTGCGGCCGCTACTTCACCTCGAAGGACTCGAGCAACGCCGGAGGATATGCTATGCTGGATTTCGTACTCTTTGATCATCCTGCTCAACCCTTCTCTGAGACCTTCAATCTCCAGGCCGGCGGGGATGCGGCGCACGAGTGTGACGGGGTTGATGGCGGTGCCGATTTCCTCCAGCAAACCGCGGATGAAGCGGGGTTTGCTCATTGAGTAGTCTAGAAGATCGTCCCATAGCCCTTTGTCGTTTTGCTCTTTGGCAAAGGCGATGGCTTGGGACACATCGCCTAGCTGGTCGATGATGAGGCGGAGGGCTTGCGTCGTACGACCTTCTTTTGATAAGAGGTAGACGAGCTCGGGAATATAGTTGCGCTGTTCGCAGATGGTGGAGGCGGTTTGTAAGGTATAGGATTGGGAAGTCTTGAGGAAAATCATCAGCAGCTCACGGTCGTATTCTGCAAATTCACGCAAGGCGTCGTCGGCGAAATCGGAGACGAGGGATTTTCCTTCTGTGGCAGCGAGGCTTTGTTCGGTTGCTCTTAGGCCACGAAGGGAGGGCACAGAAGAGTTTAGCTCGTGGGCTGCTTCTTCGGCGGCGGTGGTGGTGTCGCCATTCCAGAGAGCACGGAAGTAGAAGAAGAGGTATGGGTTGGGCGTGCCGTAGCGTTTCGTAAGCTGGGAAATGACGGTTTCGGGGGGTACAATGCCATGGTGGGCTTCATCGACAAGGAGGCGGATAGGTTCTTGAGTAGCTTCTTCGAGGTCGGAGAGGCCGGCGGCTCTTTGTTGGGTTTTGGAGACGCGGAGAAGGATGAAACCAGGGATGTCATTTGATACGGCGTCAACGAGATGGTTCTCGGAAATCAGGGACATAGCCGCGTCGGCGTTTTGGAGATGGAAGTAGCAGCTTAGCGCTTTTCGTAAGCGGCCTTCAGCGAGGTAGAGCTTGGCGAGGCCTTCCATGAGGATACGCCAGTCTCGGCCTATGATGCCGTCTTCGATGGAATCTTCTCTGACGTCTCCAACTTTTAGTCTGCTCTTTATAGCTTCGATGATGCTCCAGGCATTGTAGAGTTCGGGTGGCCATCGCTCTAGAAGATCCTTTAGCCGGGGCCTATCTGTTGAAACATAATGACCGAGCATAATTTCATAGATCAGGGATGGCAATGGCGGTCGGACTTGTGTAGTGGGTATGTAGGGCGTGATCTCGTCGTACTTATTGACTTCAGCGAAACGCCATACCCAGTGCTCCCAACTAGAGGAGCTACCAAGAACTTGACCAGCTACTTTTCCGGCTTTGCTCCAGTCCTCGGCTGAAATCAACTGCTGCAGCCACTTTTGACCAATGCGTCTTTTCTCTTTCTCTGCTTCGGAATTGAAGTTCTTTGTAACCGATCCCGTTGCTTGGGAGCTGTCATCCGCAAAAAAGTCTTCGAGACTACCTTTGGCTTTGGTTGGAGTACTTGGAGGACTACTCAAGGTACTTTCAGATTGGTTTCCAACGGCTTCGGGGTGTTGGTCGAGCAAATTCCACGCTTCTTCATACTTATCATGGCTGACCAACCAAGAGTAGCTGTCAGAAGGCCTTGGTTTAGTCGCAAGAACACAATCGTAAGGACTATGTATAAAAAGCTTTAGGCCATGGGTCAAAACACTAGGATGAGATATGTCCTCTCCTCCCGCTGTTGACAAATTGGTAGCAGTGTTAGCATCGCTTGGAACCCTGCTCCCACTAGGACTTCCAATACTGCGAACGCTCGCGGCGGAGCTGAATAGCCGAGTGGAGTACATAGTTGCATCCCATATACCGCCACCAATAGCTTCAAGCGCCCCTCGCTGAGTAGTTGGCTTGCTGGGCATATGGAGTGCAGGCACAACCCCAAGATGGTAGTCAGTTGCGGACAAGCTCTCAAACCGGCTCATGTTTAGTGTGTCGGCAACGCAGATTTCTTCCTTCGTTGTTATATCGATTATTCTCATCTCCGGTTGTAGCGCGTTCTGCCGGTGGATGCCGCGCCTAGGAGTCGTCTGCGCTGATGAAGTTCCTTCTCCTGGTGTAATATATGCAAGTACAAGAAGCAGTTTTGGGGTATATAGCGAAATTCCAGATATAATACAATCAGTACGTAAACTAAATGTGTTAGCATGAGTAACCCCGGCCCTGAATTTGGATCATACATTGTTACAACGTCCACATGCCCTATCTTGCGTTCGCCAATATTTTTCCCTACACCAGAGCCCCCTGGATAGACACTGATTATCCAGATAGTGCCAGACCATCCTATTACTAATTTCTCGTAATGCGTACGCTTTAAGTTAATCTTAGAATCTGATGATATCCCGCTTGGCATTTCTTGGGTGGCATTGCTACTAATAACGTTGACGTCGTCGGTTTCTAGTCCAGCTTCGTCGATCCACTCAATATGAGCTTTCCAAACACCTGCCATCTCTTCCCAACCCGGGAGGTTCGGATGATCAATATGCCCGAAGCGCTTCCAGGAAAATTCGGTCTCTGCTGCATCTAGATGTAAATGTGACCGTATAAACTTTATACCTTGTTCATTAACCCAAGCCACGTATTTGCCCGACAATGACCATTTAATCGTGCTTATGGCTCCTTCTCCGCGATGTAATACCGTATCTTTCCCGGTATTCGATCCAAGGCCTATCGTACCAAGCCATCCAGCGACCGGCGCGGCTGCTCCTCCAGCTGCGTTGGATGTACTCCTTCCCGGACTCCCCCCTGCTGTTAAGATCAGATTGCCTGCTAAGCCACCCGAGAGATATGACCGGTCATTTCTGTACGTGGGCGACAATGCCACTGCCTGTACTGGCCGACCAAAGTTTCGTAGTACAACATCTTTGGGGTCGGTCAACGAGGCAACACATACATTTCCATCTATCGAAGAGGAAGCAATATGTATAGCATTCGACGGTGTGAGAGGGACCGGGGGCGCTTTGGGGCTTCTGGATGCGGGCGAGGCAGTATTCGTGCTGGAGGACGATTGTCCGGAAGACGATTTATACTCGGATGTTATTCTGCCCACAGCATCTCCTTTGGCTGTTGGTAACGGAGGTGGGAATGGAGATATCGACACAGCGGATGTAGAGGCAGAGTGGGCGCGGTAGACTCGTATTGATCTGAGCGATGGCAAAGATATAACATGCTAATCTAGGGCGTGAGCCTTGACTTTCAACGTGGAAGAAGACGACAACTCACGATGTTTCCATTGTGGGTTCCGATAATCTATACTTCTTAGTTACTCCCACCGTCAATGAAGATCCTAACGCGCGCATCTCACCATCTTGTCGCCCGCAGCCAGAAACGAACTCGTAGCATCGCCATTCCGATATAGAGGTTTCAGATATTGGGTCAACTTGGTGTACTTCAGTCTTGGTTCTTCATCGTCATCTTCCTCATCCTCCTCATCCTCATCTTCATGCTCGGATTGCAGCCTGCCATTGCTACCAGTTTTGGGAACTTTGTCATCCATGCCATCTTCCTGGTCGGGCTCTTCCGCCTCCGGGGCCATTCGAAAGAGCTGGTTGAGACCTCCAGCTTATGTGTGGAAATTACAGGTTGTTGGCGGAGAGAAGGATTCACAATGACCGCATTTTCGCGTTCCGCTAGCCCCAGTGGAGTTGCAAAATAGTTCTACGATCGACTACGCTACTTTGACAACCATCAAAAGGCAGTTCTATAAGTTCCGATGGTGTTTAAAATTGGGTTAGATCATGATTAATCTGTATCGAGAGTATGACAGTCAATTATGGCAGGTTTTACCAGATAATACCAAGGGCTTTTGCTCCGCAACACCAACGACCATACACTTCGCTCGCGGACTTGGATCGTGCAAAGATTCCGGTAACCATCTTCTCAAGGCCCGGAAACAAAGGCATATTCTTGCCCTACCGTCACAAATGCTTCTCGTCAAAGGCATTCCTTCGTCAGCCGCAACGAGAGTCGCAACGAGAGCCCAACGAACAAGAACAACTGCAAGGACAGAAAAGGAAGTCGAATAGGTCGCCTACAGGGAAGACTTCGCTACGAAGAGTTGCAGTTGAGGCACAAAGTTCAAGAGGTGGGATAGATTCTAAGAAACTATCCACTCCGGAATCTCCAGTGACGACGAAGGTGGGTCGAGTTGGGACATTAAGGAGCGCATGAGGCTGACAAAAGGTCGAGGACCTAAAGACTGTCACCGCATTCTGCGCTGCAGAACAGTACGACATATCGCATGCGGCCCGGATCCTCCTTGAAGCTGGCTATCAGCTAGACCCTCAAGGTACCAGATTGTTTCCCCAGGTTGTACATGTAGAAATACCTGTGAGGCCGGCTACGCCAAGCAACAAAAATGGTGCACGTATGAGCGGAGACGTGTTTGTATTTCCATCTGGCACAGTTGTGGGATGGAGTGTATCGGATGAGGTACTTTCGAGTCTCGTCTTGAAGACCCTATTGCCTTCTGCGCAGTCTCCACACCCTGCTCAATTGGAGGAAGAAGACCTTGAATATGTCGAAGACCCAAATGAAAAGAGCAGCAGTATCAGAGGAGATACGATCATCCTTGGTACTAAGGCGCAAGCATCAGATGAGCCACCACATGAGCTTGCCACTCTAAAAGCCAGTATTCTAAACCGTACCCTTGATACAGTACTGGCAAAGATTGCGTTCTCATCAGGCCTGGCAAGGTCAACAAAGCTCGCAGTCTTGGAAAGCTCGCTAAACAAATACATGGAGTCTACCAGGTCTATTCCGGCTATGCTATCTCGTGGAGAAACACCATTCACGCGCTCCTTCATCCTGCAAAAAACAGGCCAACTGCTCAGTATTCGAGCTCAGCTAAACCTGTACTCTGAACTTACCGACTCCTTGCCAGATATCTTCTGGGACAGCCGGCATGAACTTGGTCTCGAAAGCTACTTCACCCAGGTCGGGCGAGCGCTTGATATTCATACTCGTATCAAAACGCTCAATGAGAGGATGGACTATGCGTCAGAAATAGCTAGCGTTCTCCGGGAGCAACTCAGTGGGCAGCATGGGACAAGATTAGAGTGGATCATCATTGTGCTAATTACAGTCGAGGTGGTGTTTGGGTTCTGGGACAAGATCAAAGATTATAGAAGGGAAAGACTTGATATCGAACGCTCCGGAAGAACAGAGTGAAATGAAGGTACGTGAACTCGGTTAAGATTTTGTATAGGATACTAGCGGCGTCCTTGGATGGATTGCTTTTGGCGTCGTAGAAATATACCCCTCGGCCTGCTTGTATTGCATGTTGCAAACCTGTGTTGCCTTGTTACTCTTTCAATATAGGCATAATTTGAACGGAATTAATTCTGTGCTCGATTTGATATAAGCACGCTTTTACAAGAAAAGCTACGCTGGCTTCCAAAGGCAGCCCTTCAGCACTTCAAGGATCTCAAGCAACGTCAATCTCATGCTCCTACATCTCCTTCTACTCGACAAATACTCTCCACGCCCTTTAGCAATTATATTTGATCTGCTTAAGTCGAAAAGCCCAAGATACGACAAGGCTGAGACGAGCGCTGTGAATATCGATCCAAGCGAGATAAGTGGGTCAAATCAAGTGGCATTCTACCAAAGTTGGTCCGGCTGCATCATTGCGCTCGTCATATAGCGCTGTGCAACCGAGCCATGAATGTCTTGACCGGATGAGGTAACAGAGTGCGATGGCGGTGTTGATATATATACTTCATCTATGTGGAATAGCTGCTTACGTGCCGGCAGTCATCACGATCCCTATTCTGATGCTCTGGAATGTCCAGATTTCACTACGTAAGAAACTCGCCCTGATGGGAATTTTCTCCCTTACTGCCATTGTTATGGTTGTCGCCATTGTCCGAGTAGCCGTAGTAACCACGAAAAATACCAACGCCGACATCTCTTGGCTATACTTCTGGAGCAACATCGAGATGGCAGTGGGCATGTGCACCCCACGCCCATCCTCCCTTCCGTGTACAGCTAGACTCTTACTCACAATCTATCGCTACCCACAGCTATCATAGTCTCCTGCCTCGCCTCCTTCCGCCAACTCTTCCTCAGCCAGAGGGACCACAAATACATCAAACCGACTGAAGACCGCTTCGACTCGGTGCGTCGCGGCTTCCTCTCCATCTTCCGGTCCAAAGGCGGATCTTCGAACCACGAGAACACTCGTGACATGTGGCCATCATCTCGTGGCACGAAACATATGCACAACGCTTCTTCGGACAGCGCAGATCCCATCGTGGTACCTTTGGAGTCCATCCAAGTTGTCCACGACATTGGCGTTTCGCGAGCCGCTGCATAGGGAATCACAACCCGCCTGGCATCGCGGCTGCGAATCCTTGTGGCTCTTCGCAGCCCTGAGCATTTTGCGGTTCGGCAACACAGTGCGGGCGGCATCTAGAGAGCTTGAGAGCTCTTCGGGATAAGCGCAGGACATGAAACTTGTCAAAGTTCGCTCTCGTCGTCTTCTTGCCGCATAGGATCCCTTTTCAATTTCTTCGGCTAGCACATTCAAGCCCCCTTTTCCATCAAAAGTGTTCATGTAGTAAAAGCAAAGAGACTGAACGTGTTTCTCTGTCTTGAAATGTTAACAGCGCTCTTCATCTTTGGTTCAATGTGGCTCGCTAGCTGCTGCCTCCCCTGAACCCAAATCAGCTATCTTCGCGCCCATTGCTCCACTGAATAGGGCCCATATTTCCTGCATTTTAACCTAGTCTTGTTAGGGAAATTAATATTACATCAAATATTTGTGTCTGTGGTTGAATCTGATTGCGTTTTCTTTCGACACCGACGTTTGAGCTGAGGTTTTGCTTGTGTTAGGGCAAGCGTGAGGAAATTACGTTTTGCATGTGATGGGGGAGGGATGAGAGCTTAGTGGTTGCAACATGTGGGACGGGAGGGTTGCATGTGGTAGAAACCTTTGATGGTCGCAGCGTAGGAGGCAGGAGGGTTTGTTCGAGGGGCTGTGGATCTTCAAACTAGAGGATCTTGGCTCATTATCTGAGATTGAGGAAGAAACGACGAGGTTACAGTGCATAGCCACCATCGTGCCATTCACCACCCTCGTCCTTTCCGGTGAAAGGGTCGAGAAAGAAAGGAAGAACAGTAGCCTCATCTTGTATCCGCAAACCGCGGTTCCAACGATTCGCGCCATCAGCGAGCCCCGTTAGATGTCGTGTTGCGCGTCTATTAAACGGGATCTCTTGATCGGTGACCATTACTAGATGAAAAGAAGAAGAAGAGAGAATAAATACGATGGAGACTCTGATGAAGTCGTAGCGAGCTTGAAGAATCTTTTACTAGTGATGCGTGAACTTTCGCACATATTATTCATCACAGTTCTTTTCGCTCATTTCTGTTTTAGTTGCAACAGACACGAAAGAATTCAGCAGATGAAAAAGATAATTTGAAACATGTTGAATTTGAATTTACACGCTGTGCGAAAAAGTGACGGCGTTTTCGTTAAATGTTCCAAACTGATGTTGAGTAATATCAGAGAAGAGTTTAAAGCTCGAATGGTTTTAAAACATTAAGTTCACATAACAATTTATTTTTTCTACATCAACAAGTTTGATTTTAAACAGTTATCTGCAATTCAAAACTTCGTATCAGGTCACTCACAAACAATCATCAAACCCCATCATCCAAAGAAAACCTTCCCCTTTCCCCAAAACATCAGCCGTCACTGACATCATCAAACTTCAGCATTTTAATCGAAAACCCCCCCCCCCGACCATTTCCCATTTCCCATAAGCACTAAAATAGCAAAACAAACCCCCTTCGAGAAATTCTTCTCCCTTCCATCAACCCTACCTTACCATAATTCGCAAACCCATCCTCCCTCAAGAAAAAAAAAGTCATACCGACAAGAGAAAAAAAGTCCAAAAGCTTTCAAGTACTGTAGAAGAAGAACCATAGCCCCGAACCGAGCGCGCTCATTTAAATTTTTTTTACAATGCTCCAAAACCTTTCACATCTCCCTAACCCAAAACCAGCCCACTCACTCAGCTCATCAAACATCCTTGAGCACCCACCGACCCAAATGAAACCTCCCCCCCCCCACAAAACCCCCCCCAGCAAACTCCGCAAAAGCTCAATGAACTTTTCCCCGCCGCAGCTTACTACGTACATACAAGCCCCAATAGTTCCAGCTGGCCCGAAAAGAAAAACCGTCTCACCATCCCATGCGCGTTTTTTCCTGTGTAGGTACATATTACTCCATCCCAAATAACGGTCTTTGATCATCAATCTTCTAGGCCATTTTTCTTGAACACAAAATATGATCAAGGACTTAGTAGGGAGCATACTGTATGGGCTTTCTTTTTTGGCTTGTGTACGGAATTGTGCTGTAGGATTGGATTTAGTGACATGAAAGGTCAGCGAGATTCGGGGTATTTTGGGGATGGTTTTGGAGAGGTGGGGTGATATATATATATATGTATAGATAGGTAGGACAGCAATGGGTAGTTCACATAAATGGAACCGTTCAACGGAATTTTTTTTTTTTCATGGTGAGCTGGATGATTATGAGATGAGAAAAGGGGATGAGAAAGGCCTGCGCAGACAGACAGGCAAACAGACGATTATCTCGCAAGACCCTACTTACGGTTTAAAGAAATACGTTGTGCGAACAAGTCCTGATTAGCCAAATCCCCATTCCTGTTCCCTCCAAGAACCCTAGACCAGCACCAACCCCACCACCACCTTACTAAAAGCAAATTACGGAGGGCGTTGCCTCAACAAGCAGGATCGAACCCCAAATTGGGAGGGCATGCATGCACTCCCTCTCGACCCCTCCACGACTTTTCCTCTGTTATGCGCGGTGCCCGGCGCATGTCGTCGGCTGGGTGAGAGCTTTGGACGCGGTGGGACGGGGAAAAGTGGGGTGTGCGTGAGATGGTTTTGCTTCGTAGGAAAAGTTTGAGTTGTGGGGAGGGTTTTCATTCGAAGGGTTCTGCGTGGTTTCTCGCCCGAATCATATCTTTAGACATAAAAAACCTTTCCTTGCGGAGTTCCATCTGCTTCTTCGATTTCTTCTCATATACCGAACTTCTCAGAGATATCTGTCCTTCATGTCGTTCGATCATGGAAACTATGTTACTGGAAATGGCGAATCTGAGGTTAAGGGGCTAGTGGGAATGAACCTGAGCAGTGAGTAGGAGACTGTTTGATGCAGCGTTTGAGCATAAGAGTGGGATGCTGGCTAGGCAGACGGAACGACAAAGCTTTAGCTGCAAAGGTCGTCAGAGTCATGTACGGACATATTAAGATGTTTGCATCAAGCGGATTTCTCCGTCTCAGAAATCCATTGGATTCGTCACTTCATAACATAGCTTTGACATCATCCGCGACCTTAAAGTCAGCCTCAGTCTTCGATCGGACTTCATCGACTGTGACGCCGTCGGCAATTTCAACAAGGGTGAGACCGGTCGTGAAGTCGACGTCAAAGACACACAGCTCAGTGATAATGCGGCTGACGCAAGCTTTTCCCGTGAGGGGGAACTCGCATTGCTTCAAGATCTTCGGACGGCCCTTTTTATCGGTGTGTTCCATAGTAATGACCACTTTTGTTTCGCTTGGGTTCGAGACCAGGTCCATAGCCCCGCCGAAGCCCCTTATCTTTCCTGGAAGCATCCCTGTGTCGAGGTTAGTCGATATGTAGCCGTGCGTTCTCTCTCTGGTAGACGATCAAGGAAGAACCGGATGGCTGTTGAATTGCAACCACTTACAATTAGCCAAGTCCCCTTTTCCACTGACCTGCATGGCGCCCAAAATAGTCAAATTGATTCGCCCAGCCCTAATCATGCCGAAACTCTCATCACTCCCAAAGCAGCTGGCGCCTGGCAGCAATGTCACCGTCTCCTTGCCCGCATTGATTAGATCGGGATCTTCTTCACCTTTCCTTGGGTACGGGCCAAGCCCTAAGATGCCATTTTCGGATTGCAGCTGCACCTCCACCGAAGGGTCGACAAATGACGGTGCGAGCATCGGCATACCAATACCCAGGTTTGCATACATGCCATTCTTGAACTCTTTTGCCGCTCTCCTTACGATCCTCTCCCTCTTGCTCGCCGTGTCCCCATTTCCCAAAGCCGACGTATCTGATTCCCCCGGCTCTTTCCTAAAAGTAAGCTTTTCGATCTTCTTCTCCGTCGTACTCTGGATCACTTTCTTCACATATATTCCCGGTAGATGCACGGCCGCCGGATCAATGTCTCCAGGCTCCACAATATGCTCCGCTTCTACAACCGTGCACTTCGCATTTCTCCCCATTGCCCCGTTAAAATTCGCCGCTGCAAATCGGAATTGGCAGTTCCCCAACCTATCCGCTTTCCATGCCTTCACGAACGCATAATCCCCGCGTATAGCCTCCTCCATTACGTAGCTCTTCCCATTAAACACCTTCACATCCCTGGGGCTCCCATACTCTCGCACCGTACCATCGCTGTTATGCCGCAGCGGTAGCTCGCCAGTCTGCACTACCGTCCCGAAAGCCGCGGGTGTATAAAAGGCAGGAATGCCCGCTCCACCTGCCCGGCATCTCTCGGCCAGTGTCCCCTGGGGCGTCAACTCCAGCTCGATTTCCCCACTCAGATACATGCGTTCGAACACTTTGTTCCCGCCCACGTAGCTAGCGACCATCTTCTTAATCTGCTTCGAGGCTAGGAGCAACCCAAGGCCTGAGCCTTCGATGCCGGCGTTGTTGGAGACCGCTGTAAGCCCGGTTATGGAGCGGTTAGCATGTACGGTATTGATGAGAGTATCTGGTACGCCGCAGATGCCGAAGCCTCCGGCTAGAAGGGTGGAGCCTGAATGCATGTCTGCGATTGCAGCGTCGGCCGAGGGAACGACTTTGTTGATGGCATGGCGGCTCGGGGAGGAGGTGAAGGTACGGGCAATAAGGAGGAGGCCCTGACGCAAGACTTGTCAGCTCAAACCAGCAGACGTTGGCCTTGTTCAATACTTTGCTCTGGTGTGAGGCAGCGCGGATGCATAAAGTAGCCGTCGGGGCCATGTTTGCATGCGGCAATCGAGCCTTTACGCCAGATGTATTGGCCTACAGCTGGTCGGTGGTCTTCAGAGCGCGTGCGGTGCTTCGAAGAGGTTTTCGAAGCACCACAGAGGTTGAACTTTCAGGCATAGCTGTGACCCATCCAGGATCAACTTTTACAACAATACTCCTCAACAGAGAGGAGATCGTGCTGCGCGGAAGAGCGGGACGGCAGCCAATCATGGGTTATCAATTCTGCCACGCCACAGAAGCGTCAAGACTTATTTAGTACATAGGTTTACTAATTTACAATCAAAATATTGTTTCGATATATCTTATTTAGATTTTGTCTATTGGGTATATGCTATTCTCCTCGCGTGTACCTCATTCCTCATAAAGAAACGCAGCTTCAACCAGACGTTGCTAGCTTACCACCGTGACACTCATCGCTCTCTTCCATTCCACTTGATGTGAACATAACATCTACACTGCTGGTGTCTTGATCGTTTCCGTGTCTCTCTATAATAAATTGATGTAGCGAAGCAGAAAAGTCGTCTAAACCCTTCTTGTGCTCGGACCGACACTCCTGATTCACCCTGCTTTCTTCTTCGTTTGTGGTGGAATCTTCGCTGGGATAGCCAGTGCCACTACGTGCAGCTGTTGCCGAGCTACCTGCCAATTCTCCGCTAAGTTGCTGCCCAGCATTGCGGTCAAACTCCATCTCACGAGCGGCAATGGTTTCTGGGTCAAGTTCGCGCGCATGAGCGAGCAGGTCAATTGAAGAGTCATCTGATCCGACTGGGAAAGAAGAAACAGATGGCAATGCTTCCCTCGATCCCCCAAGAGAACTAAGAGAAGAGACAGGTTGTATTGACTGGACATCACCGTCTGTGGCGGAACTTGGCAACGCTCTTTTGCCACTGAGGCTCGCAGATAGGGGCTCGCTCTTGTCACTATCTTCCGAAATTTCGGATAATGAGGCTTGAGGGTAGATATAAGACGGCGGGGGTAGCGAAGACGGACGTAGCTTTTTTGTGTGGACTGAGACGATTGTACTCTTGATTAAAGGAGTCTTGACTGGATCTACAATCAAAGGAGCACTGCAGAAGAAACGATTGGCCTGATTTCGAGACGTCGTATGTGCCGAGAGACTGGGCTCAGTTATTCTCATGCGCTGAGTCCTTACGTTAATCGAGAAATGATCCATGGGCTGAACACCACCAAGTCCAGAAGCTTCCATGTTTCTCGGTACTGCATGGGAGGAATCGTCATGCTGGGAATCAGTACCTTCAAAGACGAGAAGCGATTCGGTTTCACTTTGGCTCTCTGTATCCAGATCCATCTGCTCCGAGGGCGTGTAACCTTCTGTAACAGGTCCTCGGAGGTGCTCCGTACGGCTGTTCTGGTACTGAAGCTTTGAACCAACAGAACCAACAGGCTCTGACGAGTAGAGGGAATACACGGTTCTGTTTGATGAACCAGCCCTTACGTCTCCACTCAGATCGGTACAGAACCTAGCTTTGTTGTAGAAGATAATTGGACCATTCTCACCTTTCGTGTCCCGAGTCAATTTCTTTCGATTGGATGTTTGGGTGTTAGGGGCACGCTCCACACGAGAATCGCTATCTACAGTACCTTGGATGGTACCGTTTTCACACGAGTAGTCATCCTCTTCGTCGGACGAGTGGCAGAACAGCGGCTTGTAGAAGAGTTTGGAATCATCATTGACTTGTTCGAGAAAGATGGACCTTAGCTTTGTACTGCCTCCAAGATTGGCCGAGGATTTGTCCTTTGGATACTGCGCTGCAGTAGTCAACTCAGTTGCGATGCTGTGGCCTGGCCGGTTCGGATTGGTTTCTTCGGTTCGGTGTCGTTGGCTGCCATGATTTCCTTCCTCAAGCAACATACCATTCTCATCGTCCCCGCTGCCACCGCTGTCAGAGGATAATATAGATTCTTCGGCACCACCTTTCCATCTGATTTTTCGGCCATTTGGGGAAAGCTCAAGTTTTGTGCTCATGTCCATAACCGATTTCCTGACGAATTCAGGGGTTACGTTGAAGGCGTGCAATTGCGCCATATTCGTCAGCAAATTAAGGTAAACCCATCCATTTGCTGTGTTTGTGTACGCATCGGTCTTTGCTTTGGGCGAAGCAAGACCGAGATGCCGAAGGTACTGTATGTTATCTGCAGGTATTTGAGCACGGTATAGGTCTAGATCGAGCGGACGAGTTGGACGTTGATCTGGGGTTCCATCTGGGCTTGCGTGAGAATCCCGGAATGTCGGTTCATCTCCGTCGTTTGTTCCTTCGCACGACGTTAAGCTTGCATCGCTCATGTGCTCAGCCAGAGCGTCGGCATCGACCGTAGCAATTCTAGCTTCTCGGAGCCCTTCCACCCGAGCTCGGCGACCTCCCGCTTCAAGAGCATTTCGGTCCGCTTTGGCTGCTGACTGTGAGACTTCCTCCTGCTGCTGAGGTTGGTCGTTTTTACTACTGACTGCACCTTTGCCCGTAAAAAGCCCCTCTAATCGCCTGACGACTAATTTTCGCTTGGATAAATCAGACATCCCAATGGAGCGTTTTAGAATCAAACGTCTTGGCATGTCGTCAAGATAAGACTCCACCTTTTGCTGCTTTGACTGCGCTGCTGGTACGGTTTCTTTCAATGTGTCCTTGTCGTTGGTTTGTGAATTGAAGGTTTGGGTCAGCCCAGAATTTGAAATTGAAGCGTAGGCCGAGTCCACGGGTTTAGAGTTCGAAGTGATGGACAAAGATGTTTCCTTGGAGTATGACGGTGGTAATGGATCAGGTAGCGACGATGATTGCTGTCGGGAGGAACCCAAGGAAGAGATTTCGGGTGGATCTCCAATGCTGACAGCGAAACCTCGCAGCAAGTCGTCCAGTTCACGCTTTTTGTGCGCTGGCAGACCATGAAATCTGACTTCGAACAGCTTTTCCTCCTGTAGGTGGGAACAGTGTAATGTCTCGTATTTCTTGAGCTTTTTCCTAAGTTTCTTGTTTTGTATTGTCAGATCATCGATCACGTCGCGAAAGTCCTCGCTGTTGCTCTCGATGGACTGCATCGGTGAAGGAGTGGGCTTTCTGGCAAGGCCCCGCTGGCCCAAATGAATATGATGAGGGGATGATTGATCCGACCGAATTCCGCAAGCGCTATCGGGGTAAGAGGTCGCATCATGCTTGAGATAGAACGGTGGATCGTCTAGACACACATTAACGGTTGGCGAAGAATGGATTGGCAGAGATAATCCGACTTGCCATGTGGAAAGGTAGAAATGGCAGTGCTAGAAACATTGTGGTTGCTCTCGTTGAACCATTGCTGCGCGTCAGGGCGCCCAGCATCCGTGACTCGCTTCTTGCTTCTCTGAGGATAATACATTGGGGTATGGTGACTTGTGGTCGGCAGGCCTGACCACGGACTTATAGACCTGGAACGTGCCAACCTTTTCGATGGCGATGGGCGCAAGCAAACAGATGGCGCTGCATGATGCCGCTTCAGGTCTTCACGCCTTGACATCTTGGGTCGGATCGAAGAGATGGCACACTGCGGAGAGAGCTCCGGGGACACGGGCGTATAGAATTCAACACGACAGTCCAATGCCGCGTATATTCGGTATTCCCGGCTCAACGTGCTAGACGGTTGGATGCAACCTTGGGAGGAACGATCGTCAGGTGCGCTACATTCATGCCTTTCTAGCGCATACATTTCAGCACAACGGGGAACTCGAGCAATACTGGATCAACATCCAAGCGATTTGGAGATTGCTAAAGCTGTACGGAGTAGTCGACGGCGGGCGAGTAGCTGTTGAGGAGACTGCGGTGGGGTACTCGTACTTTACTTTAGGTACGGAGTATACAGTCGGTACATAGTACGGAATACGTAGTACTTTCCCGTGGCCAGCAGCGGGAGTTGAGGTTGGGCCACAACGCCACCCAGAGGCTCAGGGCACGATTCGGGAGGGGAAGAGTGGGAGGTCCTGAATCGGTTGTTTAAGCCAATGGGCTGACGGGGAGGGGGGGTTCATCGAGAAGCGGAGGCGTCTCCAGATATGCTCCAGGACCCCTTTTCCAGGTTTCGACCATCGTGGCACCCCTTTCGACGGGAGTGCGAGGGCGAAGATCTCGAAATCTCCGATTGTGGTGGAAGATGGTCGATCATTGTCAACGTCGATCCCGAGGGCAGTTTCACTAGCGTATCTTTGGCTTTGCTGGCCATCGGCTTTGTTATCACCACGGGCTGTTGCTCTAATGAATGAGTGAATGATGAAATCGTGGGGGAACAATGGAGGACTAATCTGCCAAATTTGATAGCTGCACCGCTTTCCGTCTTCCTGGATGGGTATGACCACAGCCCCTCCGATGTCCTTACCTGAATTAACCATTGAGGCGTGAGCTTAAATCCACCTCTTTCCAAAATCGCACATCTACATCTTTCCACTACTGTTACAACCGACATCGAACACTGCTGCTCGCTCCTCTCGAAAGCAAGACGTACATACATTTGACTTTGTCAACAATATCGTTAACTCGAGTCATGCAATGGTTGTCTGATGTTGGGCAAGGGGGTAGGTTGTTCCCCTGGCCCAGTAGGTACAGTAGCAGATGCTGGTAAGTTAGCCTATGTACAGTAGTACTACTGTGCCACGAGTCAAATAAATAAAAAGCCGGGGGTGTCCACTTCTCCATCGACGATGCCCTACGCTGCAATCGCCGATGGACATTTTCCGCATACAAAAAGGTCCCGTTTCAGCCTACACAACACTGTAGCACGGTAGCACCACAGTAATTATTATTCGCTTTCCGTTGGCATACTGGTCCCTGACTTTGATACGTCCGTTGTGCGGAGCTACGTCCGTTGCAAGGACGTTGACTGAGTCTGGACCGGCAACAACGTTTGACGGCGCCCTTCGGCTGCCACGCCATCCACACTCCATCCCACAAAGAGAAAGATAACCACAACACCATTGTACCAGCGCTATTAGGAATCGAACCTAATATAATATAACTACTCAAAGGAACTTCCCATACTATGATTCTGTGTCAGATACGCCTTACGGTACTTTAAGTGTACGCTTTGCCGTAAGGCAGTTGGCCATAGCCGGTACGGAGTACCTTAGGCTGTATCCTGTATCGTGTGTCCTGTACGGAATACCCGAGCTCGACGATGTTGCAGCAAAACCTCGATGGCCCTTTCATTCGCGCGTGCGCTGTGTCGGTAAGTGCGTCAGCCACGATGTCCCTTTATCTTTGCCTACTCTTTTTGCCCTTTCACTCTTGCTCTGTAAGGTACGACGTACTGTACACTGGCTCCATACGTCCTAGCTCGGTAGGATGAAGCAGTCAGATCTGTGTGAGCGGTGATGTTGTCTGTGACTCGTGATTTTCACGAGTGCTGGCTCTTCATGGGGCTCAGTTGCTCTGCGATTCAGCGCTTTCAGTCAGGCGGTGGGATTACCGTGTGTGAAGTTGCCAGAGCAAGATTGCTCTTATCTTTCTTATCAGAGCGTCAAGGCAGACGACAAGGATTCAAGAAGGATCGTGGGCATCGCCGATCTGAGAACGCATCCACTTTGGAATACCGGGGTTCTGCTAGCCAAGGTAGGCCGGCATTCAACATGATCCTCCCTGACATCTCTCCAAACAGCCCATTCTGGAACAGGATCTGCGAGCATCGTGATTGTGCGACCCTGGGTGGTTGTCCTTCCAAAGGTCCATATCGTCGACTGGTCTTCCAACTACGTACCTATCTTTTCGCTCTTAAAAATACCTAGCAAAGCACTGGATACTTTCGTTACAATGATGCTTTCGATTCGCGACTTCTGCATCTGACAAGTTGCACAGTATATCATCAGTCATAGCCGTAGAAATTTGGCAAACGAAAGGCAGAAACTCTCGCCCGCTCAAGCTCCAAACACAAACCCCATTTTTTGTTCCACCTACGCTCTCTCCAATAACACAACGGTCAGAACCCCCCAAACACCAAACCGAGAACCACAAATCCTTGTGTCAGTGCCGCAAATCGAGCGTGACCTGCATCAAGAGAACGGAACGAAAACGAACCAGAGAAGGCTGCAAAAGAAGAGAACAAGGCGTGACGCAAGACGTCCGGCCGAGGCCAACCCCGATCAAGTGAAAACAACCATCGGGCATTAAACCATAGCCACTTTCTCCCTCAGACTCTCTTTCCCCTTCCCTGTCCCGGACAAAGCATATTCCCCTCTTCATCCACCCCTTTATGAATTTCCAAACCCAGCTCAAGCCCGTAAAACGCCGAGGTTCATACGACAAGTGGAAGAACCTCATGCAAGCGAATCCAAAATGATCAATGAGAAGAAACGAAGAAAAAAAATGCTTCCGAAATCCCCGCCACTCCTTAACCCCCATCCCAGCACCCCTCCACTCAAAACGCACTCACACCTCCCTACGTACCTTACCCCCATCTGCTTCCAGCTCGCAACGCTTTTTCCACTGCTAACACAAGCCATAGCAGTTTCTGACATGTTGTATTCCATCTCATTCTCGCTTGCACGACCAGACTTTGCAAAGGAAAAACAGCATGAAAGAAAGGAGGAACATCATCATCAACAACAACAACAACAACCAGCGTGAAATGGAAAATAGCACCGAAACCGAGCAGGTGTTTTAAAAACCAGTCGCTAGAGAAGCCGAAAGGGGGGAGAGGGCCCACCAAGGTATTGCCAGATGCCCAACCCGTCCCCCCCAAACTGACTATATCCAAAAACACACACACACAAACACCCTCACCATTTCCGTTCCAACTCCCCCATCCTGCGATCTGAACACCCGGACCAAAAATACACATATAGAACTAACCTTCCAACCCTCCAACCTCCCACTTATCCATCACCTACCTAGTCCAGTAGCCCGCCCTAGCTACATAGTTTGCGCTATCGATATTTATCTTTTCGACCAAACCCCCCGGAGAGAGAAAGAGAGAACTGATGAGTTGACCAAAAAAAAACCATTGCGCCGCCCGATGGCAAGTTAGTTAGTATTTAGTTAGAAAAAACCCAATAAGATGGTCCGCAATCTCCAAAAACGCAATGTGCCTTGTATCGGAAAGAAAGCAAGAAAGAAAGAAAGAAAGGATAGAACCGGTTTTGAAAAAAAAAGAAGAAAAAAAGGCGGATGTCTATACGTTAGAAAAACAACGTACGGAATTTTTCCGGATTTCCCTAATGAATTGCGTGAGTGCTAACTGACGTGCTCTGACTGTTACCGAGCCTTTTTAACACTCTTTTGGGCACTTGACGTTAAGACGGAGAGAGGGGGGGGAGGGGAATGGGAAGGGGTAAATGGATGGGTGGAATGGTAGGAACATGAGATGAGATGAGATAGCCATGATGGGATAATCGTGATACAGTCACCCTTTGTAATCATGAAAAGAAAAAGAAACCTGCGCATAACCCAACCTCAATCGCCTTTCCCTGCGAGACGCCCTTCTCCCCTTCTCACTAGCCCTCATTCACAAAAGCCAAAGCAAACTGCACCCCCTCTTTTCCCCATGACCAAAAAACAAACGCCTACACCACCCTCTCGGCCTCCTCCCCCTCCGCCACAATCGGCACATTCAACCCCCTGTCCGGACTCCTCAACACCAACTGCTCATGCCGCCTCGCCTTGAAGAAATCGCCCACGGCCCGGATTAGAATGAACCAGCCTACAATCATGAGCACGTAGGCCAGCCACTCGCTGCTCGCAATACCAGAGACGGTGCTCGTGGCCGAAGACGCGGTAGTCTGGCTCGAAGCCATAGCGGCGGCCGCAGCGCCGCCGACCGCGCCAGGGTCGAAGTCGTGCGCGTTGGGGTCTTGAGGCTGTGTATAGGCGTCATCGGCGCCGCCAGTGGGGGTTTGGCCCTTTCCGGTGCGCATGTAGAAGCCGTACTGCACGAGGGTAATGCCAAGGCCGGCTCGCGACCCGTTCTTGGCGGCGTGCGTGGTGTGGAGAAGATAGGTGAGCAGGAAGCCGACGAGTGTGAAGGACATGCTGATCATGGCGTTCCAGACAAAGGAGAAGAGGGAGCCGACGGGGAGGCCTTCGACGTAGACTTCGTCCGTGGAGCCAGGGGCGACTATAAGAGTGGATTCCCAGTATGGGGGCGCTGCGTCGGCTGCCGCGGCTTCGTAGGACTGGGTGGTAGTTAGCAGCTGTGCGAGAGAGGACGGAAAACGTGCTTACGGGTGGTTGCTCTTCTGTCTTTTCGCCGCGCTCGGGCTTGGCATCTAGGTTCGCGAAGACGCCGTCGTTGGAGGAGGAGAACGGAGCAAAGGGTGCTCCGCTTCTGGCCGATGGTACAGGAGTCATTCCTGGGAACTGTGTCACCGCCCTTTGTAGTGGAGCAGGTCTGACCCCCCGATTTGTAGACGCTGGTTCGGGGCTTGGCGGAGAAGGATTGCCACGCATGAGTCGCTGGCGGTCATCGTCGCCATTGTGGCTTTCGGAGTCGGAGCCAGACCCATCGTCAAAGGTATCGGCTAGGGTTCTGTCGGCATCAGAGGTGAAGGGGTCTTCGGAAGAAAGGAGATGTCGTGATGTAAATGAGGAAGCGCGTGATCTAAAGGAAGGCGGCGGAGACTGAGGGGAGTTAGGGAGGTGAGGGATCTCTTTCTCGGTATGAGGAGATATTTGAGTATCTTCTTGATCAATCTCTGGCACCTGTTCGAGAAGTTAGCTTTCGAGTTCGGCGTAGACATACACAATAGGCTGAGTGGAATATCGGGGTCACTGTGGAGACGTACTCGCTCGTAGCGCTGTGAGCTCATGATGAGCTCGCGCCAATCAATCTATCCCGCTTTGACAAACTCGAGAAGGTCTAGCGTTCAAATCTTCTATTGAGATGTAACTGTATACGATGCAGTCGTTGCAAGTCGTGGTGCTCCGTATGTGCTGTGTGAGGGTGGAAGCCTTAGGAAGCGTAGGGTCGGGGGAATCAAAGATTAAGCGCAGTCATTCGTCCAATAATTGAGATGTGCCGCCACCAAATTTAGACTTGGCGTCAGATTATTAACTCAGCCTTAAGACTAGACCACAGTCGGCATCATCGATGAGTGACCGATTCAGCATTTTACAGGTCATGTTAACATGTCAAAATCAGTCTGTATTCACTGCCAACGCTCGGCAAGAGGATGATACCACAATGCTAATTGCCAGCTATAGATAATATACAAACACTACCAGCGCGCCCTTTCCCAATGGCCTGTCGACATCTTGCGCCCCCAAATCTCTTTCCAAGATGTCATGCGCCAGCGTATAGAAAACCATTTCAACCCCCCAAAGGTCGCACCGCTAGACAACGTGGTTGCAAACCAAGCCCAGGCTACAATACCTACGCCAGTGAAGTTTGATGAAAAGGCCGAGCTTGAGCAGGTTAATGTGCTGTATTCGTTCCTGGAGAATAGGTATACAAAGAAGGTACTGCTTCACTAGTGTTTGATAGGTTTGAGACAATGGTTGGTTAATGAGGTACTTAGTATCCTTTGTCCGACAAACTGATGAAGCCGGAATCGAATCCGAAGTACTACGAGGATCTGCTGAAGGAACTTGAGGAGGCACCTCGGCGGTCGTGGTTTGGAGGTATGATAAACAGATGGAAGGGGTTTTTACGTTTTTCGTAAGAGCTAGGAGCTGTTGAAGGGTGCAAGGATTGTAAATATTGCTCGACGATGTCAATACTAGGAGGCGGCGTCAGTACGGTACTGATCTCCGAAAGGCTTTCAAATTTTCCACCAGCAATGCATGTTTGGTGGCTATGTATGTACTTACACGGCTGTATTAATCTAATGTTGCAGAGGAATGCTTACTTTTCTAGACAATATCTGTACCGTCTCTGTGATATGGGTTTACTTGAAATCAATGGCAAGCAGCCATCAACGCCAATCTTGCCTTTTCATTGTTTCAACGATGTGGTTTCATGACTTTCTCACCTCACCGAAACATCTTTGAATAACGATTTTCGGAATACACACTCATATTTCCACTTGGACCCTTTGCCCTATTGCGATATCCGTCGAGCAAAAAGCCAAAACCCTTCTTGATGCAACTAATTGAAGCCCGCAGCAAGGCCAATGATTGAACCAGAAATTCACTATTCATTGCTTCACTCGGCTTCTTCAAAGACTGCATCAGTCAACGACTCTCCATATCCACGTTTGGTATGCCCGAATTGTGAGTATCTCAAATAGATTGGTCAAACTTGAAAACGTTCTTGCACAAATGATGAAGACAAGACATAAGCAGGCTTGCTAGGTAGTAACAGAGAGCAAAACTGCTAAGCGGCTTTAAAGAAAATATAATCTCCCTTCCTCAAACGGAGCGTAGGAAAAGTAGGTAAGATATGTGTTCTGGTAATGTGATTGTTGAGGGAGATCCGGGAGCCAGAGCTGGAAGTCATGTGTTCAAAAAGCACACTCAAGTGTGTGAAAACCCATTTCGCCACTCCCATTAATACAAAGGACGAGACAAGAGACATAGAAAGCAAGACCATTCCCCTCTTGTCCAGCTAAATAATTGTTAGTATGAAGTCCTTCGGCGAAAGCGGGGTTTATGCTTAATGACGTACAGCCAACACCTTATACTGTGGTCGATAATTCTTCGAAGAATGACTCATAGCTTCTTGCCATTACTAGGTGCTTTATGCTGTACAGATATATTTGGGTGACTGCATCGGCTGGGCGTGAAATACGGAAGCAATATCGAAGCCATTCAGATTGAACGAATACTCGGACATTCCGCAGAGATGAAAGTTCGCTCCGAAGACCACAGAAGTCTAAAGGACTTCAAACTTCTTTCCTTCGACTGCTTCGGCACCCTGGTCGATTGGGAATGTAAGTCACGCACTCAACGAATCCAACACACATCAATTAATCCATACTTACGCCCGAAACAGCCGGAATCTACAAAGACCTCCAACCCTTAGTGGACCGTCTCCCCGACTCCCACCCTCTGAAGCATGATCGCGCCGCCTTGATCAAGGACTTCAACCGTCATGAAAACTCACTCTTCGTTTCGAACCCACGTCTGAAGTACCCATCCCTCCTCGCGGAAAGCTACATCAACCTCTCCGAATCCCTTTCTCTGCTCCGACCAGCCCAGGCGGAAGCCGAAACTATAGGCCGCTCGATAACTAAGTGGCTCTGCTTCCCAGACACGGTCGAGGCACTGCAACGACTTTCAAAACACTACAAGCTCGTCATTCTCTCCAACGTGGACCGCGACAGCTTTTCTAAGGTGCTGTCAGGGCCGCTGGCAGAGGTCAGATTCGATGCCGTGTACACGGCCGAGGATATCGGCTCGTACAAGCCTGATCTCCAGAACTTCCATTACCTGTTGGATCATGTGCGGGATGAACTGGGGGTTAGAAAGGAGCAGGTGCTGCACACTGCTCATGGGTTAAAGTCGGATCATGTACCCGCTAAGAAGATGGGTATCAGCAGTGCTTGGATCGCACGGGGTGATGGGAAGGGAGGACCGAACTTGGAATTGGAGGCTGTGGAGGGAGAGGTGGCGTTCACTTGGAATTTTGAGACTATGGAGGATATGGCCGATGCTGTGGAGACTGAGTAAGTGCAAGTCAGTACCGCCAATTTGCTACTTGAGTATGTGACAGTAGAGGCCAGAGACATCAAGTGGAAGAGCTTCATCATGCCATTGTGGTGACAAGGTTTGTTGTTTACCTTCGTGGGAGGTGGGCCTCCATCGAAAGGCGCCAGTGTGGCCTAAGCCCCAATTTTGTATTGTTCGTAGTCTTCTGAACCAAATGGTCAGCCCAAATTCTCTGTAACCATTCCGTAGCCCATCGCGATTACAATGAGCATGAGTCTCCAGGTTAAGAGCAGCAAAAGTAGTCGAACGTAATATAAGCGGTAATTTCGACAAGCAGACGCCACAATTAAGCCAAGGGAGGGACAACAGAATAGGAACATGAGGAGTTTTCAAAAGACCTTAGCTTGGTATGAGTGGCCCTGAGCTCAAACCCGCAAGCACCGAGACTAAGAACAAATACTCCGTGATTAACTCGATCCAGGCCAGGCGACACTGAAAAGTCCAAGAATTGGTTAATCGGGAAGAAATGGATAGCTACATTTGTCGTGTCCTCCTTCACCTTCATATCGCCCGTACCACCCACAATGGCAGCACCAGCTCTTGCCAAGATGCCAAAGACCTTGGCATGACCATCGAGGTTGAGACATAATTGACCCTGTCTACTATCTTCGTCTTAGCCTTCGCTATAGGCCCACTTTTTCTCGGACCGCTCTCAGAAGTCTTTGGTAGGGTTCGTATCCTAGAGCTGAGTAACCTTTTATACCTCGCTTGGAGTTTGGGATGCGGGCTTTCCCAGAACAAAGCAGAGATAATCGCCTTTCGCTTCCTCAGTGGGATGACGGAAGCGCATCTCTACCTATTGATGATGACGTTTTGAAGTAAGAAAAGGTATTTCGCCGTTGTTTGCTCATGGCATTAATCCCAATCAGTAATTGCTGGCATCCCGATCAACGGGGAGAAGCAGCTGGTATTCATAGCCTCGCCCACAGTTTGGGCCTGCTGTTGTACGGATCGCTGGAGGTTTCATTGCCGAGACAATGACCTGGCGATGGGTCGTTTGGGCGACAAGCATTGCTGCTGTCCTATCCGGCTCTCCGGTATTCTTTTCTTAGAAAAGATCAGACCCCATGCGAAGAGAAACAGGGAATGAGAGACTACACACCGCATCTATGTCCGATAAAAACCCTGTGAAGGTCCTTTAAATCGCATTCGTCAGGCCATGTCGGTTAGTGGCGACACAACCAATCATTCAAGTGATCGCTGTGTACATGGCTTATCTCTTTGGTCTTCTCTACCTCCTCCTGTCAATGTTCCCTGGAGTCTGAGAAGGTTTCCATGGTGAAAATGTTGGTATTGACGGTCTAAATTACATCTCTTTTGGAATAAGATTCGTTCTGGGTGCACAGATCATTGCTCGCGTAAACGATAGAATCCACCGGAGACTAAAGCGTAGAAACAATAACGTTGGGCGTCCGGAATTCCGGTTCCTTCAATGTTCATTGGCTCTGTGCTGATTCTGATTGCATTTTCTGGTACGGGTGAAGCGCAGAAGCAAAAGTGCACTGGATCGTGCCAAACATTGGAATCGTGATCTTCGCCGCTAGATTCATGGTTTGCTTGTAGTGCATGTATACTTTGCTCGATCCTGAAAACCCTCCTCTCTTTTTTCTTCTTCTCCTCTTCTCTGAGATGTGCAACCGTGACTGGGAATAGGATTTGTACTAATAAAAGTGGTCATCTGTAGATATGCTTGCTTCAACGCGATTGATAAGGAGTGGTATGGGGTTCTAGGCCTGGTGTTTCGTGATTTGATGTAGATAGTTGTTTTGAAGATGAGCGTCTATCATAGTGTCGTCAGCACTTAATGATGGAGCATTGTATCTCTACCTACCATCGGAGTCTCAGTGAGGTCGTTATTGTAACTCAGGTCAGAGACTCACAGTACGAACCGAACGTTCGTAATTCTTTGTCACATCAGTGACAAGATGCATGCAGGTAGGGTTTACCGCAGCATTTTTCGAGCAGTATGGTATTCCATTCAGGGTTGTGAGCCTCGAACTGATTCAAGATCATCTCTCCAGCTCCAATTCATCTCGCAACCTTTCCATGACGAGTTGTTACAAGGATGCCAATATACCGGAATGGGGGATTGCAAGGAGTGTGGTGGCCACATTCCATGAACTTACAAACTTGGCCTACAAGATCTCGAAGCCGCGCGTTTCCGCAGTCTAAGAAGACATTTGCAATTGATGACATCCTGATTTTGGGACACCGGACAGTTGTCTCTGCAAAGGACAATGGGGAGTCGCAGATCTCGAGTTGTACAGATTTGGTGTCGCACCGAAGAACATAGCTATCTGGTGTTGCCTGCGTCTCATGTAAAGCCTGCGTGGCTAGACCGTAGGCTCGGTTTAGTTGTTCAATAAGTATCTTCCCTCTGTCCTATATCATAAATTCGAGAGCAGTGCTGTTCTACGTCAATCAGTTTAAAATCGATCGGTGACAATCCAGCCCAGCTCAAACTCGGAAAACTTCGGTACCTCCAAATTCGTGGTATTACTGGACAGTTTTCGCCTGGTCGCTGCTTCTCTTCAGGGCGTGTCCACAACAGATATTCTGGGATATCGTTCCTTGGGATACCCTAGGTGAATTGGATACCAAAAGATAACCTAAGCTGGTTCAGGATACCAGTGAATACGTTCAGCGTATCTGTTTCGTATGTTCGATCGTTATTAGAATAGGTGCTAACCAATCAAGTGTAAAGTCCCTTGAAATCACTGTTTCGCGAGAAGGAATTACCAAGTGCACGGCTAAATAGTGGCAGCACGTTCATGCCTGGGAACTCATCCCACGGCTCTTCGACAGCTTCACATAATGCTGCTTGTTGGAACTCCCAATATATCTGCCCCTCACCAAAGACGACATATATTGTGCACATCAAGCCCTCTTGATAGTCCAAGCTCGTGTTGCCCACCGAGATCGTGCAAGTTGCTGCTTTAATGTGGCCAGATTTATGGCCAGTTTCAACTCTCAGATGGTTTCCTCATGATACACAGAGTTCCTCGAGCCGGGTGTTACCCCCGGGAGTCCTGAGTCCACGTTTATGCCCGCTGCTGCAACTATAGTCACAAAAGCAGTTTAAAAGGTTGAAATCATGCTGTTGATGAAGTTTGACTGCTTGTCAGTACCTTGAAGATTGAAACAAATAGAGTCGACCCAGAGATATTTGAATCTAAGGAGGCGAATAAGAAGGATAGTATCTTCGATCGTTTGCGGTAAATAATTGAGCTACTCAAAACATGCGCAAATGCATTCGTCTTGGAGAGCAGGGGTTTTCTGCAGCCTTGTTCCGAGGTCGTATGTGCGCAAAGGACAGCTTAGGTCATGAAGCAAGAAGGCGTTCTGAGGGACCTTAATTCCACCATAGACGTGGCTAAAGCAATAAATCTGCAGCTGTCTGGATGTCTTGTAAGTCTTCGGTTATGAACGGCAATAACCAACAGGTTCTTCGTCATCGGCGGTGATATTGCATCACATGCGTAGCGATATGTGCATTGTTAATCCAGCTCGGAAGTAGCCGAAGGTCCACTCTGTTCGGTGTTAACTTTCAACTTCGGAAAAGTCCTCTCTCTTTTGGTGAAGATTTGTGAAGTACTGAGATAAGCCTCGGATACGACCATGGCGCTATGCCTGCAATATCGTTACATTTTGTAGAGCCCCCATGTTTCACAGCTACGTACAGCGCAGAGGTTTTACTGTCATCTTTTCCATCTAGCAGGTATTCCCACCCATAGCTAGTCCTGACGCAGTCAAGGTTGTAATGACGCGCGAATTGAAACTACACATCGTCAGCCGCAAGCCGCAAAAGTCCCCATTCCTCCGGTACCTCAAAAGGCGCTGCTCGCAGAGGTCTTTCATCAATACGCTTCTGAATTAGCGGCGTAAGTAGGCGACAGAACAGATATCTTCGAGCGCTTTTTATTTCCAGTGAAGTTTTCGAAGACCCCGGAAATCGAAACCTCGATATAGTATATAGTATAGGCTGAAATAAGCGTTCAAAGTTAACCATTTGGTACCGATGATAGAGTTGATCTGTTCGACTTCTCAGATTATATCGAGCCAAGAGCTGAGCAGCATTGCTTTTGACACTTGGCTCATCTTTCGAGTAGCATGCGACGTTGCAAGAAGCACTACTTGTCTTAGGCCCTTCTTTTGCTAGCTTCTACACTGAGGCTGGAATTGCTAGCTTTCGGAAGTTCTTGATTCCACTTCTCAAGTCGTACCGCTCGTATCGATTGCTGGTCATTCTGCCGAATTTGAACTGGAAGGTTGAATTCAGATAACGGATATACCCTATGAAGGTTTCTTCTCACAAGCGGAATAGTGCATGTTGTTCTAGGCCTGTGCGCTGGCTGCACTGACTAGCTGACAAGCGAATCAACGAAGCGCACGAAATAGCTCCAGGAGAGTTGTTAGAGATGGTCCCAACGATTAACGATTGATGGGGAACAAACAGTAATGGTTGCAAGAAGATCATGACCATCCAAATGCCCGTGAAACTCATTTGCCTGGATCTCAAGAAGGTTAATTCATTCAAATAGGATGATTTTGGGCTCGGATGTGTGATCACTGCTCTTCCAAGACAACTCCAGATGAATGTTATATGCCTTTGTACAGTCACCGAAGGCTGGCGCCGAAATATGGCTATCAACGACTCGTTTCGATTGCTGCAATGTCCTTCTGTTCCGCCATTTCGGCTCTTATAAGATCCTCACCCATTCCTGGAAGAGGGCATCATGTGAAGTGACTGAATGTAAGTAGTGAAAGACCGGTTGGGGCTCAAGTAAAATGGTAGTTTCATCAAAAAGGTATGTGGGTTCGTCCATTTTCCCTCATACCTCCTAGCCTTTTGAGATGCAAAAGACTTGATTAAAAATTACTGTACAATATAGAGATGCCGCACTTTAGTACGTCAGAGCCAGTTATAAGTTACAAAGAGAAAGAAGTGATCTTGAAGAGAACAGTTCGATGAGTTCTCGAAATCTAAAGGTACCTCGGCGACTGCCAACTGGTTTGGACCCGAGGAACTCGAGGAGCCCGCCTCTGTGAACCGAGATATGAAATACGGATCGGTCTCTATACAACCCTCGCCATTGAAATGAGGCAGCTAGGATCGTCAACTATCTGTCGCCATGCCGGGTATCAATACATGAGCTTCCTCGAGTATTGAGAAACCGTCTAACGAAGAAGTCCCCTGTCAGCGGCTCGTCCGCCAATCAAAACGGCATGATCTGCCTACAGTAGCGTTTAGAGGCGAGGCAGCCGACGCCCGAGCATTAACTGCTTAGAGTAGCTGAGAACTCGCAGCTTCCAGCACACGACGAAGCCACTTGCCTAGCAAAATAAAGCTCTGTATAGAATGCCTGCGGTCTCGTTCAGATAGCAAACCGTCAATATGGTTGACACAAAGACCTGGGCTCCCCAGCCTAGACCTTATAAATCCGGCCCTTACACGGCTGAGGCGACCGGTTACTCCAAGGTCGAGGGCGAAACCATCCCCCGGCGTAATGTCCGAACAAAAGACGGCTTGGTTCATACGCCAGAAGATGGTGTTGCGACCCTTTACGACATCTTGAAGCGCAGCTCCCAAAAGTTCGGCAATGCAAAGGCTTTGGGCTCCAGGAAGGTCGTCCGCACTCACGATGAGGTCAAGAAGATTAAGAAGACCGTTGATGGAAAGGAAGAGACTGTCGATAAGAAATGGACCTATTTTGAGCTGAGCGGGTACCAATACATGAGCTTCATTGAGTACGAGCGCACAGCGATTCAGTGTGGAGCTGGAATGAGAAAGCTAGGGATGAATAAGGACGACCGGCTACACATCTTTGCCGCTACTACACCATCATGGCTCGCTATGGCTCATGGTATGACGTTTTTGATACGATTGTATAGGGAGTATTAATGACTCTCCTAGCTTGCTCCACCCAGTCCATGCCCATCGTCACCGCGTATGATACCCTCGGGGAAGAAGGGTTGCAGCATTCCCTACGCCAGACGCACGCCAAAGCCATCTTCCTTGATCCACATCTACTTCCGAAGCTTCTCAAGCCGTTGAAAGAGGCCAAGGATGTCCAGCACGTCATCTACAACAGTGAAGGACAGGTCAAGCAACAGGACATTGATAAGCTCAAAGAAGAATTTCCGTATCTTACAATTCAGAGTTTCGACGAACTGAAGCGTATGGGAGAGAGTAACCCGATCGATGCTGTTCCCCCTCACGCCGATGATCTTTGCTGTATCATGTACACTTCCGGATCGACGGGACCGCCGAAGGGTGTCCTTCTCAAGCACAAGAATGTAATAGCTGCAGGTAAGCTTCTGTGCCCTCAACGTTGACGACACTGCTCATGCATATAGTGGCTGGTGTGGATGTTGTCGTTGGACCATACCTTGGACCAGGCGACGGTCTTCTCACCTATTTACCGTTGGCTCACATCCTTGAGTTTGTTTTCGAAAATGCTATTCTCTACTGGGGCGGCACTATGGGCTATGGAAACCCTAAGACCCTCTCTGACCAATCGGTCCGGAATTGCAAGGGCGATATCCGCGAGTTCCGTCCGACGGTCATGGTTGGTGTGCCACAGGTGTGGGAAAGCGTCAAAAAGGGTATTATTGGAAAGATAAACTCTAGTAACGCCGTTGTCCGAAACATGTTCTGGGGCGCAATGTCGGCAAAGATTATGATGACGTCGACTGGCATGCCTGGGGTGGGTGTTTTGGATCAGATCGTTTTCAACAAGCTCAAAGAAGCTACAGGGGGGAAGTTGAGGATATGCATGAGCGGAGGAGGGCCGATTGCGAAAGATACTCTGCGATTTATATCCATGGCTATTACACCGATGATTGGCGGATACGGGCTGACGGAGACCTGTGGGTGAGTTGCAATGCATCCAATCTGCTTACTTCGCTCATCTTTACCTAGAATGGGTGCAATTGTGGACCCTGCCGCCTGGACGGACGATGCACTGGGCGAGATGCCGGGCTCAATCGAAGTGAAACTCGTTGACGTGCCTGATCTCAACTACTCAACCGACCACAAGCCACATCCACAGGGCGAGATCTGGATCCGTGGCGGTGCCGTCACCGAAGGCTATCTCGATCTAGAGAAAGAGAACAAAGAGTCTTTCCACGACGGCTGGTTCAAGACCGGGGACATTGGAGAATTCGATTCGAAAGGCCAATTGAAAATCATCGATCGTAAGAAGAATTTGGTCAAGACGCTAAGTGGTGAGTATGTTGCACTTGAAAAGGTATATCTTCCGTTCCCCAATGCTTCTTAGCTATGCAATACCGTGTCCTGACAAGACCCTCGCAGCTCGAATCAATCTACCGCTCGTGCAACATCGTCGCCAACATCTGCGTCTACGCAACCGCCGAAAAAAGCAAGCCCATCGCCATCATTGTCCCCGCAGAACCGGCCCTCAAATCCTTGGCCTCCCAGCTCGGCATCAGTGGCCACTCCCTCGAAGAACTAGTGCATGACAAGAAGCTTAATGCGGCTGTGCTCAAGGAGATGCAGAACACGGGTCGTGGTGGTGGGCTGAACGGGATCGAGATAATTGATGGGTTGGTTATGGCGGATGAGGAGTGGACGCCGCAGAATGTGAGTTCAAAATTATTGTTGCTTCGTTAGTTTCTGTTCTCTTCGTAGCGCCGGAATGTTTCATGAAAGCTGACGGAATGCATCTACAGGGTATGACCACGAGCGCGCAGAAGATCAACAGGAAGGGAATATTGGAGAAGTATAAGAAAGGGGTCGATGAAGCGCTGGGGAAGTAGTCATCGTTCGATCATTCTTTTGGTGGAATTGCATATCTTATGATATTACCCCTACGATTATATATTTTTTCATTACATTCAGGCACTCTTATTAACAATAGACGAGTGTGATTACGAGCCATAGAGACTGAGAGAGTAAATAACTGTATGTATGCGGGGTTTTGGAAAAAATTGATGAGAAAATGTTTCGGAACAGTTCTTGTGATGAGGGGTATCGAAATGCTTTTTGCAAGTGACAGAAAATTAAAATTAAACCACCTATAAGCCTTTAGGGATATCCCGTATGATGAGAAGAGAAAAACAACTCCACCCTATTTGCTACCCCTCTCTTCAACGATCCTCTGCGCTTGGTTAGGTGGTTGGAAGTGTTGGTAATGATGAATATGTACGAGGTTGGTTTGAAAGTTTGCTTTGATTCGCGAGATTCGGGGGTTTTGTTTGGGGGAGGGGTGGTGAGCTTTGTGGGAATGGGGTATTGTCCAATCACCCTATTCTGTTAATGCTTTCCCCAAAATTCTTTGCCCCTTTTTTACCCAACGAGAAGCTGGTATGATTCATTGCAGCATCGTCGTGCGTTCCTGGTCGTTGGTATTTGTACAGTAAAACGCAGTGAGAAGAAGGAAGACTGACTCGGTTTCAAGAAAAGGGAAATATTCCTAATGATGAAATGAGTGAAGTGGCGATATCGATAAATTAATGATGATCTTGAGCGGAGTAGTAATCCTTTCCCGATTCTGTTCAAGGAGAGAGATATTCTCGGTTTTTATATAGAATCGGTATTTCTTTTCCCACTTAGAACCCGAATTTGTGTGTGGATGAGTTTGGTAAGTAGTGTACATAGACGATCGTGTATATATACATTGAGGAAAAAGTACATTTCAAAACAGCACGAGGGCGGTAGATGGATAAACAAACCACCCCCCACCAACCCCCCCCCCCCCCAAAAAAAGAGCAAAAGAGCTTTTTTTATATACATATACAGGGGGGGAAAAGCACCGAAAAAAACGAAAAAAATCGCAAAAACAGCTTGCACCGGCTGTCTAGACGACCTGAGTGATTGAACAAACAACAACAAGAAGAATGTGAAAAAGGAAAAAGAAGAAGAAGAAGAAGAAGAAGAAGAAGGGAAATGTGAAAAAGGAAGATTTTTTGGTTGAGAGGTTAGATATCATCGAGAGTAGCGCTCCTTGGTTGCAATAAGAAGAAGGAGAAGAAGGAGAAGAAGAAGGAGAAGGAGAAGAAGAAGGGTAATTCGGAATTGGTTCGGGGGATAATTCGGATGGGAGGTGGAAAGGGAGGGTTGACGAGACGGAGAGAGAAGGGGGATGGGTTAGCTGCGCCAAAATTCATTAGAATGTTGACTACGAAATGCTCGTGGAAGATAAAGAAGGGGGGGGGGGAACATGTCCGGGTTCTGGTAAAGTGGGAGGAAGGGAAAGGGGTATTGAATCGGCTTTAGGTATGGACCTGGGGGTATCTTACAGCTCGCAAAATGACGCCTGGAATCCACCGAATAGAAGCAGAAACGCCACGCTCCCCCTGCCCCTCCCTTTCACCATGGCCCCCGCTCTCCCGCTTGCACATATCCTCCTTTTTAGAAAATTCCAAACCTCCCTCTAGGCTTTCTCCCCGCAGCCCCCACATCCGCGTACCCATTCCCGCCTCCTACGCCATTGTCAACATAGCCCGCATCCCCGCTGTTCTTGTAGCTCCTGCTTCTGCCACCGCCAACACCGCCGTTGCTGGCGTAGGAGTTCTTCTTGGCTTTGCGCGCTCTGAAGCAAGTGAAGAGGACGATGAACATGCCGAAGAAGAGGAGGAGCATGGCGGCGAGAATGGTCCACATTCCCACAGAATAGTAGGCGTGCGAGCCCGAGTGGTCGGCGTTGACGTGGTTTTTGATGACCTGTTAGGGGTGAGTTTTTAGATGTGGGTTGAAGGGTAGAATATGATGAGAGGATGGGTTGGAATGAGGAGAGAAGATTGCCGGGAAAAGGGAAAGAAGAGAACAGAACCGATGAAACAGAGGAAGGGAACGGAGGTAATAAAACCAATGGTAGGAAGAACGACTTACTCCAAAGATTGAAAAATCAATCGCCATAACCACCAACGTCAACGCCCACGCCACCGCCGCAACGCTCGCGCCCAGGATGCTCCCCACAACTCCGGCGCCACAGCTAAGGCCAAACGCAATGAACGCAAGTGCGCAGGCGATTGGGTGAAGGATCATGGCCCTGGTTAAGCCATTGACGCTGGCGGCGGAGGAGTTGCTGAAGTGAGTGCCTGGAGAGGAAATGTTAGTGTTTTGTGGGGTTGTACAAAAGAGGAGGGGGAAGGGGGAGGAGGACTTACCGTCGATGATAGACATGATGTTTGCGGGCTTGTAGCCGATGGTTTTCGGGTAGCAGAAGTCCTGGTCAGTTCTGTAGTTCGAGCATCATCATTAGTACTTGTGACCAAGCCTTCTCTAGCTCTACTTCCTGCGAATAAGAGAGGTAGCTTTACTGCACAGGCGGAACATCAAGAATACAATGACCGAAAGTCCCAAAGATCACCGACGAGTTGCGGATTTCGGTCTTGTTGGTGAGCATGACCTTCAAGATGGCAATGTCTTTGAGGACAGGGGCCGAGATGGTGGTGATTAGGAGAAGAATCGAGGCAACGAGTAAGAAAACCACGCCGACCCTGTTGCGCTGTTAGTTAGACTGGAAGGGCGCAGACGTTGAGCGATGGCACACACCAATGGAGCGGAGAGGTGCGAGCCATTGTTGCGACTTGATTCTGTAAGTGAGAAAATCAGAGATTCGTAAGAGATCAATGATCGTCTACTTCAGCGTATCGTTTTGAGAAACAAGAGGTGAGTGAAATGGACCGAAGAGTAGGTAGTTCTACCTTGAGGTACTTTATGGTCAGATTAGGAAATGTCGTGTTTGTATTTCCTCGCAGACGGTGGGGCACAACAATGTTTACATATGATTGCCAGCACACCTACCTCCCCATCTCGTACTACCACAGTACTCTACTCTACCCGTAATCTTAACTTCCAAGGTCAATCCCCTCGTCACCAATGTTCACTCCTGCTTCCATTTATTCATTCATTTCCAGGGTCTAGCCAGTCATGGACCCTTGTCAAACCCTAAAGATCAAGCTTTCTCACGCGACAATGCGCGATTAACGCCTGGGTACGTCACCGTTATGCACAAGATCGGAATATCTTGGCATTGGGCGAGCAGCTAAAGGGTGCTAAGCCACGCGTGCGGTGGCGGTGCACGCTAGCTAGCCTGGTGGGGTAAAGTACCTTAAGGTACGTCGACAGTTAATCGTAAGCACGCACTCACGACTCACTGCCTATTCAGGAAAACCAGGGATTTTAAAGGGTGGGATACCGAAAGGGTGAAGGTATGTATGGGAGTAGGCTTCATTCACGGGGAATCAGTGTCATTGCGTACCCGAATCTTGCAGCGGCGAATGCCACCGTACAATATTCAGTCCAAGCGAAAGCGCCAGTACACCTCCGCCATGGAACTAGGCCGTCCACCACAAACCGCCTCCCGAACCATCTCCACCACCTCGCCCATCATCTCGACCCACTCGACCCACCCCTCACCTCACCCCTCCTCACCCTCTCCCTCTCCAACTCCATTTTCAACTCTTCATTTTCCATCCTCCCCTCCTCCAACCTCTTCCTCGCCCCACTGCGATCCAACAGCCTCGCCTCCCTCTCCGCCTTCAGCCTACGTTCGAGCTCCCTCAAGCGATGAATCCACCTCTGCTGACTGGGTTCAATCGGCACGCCCAGCGGAACCATCGATGTTGTTGTAGATGCGTTCGTTTTCGAGGATGATGCGCGCTCGAGAGTTTCGACCGCGGAGCTAGAGTGGTGGCGCGCGAGCGTCGGGGGAGGGGCGGCGCGCTGGCTAGCGTAAATCTCAGCGGTGCTGCCGGCGATGCTGCTGGAAACGGAGCGCTTAGAAGAACGGGCGTGCATTTCTTGTTTTTGGAGGACGGCGAGTTCGGATTTCAAGAGACGGTTTTCCCCGCGGAGTTTGGCGATTTCGGGCGCTGCGGAGAAGGTGCCAGTGACGCGGTTGCTTTGCACAATGTTTTCGAGACGGTCGAGCTTTTTGAGGCGGGATTCAAGGTTTTGCTCCAACGCCTGGTATTCCTTATGCAGGTCTCGCTCAATGTTTTGTACCCGTCCTTTAAGGCCCACCAGGAGTCCTTCGATGTTGCTGATTGCCTGCAGCAGGTTTTTGCTGAAGCCAGGAAGCATGTCCGAGACGATAGTCAGGGTTATTACATGACCATTGATCAGGTTATTGCTCTTCTGCCAATCTGGACCGCACATCGATGAAAGACGATTCCAAAGATTGAGGAGTAAGGAATTACGGTCGGCCAGCTGTTCTTTGAATTGCTGCTCTAGCGCTGCGAGCCTCTTACGATCTGACTGCGTCTTCGTCTCCAGCTCGCTGATGCGCTGGTCCTTTTGGGATACTGTACGCGAAATGTGTTGATTTGTTTTCTGCCATTGCTCGTGCTGTGCCTTGTCGGCTCTGCGTCCTTGACGCTCCCGTTCGAGCAGCTCGGCTAATTTCTTTGACTCCAGACCATGGCTTTCAAGTAAAGCATCTCGGTTACGGAGCAGGCGTTCCTTCTCATCAAGGCGAGTCCTTGTAATATCTAGATCCGACGATGTAATGTGAAGCTCCTTTTGTATCTTTGTGATGGACTAGAGTCATGTTAGTTCTATAGATACCTTGGTGATTTAATAGGAATTTACCGTGAGGAACGTGGACCTCGTGCCATTCGGGTCATCAAACGCTTCCCGAAGGTTGCTTTCAAGCTCCGCCAACCGCTCTTTGTAGGTATTGACTTCAATCTCACTAGATTGAAGGTTCTGCTTCAAATTCCTCGCCTCATCTTTGACACTTGATAATTCGCGATTCAGGTCGTTGATCATCACCTGAACTTCTTTCTTTTCCTGGCTGCCAATGACCTCTCGTTGATGCCTCTCATCCGTAAGTGTTGAATCCAGATCCTTGGCCCGCTCCTTCTCACTGTCAAGGCTAGCTTGAAGGTTGGCTATCTCACTTTCTAGATCTCCAATCCTAATCTTATCACCATCCTGCTCTTCTCGCAAAAAGGCAATTTCGTTCTGGCTGGACTCTTGCTGGACCATGAACCTGGCGTTTTTGCTCTTCTCTTCGTTGCGCTCCTTATCAATGGCATCGGTCTCCCGATTGATCGCTTCAATCTCAATCTCCTGATCCTCAATGACCTTCAATTTCGCTCCCATGTCGTCTCCTATCCGTAGTATCCTTTCACTCATGGATCGGACCTCAGTACGGAGCGCATCAGACTCTTCAGCTCGGTTAGAAATCTCATTCTGCAGGTCCTGCAGTTCCTGATCTTTTTGCTCAAGTTCATCCTCCAACGCATTAATACGATCTTGAGCTTCTGCCTTTAGGTCTTCCAACTCGGCGTCCGTGTCTTCTTGTAGTTTAAGTGCATCATCTCGTTCTCGTTGCAACGCCTGAAGATCCTGTGTTGCTACGCCCATATCATTATCATACTGTTGCTGTAGATTGTTGTGGTCGGCTTTGATGGCATCAACTTGCTCAAGCTCATCCAACAACTTATCAGTCAATACTTTGATGTCATGTATCTCAATCTTCAGAGCAACGTTTTCATCGCGTAGTCCTTCGATATTGTTCTCATATTCTTCACGCTCTTCGTCGCTAAGCTGCGTAGCTCGAGTAACATCACTTCCGCGGGAAGTGGGAGGGCCATGAGCCCGAGACGCTGAACGCTCAAGAATGCTATCACCTGTGACCGAGTGGGACCCTAGCTTTAGTTCCTCGATCTCTGCGTACAATCGGTCCTTCTCCCGATTTCTCGACGTCAACATTGAGGTCTGCGCTCCAAGCTGGCTACGCAGTTCTGCATTCTCATGCCTTAGTTGCCCGACAAGAGTACTGCTCGCAGCACTTGAAATACCATTTCGGTCAATTGCTTGATCAGAGATGCCGCTGTGAGAGCTAGTAGACGATATTTGTTGCCGTCTTTGGACCTGAGAGACATTGGTAGCATGGTTATTGGTCGTTCTAGATGAGGAGTCACTCTTGAGGCGCCTGATCTCCTCCCGAAGCTTCCTATTGTCTTCGTCTGCCTGTTCTTTGCGAGCTGTCTCAGCTTCATGCAGGTCTCTCCACATATCCTATGATTGTACTTAGTAGGTTTCAGCAAATTCGAATTGGGTAGAGTAAGCCATACAATCTCCTCACGAGCGCCAATGTCACTTCCGCCTCTTCCCCCTTTTCGACGGACCGTCTCTACCATCTCAGCAAGTCTTCGTTTCTCATCTTCCTGCTTGGAGCTTTCGTGCCGCAGTGTCTCTACCTCAATCTCATATGATGTCACGTGATCTCTAAGGTAGGTCAGTTCATCTTCCATGTCTTGGAGCTCCTCAGGTCCAGGAACGCCCTGGGGAGCTTCGGTCCTGGCACTCTTTAGGTTCTTAGCCAGTTCTTCTGATTTTTCTTTCAACTGGCGTCCTAGCTCCCTTTTGTCGCGCTTGAGCTCGCGGATCTCCTTCTGCAGGGTGAATTTCAATGTCCTCATTTCTACGTTCTCCGAGATGGCCTGTATCATACCCTCCTCCGACCTTCGATTCAAATTATCATCCAAGAATTTGATCTTTAACTTCAAGTCCCAGTTCTCCTTTACCAGTTTGTCGATAGTACTGCTCTGTTCCTTAAGAGTCAGATTCTTACCGCCACGGCTACCGGTACCGTTCCTCTTCTCTGGCGACATTGGTCGGTCACGGAATCCTCGAGCCACTGTTGCTGGTACCTTCAAATCCCTTACATGTCGAGAGATCACCGTTTCTGTAGGCGTATTCAACGCTCTGCTCGTTCCGACTGGTGTTTCTGGACCCGCCAGGTCTCCATCTCTGCTACTCGATCTGGTGCGCCTGGTAGCAGCATCATCCTCTTCATTCAAAGTGTCCAAGATGCCGTCTACTCCGCCGCTCACAGCTCTTATCCTATCTTCTCCATCACTAAGATTTGATACGCCAGATGCCATACTTCCGAGACTAATGGTCCTAGAAAGATTCTTGGTTGGTCTACTGCTGAGCGAGCCCCCGTAAGGTGTGGCACCACCTGACTGTAGAGCGAAGTCTGCCCCCAATGTGACATCACTTCCGCCTTCTGTAGACGTGGTTGTGTAAGAAGAGTAAGACGATCTTTGACTGTTTACTCGACTGTTGAGATATTTAGGCCTCTTCCGCGATCGTGGCGAGTCAAACTGCGCATCATCAACATCTCCATTAGCTGCTTCCTCCGTGTCCTGTAACGCTGACGGCTTTGTCGGAGTAGGCGATGCAGCCGGAGAAGATGTAGATGATAGAAGCGTTTTGCGCGGTGTCGGCTCTTGATCTGCTGCTGAGGTTTGGACTTCGGTCTCAGGAGTTCTGGTACGTCTTTTGTCGTCAGCTGTCTCGTAGCCATCGATTGATGCATTGGATACAGCACGGGAGATCGTCCTTGCCGCAGCAGCAGCCGTTGGTGAAGAAGACATCGTCTCTAGCGATGAGGTATTAATATCTCCATCGTCAGGGTCCGCAGCATAGCCGAGTCCGGGAGCTGGGGTCTGATATGATTCAGGCGGTGTAGTTGGTGATTCTGGGTTCGTGTCATCCGCGACAAACTCCTCGTTGGCCTCATCATACTCTGATTGCTTGTGCCCGCGCTCTGTGTCTGGCAGCTTAGCTACAGTAGATGATTTTGGACGATGCTCGCCAAAGATAAAGGTGTCGTCCATGCCAGACTTATTGTTCTGCGCAGCAGGGGAGACTTCTGGCAGAAAACTCGAATCCATATCCATTAAACGTTTCCGCATGTCTTTTTCATCAAGGACGCTGGCCTCGCCAGCCAATTGACTTCTCCCATCTTCACTCAGGGCCTGAGGCATACTGTTGCCTTCTTCGACCTTATTCGTGGATCTTGTCTGAGGGCCTCGATGCGCATCTTCCGGGTACTTCTCATTGTCTTGTATATATTCGGTCTTGATAGGAGAGAGATCGTCATCCGTATCGAAGCCTCCAGGAACTCGGGACGGTTGTCGCACCATCAAAGGCCGTGGTGGTGTCGACATTATGACTTTTCTACCTGAAGATACCTCAATGGCAACGGTCTCTGGGCGGAGGGTCGATGCGTAATGCAATTGTACTGAAGGATGCGCTCAAGCAAGAATCCTGCCTGACAAGCGGCGTATGGTTTGTTGATCATGGGGGCTCAAGTCTATATCGAGATTTGGATAGCGTACAAGTACAGGAGAGTAATTCGAGCAATGCGAAGTCTAATAGAGATTGTACTACAAGTCTAGCTTGATGTGGGGGAGAGAGTCTCGTCGCGCGACGCGAAATTTTGACGTATCGATACCGGTCACATGGTCAGCCCTACATAACCACTCCTGTTTGCTGTATTCCCTTGCCTCATCAACACTCGTATATTCATTAGTCCTGTAGACTTGAGCATACTGTCCACGGGCTTCTAAGGGCCAGCTTGTTCTACGAGAGGAGAGTCTCGCCGAAGAAATTGTAGAGAGTATAAGCATTGTTCAGCTAACAGCCAGATGTGTCAAGCTTTCTATACGGAATACCGTGCCATAAATCGCTGGGGATATATACACACCAGGTAAACCGAGTCCATACAAAGCCTGGATATGCCGATCGAACCCCACAACGCCCAAACATCCCATATGCTATTCGTAATCGTCTTTGTTAACCTGATACGCCATGACCATCATCCACAGCAAAAACACCGTCCCTATAATCTCAAATGCAAAGGCAGCCTTCCAATCCGTGCCTGTCAGGTCCCGTTAGCACCCATATCTTTTCGGCTCGGCAAATATTGCGATTGAATAAAACTCACAAATGGCATTGTTTGCCAACCATCCCATAGTCTCCTGCGCCGTCCCTCCTACCGGCCTGTATATGCTGCAGTATGTGTTTACGCTTCCTGAAGGACCATAAAGTTGTATTGAAGTCTCGATGAGGCCGGTAAGCCATAGGACGAAGAGTATGAATGAACCGAGCATCACTATCCCAGGAAGGAGCTGGCGCTGGCCGATAAGGGCGAGAATGGCGATGAGGAAGACGATTGCCATAGCGGACACGGAAACCATGTATGGGAACAGCCTTCTGGAGTGTTAGCGACAGACTCCCAGCATATACAAGAAGGGCAGGGGGAGGACGGACCATGGTACACCGATTTTCAATTGGTTTTGAACAGAAAGTAAATAGGAGAAGACACCGAGCAAAGTGGCAGATGAGGCGAGCATGATGATAAGCCAAAAGTTCAGTTGCGCTTCCGGCCAGTGATATTTCCGCCGGCGCTCGATGACGCGAATTGTGGTTGAGGCCATTTTGATGTTGTAAGAGGAAGGGATGGAGGTCGAGGAGAGAGGCTACGAGTCGTAGATGTTGACTCTTATGCGTGGGTTGGATTCAACGGTGCTTTGAGGTGGGTAGTGGGCAGCGTCTAGGCTGTTGCGACTGGTCTTGACGCCCAAGAAGAACTGGCGAATGTTGTGTTGCAGCAATTGGTTGGAATGATGAAGGGTTCAACCTTGATCGGCTCGATTTCATCTAGGTTGCACTTTATCTTCTTCTAAATAGCTGTTCCTGCATTGATGTCGTGGACCTTTGCGATTCGTGGAATTGATTCGTTGTAGGGCGATGAGGTCATGCAATGTCGTTCAAAGGTTGCGCAATGACTGTGAAAATATCATTCGAGAATTATTCAGATTATGAGAGAGCGACAGTGAGCTTGACCATGAGCCAGAACTTTGGTGGTAGGCTATTGGCGTAGTTTGCGACGAAGAGGTGCACGAGGTGGTTGGGTTGAAAGAGTGGCGGGAAGTTTCAATTTTGCAGGGATGGCGGGAGCGGAGGAATAGGATGAGTTGGTGAGTCTCCGCAAATTTTTCAATTCATCCACCCCGAAACACTCCACAGACATCGTGAAGAGAAGGACCGAAGTAATTGATTTATCAATGCAAAACTTTCAGTCAATGGAACGGTTAGAAGCCTAGAATCGAAAGTTACCATTTGCTTGTCGGCCTCGCCGAGTCTTCAATTCATGGCATCGTCGATTCTTATCATCTAGACGTCGGTTTTTCATATCAATGCATGTTATGTTTGTCTTCTACCTTGGAATACTTGAAAGCGACAGGTGTGGACTAACGTATTTTCATGAACGGAGGTGCTCCCATAATGCTTCGGATCAGGGCTGCAGCCTGGTGGTCTTAAAGGAAATTACAAGCAGAAACACAACGCCATTAAGGACTTCAACATCTGTCAGGTGTAAATCTTCGACAATGAGATGGATAGTATGATCGCCAGGCTTTGGAAGGAGTACATTGAGTATTCTGGGTGGAGAAACCAACATCGCGTTATGGGAATTGAAATGAAAAGCATAGTCTTTGCTGTATTGTCTCTATTCCGCTATTCTTGCAACAACACTATCCGAAGTGAACAACTATTGTCCCTCCTCCAGCCCATTACCATGGTACCACCCCAGCAGTGCCTTCCACCGTTGTCAATCTAGTTGGAGAATTTCTCAGGCGCTTTCTTTCCTATTCATAACCAGCACCGTCAGCCACTGATTTCTCATAAAAGTCTTTCTGTCAATTACTCAAAGAACTACCGTTCCGAAAATCCACCATCCTTCTTGTTATCTGATCATCTGGCAAACAGTGATACCAAGGGAAAGTCACTTACCCGTAGCTTTCTCGAACATTCCCCTAGCACCGTCCGTGATCTTCTCGTTCATGCCACGCTGTTTCGCGGGGTCGATTTTGCCTTGGCCAAACTTCTTCTCGGCGGCGTCGAGGCCTGTAAGAGATCAGAGGGCGGAAATGGATTAGACTCTAGAGCTCAGAAGGGAGGTGGTGATTCTTGAATGTAAGGAGGGAGGAAGAGCTTGTGGGAACAATTTGCAGATCGTGGAGAGGAGGTTGGAAGGCCCAGGATGCACACGACACCTTCGAAATGCAAAGGAGTTCAACGGGAAGATGTGTCTTTTCGAAATGAAGCAGCAAACAAGAATAGCTGCGGGAGACCCGTGAAGCACAGAAAGCGTGTAGAGACGAACCCTTATCCATGTAGTCCTCCTGCCCGGCATTTGCCTGGCCTTGTGCTGGCTGTCCAGTATTCATAGTTGCGTCCGGGTAATACTGACTGATGGAATTTAGAGTGAAATGATGTCTCAACGGTTGTTCAGCTTGAGTAGTAGTAGTTTAAGGTATGAGGATATCTGTTCTCGGAATGGGGCAAGATGAAGATGAAGATGAGGGGCAGTGGCTTGATCTTAAATCTTGGACAAGGGTCCAAAACTAGATAAACCCCGCTTTTGTATATGTGCGTCATCGATAGCCTAAAGCATGTGATTGTGCACGACTTCCAGCTTGTTTACTCAAACCGGCCAGCAAAACAGTTATACCTCACAATTGCCAAATTGCCACATCATCCTGATGCTAATACTTCTCTAACCTATCAATCTGCTTGCCTTGTGGGATTCGTAGGCAGAGGCTCCCTATTTCCGGCTCTTCTAGTAGGCGGTTGGTCAATCTAGATCCCCTTCCTACTTATCACGTATCGTTGCCTAGAGTAGTAGAGATAATTTAATAGTCAGCATGAATCTGAGCGTCCCGGCTTGATTTCCACGGTCCGCAACTCGCAGCAGGTATCAACATCGTAAATGTTCAGCCCGATTCTGATCAGCAGTGACCATGTAGTAAGGTAATGCCGAACATGTGCAGGAACACATAGGTCTGGTGGTGCGATCGGTTGCCTACCTGGCACACCCGGAGGTACCGCAACACGATAAGGGCGTTGAATAGGGTCGACGAGCATCCTTAAGTGCATGTAGAAGAGTTTCGTCAAGACCGTTGAGTGTACCGATCATCCTTAGGGCGTCCTCACCGCCATTGACCCTTTGGTACAATCCATTGCTGATTCTGTCTTCAAGACCTAAATCTTTGTTCAGCGCTCTATGCTTGGGAGATAGGTCGCAGTATATCCTGACTTTTGCTGAGGCAGCCCACGCGCTGCAGACTAGGAGCTAGTAATCAGCAAGAAGCTTGACAACGTTCCCCGGCAGCTATTCACACTGATTCAACCAAGACTACGTGTTTGGAGCTCGCAAAAAAGCCCTCTTGACCATCGAGAGTATGAAGAGTGCGAGATATGGTTGTCGGCAAATCGGATCCCTTTGTCTAGTATTCACCAAAGACGCCGTAAGCATGGGAAAAGGACCTGACTTCGTGCTGTTTCTGTGCAGTCAGGAAGCCGCTACAGCTGAAAACCTTGTTTCATTGCGTATGTGGAATGACTGACACGGCCTTGATGACTGGCCCACCCAATTATAGGGTGAAACAACTGAAGGGTATCTTAAGGTACACCAGTGAACCATCTTGAAACTCAGAACCTTGATATGTCTCGTCCGAATGCCCAATTCAAGAACCTATACGACTCACGAGATTAGTGACCGTCTATCTTTTGGAGTGATATATGGGAAAGACAGTTCCTTTAGACTCACCAATAAGTCGGAATCAAAATCTTATTTCTCCAGCTCAGACTCATGGTCGAGTATGCTCCTCTCCAAATCAACCACGCCATCCGGCCCGAAATCTCACCACCTCCACCTGTTTGAAACAGCCCTTTCCAGCCCCCCAGGTATGCCATAATACCCATGTTACGGAAGTTGAATGTCTGAGTTTGGAGATCGCCCTTGTTAAGGCGCTTACCTAGCCAAATGGCCTGCTGGTTGGCGGTCTGAGCGGTGACTGGTAGAGTCTGCCCAACAATGGCGGCGTTATCGCCAAGGGCGAAGACGTCCCTCATGATAGCGCGGCAGGCAGACGGGGGCGACTCTTTGTTCTTCGATGTAGTGGGGATACGAGTATGAAGCTGGACGCGGAGACGGTCGTCTACGACAATAGCACCTGTTTTGGCATTTTTCTGGATCATCCAGTCTTGGTGGCCCGTTTCTTCCGTTATTTCACCCTCAATAATCTCCGCCGAGTTTTGAGGAAGACCAAGGACTTTGCCAAGAGACTTTTGAACGAACGGGTTCATCATGTTTCCAGTACTCCAAACGCACATTCCCACTCCTATCTCTCCGTCTTCTTTCGTTCTCAGAGTATAACAGCCCTGGGTATCCAAGATTCCTTCAGTAGCGTTTTCTCCCTGCTGCCGCGGTACGCCTGGCCTCAACTCCTCTACGTGGTGTGACGTCTTGATCTTGATACCTTCGCGACGAAAGGTGTCCATCGCATACCTCGCGAGTTTCTCTTCAAACATGCTTAGAACCGTCGGTGCAACGTCATAGACGGTAATATCCACCTTTGGCGCCAATTTCGGATACAGTATGACCATGTCTTCCTTGATTAAATCGTGCAGCTCCGCCGCAAATTCCATTCCAGTTGGTCCGCCTCCAACGATAGCGAACCGCATCAGCTGTTCCCTTAGTCGTTCGCTCGTGGTAGGCAGCGATGCGATTTCGAAGCATTCAAGCACTCTCTTTCGTACTTTCCTCGCCCCTAAAATATCTTTCATAAAGAATGCATTCTCTTTGACCCCTTTGGTGCCAAACGTATTCGAGTAACATCCCACAGCGACGACCAATTTATCGTATCCTACCTCAAATTTCCTTCCCTGCTTGCTCTGTTCCCTCTTATCCCTCTTTTTCGCCTTCGAGTATTCTGCACTGTAATCCTTATTATTGCTTTCAATCTCGGTCATAGTCTTGTGCATATCCGCTACATTCTCTTCGACTGTGACTCTTTTGCGGTTGAAATCCACGTCGTCGGCCCACCCTTGCATAAACTCAACATTGGGCTTACTCTTGGAACGGATAGGCTCCAGGGCGGTTCGAAACTCAAGAGTGCCAACAGAAGTGGAGTTTAGGAGAGGCGTGAAAACAAAATAGGACCGTGGAGAGACAACCACAGCTTGGTATTTCTTGGCTGACAACCGCCTGGAGAGAACATAGCCTGTACAGTATCAATTGATTATCGTTTTAATTAGGGAATATGCAGATTGACCTGCCCAACCTGAACCAAGGATAACCACGCGTTCACGGTCGCATTTACTAGCATCGAGGTCAGAGAGGTCGGCGGTAGCTAGCCCACGTGTTTGCTGTAACGGCGGTGCTCGTAACGGCAGCCACGGATTTCGAGCAATTGCTTCGAGTAACGGCTTCGGTGGCCGACGGAATTGTAGGATTGATGCCATTGTCAGCAAAGCTTGAGTTACTATATAGTATGTTTTACTGGAAAAGAAACTAGAAGCTGGCCGTCCAGCGATAACATTGGAAACAAGGAACATAAAAGCATATCACAATTCACTTTAGATCGTTTTGTTGTTGTTGGGGATTGTTATTATTACAGCAGTATGACGAAAGAACTCGGTGATATTCGTAAGGTATTGTTTATCAGCCGGGCGGAAACGGCTCCGCTTTGGGTAGCCGGTACGGGCCTTCGTTGTTGCAACTTACTTCACGGTGATCGAACTTAACTTCCGCTAGACACGATTTCTTGAAGCTATACTTAACATTGTTAAAGCAGGGTATCTCCCAACGCGCAGCGTATCAAGGAGCAGCCAGCTCGGATGGTTTCGGCTGCGCCAACTGCTTCCAGTGACGGGTTTACTTCCACCTGTATACTCACGTCAGCAAATGCTGAACGAAAAGCGAACGGGCTTACCAAGTCCATTGCAACCAAGCTCCCAGTCTCGTGCACACATTCAGCAATGTAGTCGCCTTCTCGTAGAGTCAGGCCGCCGCGAACCGGCGTGCCAGTACTTGGCGCCCATTGCGGATCCAGCGCATCAACATCAAATGACAAATGAATGGGCGTATCGTTGCCAATATGTCCTAATGCCATCTCCATCACGCGACCGATGCCACATCTGCTCAGTGTCAGCTCCGTAAGCCCCTTCGCTTCGATATGGAACCGTACTTATCGATATCATGCATGCTGAATGCCTTGATCCCATACTCCCTCAAAATATTCTTCTCCTCTTTATCCACATCCCTCAGCCCAATGTAGACCAGTTTCTTCAAGCTAATCTTTTGGTCATCCTTCAACCACCCGAAAACATCCTGCCTTTCTTCTGTAGCTAAGCCAGTCAAGAACGCAACCGGCATTCCATGGATGTTCCCACTGTCACTTGTCTCAGGCGTGTTGATATCCGTATGCGCATCTACCCATATCACAGCCATCTCTCTACCTAACCGTTCTCGAATAGCTTTAGCTGTCCCTGATATTGTGCCAATGGCGATCGAGTGATCCCCACCAAGTGTAAGAACGCAGCGACCCTCTCTGGCGTGCTCATATACTTGCTCGCTGAGTCGCTGTGTTACAGCACTAACGGCCAGGGGACGCTTCATGTTCCTATGGTTAGGGTCCGATGCTGGCATGAGAGATGAGTAGGAGTGAACGGTATTGTCGTGTAGGAGATCGTAGCCTAGGTCATCGCTCAGCTGGGTGAGAAGGCCGGCAGAGATCAGGGCAGATGGAGCAGCGTCGACGCCCGCTTTGCACTAACAAATCAATGTTAGAGAGTAGAGTTGTAGCATTCGGGTTATGGTAGGATAACGACATACTTGGCCGCCAGAGAAGCCAACGGCTACAACACCGAGTTGGTTTCCGTTCGACAGGAATTTGTGTGGTATGGTTGACGGAGAAGTCATTTCAAGGACGGATCTTTCTGATTTCCGACCTTGAAGGTTGAAGGAGACAACAAGGGGAATGCGCCAGAATCGATTTATAGCCAGCTGGGGTTTTCTTTCTACACACTGGACTTGCAGTGAATCCTCTACAGCCGGGACAGAAGGCGTGGAAAGACATTTTATATACTAATAGTTACTAAGTCGAGACGTCGAGGTTGGTAGCCTCGCCAAAACGTAAGATGCCCCGAGAGATCGGGAGAGACTGCGCTTTGGGGATGTCTCCATTTTCACAACTTCCCCTAAGTGCAGGTCATATCTACAAAACTTTGACACGGCAGTGCGTAGTTTAGGTACCCCACGCTTCACAGCACCGTCGTAAATTTATGCGCACTGATTGGATTGATAGGATAATTGGGCAAATGTCACCGAGGTAATCCTCCGACATCGATCCAATCATTCCTCAAACTCTAATAGTTCTCTTAAGATGGCTTCAGCTCTGGCCCCTTCGACCTTTCCGTTCCCTTTTCGTACCATCTGCCCAACGAACCACTTGAGCTTGCCCACTTGACCCTTTTGCTTGATCTGCTGCACCATCTCACCATTCTCATCGATCAAGCGTTGTCCCAGTGCCAGGTATTCTTCACGTGGAAGCGGAACCAGCTCCAACTTCTCTGCCTTGATGATTGTATTGATATCACGAGGCTCGCCATCAAAAGCCATCGTTAACAGCTGCTTAGCAGTCCTGCCAGTGATTCGAAGTGCTATCAAGTTATCTATGATGGAAGCCATCGCTGCTGGGGTAACTCTATTATCAGAGAAAGCAGTATTGGATGCACTAAGCCGACCACCTAGCTCATGTAGGATCCTATGCACAGGACCAGTCAATTTTGCATTTGAAAGCGAACGCCTTGGGGAAACGCACCAATTTGCCGCTGTCTTAGCAAACTTTCGTTGTTGAGCTAACTGTGACTCTATGGCTTTATCGCCTGTCGATGAGCCAGTCATAGCTAGAGGGGAGCAGCCCAAACGTTCAAGGACCTCGTCGTAATAGTCCAACCGCGCCCCGTTGTCCAGTTCGACGAGCGTTTTCGCATCCTTCGTCGTCAAGTCACAACCTTCGACAAGCTCAGATATCGACTTATCCGGGAGCCTGGGAAGAGTCCTTGTGATGTGTTTTATGAGATCCTGGCATCTTCGATTAGCTCTGAAAGGCTACTCTTCTAATCCCAATTGCACTTACATTACCAATGAAAACTGGGGATAAGTCAGGGTCAGGCATATAACGATAATCCACCTCACCTTCTTTCCCTCGCAGCTTTCTCGTTTCGGTACTCCCAAGATTCCAGCCCCTAGTTTCACCCTCGATGACTCCGCCTGACTCAAGTACGCTTATCTGGCGATCTCGTTCAGCGATAATAGCATCTTCGACCGCCTTGAAACTACTTAAATTCTTGATCTCGGTACGCTGGCCTAGGCCGGTAATTCCATAATAACCATGGCTCGGGCCTTTATCGCTTGTCGATATCTTAGGCCGTACAGATACATTAACATCGGCTCGCAATCCACCAAACTCCATTCCTCTCGTCACAGCATTCACTGCCTGCAAGATGGCTTGTATCTTCTTCACGCAAGCGGCAGCGGTTTGCGGATGATGGATCTGGGGGAGTGTAATGATTTCAATTAATGGACGGCCCACGCGATTGAAGTCTAGCAGTGTTTTCGATGGAGGTTGCTGAATTGTTTTAGCAGTATCTTGTTCCATTTGAATCTGCTTGATGTCGATCGTGATCGATTGCCCATCCTCGGTGGCGATACCGTCGTGGTCATACACCGTGATACTTCCATCTTTGGCGAATGGTTCTTGGGTTTTGGTTAATGTCTGCAGAGAAAGCACGGTTGGGATTGAATGCTACCGTAGTATTGCGTGATCTGATAGCCTGCGGGCTGATCTGCGTAGAAGTAGTGTTTCCGGTCAAAGCCACTTCGTCGTTGGACATGGCATCCAAACGCTATGGCAGCCCGAAGAGCTGGTATGAGCGTTGCTCTCTGGAAGATCTCCGAAGGTCTCAGCTTTCGAAACTGCAAGATGGAAATAATAGTGCCCTACCGGCTGGCTGCCCGGCAACGCGAGATCGAAGTAGTTAACATTGGAATTCGTATGCTCGGTGTCAGACGCTAAAGCTTCTTGATATCGGTCAGCTACCATCTAGGCATATTGAAGATGGTATGATCCTACTAGAGAACAACTTGCGCTCAGTGTTGAGTTGTGCATGGATTTCAATCCCCACGGTCAACTCCCATTTGTCTAGTCTGGAATTACTGTGGGGGCCTTGGCTATCCCCATTGCCATAGTCACCAGTAGCACGGTTTCTTTTGGCCTCATCTTTCAATTGCTTGCGGAAGGGAACCTCCTCCGTTACTGAGGTCGGGGTCTGCAAAGCTCTTGTATAACTTGGTGAAGGGCTCCATAGACGTGTCGATACTGCTCGTGGTTGGAGACTTTTGGAGGGCTTGAATTGGCAATTCACCAACGCTTTTCGAAGACCAAGGGAGGGTGAAGCTATGAACATGGAGATCACATGACGCTATTAGGGTTTGCAGAAAGCAAAGCAGACCCGAGTATCCGTACGGCTGGCACTCAGGGTCCAGTGCGGCAGTCGGTTTAGATAATTTAGGGGCTCGGCGAACAATGGATCCGATTGGCATTGTACAGTAAGCATGATTTTCATAAGTGGGGACTATTAAATCGAATCTACAAAAATTTCCGCCACTTTATTGTACATCTTCAGTGATTGAAGACCGTGGACGTCTTGTATTAGCACTCGTCTTTTCTCAATTATTCAGCTGAACATAAATACTCCGTACCTCCGATAGTTAGAGCGCTTGACACAACGTTAACATGGCTACATACGCCCTCCCATCATCGCACCGCGATGTGAGCTTCTCCTACTATATCAAGGACAGTGTCTGACACAGATTAGATTATGGAGAAGCCCTTGACTGAGACAGATCCTGACATCGCTGCCATCATGGTTTGGCCCATCTTTCTCTCTATATACTGGAGACCTTGTCTGATATTCCATGATAGAAAAATGAAATCCAGCGACAGCGCGAATCCATCGTTCTTATTGCCTCCGAAAACTTTACTTCCCGCGCAGTATTCGACGCTCTCGGGTCGCCTATGTCAAATAAGTACTCCGAAGGTTATCCTGGAGCACGGTATTACGGTGGCAATGAGTTCATCGACCAGATCGAATTGACATGCCAGGCCCGCGCTCTAGAAGCATTTGGTTTGGATGCAAAGAAATGGGGCGTTAATGTTCAGACGTTGAGTGGAAGCCCTGCAAACCTGCAGGTATATCAAGCTATCATGAGGCCGCACGATAGGTTGATGGGGCTGGATCTACCACATGGAGGTATATAATGAATGCACTGTCCTAGAAACCTGCAGTTCTAATACGGGTTTAAGGTCATTTAAGTCATGGCTACCAGACACCGCAAAAGAAGTAAGGTCTCCTATAGATCGTACAAACGGCTTTGGCTGACAACCCCAGAATCTCTGCCGTCTCCACGTATTTTGAAACCTTTCCTTACAGAGTAGATCTCGAAACCGGAATAATCGACTACGAGATGCTAGAAGAAAATGCTCTGATGTATCGCCCAAAAGTGCTCGTCGCTGGAACTTCTGCCTACTGCCGATTGATTGACTACAAACGGATGCGCGAAATCGCAGATTTGTGCGGCGCATATCTTGTCGTAGATATGGCCCATATCTCTGGACTCATCTCAGCAGGCGTCATTCCTTCCCCTTTCGAACATGCCGATATCGTAACCACTACAACGCACAAGTCGCTGCGCGGTCCTCGAGGTGCAATGATATTCTTCCGAAAGGGCGTAAGAAAGTCAGATCCGAAGACTGGCAAAGAAACACTGTACGATCTAGAGGGACCAATCAACTTCTCGGTATTTCCCGGCCACCAAGGTGGCCCTCACAATCATACCATTACCGCGCTTGCTGTAGCGCTGAAACAGGCGACAACACCAGAGTTCAAACAATATCAGCAACTGGTCATCAAAAATGCCAAAGCACTAGAAGTTGAATTCAAGCGCCTAGGATATAAACTCGTCGCAGATGGCACAGACAGCCACATGGTATTACTCGACCTCAGACCTAAGAGTCTGGACGGCGCCCGTGTGGAAGCTGTCTTAGAACAAGTGAACATCGCTTGCAATAAGAACGCCATTCCAGGGGATAAATCAGCCCTTACGCCCTACGGTATCCGTATTGGTGCACCAGCAATGTCCACCCGTGGTATGGGCGAGGAGGACTTCAAGAGGATCGCAAATTACATCGACAAATGCATTGGCATCTGCAAAGATGTTCAGGCGAAGCTCCCGAAAGATGCGAACAGATTGAAAGACTTCAAAGCGAAGGTCGCTGGTGGTGAAGTCACAGAGATCAACGAGATGAAGAAGGAGATCGCCGCTTGGGCAGGCAGCTTCCCCCTCCCAGTATAGACAAATATGGGGTTTCCGGTTTAGGTGGTATTTTGCATGCTATATGTTCCACACATATCGGCAATGGGTCATGGCTAGGCGTTATTAAGAGGAAAGGGCGGGGAAGAAAGGATTGGTTGAATCCTTCGGTCTGCTTCAACGCAATGCATAGCGCTCCTGTTTCACGGTTCTTGAGATTTTGTACAACGGATCATTCAACCATAGCGCATCGACATGTCGAGACCGCTTCCGCTTCAGCTTAACCGAGCGGAATACCCAACAGTCAATCAGGATATCTACTTCGTAGTCCGCCTCTTCCAATTACGCAAGTGACTGTACTTTGTGGAGACGAATCCCAATCCTGCTACTTATCTCCTTCGACACTTGCCGCCCTCGCCGCCTCCGCTAAGCCTCTAATCACCCCTCTTAGCCTGTCAGCCTCTCTCTCCAATCCCTCAATCTCCACCTCCTGCTCGTTAACCGTCCTCTCCATGTCCGGCAGCCCCTGGACCGCCACTCGCGCCTTTTGGATTTTGTTTTTCACTTCTGAAGTAGCCGTTCCAAGGTGTTTGGGGGCTAGGTAGTCGGTGTTGGCTGTTGATGAATCTACACCTGGCGATGTAGCCGGCACTACTCCGGCGGGAAACTGCGGAGAGGGTAAAAGGAGGCGTGAGAGGATACCATGAAGGGGTGGGAGGATGTCGAAAGTGGAAGGTGGTGGGAGAGTTGATGTAGCTGCCAGGGACGGAACGGATGGCGTAGCCGATGGCATTGTACACAACTGCTATGGAGAGAAGGCGGTCATCGTTGTGTTTCTGAGCGGCCTTGAACTTCTACTGGCTCCGGTGTTGTTGGCGGTCTTGATGATTGCCGATGCGGTGACGCGCTTCGGGCACATGCCCCGCCAACCCCCACCACAACCGTTCCCTTTCCCCTTAACAAAGTCAATTGGCCGAGTATCGCGTCTAAATCAAAAGCAAAAAGAATTTTAGAAATAATTATCTATTCGCGGTCGATTTGTTCGAGCGATCTCTTCCCATAGATATACACATTGAGGTAATATCTCGCTGAACGAACATAATCAACATGGTCAAAGTACAGCAGAAGGCGGTACTGAGTGAGTGACCACTATTGAAGCCCATAGAAAGCTGTCTGACCGTCTGTCTAGTCGTCATCGACGGATGGGGTATACCCACGGAAAAATCTCCTAAAGATGGCGACGCAATTGCTGCCGCCGAAACCCCCGTCATGGACGGATTCTCAGCTAAACAATCGAAGACAGCACAAGGCTACACCGAGCTAGAAGCTTCCTCCCTAGCAGTCGGTCTACCAGAAGGTCTCATGGGTAATAGTGAAGTTGGTCATCTGAATACCGGCGCCGGAAGAGTTGTATGGCAGGACGTGGTCCGCATCGATCAAACAATCAAGAAAGGAGAACTTCATAAAGTCAAGACTCTTACGGATTCATTTCAGCGAGCTGTAGATGGAAATGGAAGATTACATTTACTAGGGCTGGTTTCGGACGGCGGAGTTCATTCGCATATCAAACACCTCTTCGCTCTTTTGCAGCTGGCAAAAGAAATAAAAGTCCCTAAAGTCTTCATCCACTTCTTCGGCGACGGCAGAGATACCGATCCTCAGTCCGGCGCCGGCTACATGAAAGAATTGCTTGCTAAACTTAAAGAGCTAGAAATTGGCCAAATCGCCACCGTGGTTGGTCGCTATTATATCATGGACCGCGATAAACGCTGGGACAGAGTCGAAATTGGAATGAAAGGCGTCGTCACTGGGGAAGGTGAGGAAAGTACGGACCCTGTAGCCACGATAGAAGAGAGGTATTCCAAGGGAGAAAATGACGAGTTTCTCAAGCCTATCATCGTAGGCGGGAAGGAGGCCCGAGTTCAAGGTAAGACCAGATCCATGAAGTTCATCCTGACCACAAGGTTACTGAAATTCTCCCCAGACAATGATACTCTTTTCTTCTTCAATTACCGTTCCGACCGCGTCCGCGAAGTCACCCAACTCCTTGGCGGCGTTGACCGCTCCCCGAAACCCTCCTTCCCTTACCCTAAAGACATCTCTATAACAACGATGACCCAATACAACGTGTTATACCCCTTCAACATCGCCTTTAGACCACAACACATGGGTAATGTGCTGGCTGAATACTTGGGATCAAAAGACATCAAACAATGTCACGTTGCTGAGACCGAAAAGTACGCGCATGTAACGTTTTTCTTTAATGGCGGCGTGGAGAAACAGTTTCCAGGAGAAGAGAGGGAAATGATACCAAGTCCCAAAGTAGCAACATACGACCTGGACCCAAAAATGAGCGCCGCCGGCGTCGCCGACAGACTCTGCGAAAGAATCAAAGAAGGCAAGTACGAGTTCCTAATGAACAACTTCGCACCCCCGGACATGGTCGGCCACACCGGCGTCTACAAAGCCGCCATCGAAGGCGTCGCCGCCACCGACAAGGCCATCGGCCAAGTCTACGAGTGCTGCAAGCAGGAGGGGTATGTGTTGTTTGTGACGTCCGACCACGGCAATGCGGAGGAGATGTTGAATGAGCAGGGGAAACCCAAGACGAGCCATACGACGAATAGGGTACCGTTTGTTATGGCAAATGCGCCGCAGGGGTGGAGTTTGAGGGGGGGGGAGGGGGTGCTGGGGGATGTGGCGCCGACGGTTTTGGAGGTTATGGGGTTGGGGCAGCCGGGGGAGATGAGCGGGAGGAGTCTTTTGGTGAAGGGGTAGAGATGAGGAATTGTGGGTTTAGAAAGAAGGAAAACGTACCTTAGATAGAAGACAAGAAAGACGGGATAGAAATATCAATAGATAGATATTTTTCGCTCATAAAAATATTTATCCGACTGCCTTGACAAGCCCTTGGGGACGTAAAGATGTCCATATCAAAGTCACCCTCAACCTCCCCCCCCCCCTATTTACCTCTACCCCGAACAGCACCACCTCCCCCCAAAAATCCCCATACATTCCCCCAACCAAATGATAATCCCCATTCCTACACGCCTCCATATCATCCTCAAGCGTACCCGCACACTGGTCCCACTGATCCCACTCCGTCTCCGTGGCCCCGGCATACTCGTTCTCCGTCCCCCATCTTGCATCCAATAGCGCGTCTCGCTTCGCTTTCTTCGACTTTTTATGCTCCTTCATAGGCAGCTTAGCAGGCTTCTTTTCCGCGTTGGAGGGGGCTGGGCGCTAACAGCTAGAAATTTCAGGGTGGTTTTCTTGGTCTTTGAGAGCGCTTTCTCGGGCTTCGTGGCGGCGCCGCTTGGCTTCTTTTCGTTGGCGCTTTTCTTCGTTGCTTCGTTGTGGTTTCAGTTGAGCTGGTGTGGAGGGGGTCTCTGAGTTGTGGGATTTAAGAGTGGCTTTGGCGCTTTCTTTTTCTCGTTGGTTTTGCCGGGGTTCATCTACTTTGAGGCTGGCTTTTGGTTCTTCAGGTTCTTCAGGTTCTTCAGGTTCTGGTGGACGATTTCGTGTGGTGATAGGCGATGTATCCGGATCGCTTTGCGGTTTCCGAGGCTTTTCGGGAGAGCTACGTACTGCCATGGTCGTTTTGGTTGGGCTGTGTCTGTTCGATTTTGTACGTCGAGAATCGATAGCTGCTTCGGGCTGCGGCTTGCCCTGCTTTGAGACTACAGGTGATTCTTGATGATTAGATTCCTCACTGTTAGCTTTGTGGGTTTTTCTCTTCTTCGGTTTAGCAGCTGATTTATGATTATCATGTTTCTCGCCAATGGCTGCATCATGATCCCTTTTCTTAGATTTCTTTGGTGTCTCAAGACGGTTTGGAATCGATTGTGAAGATGATTCCCAGTCATTACGGCCATCATCATTCGCAGTATTATGTTTGCTTGTCTCTGATTGGTGCGGTGCCTCGATGACAGCTGGAACGCGGAATTGGGGAGTTTCATCTGAACTCTCCGATAACGAACCCCCCGAATCACCAAATGGCCGATATCGCATTCTCAGTCCTTCTGGTTGTTGACGTACTACTTTCTGGTATGTATTTGGCGGTTTCGTAACACCATTCGGCAATCCAGATCTATGTGAAAAGCTCGGCGGCTGAACCATCTGCTGGAGATGCAAGGTCCTAACAATTCTTGTGTTCGCATCTCTATAATCTTGGCTCTTCGAGTTTGGTAGCAACAGTGTTTCCTTACCATTCTCACCCTCTACGTCTAGAACCAAACCGTAGTCCGAACCTTTGTGTGAAAGGACGGATTTTCCATTTTGTACGCTCTCGGCTGCTACCTCTGTGATCGAATCGATAGGTACTGTACTTGGAACAGTAATATGCCATAACTGCTTCCCTTGTAAATATAAGGGCGCGAAAAGATCTGCCAGATCTGAGGACGTTGCGGCTACTATCGATGCTGTCTCAAAGCCCGGAGGTGGCTTATACACAATCGGTGCTGGTGTAGCTGGAGGTGGTTGTTGAACTCTGTCTTGTGTCAGCCAGTAATCTTGAGAAGCAGCTGGAGTTCACACTTCGGTTTCTGTTGTTTTGGGCCTTGCGCTAGGCTCTCACTGCTGTTCTCTGTTTCGCCTTCGCTCTGACCGCTAGTGCCGCTCTCATCGTCCTCGTCGCTCTGAGTGGCACTAGAATCTGTGCTGGGGGGACTCGGACTTTTCGGCTTCGGCTTTGACTTCGTCTTCGTCTTCTTAGAGTTCTTCTCTGTCGGCCTTGTAGATTTCGGCTTAGGTGTAGCAATCAGGGCTTCATCCTGGACCTTCCGGACAGAGACTAGCCTTTTTGGGGCTGGGCTAGGACTTCGTTCGCTGTTGGACACGCTCTTCTCTAGATCTTCGTCCGACGTATCCTGGACAAACTCGGCGCTCAGGAATGGTCTCGAGGGTGGTTGCGCTTTCAGAGGCTTTGAGGATATTTTACCACTTGGGACCTTTTTAAACTGTTTCACGCCTGACATGACCAGCCCTTCCAACACAGGAGCTGGAACCGTTGGAAACTATGATTTGGAACAATCATCGAAAAGCCCATGTTCTTGCCTCAGATCTCAGCAACCATGTTCGGGGAAGTTTTTCGCGATTAGTCACGGAAGCTACTCTAGTTCTAAGACGGGAGTGCTAAGGTAAGGTATGGTATTTTAGGCGCGACACGCGACACATCGCTTTCGGTCCCATTACTAGACCCCTCGCAGGTCTATAGAGATATGCATGAGTCCTCTCATCCTCCCATGTTGCCTCGAAATCAAACCTGTTGCTACGGCTTCGGCTTCGGCTTCGCTACTGCTTGCCCACATTAGTATCATTCACCGCTCATCTGTGCTATATGTCTAACATGGCCTTTGTTACAGTATTGCATGTCCTTAACGCACGCGTTGTTGAGGTCTCACACTTTCCGAGAATGTCCCTTTTCCGCAAACGGCCAATGTTCACCTTCAATCAAAATGTTCTCAATATTTTCCTCTCACTTACTCTTTACTCAACATTTTCTTGTTTAGATCACCGTAACGATGAGCTCTCGGCTCAACTCTTCGCTGGAGGCATTGAAGATTACGTCGGAACACGGGTCAGAATGCGATTCGGATGGCGAGTCAGTCTACTCAAGCGACTCAAGCCGAACAGGTGTCTCAGACAGTTCTACCCTTGTGTACTCACATGAGCCGTACGAGACGTTTCAATCACAAGTTCTCCAGCTATGCCATGATCTCTGGCCGACTCTCTACCAGAAATATACCATTGAACGGTTGAAAGGTGGTTCTTACAACCGAATCATCGGCATTAACGTTTTTGGGACTGATCCCATCAATCCGGCTCGTCTTATTCTTCGTGTTCCACGCTTCCCTGATGAACGTGTTGATCGCGAACTTGCCACAATCCATTTTGTTCGCCAGAAAACCAAATTTCCAGTACCGGAAGTGATCGCCTTCGATCTAACGAGCAACAACGCGCTGGGTAAACACTATATGATTCAGAATCGACTTCCTGGAGCCAGTCTGCGTCTAGTCTATCCTGATCTAAATAATCGGCAGAAATGCAGTGTTGCTGCACAGTGGGGACGCTTACTGCTAGACTTGCACTCTCATAGCAGCCCGGTCGCTGGTCTTATCGAGAATAGTACCGAATCGATCCAAGATCAGGATTTCAAGGTTGTTCAATTCGATGTTGGAGACGTATTCAATCCAGCTCCTAAGATCAACTGTCGATCTGCGGATGTACCTGGAAGTGAAACCACTCTCGGAATGCTGGAAATACAGTTCAATCGTTGGATAGCTGACGCACGAAGCTTGGACGCGAGCGACGATCTCACTGTCGATCTGATGATCAGCCTTCTAGCTGTGGCACGGGAAATGGACCAATTGGGTTACTTTGACGATGATAACAATGTTCTATGTCACCTGGATCTAGAGCCGCGAAACATTCTACTAAGCATCGAACCGCAAGTTACCATTTCTGGGATCTTAGACTGGGATAGCGCTGTGTTCGCTCCAATTTTCATGTCTTGCGCTCCCCCCTTCTGGCTCTGGGGTTGGGACGACGAGAAGGACGAAGACGAGAAGCATGCCAACGATATACCCCCTACTGCCAACCTCCAAGAAATCAAACGCACTTTTGAGGATGTTGTTGGCTCGAAAATACTAAGATACACATATATGGCACAATATCGAATAGCCAGGAGGCTCTTCCAGGCTGCTATTTCCGGGATAAACAGCAATGAGGCTTACAAAGATACCGTAAACCTTTTCAAAGAATGGGACGAGCTGAAATTGCAGAATGGGCAATCAATAAATCTGGATAGAGGGAGACAAATGTGGCTTAGTAGTCGTTAAGTTCGAGAACAACCAATATACCTGCATCTGAAAATAAATAAGAATGGAATACTCAAACATTAACCGTTTGCAGTGCTAATCTCAAGAACAAGGGAATCCTCTACCCTTTGTCCAGCGGAGCTGAGAAAACCTCCCTCCTTTCCCTCACTTGTCCTGGGTAAAAAACTCCATCACTGCCTAACATCATCACCAAGAACTAGCCGTCTCAATCCAATTAATACTTATACCCACAATGCCAAGACTCGGCGCAACCAGTACTCACCACTGCCCCAAAAGATATAAGGGTAATTGTCGTCCTGGAGGTAGTGGCAGGACTCGGTACTGCTCGGCCCATCAGAAGGTTTGCTACATTCCTAAAGGATGAAAGTTGCTATAATTGCCAAAAGGGGTAAGTGTAAAATAGATGGGATCTTGGGAGGACTTTGATCGACTGACACGATTCATAGGGCACAACCCAGAAGAGGATATTAGTAGATTAGTTTGTGGAACAATTACGTTTACTCTTGCTTTCGTTTTAATCGTCCAAATACCATCATTGAGACTGATGTCCGGAGAGAGCGTCGCTAGACGTTTGTTACTATTCGCGGTTCAGACGTTTTCCATTTATACTTTCTTCCCGAACGTTGTTTTGGTATTTATGTCGTACTCACAATTATTCAAAACTTCGAGTTTTCTCGTCGAAGAAATTCGACCGCGTGTAGATGTGAAAGCAGTGGTCAAACCGCGCTCCTTTTGCTCGCTCTCTTCCGTTATATTCTCTGACTTTAGCCCCTCTACTTTCCTTGCTTTCCTCATCTTCCATATGAAGTTCTTTCATAGAAAGCCAACGTAATGATTCAGGATGTCATCCGTGGCTTTATGTTTGAATGGAAAACGCTCTAGCTTTCTCGATTGCCGTTATGCTATTCATATCTTATTTTTTTGTCCTACATGTCTCCGCCGCAACCAATCTTAGATGAGATCCGTCTAAAAGTTTTCTGTTTGCAACACTCTGTGGCAACAGTAAAATGCTGAACCGAAAAGGTAGAAATGAACTTGAGATGGGGTTGACGGTGCTGAACATCCAAAAAGCCACAATATCACATGTTCCATCAAAGACGAAGCACTTTAAGTTCCAAATAGACTATTAAAAGGCCTAGATAAGATTCAAGAATCGTAGGAACAAATACGTAAACTGAATGAGGTAAGAGAATGGGTCATAAGCCATGCATAGAAGCGCAAAGTTTTATTTATTTTGGCCAGCTCCCACTTCTATCCAATCTCTTGGCTGCAGGTTACTACAGCGGCACATAGCCAATACAAACAAAACTTTCCGCCTCTATGCATGACTTATGATCCGTTCTCTTTACTTCATGAGGGTAGACAAATGACTTGAATAAGAAGTTATACTAGTAAGCGCGATGAGCTAAGATAACAGTAGGGCTTAGCTTTCCCCACGTTTTGAGATGAAGCTAAGAATTTAAGGTTTAGATGCCCAGTCCCGACTGCCTGCCAAAAAGTAACATTCGACGACAGAATCCAGATAAATTCTTCCAAGCTTCTGTATACGTATGGAACAAAATTGTTAAGCCTGAATTATTGTGTAATGGTTGAAAGGCAGGCTGATGTGCCAGCATCTGGTATATATCTTTGTCTTGAGTTTCCTCCATAATCGTTATTGTCTGACTGGGGCAAGGACCTGTAAGCGCTATCGCGGCGTGGAAAGCAAAGCATAGTCCATTTAGTAAAGCCACAAATACAAACGTTTCTCTGCATACTCTACCACCAGACCAGGACAAGAAGAATAATGGCGTGCCCTCCCCAGCGAAAAAGCAGAAAGTTGAGCCCCGAGTGCAACCCTCGGAACCAAATCTCTTGAAGAAGAGGCACAAGTCGAGAGTTAGACTTCGACCTCTGCCCGTGCCCCAGCGTTCCCAGAGTTCTTCTCAATCCACTGGCACCCGAGAATCCCCAATTAATGTTGACCTGGAGGAGGCACCAGACAAATACAAAGCTTCTACGAATTACTATGATACCCAGGTTCCACACGGAGAGAAAGAATTGGAAGACTGGCAAGGTAGTGGCTCCGAAGAGAGTAGGATTGGGGACAGCGAGTAAGTCAAGAATGTCCTTGAAGACCGAACATGCTAGAAAACCGTGTTTAGTTCTGGGTCCGAAATCATAATACGAAGCGAAGCACCGAAGAAGCAGCTCTCGGACTTTGTTCCTAATAAGAACAATGTTATAGGGGAAACGCATAATGAATGGACGGTATTGCTCTTTCCAAAAGATGTGGGTGTTCCATGATTTACCTATTGATCAAACCTGATGTGTCGGCAGAGTCTGACTTTGGTTGGTCAGTATGATGTTTGGGTAAGAAAAGGAGCTGTCAATATCGCAGGTGCTGTGCTACATGTAAGCTCGAGGCTACATAGGGTATACGCACCATCAACACATTCCCTTCCATCAATTCGTGCTATCCCGAACCCTTACGGACCGCAGAACCTACCGGCAGAAATAACAGTAATCTCATGTACCAGTCGCATTCGATTACTAAAACAGCTTTCGCCCAAGTTTGGCCGAGTATGGAATCACAAGCATGCCTTTGGCGTTAGCGTCGACCCTAGGACGGTCAACCGATTGCAGCGGTCATTTGTGTTTGTATGTTTGGTACCTTTCAATTGAGGATTTCAATGTGCTTAACTTGAGTTTACAGCTCAAGTCTTCAGCAGACGATCCATACAAAAGGCCTTTGCACATTATCGAGCCATCTCTTGATTGGGGAGTGATGATGGCTAAGCTACTGTCAGTCGAAAGCCCTCGGCCAGTCGCCATCATGATGTGTGGGCCTAAAAGCTCTGGAAAGTCCACGTTCTGCCGTATTCTAGCCAATTCTATGCTTACCAGGATCTCTGTCCGGTCCCAGTCCGATAGTGCTTTACGAAGATGTGACCGTGTAGCGTTTCTAGACCTCGACCCAGGTCAACCAGAATTTTCGCCTCCGGGCGAGATCTCTCTAATCCAACTACAATCCTGCAACTTTGGACCTCCTTTCACTCACCCTACACCAAGTTTTTTGAATGGAGATCAGTTGATCAGGGCTCATCACATAGGTGCTGTAACTCCAAAGGATGACCCTGATCATTATCTGCGATGTGCGTTGGATCTCTGGAATCATTATCGACGAATGTTGAGATTATACCCTTCCTGTCCACTAATCGTCAATTGCTCCGGTTGGATTCAGGGTAGTGGTCTTGAGGTTTTGCAAGCATTCATACACTGCATGGACTTTACAAATATTGTTTATACGAGTACCCTCGGGCCAGCTGAGGTGGTAGACTCACTCGTCGAGGCCGCCGACAGGGCCAAAACGCCGTTTCACACGTTGTCGTCTCAGCCATCTGAGTTTACGACTCGCACTGCCGCAGATCTCCGAATAATGCAGGCTCTCTCGTACTTTCACCTCGATGAGCCAGAAGGTGGCAATCTTCGATGGAATGCTAGTCCTCTAAATGAGACCGCTCCTTTGTGTGTGCGTTATGCTGGTCCTTCACAGGCGATATTCGGCATCATGATCCTTGGTGAGGAGCAAGATCCGGAAAACATTATGGATATTCTAGTCGGCTGCGTGGTTGGGCTGATAGCTATTGAAGACGATTCGGCAATCTCGGTCAATAGAAGCGAAGACGGCGGTTTTGACATCCAAGGCTCGAATGGGGTTCGCAACGGAGATGAGCAAGCTGCGAAAGGCGTACAGGATCCGAGCGATGCCATGGACGTTCAAGATAACCCAGTGTTTCATCCTCGACTGGATTTGCCAAGCGACGACAACGACGACTCAGACGCCAGCAGCGTCTCCAACTTCCAAGACAGCTTCCGTCCTTCCACGCGAAAATCCAGAAACCACTTTTCTAATCACCCAAAACCGACCAGAAAGCCCAAACCCTCCAGTACCCACCTTCAGCACCCCTCCGTCTCTCGTGCTCCCGACGATCTCCCCTACCTGGCCCCCAACACCGGCTTCTCTATCCCCCTAGATCCATCAAAATCCCAGTCTCTAGGCCAAGCTCTAATCCGCGGCATTGACACTAAGACCAAAACCCTCCACCTCATTACCCCCATCCCCCAATCCACTCTCCAATCCCTCCACGAAAAGAACACGAAGATCGTCCTCGTAAGAGGGAAGTTGGATACTCCCATCTGGGCGTACCGAGAGGAACTCGTGGCGGCGGCAGCGAGGAGGCGGAGGAGGAAGGATGAGAAGGGGGAGCCAGAACGGTTGACGCCTTATGAGGTAAAAGAATGGGCGAAAGGGGTTCCGTGGGCGAAGGTGGTAGATGGAAGAGAGGTGAAGAGTCGGGGGGCGAAAGTGTGGAAGGTGAGAAGACATCTTAGGACGAGGGCAAGTGGCGGGGAGATGAGTGACTGAGGCTGTAGCGGCAGGCGGAGTGTATGTACATGGGGACTGAGGGGGTATGGGAAGGGGTGTATGCGACACCTTGGGCTATGAGCAGCGTATTGTAGATGGCATTTGGATTACGCGAATTTTATGTGTGCAATAAGATACCCATCCAAAGCCAACAAGGAATTTATTGTCGGTTAAAGTACCTTTCAGATCGATAGTCGCATCCTTTCTCTTTTCCTGGTTGGGAGGATGCAGGGTAGCTCTTCTGTTGCTCATGCCTGGAAGCGGTAGCGCAACGTTGGAACAACGTAGATGTTTGTTGCGGCACGCGCATCTTGGAGAAGCTCATCCGGGGGTCAGATGCTCTTACCTATCGGCCAAAGCCACATCGACGGAGAACGTTCATCCGAGTGATAAGATGAAGTGGTATATATATACATGTATCGTTTCCCACACACTGCTCCTGTATCTCTCGGCTAAAATGATCAATAATACACAGCAGAACCCATCTCTTCCCTTGCATCTCTTCCGATCCTCTTCCCTTCGTCTCTTCCTTTGCTTTGAACCCAATTAAACCACCATGCCCTCCCCAACCCCCTACGCCTCGTTTATTCAAAAAGCAAGCGATGATGAAGTGTGTGAAGTGAGGCGATGGATGGATGGGTGAGGTATTGTCTACTAACTAACCCGTCATCACGACTTTAATATCTTTATTTATAGATGGAAAGTCTAGAGATTTGTCTCTCTTTGTAATACGCTTCCCTTCATCAGTCGATTGGTGCAAATCATCCATCTCAAAACAATTATCAACGCAGCTGGAACGCTCGGACGTTTGATCTAGCGACAGCGTTTATGGTCGCTTTTTTTGTTGGTCTGGAAACGGGGGATAAGGGCGGGGGGAGGTATGTATTGGATAATGTGCTTTTGGGGTGTTGGGGGGCGGTTGTGGTTTGAGGATTTTGATCGCTTTTGTTCTCCTCAACCTCCCCACTCTACACTTTATCGTCGCGTGCAACAATGGTTGGGCAGATGCTAGAAATTTGCTCGAGGGTCTCTTGAAAACTTGAGTGAAATCTTAAAAGGTCAAAAATCTCAAGTCAGTGAGTACCTAACACAATACAACTAACTCTACTGCGGCTTGTGACTAATTTCTTATGTCATAAAAAGCTTTGAAATGCTTTATATGATATCTTACATCTGATTTTTATGACTTTACATGTGTGTTTTGCTCAGCGCTGTAAATGTGATTTAGCATTGTGCAAAAATCGTTGAGTTACATGCAAAAACCGTTAAACTCAATTTAAATTTTCAGAATTTGATTGAAAAGCCTTAAAGATCATGAAGTTTTGTACTTGACGTTACAAAAACACAGTTTAATGCATATATATCGTCTTACATGAAGACAATCTACAAAAATCAATTAAGCTGATTCTACTGGTTCCTGCGAGTTTTTGAACTCGGAAGAAGGACCTACAACCAACCATTCTGCACACGAACAATACATCCGTATCCCGAAATCCACTCTCTCCCTCTCCCCCCTCCTCTGCCCCTTTCCTTCTCCACGCCCTCGAACCCTTCCTGAATCCTAAAATCCACATCTAGACTCCTCATCCCCTCCAATCCTCAAAATCCCAGGAAGCTCACACTCAAGTGCCAAAGAAAAACACTTTTCAAGGGTCGGGTAAGTCATTTTGTTGAGTAGATGTGCTCTTATAGGGGTTGAAAGGGGAATAGGTAGGGTGTTGTTTGAATCGGGGACATAAAGTGCAGGTGGTACTCCAGAAAATCCACTTCGGACGAGGAGTGATGTCGTGCATCAGGTGTTCTAGAAGCCAGTAAACAGTAATCGATTTCTGTAAAGGTGTCTGGATGAACAGCTGAATTCATCGTTTGCTTGAAATAATACAAGCACTGAATCGAGATCGATTGCAAAGCTTGTGCGACAAGAAGAGTTGGACAGAGGGAAACTTGACATTGGTCAGTGTTGAACTTTCATACTTCAATCGTCGCTCTGTGACCTGGCATACTTGGCTGTTGGTAGTTGAATAATAACTTTCTGTACCCTCTGATGGTCTAGTAGATGCGGTTATATAATGATATCATGGTGCTGAAAAACATACATAAGTCTTTAAAGGAGTGATGATCCGTATAAATCGCAATAACCGAAAAAGCAGCGGCGCTAGAATATCATACTCAAAACATTGAAAATCGAGGATGGTCCGTACAGGCCGAAAGCTGAACAAAAACAGAAACAAATATAACAACGCCGGAACCCCCTATCCAAAACCCCAAAAATGCTACTCGGAAATCCCATCTTGCTAGGGTCTCCCTCAACTGGTTGGTAGATATTGCGGCTAGCCAGAGGAATTGAGGTTGATTGAAACAGTCAAGCTGTTAGCCTCATTTATCTCTTGCGACCCACCGACTTGGCCGTTCGAGTTACAAGAGCTTGCCATTCCTTGGAGGTAGTTTGCCAATTGCGCACACCCGATACACTCAAGTTCTGTGCCACCGCAGAGATCGACTGCGGCAAGGCCGCTTGTGCCTTGCTGCAAGCAACTGACGCTACCTCCGCCGCAGCAGTTGTCGAACATATAGCCATCGTCGCCTTGACCGTCCAGGGTGTCGATAACGGCTTGGAGGTCACTCAGAGGGACTCCGGCAGGGCTGCATTGAGGTGTGGACAGGTCTGCGTCGAGCGGAGGATCGAATCCGAGATCTCCGACTTCGATATCTTCGGCGCCGCTTATTTCGTAGCCCCAGGTGCAGCTGGGAGCTGCCGCGCCACCTTGACGAGCTGCTAATCGCGCCGGCGGAGTTATTAAGGCAGCTGCGGGGGAAATTTGACGAGCTACTAATCGCGCCGGCGGGGTGGTCAAGGATCTGGCCACGCGGTCTGACTGGATTCTGCCTTTATAGCGTTTTTGCAAAGCAATGGCGCGGAGTTGCATCTCATCGGCATATTCGTTCCCAGACACCACATATGTAGTATGTGAGTCAACCGCAGTGGTGGTGGCAGAGACGGCATCCCGTTTGGTCACTGTTTTCGTTGCTATACCGTTGGTGACAAGCCATGCTTTGGTGTTTAGATCGCTCTCCACAGCGGTTGAAAGGACGAAGGGATAGACTGTGTTCCAATTCTTTTTGGGGTTGCGACCTTTGCTTGGTCCTATGTCGAGTATCTCCTAAAATACTTGTTAGATGATCTGATTCAGTTAAATCCATGGAGTAGGGCTTGGTCTTACTCTAAGGAATGCATGGGCTTGAGCCTGCCAGTCTTGCTCTTGGTTAACACCAGATCTAGCGTCCAAAGGCCATTTACCCGCGCCCTTAACGGGATCAGCGGCTTGAAATACTCTCCAATTCGATAGCTGTAATAGTCGATCAGTAAAGGCTGCTTCACAGACTACCGGATATCACTGATATAACTAAGACAGCATAAATGGAAAGGGGACACTTACAGCACAGATAGTTTTGGCATTAGTGCCGCCTTGAATGAAGCTATGTCTGTCAGTGAAACGAACAAGCCTGTGACTTTGCTGAAGGTACGTACGGAGCGGCAGGGAATTCTGTTGACACGACGATTAGCCACCTGAATTAACAATCATCGGACTGGTAAACTCGGATTTCGCTAAGGCCGAAGGTGGACTTCTTACCATCGCAGCTGAATGCAGTACCCTGCCCGAAAAATCGCCCGGGGATGCCGTTTAACGGAACTCTGGGGGAGGTGCCTGGGTTAACACCTGCTAGGATAATATTTGTTGCTCCCGGTGAGATTGAGGTAAAAGTATTCGTACGTGGAGATGCAGTCGCAATGTCGGTCACTTTGGATCCGGAGCTTTTGCCATTAGCAGTTGCGGTATTGCAAGTGTCGTGCTCGAAACATCCACAGGCAACGCCGCGACGCTTGTCCTTGTTGGTGTTGTCTGGATCGTAGTAGAGTAGCACTTGTTGGTTTGGTAGGTCGCCATTTGTTCCCCCGTTATCGTTTGCATATGCGGCAACATTCTCGCATATCAGAGGCATCTGTAAGCAGTTGTAAACGAGAGTTGGGGTAGCTGCCGGCGCCGCGACGGCAGAAGTAGACCCAGCAGTAGGAACGTATATGCTATTCCCTTGCCCATCGTCTGTGAGCGTCTGAGCGAGTTGGGCAAAGGTATAAAGCGGGAAGACGCAGATGATCGATAACACCGATAATTTCATGCTGATAGAGATAGAGATAGTGCGATGTTCTGGGCTTTGGTGTAGAAATTGAATCTCAAGAATAATGCCCTACGGAATAACAACCCAGATAGGGTATATATATACTCGAGACAAACACGCTGCGCCATTAGGAAAGGGCATAGCGATGAAAGGATGAGTAGAGGACACGGTCTGTAACAAGAAGATTACGAAGACTGCTGACACTTATGTGATACAGCTGGCTATGCAAAATCCAGCCTGTTGTCATCCCCCTGAGTAGGAGCAAAGCTCATTGCGGCACATTTGGAACAAGTGTAGTAGGTTGAAACGACAGAGTCGAAGGCCAAAAGTGACCTCGAGGAAAGAACAGACTGGAGGACATATCACGGTGATAGTGACATGATTCCTTACCGAAGAATTGCTGGATGATTTGTAGGAATGGGATCGAAGTAGGATCTGTTGCTGTTTGACAGGAGCAGTGCCACCGAAATAGATAGAACAGTCAAGATGATGTGAGAAGAACGCTAGGATTGGCGGGAAACGCCATTAATGAAGATAGTGCTAAGCTTATTCCTTCAGAAGGTAAGTAGAGTGGGACCTGATCGTACGCAATCTGTGGTAAGAACAGGAGACTCGAGGTCAAGCGTCAGTGGTACATTGTTTGAAGGATTGAGGATTTTGGCAAGCTGACATGATTGTAAATAGGAATCACCCGATACTGTCTGGCTTCGGCTCCTCAATGTTAGATTCGTTGTGGCTGTACATGTAGACAAGATTATACAATGACACTAAGAGTAAGGATGAATGCCGGTAATTGATAATGGTATGACGATGATTGCAACAGCTGAGGCCAGCTCCATGAGGCGCAGAAGCTGCACGCGAGTGCTTGCGAGATGTGAAGCGCTGGTGAAAGTGACCGGTACAAAGTTTGTTTGAAGCATGGGCGCCTAGTGGGTTACAGCGCCCGTAAGGGAATATGTGAGGGTGTATGACCATAAGGAACAATCAACACGTGAGCTCATGTTACAGCAAGAAGGAATGAGGCGTCGTTCCAACAGGTCAAACGGCGGAGTGGGCATGCGTAGAGATGCAACGTAGAAGCCACACAAGGTATCTCAGAATGGAGTGGGTATATTGATGTTTCGCTGATTTCTGGGTCCTCATGAGTATCAGGTGCACGCAAAAAATCAATGGGGATTTGCAACGAGTATCCCTCAGAGCTACCACGCTGCCACGGTAAAGTAGGTACCTAGTTATAATCATTAGGCTGTACTTACTCGTATGCACGGGGTTTCCGCGCACACTGGGTTTCCGCGCACACTAACTAAGACTATCTATACTAGTGCCATTTATAGCACGCTAAACCCGATACTATCTGTTGCTAACCTTTCTAGGTTAGAGTGCGCGGAAACCCAGTGTGCGCGGAAACCCCGTGCATACGAGTATACCTCATGGGGCTAGGGTGGTGAATCGCTAAGATTAGTGCGTGGCAAAATAAGAACAAGTGCAGATCTTCGCAAACGGAAATACATTACATACCACTAAAGTACTGAGTATTATGTTCCAAACCAACTTTCTTCAAACGATGTATACGAGTGTCGTGTAGGTAGATAGATAGGAGTTGACTAGAAAGGACAAAGTGGATGGGGGATTTTCGCTAAAAATCTCACCCCACTTTATTTCTTTATTTTTGGCTGGTATGCTGGCGTCTTGAAGAGTCCGGAGAGTTACTCGCCGAGGATGTCCACGTGTAATGGTATCGAAACATTGGATGTGTTGATCGGCGCAGAGTAGACGCCATCCAAGCTTGTGAGGCAAAACGAGGCAAGCACACAAAAATCCACGGTGCCTAAATTGATGACTTAATAAGTCCATTACGGATAAGCTCCTGAGCACCCTCAGAATCAGCCCTCAGGCGGCGGTGTTCAGTTTACAGTACTAAGGTAGCCTAGCACCTCTTTGTTCGATGATTCGAGATTCGTACCGCTTGATGCAACCAGGATTGGAATCCTCAGGCTTCAGCACAAATTGCAATATTATTAATCCATCGACTGGTACTTGGACAAACCTTCGGAAGGAAGCAAGGCTTAGCTACTTAGGGCCCGTCCACGTCAGGCTTTTGCCAATCCTTCGCAGGAGCGCTGCGTTGCCTTGATGTGTCCCTTGCTGTCGAGTATCCGACTGTGCGAGACCCTTCCCCAAATCATTGTGACTCTTACTTGTACTCCCGTCGGATATTCAATTTGTATCTGGGAAAAATTTCCCCACAAGCTCGACTGACGATAAGGCATCGAATTGGGCTCTGGGCTCTGCACAACACGGTATTAGCAAACCGGAAATGAGCTTCGCGGGCGATGTGTATTGCGCACTGTGCGGAGTAGTCTTCAGTGTGTACGCTGAACTCTATGGCGGTCGTTTGAGGTGGGAGGAGGTGGACTGGACTAGCTACTATCAATTATGTACGTACTTGGGAAAGCTCTACTCGGAAGAAATACTAAGATTTACCCTAGTGAGACACAAGGACCAAGGAACGCAAAATGGTGACAGCAATTCCAACCGCTCATGGTATCTCTCTGGTGTTGGTGAGATTGTTGGGGCAATGGGATGGGAATTTCGAACGCCGATTCCCTCCCTGGACGAAGACGTGAGACGTCAAGAGAGGACCGACATCAATCGGGCACATGATAATGTGGTTGCCTATAAAAGCAGGTATGTTTTTGATAAAAACACTTCCTTTCCTACCCATGGTGATTGATGGCTAAGCATAACCTTTTAACAGAGGCCCTCACACAGAGGTGGTTTACCCGTTTCATCCCGCTTGTTGGGATATCTTCCTTCAAAATCACGCTGTACTTGCGACGAAGAATCCACTTAATCCCGATTTAGATCTCTTGGGCGCAATCTTTGCAAACCAAGAGCTTGAAGAGGATGCAGGATTCAGACCAGATTGGAGCAAAGACTATGCTGGCGCAGAATTATTTCACAGCGATGGCTGGGCCTATCACGACGAGCTGGAGCGTTCTGAGGTTCGGCTAGAGTTAGAAGGATCCGACGAGTGGGACTTTATTGTATGTGACCCCGAGAAAGTCACCGGCCTTGACGAAATACTAAACGATCCCCCACTGCTCCCATCGGGGTTCCAAATACGGAAGACACCGCTCACATCTGAAGAAGATGATCTCTTCTCCCAGCTACCCCAGGAAATCCTCCAAGAAATTCTATGTCTCCTACCCACATCGTCGGTGCAGGCTGTACGTCTTGCCTCACACGTTATGGCCGCCATACCCTTAACTTTTTCGTACTGGCGTTCGAGGTTCGAGTTTCCCAACGAGCTAAGTCATACAAAATTGCCACAGGCTTTATTCCCAAGCCAAACGAATGGTCAAGTCATTGACTGGAAGAGCTTGTGCCATCGGTTGCTACGGCCAGTTGGCGAACAGTTCAAGTCGTGGGAAAATCGGAAACGGATTTCCACCTTGACTAGAAAGCTAGCACAGAACCTTTTATCTGAGAGCACACAACATGCCAGCAGAGGCCAAGAGCAAGAGCAAGGGGCGGAAAAGAAGATCTAGAATGTCGCAGTTTTCTATCTCCAATTATCTGTCAGCACTCTTTGGAGATTGATCTTCCTCAGAAGCCAGGGCCTTCGTTGCGGCCAGCTTCAGTATTTGGCTAACAAGGAAAACCTTGGCTGGACGAGCTTTTAGTGGCTAAATTTGTTTCATTGTTAGGCTCGTGTAACGAACGAAGGGCGGGATGTTTTTTCTCTTAAGATACGCAGATTACCCACAAAGTATGATCTTTGGCGTCACCGCTGACGGCATTGTTTGTCTCAAGGTGATTGTTAGCATATGCGATGCTGGAAGGACCACCAGGACTTTCACTTTGGGGACGTTTGAAAGAGGGCCGGCGCTGGAGACGCTAAATCCTGCAGAAGGTTCCACAGTTTCTGGCATCATAAACTGGCCTGTCCAAGGTATGCCATCCCATGCATCACCGTCCGGTTAGATCAAATTGCGGATCCCGGCTCATTCATTACAGAGTGGTCACATTGTCTCGCTTGAACTACTTGAGGGCGAAGCCGCATCGGACTGAGCATGGCTCTCTCTGGACTCTACTACCTGGCTCAGGACTACTTGTGGTACCTATAAATCCCCCCCTGTAAACATGAGAGCCACCACTGCAGATGGTCTCTTCAGACAGCAAATTTCTCTTCATGCGCGCAAGCGGTTCTGCCCATGAAGTTCGAAGCACTAAGTCACTTACTCGTATGCACGGGGTTTCCGCGCACACTGGGTTTCCGCGCACGCTAACTATAACTAATTATATTAGTGCCGTTTTCAGTACGCTAAACCCGATACTATCTGTAACTAACCTTTCTAGGTTAGAGTGCGCGGAAACCCAGTGTGCGCGGAAACCCCGTGCATGTTGGAAATAACCTTGGAAGGGAGTCGGGGTGCAGCTGGTAGGGGGTTGGTAAAGTTGAGCCGGGGGTTGGAAAAGATTCTTGGCGTCGGATTGAACTTTAAAAATGGCATATGCCCCGCACATCCAAGATCTGGCGTCGGGTTGGAAAAGCCTCAGGCCCTATGCGAAGCATATGCCAAGAGCATTAAGCGAGGCCACAAATAAATTCACATCTGGTTATCAAAGCCTCGTCTGTGCATATGCGCAGCATCAACCAAGCACAAAGAAACATCGATGAACGACTTGAAGATGAGTGTCACACTTCGCATATGCCGCGCATATACTAAGAAGAAACTCAGCTTGCTCAAGATTCAATGCAAATGTTGAAAACAATGAGAAAAGCGATGATGCAAATCATGAGCTGAACAACAAGAATGAAGAAGAAAACGCACGAGAAAGATCTGATGAGAATAATGTGAGCGATAGCTTGTTGATGAGCATGTCACAAGTTGAGTTCATGATTTCACATGTTTTGTGCATATGCTAAGCATATGTAGAAGAAACTTCGCTCGTCTTGCTATTCATGATATAGAACTATGCGTGATCTGTGATTGTGCTGTTCTCGATGCTTCGCTCAAGCTGTGCATATGCACGGCTTCAATACTTCGCTCTTGCTGTTTATCTTCTAGCTACTTTAGCTACATAACATCAATTCTTGAGCTCATGATTAGCATATGCAGAAAGCTGAGCTGGGGTTGAAATAATTTTGAACTCATGATTAGCATATGCAGAAAGTTGAGTCGGGGCCGGAATCAAAAAAAAAAAGTTCCGGCCCTGGCTCAACTTTTCCAACCCCCCACCAACTGTAACCCCGAAGGGAGTTGTACCTTAGTGAAGTTATAAGAATGCAAATTACGGTAACTAAGCGGTGTCTATAGCAGTAGGGGCAACAGTGGGAGCAAGGGGAGTAGGAGGAGCAGTGGTAAGCACTACTCACTAACCATATCGGGACTAGTGCAATTCCGTGTAGAAAACTCAGATAGCTTCCAACGTTTCCGTAGAACACACACACCTCTATGCAGTAGCAGATATACACTTCATCAGAGGTCTGTCTTGCATCTAGAAAAAGCTGCTGACAACTAAAGGGTTGTAGTAATCTCGTCCATTCCCTTGTGTCAACACTGTTGTTACCACCCAAATCTCGAGGCGTCAACGGCCTCTCCAGCACTAGTTGCGTCTATCATTACCCAAGCTTTCCACTCTCGTCTTGAGATCCGCATTGAACTTCTCGAATTGGCCCATTATTTTTCTTCCGGCCAGTGATGGTGCCATGAGAAACGATAGTAGCCCTGTGTACTCCTCTCTCTGAACGAAGGTCGTCCCGCTGGGTATGCTTTTGCTGGGTTCGAATTCGAAGGTATGTAGGCCCGCAACGACGCCATAGACTGGTGGTCCCTGCCACTGGAATTGAGAGCTGGTGTTACTCTAAGGACGTCGCGTGAGGTTAGCCATAGTTGTGGGAATACTATGGGGAAAAGGGGCATACTGTGATTGTGGAGTCGAACGTGAAGCCTTCCATCACGCAATGTAGTTTGCTACCAACCGCGAGAGCATCAGTATCCCCGGGAATTGGAGTGATCATCTTCACCAGTCCCGAGTGCCATTCAGGGAACTTAGAGAAGTCCAGAAGCTGAACTCAATTACTTGTGTAAGCGATCGCCATCACGGATTTGCAGCAATCCAATAAGTGAGACTTACAACGTCCCGAACAGTGGCAGGAGAACAGGCAATCTGGATCTTCGTGGTAATCATCACGACGGGGGAAAACCACTTGGCCTTCTTTAATTGAATGGTGGGGCTGATGTAAGATCGATCGCAAGTGACGAGAAAGTGGTAGCGGCTGAAATTATCTGAAAGAGCTGGGGACGGGAACGTGCATTATCTATTACAAATGGCGAAGTGTTTGTGAAGTGGTTTGATGTGAGCAGGGCACTCGGTGGCAACGTATGAACGTTGATCGCGTGAACAACAGCAGGCAATATTCACATGTAAGACAATATGCATGCCAGTATGTATGTGCGGGCGCAGGCAGCCATGTGGTGCATGATCTGCTCAACATTGTATTGTTCCGGTTCCAGGCAACAGACGGCAAATCAAGCGACTTCTGTACGACGAGCAATATATTGGAGTCAGGGAAAGAAGTTGCAGTCCCCTGCAACCTCACTCAGCCCTACAGGGCGCGAGCTAGTAGTCAGAGTTTCCCCCTCCGTCCTTCGCGCGAAGCTTCCTACTGCAGTTCAACCAGATAGACAATACATTCATGCTCCTCCTGCACCTCATATACCAATACAATATTGTTAAGAACGGAATCTGGCGCGCTGAGGAGCCTGAACTAACAGCATCACACATGGCATGCTCTATTGTATCTTTCTGTAGCTTTCCACAGCATGACCATCACCTTGTACTTAGAAAGAACTTCTCACCCACAAGGTCCTCGCTGACATGCCAGAGCCTTTCCGCCAAGACTTTCTCCTTGGCATAGTCCTTCGGAGCCAACGGCTGACAGTCGTGGAAGTAGGGTTCGGTCTCAACTGCATTAAAGTCAATCGAAATTAGCCAATGACACAAGCAATGGGGCGCTATGCGGGCAGCTTGGGCGGTGTATAATCACCTGTCAGCGCTGGGTCAAAGGCAGCCACGATTGTGGTTGCAGAGCCCTGGTCGTCGGTTTTATCCACCAACCCCATTGCTAGCAGTCTGTCTACTGTCTCTTGCGGTAAATGGCGAGCGATCTCCGTTAGTATACCTGTGGAAAAATGCGTCAAAATCACCGTGTTTGTCGAAATTTATGCGATAGGAGTCGGACGGTGCCTTACCACCCGGGTTGAGAGCAAATGACAAGATTCCAAATTTGCTAAGATGCTCTGTTAGATAGACAGAAAACAAGATGTTTGCTGTTTTCGACTGGGCGTATGCGACTTCAGGAATATAGACGTCCTCAGTCTCGTGGCCAAACTTGGCCAGATAGCCTCTGTCTGGTCTTTGGTCGTCTGGGATCTCTTTCCCCTCAAAGTTGATGTCGTTGAATCGTACAGGACTGAACTGATGCCAGCCTCCGGAAAGATTGATTACTCTGGTCACTCCTGGCTTTGCGGCTTTCTTTGCCCCAACAAGAAGCTTGTCCATGATCAGATTAGTAAAAAGGAAGTGGCCGATGTGGTTTGTGGCAAAATGCATCTCTATGCCGCTCGTTGTCAAGGTACGATTTTGTACCGACATGACACCAGCATTGTTGATGAGAACGTCAACGTGATCGGCAATAGAATCCAGTTCCTTTGCGGCCTGCCTGATCGAGTCTGTATCCACAAGGTCAAGGTGCAATGTTCGAGTTGCAACGGACGGATGCGCATCTTTGAGCTCCGCTATTACTTTGTCGACCTTCTCCCTAGTGCGGTAAGTGAGTATGAGGAGGCTGGGATCTTGTGAGGCAACAGCGTGGGCAGTGGCAGCTCCTAATCCATGAGGATTAACGCCTGTGATAACAACTACAGACACCTCAAAAGTGAGTCTACCATCCAAAGTGTAAAATGGCTTCGATATCGCAAGAAACTCATATGTATGTACCCGTCCTTGACCGAATGGAGTCTCTGAGAGCTACTGCTACCTCCTTCGCGCCGGTGACGTTGTTAAAGTTGGTGTTAGAAGTCATGCTCAGGGTAGTGTCTTGACCAGAGCCGAAGATTCGTCTCAGGTCAGAGTGATGCTGTGAAGTAGCGATCCTATATCTAAAGAGTCAAGACAGCGTTTGTACTTTGAATTCTGGCACAAGATTGGAGAGCAGCTCCAAGTCCTATGTAATTGCCAGAAAGCCAAAGGTTCCTAGATGTAGATCTCTTTACTGTCTGAGCACTCCTACGGACGTAGATGGCGCCAAAGTGCATGGTAATAACGTGCAGAATTCAGGCAGCTGTAAGCCTTGCTGTACTACCCTACGATGATAGAAGTGGTGCGACTGCGTCGCCAATACCAATGACAGGGGCATCTACGTTCGCCAACTCTGAGATTCGTCTCGTTACTTAGGTGGAAAGAACGGTTTCGTTCTTTTGCGCCAGAATTCAAACGCCTTTGATCTATTAGTTGTGTTCAAAGTGTGCTGGAGATAATAGCGATCGGAACAGCGCAAAGTCGAGGTGTAGACAACGATAAAGTATAGAAAGCGTTCAATCGCCCTTAACCTTCCTTTCCTCCCTTCATAATTAGGTTCCTCTTAACATTAAGAAAATTCTACGTCACTCTAGCTACATTTCTTGGTCGAAGATGTTTCTATATTATATAATTGAGGTTGTATCAATCTGCTTCTGCTTATTGGCTAGGCCTATCTCCACTTTTCCCGGAAAGCCAGACCGAGGAGCTCTTATAGCACACAATACATGCACTGTGTACGCCGTATTACCCATTGACTTAGGCATCGATACTGCATCCAGAGCTGCAGCTCTTCATTGGGCAAAGAAAATTACTTCAATCGATAAGTCGGCCACCATGAAACATGCCTATTATTCCCAGGAGGCTGAGACCTCGACAAACCTGAACATGATCATCGGTAAGACTTGGAGCCACGTCTTCTCGAACAATGCAATCGGAGCACAGCTAATACCACTTGCAGGGTTCTACTCCGTTGCCGCAGCAGAGACATTCCAGAAGTCTCTCCACTCCGGGATTATTTATGGGGTTCTCAAATCTGAATTGATTGGCCCTATTACCTCGTATATCGTTGAGTTCAACCCTGCCGATCCGCTCAGCAGTCTCACCAAGGCATCTGTCACAGAGGTTGCGACCTTCTGGCTCCCCAAGAACCCTAACGCAACCATTATCGGTGGATTCAACTCAGGACTCGCGAATCTCAAGACTGCCGTTACTGCGGCTCAGGGCGAAGTTTACCTCACCAGTGGGTATGTTTTGGGGGAGGTCAAAAACCCTTCTGGCCAAACTACGCCGGCAGTTTTGGCCCTTGTTGGATGGTCGAGCGTCTCTGCTCACATAGCATTTACACAGACGGCAGCCTTCGGTGTCGCCATAGGAGGCATACTTCCCTTTGTCAGTGGATCTGCGGACCACCACATTACCCCGGCCAAGCTTTTCTAGGGTCAAATGTATGAACAGGCTAGTGCCGCTCTGTCATGTCTACAGGTGTCAGCCTGCGACAATCCGCATGTACGGCATATGTAAAGTTTAGAGTTCATTGCAATTCGTTGGTTCAATTTCTGCGTACGTATTCCGTAGATCATGTCTTAATACTCATCATGTTAAGCTAGAACTGTGGAAGTTTCACACGATGGCGCACTAATGTTCTGCTTTTCCCATTTCGATAATATCTTCATTTGTACAACGTCCATGCAGATACGTGGGGAGCTGGTACATGCATTAAATATTGAAATTTATAACGCTGTATTTGTCTTGCATGTGCTGGCTCGGACCCAGCGTTGGCTGCGTATGGGCGATCGCTTCTTAATCGCTCTTTGGGGTGGTCGCACAAGGCTGACAGCTTCCTGTTTGCGATACAATTAGTTACGCGATATTCGCGCACACCAATCACCAGGCAAAATTCAGGCAACTTTCATAAAAAACTTCAGGCAACTTCAAGGCTATCTCTAGGCATCCGCATGGGCAACTTTCAGGCAACGGTCAATAACACGCAATCCGAACATGCAAGAGTTCGGATCAAGCCATACCCCATCCTTTTACCGCTGGACATCGCATAACAGCTGAAACTAATTTATTGTAGTATTACAATGTAGCTTTTGGACAGGCAATGCATCAGGTCAGAGACGTTCAAGGTTAAGATTGAGTATGCGAGGTAGCTTCAATGACACACCATTTTGCAGTAACTGAGCAAGATCTATGGTATATCCACACTGCTGGCTCTCTGCTTATACTTGGCGAATTTGGAATGGCATTAGATTATCGGACTCAACGCTCTCCAATTCAACTCGAGCGCCCCAATTGTCGAAGACACCGAGGAAGTTGGAGTATAGAGTAAAGAGACCTTTTGGTCTCTCTTACATTCCCACATACACCTGTCAAGTAATTATACCTTAAGTCTCAAAGTCCACGTCGAAGTCTGTAGTCTTCGTAATGGCCTTCGAAGGAGAAGGAAGGTAGTAGTCGTTTCTAGGTTCGCTTGGAAAGCGCGTTTCGAAATCGACACTGTGTTCGCCAGCAATCGCTGATGTCATCTGTGTCTGGCTCGTTGCCGGAGACTCAGTGCGGCGCATGGGTGCCAAGGGGTATTCGGATCCCACGTTACTGCTTTTCCCCCTACTTTTACCCGAGAGCATCTCGTAGTTGGATGCCTTCTTTGCAAAGGCCTGCCGGCTCTCCCAAGTCTGGGGCTTGGGCACATGAGATATCAGTTCGCCGATGCGCTTGAAGAGAGGTTGGAGTGGTGGAATGCATGCCGTGAGGATGGCAATATTCAGTTCTGCGCTGTAGGATTTGTTATGCCAAATTTCCAGGAGAGGAGAGGGTACTACATACGTCTTAATCCAGGCGAGGTTGACGATCTGGTCTAGATTGTGGAAATTATCAGTCTTTTTGCTCTCGCGACTCCTGGACGACGAATTTCACTCACATGTCACGTCTTGTGTTAAAGCCAGAGCATGGATGAACGGAATTGCAGCAATCGAACAGGCCATGGAGCTGTATACATCAGTGTCTAAGAGTCAAGGTGCATTCTGCCACACTCACAAGATGCCCAAGCCCAATACAATCCATATCCCATATTTGATAGTCTTCTTGAGCTGCACATTCCACAGATAAACTATTGGTATTGTAATATATACTATATCCGTGAGAATCGTGCATCCTAGCATGACACATCAGCGTTGTCGCGATGGAGCGAAGACGATATACAGGTACCTGAGAGAATGTACGCAGCGTCTTGAAATGTTGCACTTGGCCAGCAAGTTCCCGGCAGGGTTGGATTCCATTCTTTTGCCAGTGGCTGGCATTGAGCCATGGTGATGATAAATGAAGCAATCGTAATCGAGAGTAACAGACCAAGTGTGCTCCATAGGATGTATCTATATATCTTTCCAGGCTGTAAACGAAGGAGAAGGGTCATGATCGATGCCTTGACGAAGAATAAAGCCCATATATTGAAGGGTTGAGCAATGGTATTAAGCTTTGCAGCCATCATAGCCTGTGCCGGTGGTATGCTGAATATATGCCGTCCGACTCCATGGTGAATGGAGGCAATTGAAAGTCCATTGTTTGCCACGAGAAATGGCTTTACGTTCTTCTGTCAGTCCAAGAGCACTCGAACTCACGAATCTGATGTAGCACTCACAATCACGGCCATCATGAGATAGTCGTCCCACCACATTTTCGTGCATCGAATCCGCACCACCGTTCTCAGGGTTATGATCAGAAGTGAAGGGACCATGAACCCAACCATCACTCCAAGGTACACGTCGCCACGAGTCTCGTCGGAGCGGGTATCAGAGGGAGTCGCAGTGCTTGACATTCTGAGGACTGACAAAGGAGAAGGATGATGGCATGGGAAATCACAGCACTGGCATCAAGATAAGAGGTCAAGCCATCTCCCAATGACTGCGAGTTTGGCTCCATCTCCCTCATCGATCATCGACCAAACCGTCAAGCAGGGTTAATGACAGGGACTCCTTCGTCGCTGCTACCGAGTGATGCATCGAAGGGCAGCCTCCACTGTAGTCTGTAGGATTGGGCCGAGGGCTTGCTGAGCCGCCCCCGACCCGACCGCAGCCTCGGACTTGATTGTCCCGCACACGGAAAGCTTGTCTCGACTACATGTGGGGTTACACCAGAAGGAATCGTCTGCATCGGCCAGTGCCTGCTTCTGAGGGCACCAACGAGGGGAGTCTCCGTGACCCCTCGAAGGATTGCATCGTGTGCATACCAATAAACTGCTAAACTGCTCGTACAAAGTATATCTCCTATTTTAGACTGTCAGCTGCACTGACAAGGCAAATTCGCGCTCCCTTTTACTGTGGTAATGCCTCATTGCAACCCACTCATCTACCCTTCCCAGTCATCCTTGATCCCCCTCCGCATGACTCGATACTTCCAGGTCACCCATCTCGTTCGTTGCACTCAGCTCCGAGCCAATCGCAGCTGTAGATTCTGCAATATGCTGGCGCTCTACCTGCCCGCACAGCTACTCTCCTTTTCCTGTATTTCTTATCAAGTCAATCGCAAATATTCGACTTGTGACTCAGCAATCATCGGGTTCCTTTTATCGAAGTAAAAGTTGCTAGTTAGCCTCTCTTCCAACTGGTTTTCCGTGCCAGATCTTCCAACAATCCGTCGTCCCCCAGACCGATAGCGCACTGGACTGTCTCAATGACAAAAGAGCCGTCACCTCCCACCTCCAACAGGACGCAGGTGGATCCGGAAAGCTGGGTGCGCGACTCCTCTATTGCTTTACATAATGTTCCCAACAGTCCCCGACACCAGAGTAGTGAGGAAGTACGGCAAGCACCACAAATAGGAGATGTTGAGGATTCCCAAAGTTCCCGGAAAATTACGGGCCTCAAATGGGTGCTCGTCGTCATAGCCGTCGTCTCACCCTTCTTTCTATTTGCCCTCGATAATACTATTGTGGCCGACGTTCAACCCAAGATTGTGGAGACCTTTGGTGATGTTGAAAAGCTACCGTGGATATCGGTCGCCTTTGCACTGGGTGCCGTCAGCGTCAATCTGCTCTGGTATGTTCATAACCCAGATCGGCTCATGCCATACTATTTTAATATTGATTGTTGGCAAGGGGAAAGATGTATGGACAGTTTGAAACCAAGACCCTCTTTCTGAGCTCGATTCTTCTCTTTGAGATTGGATCTGTGGTATGTGGTGCCGCGCCCAACATGAACGCTTTAATCACCGGTCGGGCTGTTTGTGGTCTGGGAGGTTCTGGCATATATTTAGGCTGTATGAATATTCTTTCTGCGCTGACAACGGAGGCTGAGCGACCCGCCTACCTCAGTCTAGTCGGCTTCATGTGGGGACTGGGTACTGTGTAGGTCTCATTCAAGGTCGAGCCAACAAAGTATCATCTGACAGATTCCTAGTCTAGGTCCCATCATTGGCGGTGCCTTCACAGACAGTCCAGCCACTTGGAGATGGTCCTTCTACATCAATCTCTGCGTAGGTGCCACTGCAACGCCAGTGTACCTCCTTTTACTGCCTACTCAGGACCCACGCCCAGGGGTTAAAATTCGGACACGACTGTACGAGATCGACTTCACCGGTACGATTCTGATAGGAGGTGCGCTCATCTCTGGTATCATGGCCATCTCATTTGGTGGAGCCATTTACGCTTGGGGTAGCGGTTCTATTATCGCCCTCTTCGTGTGTTCTGGAGTTCTCTGGATTCTATTCGTCACTCAGCAGACTTTGTGCTTTTTTACCAACGAAACACGTCGACTATTTCCACTCGAAATGGCCAAATCATACGAGATGGTACTTTTGTTTATTCTAACAGCGTGTTCGATAACCAGTTGTTTTCTTCCGATCTATTTTGTCCCTCTTTACTTTCAATTTGCTATCAGCGACTCGGCACTAGGAGCAGCTGTCCGCCTCTTGCCTTTTGTTTTTGTGCTAGTCTCCGCTGTTATCTTTAACGGGGTCCTCATGGGGAAGATTGGGTACTACAAGCCCTTCTTCCTCACTGGGGCCATCTTGGTGCTGACAGGCTCATCCCTTATGTACACCCTTGATTTGAACTCTGGCTCCGGTAAAGTTTATGGCTACAGTGCTATTCTAGCGCTTGGCACGGGGCTCTTCTCGCAAGCATCTTTTCCGGTCGCACAAGCTAAAGTGGAGTCGAATCTCGTTTCCGCAGCGACAGCTTTCATCGGCTGCGCGCAGATTGGCGGCCTGACAATTGCACTTTCAATTGCAAATAGCATTTTTATCAACGTGGCGACGAACAAAATATCAGCGATCTTGCCAAACATGGATTTGGTCAGTGTTCGCCAAGCTATATCTGGGGCCAAGGGAGATCTGTTCCAAGGCCTTACTGCTAGCCAGAAAATGGGGGTCTTGGAAGCTATCGTATCGAGCATTCAGAAAGTTTACATTATGGTAATTGCTGCCGGAGCATTGGCAGTAATCTCGTCTGTGTTTATGAAAGGGGGGAAATTGTTTTTTGAGCCTGAAAGCAACTCTCCTAGCGGTTCAGAGGCCAACCCTTCCATGGTCTCTCCGCGCGCAGAAGAGGAAAGGTCGGAGAAATGAGATATAGTATGCTTGGCTGCAATTCGCAGATGATACATGGGTAGATCATGAGACTTACCACTGCATAGACGGAGGTATTGGAATCGGTGCTTTGTATGCTTCGCCCAGGCAACTCATTACATCAAAGAGGTACTAGCACAGTATCTCACGTGCGTAAGCATTCGACACCTACGAGTGAGTTTGAGTACAAGGATTTTGTCATATTGCCTATATAAATCGACCTCTTGTCCCTTTATCCAACGCCACAAGCACTCTTCACAAATCCTCGATTCTCAAGATTGGACAACTGTAAATCCCCATCCAGATTCTAGACACGCTGAGCCATAAGAAACAATCATGTCATCCGGCGAGGGTTCCCAAGTCGGCCCTATCACCCAGTTCCCTGCTAAAGGGCTTCGCAACCCACAACGCCTGATAACAGGCCACGACGAGACCGGCAATACCATTTTCTTGACAACCGACCATGGCGATCATCATGGCATCATGGTCAACGGTATTGCAGCTCAGAATTGCATATATAGCACTGGCAGCGTCCCCGTGGACTTGAATGACAACAAGGATGTCATTTGGGCGAAAGAAAACAAGGTATGTAAACCGAACCATAGCCTTGCTTGCTGCACGTGTACACAATAGCTGCTTCACAAACGGGGCACAATCCTGGCTTGACCATCTTCTCACCTTCTAGCCCGGAGTAATGGTGCCCAACGGCAGTCTTGCCCGCATGATCGACTTTGCGCCCGGCGTCTCCTCGAACCTGCATCGCTCGATTGCGCTGGTCTATGGCGTTGTGATCCAGGGCGAATTCGAGGTTAGCCTCAGCGGCGGCGAGGCTAGGAAGATGCTGCCGGGGGATACCATTGTCAACAGATCCGGGATGCATAGGTGGCGTAATGCGAGCGCAATTGAGCCTGGGAGGATGTTGTTCGTCTTGCTGGACGTTAACCCTGTGGTTGTGAATGGCAGGGAGTTGGAGTTTGATTTGGGCGTGTTGGGGGACGCGTATGACTGAAGCAGGGTCGCTGGTTGCCTAGTTCTCAACTCTTGATTCTACACGGCCCATCCACTTTTCTCCTTCAAACCACTTAATCGCCTGGTTCTGCCTGATTAGACGTATTATTTGCTGTTCGGATGCGGATTTGCCTCGTTCCCTTATCGACCAATCAGCCATTGACACTTCCAATACTTTTGTTTCGTCTGCACAATCACATTTACCATCACCTCGGGAGTTTGGGATCGAAGACAACTTCCCGTGTCCTCAATGCTTGTTCATTCTGACGTACATGAGCTGCACTAATGCAGCGAGCTATCCGCTCTAACAGCTCATCCTCCTTACGTTTGGAGGCTCAACGTTGTCCCTCCATCGACAATCCATCCAGCACCGGTGACGTAGCTGGACCTGGGGCTACTCAAGAACATTATCACGTCCGATATCTCCTCCTGCTGCGCGATACGCCCTAATGGAATTGCCTTTTGCATGAGCAGACTCAGCTCTGGATTGCCCTTCACAGCCTTGTCTACCATCGGCGTCTGCACCCATGACGGACAAATAGCATTGACCCGAATCCCATACGGAGCATTGTCTAGCGCTGTGTGTGTATGTCGTTTGTTAGCCTTGCGTATCAATCCAATATTGGAAGGATGCTATCTGAAGGAGTAGGCACAAGGCAAATCAATGTACTTACCTGCATTTCTAGTCATGCCTAGAACGGCGTGCTTGGACGATGTGTACTGCACAATTTTCGGGGTGGCCATGTACGAATTGCATGAACCAAGATTGATAATCACGCCGCGGCCAATATCTCGTTCGCCCTGTGGTCCGCGACCCGGGATGCGCACTGGCTCCTGTGTCTTCATTATTCCACTCACTGCTCGCAGGCAGAGTAGGGTGCCCTTGACATTGACATTCCAGAAGCGTTCGAATTCGGCAATTGACGCTTCTGAAATTTCTTTGGGGTCTTCTAACCCTACCTTTTGGCTGTCAGCAATGTGTGCACCTTTTTATCTGACTGACGTATGCATTAGGTGTTATCGGTTGTTCATGTGGAGGACTTGAAGGCTGCTGCAAGGATAGGCACCCAAGGAAAACGGCTATTACTCACACCGGCGCTGTTAACGCAATAGTCAATACTTCCGAACTTCTGCAGCGTATAGGCTACCATTGCAGCCACGGACTCCTCATCTGACACATCCACCCTAACTGCATATGCCTGGAATAGCGGATTTGTCGCCACCTTCAGGCTTTCCTCACATGCGGCTTGGGCATTTGTTTCGTTGATGTCTGCAAGCACGACTCCTGCGGCTCCTTCAACGGCGTATGCAAGACTTACGTCCCGGCCAATCCCGCTACCTACACCATAGATGCATTAGCTTACGCGCTGAAGGTACGCGTCCAGTTTGTTAGCGAAGCAACAAAACCAGGAGACGATTCGAGGCAGGAAAAAGACACGAAAGAAGCGGTGGCTGAGGACTTACCCGCTCCAGTAACCAGCGCGAAGCCGGAGATGTTCATCGTGCTCCGCTTGCAAGATAAAAAGAAAATTGACTAGGTAAGAACTATGTGGTGAAACATTGGCAAAGTTATGGTATGTTGAGAGTCCCAGGATGATCGTAACCCAGAAATGACCAAAGAGTATAGAACGAGAATTGATTTATACTGAGCAGGATGGCGCTAAGATGCATGCATCATCTTTTAGGGTCTATGGCGGTAGCTACATAGCTCCACAAAAAGGTGCTGTTAGCATAGGTCAGAGATTTTGTGTGGGGCCGGTAGAGCCAGGATCTCGCCAACGCCTGCCACACTACTGGCTGTCAGTTGCCTATTCAAGGCCTGAAAACATGCGTCGGCTTATGAATGCATAGGATTGAAACTTGAGCGACCGCACCGAAGTCCACATGGCCGATCTTTGGGCTTGTTTGATGACAGGAAGCGAACCGGTTTGGTAAAGCATCCATCCAGAAATCTTGTCATGTATAAATCACAAAACTAAAATTACGACTAAATTATACGAAACGGGCATTGCACCAGGAGTCGGCTCTTCCAAGCTCCCGATTGGGCTCGCGACCAGCTCACCATCACCAGACCTCGACAGGATGATTTGGGTCGGGCTCGATGAATTCGACTTGCTTAGGGCTAAGAGCTGTAGTCGGGTTCATGTATCGCTGATGGCCGCCATTATTTTCACGGTCCTGATTGGATTGCGTCACGCTATAAAGGGACCTCTATTTAAACGAATATACACTGGAACGGGGGACAACAACAGCAAGGAACTCCGAGGTCATATCTCCTAGCGGTACTCACGCTTTCTCTTTTCGATTGTCGCCTTAAGCTTGTCAAATTTGAACCACTTCCAGAACAGCCAATCCTAAAATTCAGATGTTCAGTGTTCATAAAACAGAGGAACTACGCTGGGTCATGGTCATACCCAGAAGGTTCGGGGCAAGAAGGCATCAGACCATCGAACGAACGAACTGTGTGCGCCGTGCCAGAACCACGAGGAAGCAGTGGGTGTCTGCACCTCACGGAGTAACCCAGCTGCGAATTGTGCTGGCGTGGTAGTCTCTTGAAAGTAAATGATTATTGCCGCTCCTTGGTTGCAGCAGGAATTTGTACTTACTTGGTGTACGAGTAACATGTGCCCGGAATTCGGCTTCTAAAGGTTCGTAGATGGAATCTTGCAGCAAAGGTCAGCATGATAACCTAGACTTGGTACTCCAAAGTTTGCACCTTCAGGTAATTTTCTACCAATGTCACGCCTGAGGATATTGCTACCGACCTCACCAGCGATGACGTTAAGGACTCGGACACTTGTTCAGGGTTAGATCTAGTCAACGTGTACCTCGTTGACTGACTAACCCAAAAGGCTTCAACTCAGCCCTGAGAGTATTACCGTAATGATGAAGAGCGGCCTTGCTTGCATTATATGATGCTTGTGGTTGATCTAGCCCTCGCTACAAAGGCTGTGGAATGTGATCCAGAGAGCGCTGGCTGACTTACCTCCATATATGTACGGTACAATCCCTCCCACAGAGCCACTATTAATGATCGTGCCCTGCGATGCCACAATCATCTTGTGGAAGGTTTTGACCATCCTCATTGGTCCAAAGACGTTGACGGCAAACATTTGCTCCACTTCAGCGATTTCCGTGTCAGTTGCAGGCATGGTATAGACTGTGAGTGTCAAAGGATAGCACGATAGGTACGACAGCGTGAGACAAACCGATCCCTCTAGTGCTAGTCAGTTCAGCTTTCGATCTCGAGTGTGGGATTGTATACGCATTGTTGATCAACACCTGTAGTCTTCCTGCGGTTAACTCTTGCACAGAATCTCGTAGCGCAAGAGTATCCTTCTCGCTTGTTACGTCCGATGTGAAGACATGGGCCCCTAGTTCGATCAAGTGTTCGCGATCTTCGTGCTCCAGCAAGGTCGATATAACAAGATACCCTTCGTCGAAAGACGCAACTCAGCCAATGTGCCTTCATTGAATAAGAGCTGCTCTGTACCTACCGTGTGCGCTGAATTCGGCAGAAAGAGCGTGGCCGATTCCACCTTTACCGCAGCTATCCAGTCAATCAATACGAGATCCGCATGATAATCGGCCGGATGAGAATACCCAGTAATCAAGACTGCAGGTTGGACAACCATAATGTTCAATTCTCATCAAGTGTGCTTCCGCATCAAGCTTTCGTTAAGTTCTAAGGGTGGATGGCATTCAGGAAATAATGCTTGGTCGGTCGTCTGACCTACATAAGGTAACGTTCGTTTTGAAAGGATTACCTGTAAGAAAAGTATATTTCCCATGTATTAATTGTTCTATTGTTTCACTGCAACATGCCAGCTTCACTCGAAGAAGTCCTAGCCCAGCCTCGCCTCCTTAGGCCAGGCAGCCGTTGACTTTTGCTTCGTGCCCATGGTACGCTTCGACGCTTTTCTACGGCGTGTGCTGTGAAAGCAGATTTTGCCTGTCTGTGTGACCGACCGAAGAGGCAGATTCGTTGGCTGACGTTGACATATTGCTAGGATGATGCCAACATGCCCTTTTATGGTCTTGGAGCTTCTTGGTAGTCGATCACGGGAGGAGCTGGACTTTGATCTGACTGTCAGGCTATGCCACACACCCCCCCTTTCTTGGCCTAAGCCACCCTTGGTCTACCCTTCATTGCACAGGTGCCTGTTCTGAGTGATATTGATAGGACTGCAGAGTGAAACGTCATTCCCTGCTTCTGCCGCAAAGAAATAGCTATTTTAGTCTATAATAATGCCGGCCAAAGTCTTGAGATGTCTGTCTGATCACCAAAACACTATAGACAGCTTTCTTGCTCAGCTAACTCAAAAGTACCGTGTTGCTTTAGTTTAAGATTTTTCTGCGTGCCGTTCTCTCCGAGCGAATCTCTATCAGTCTCTTTTTACATAGGCTTTGCTTACTCGACGTGACTTTGCCTCCGAAGTGCTCGGGTAAAATGTGTGAAGGGGCGTTCGCGGAGCGGTATTCAACTGTAGATGGACAGAGGGGACAAAAATATATGTGCGCCTCTGTTGAACCGGTTGCGATCGTTGGCATGGGTATGACTTATGACATGTATTTCATTATCTCGTCAAGGCACGAAAATCTGCTAACAGCTCCATTGCTCAGCTTGTAGACTGCCTGGAGATGTAAGATCGCCCAGTCAGCTATGGAAAATGCTCATGGATCAACGTTCGGGGCAATGCGGCGTACCCAAGAATCGATGGAATGTCGAGGCCTTTTATCATCCAAATGGCGTTGATCGACCGGGCAGCATGAACACCGCTGGCGGCTACTTTTTACAAGAGGATGTCCGTGCCTTTGAGAACTCGTTCTTCGGCATCAACAACCTTGAAGCTACCTACATGGACCCACAGCAACGAAAGCTCCTCGAAGTTGTTTTTGAGTGCTTCGAGAATGCTGGTGTGAAGCTGGAAGACGCATCGGGATCTAATACTGGCTGTTATGTTGGCAACTTCACGATGGATTTCTTAGTCATGCAAGCCCGGGATCCGGAGTACTTTCACCGGTACACAGCGACTGGTATGGGTACGACTATTCTGGCGAATCGTGTCAGCCACATATTCAACCTGCATGGCCCGAGGTTAGTTCTAAGAATTTTAGCTGCAATACACTTGTTCAGATTTAGACCATCCTGGCTGACTAGTTTGTAGTATGGTACTGGACACTGCTTGCTCCTCGTCTCTTTATAGTCTGCACACCGCTGTTGCAGCTCTCAGGAATGGCGATTGCGATGCAGCTGTGGTTGCAGGAGCCAATCTTGCTCAGCTGCCAGAACAGCATATGGCAACAATGAAGGCTGGTGTTCTCTCAGGAACTTCGTCCTGTCACACCTTTGATTCTTCGGCGGATGGTTATGGAAGAGCCGAAGGGGTTGCTGCGTTATACATTAAGCGCCTCGATGATGCAGTCCGAGATGGTGACCCAATCCGGTCGATCATTAGGGCAACTGCCGTGAATGCGTAAGTGTGAAACACTCCAGATGATCAGCGTTGTACTCATTTGGTATGACATGTGCAAGCAATGGGAAAACGTCCGGAATTACGTCCCCAAGTGCTTCCGCCCAGGAGGCCGTGGTTTGTAAAGCCCACCGAGTAGCCGGTTTAGATTTGAAAGACACTGCTTATGTGGAGTGTCACGGCACAGGAACTTCGGTCGGCGATCCGATCGAAGTGAAGGCACTATCTCAAGCGTTTGCGGGTCGGCCGAAGTTATGGCCCTTGCTGATAGGTGGTGTAAGTAAATTTATTTTCGTTGTATTGGCGTTCCCATTTAACAACCTCAATGCCAGGTCAAACCTAATTTCGGCCATAGTGAGGCTGCCAGCGGAATAACAAGCATCATCAAGGCATGTCTTATACTCGAGTCCGGTCTTATTCCAGCCACTATTGGAGTTCACACGGTCAATCCGGCAATCAAGACAGATAAGTGGCAACTCGAAGTAGTAACCCAACATACACCATGGCCATTGGACGCAGGCAATCCAGCAAAACCGCGAAGGATAGGTGTGGTAGGGTTTCTACCCGATCAATCGTCTAACTTGTTGCCCTGCTGACACCTCGTTTTCAAAGAATGCATTCGGATATGGGGGTGCGAATGCGCACGCGGTGCTTGAGGCGACAGACTCGTTTCTTCCCCCAAGCCCGCAAAAGAGTGCTGCTTCGACGGAGCTGTCGGCGTTATCAGACAAGATGTTTCTTCTACCCTTTTCCGCTACAAGTATAAGTTCTTTGAAAAATCGCGTCGATTGTCTCGACTCGGAGGGTTTAGATATATGCGATTTATCAGAGACCCTCAGCTCTCGAAGATCGAGGCTTCCAATTCGAGGCTTTCTGATTACAAGCCAGAAAGAGCTGAAGCATGAACTACGCAGTCACAACCTCGAAACTTTCGTTATACCGAGTAATCAGCCAAGCGTACCTTTCGCTTTTGTTTTCACGGGACAAGGCGCTCAGTGGGCCGCGATGGGGAAAGGCTTGATCGAGCAATTTCCACTGGCTCGTGCAACTATTCAGCGCCTGGATACGGCGCTTGAGGCGCTACCGCAGCCTCCACCGTGGACGCTTCTTGGTAGATTGCCATCTGCCTCCTACATGGAACAGGGAATTGGAGCTAATGAAACTGTACACAGAAATATTGACGGAGCCACCAGGCACCAGTAAGATACATGAGACAACTCATTCACAGCCGGCATGCACAGCGATTCAGATCGTGCTCGTTGATATCCTGGCCTCATGGAACGTCGATCCTGCAGGAGTAGTGGGCCACTCTTCGGGTAAGAAGTCGAGCTCCTTAGAATCATGGTCCTGGGCTAAATTCCAACAGGCGAGATCGCTGCAGCTTATGCTGCAGGTATCTTGACCGCTGAACAGGCCGTCATTATCGCTTATTACCGTGGATATGTGGTTGGAAAGTCAATTGCCAATGGACAGATGATGGCCGTTGGACTTTCCCAAAAAGACGCCGAAGATCAAATCAACGAAGCAGGCTTAATGGGAAAACTTGTCGTAGCCTGTGTCAACTCTCCTATCAGTGTCACTCTTAGTGGGGACGCTGATTTGATAGATGCGATGTATGTCAGGCTTGGATCTTTGAATGTGTTCAGAAAAAAGCTTATCACTGGAGGGAGAGCATATCATTCTCATCATATGGTAGCAATCGGGCAAGAGTATGAGGAGCTTGTTTCGAAAGCCATGAGGATTTTGCAGATTCCGAAACTGACACGTAAGAGGGTAGACTTTGCCTCGTCGGTCACAACGCAGCTTTTAGAGTCGAACATTGGTGCCAATTACTGGCGCATCAATCTGGAATCTCCTGTCCTATTCTATTCAGCTCTTCAGACGCTACAGAGCGGTCGAAATTTTCAAATCATTGAATTGGGACCTCACGCAGCTCTCAAACTCCCAATCTCACAGCTTCTGGCGCACTTGGGAATAAACGAAGCCGATCAACCTTACTACAGCACTTTGTCTCGTGATCAAGATTCTGCGACTAGTTTGTTAAGATTAATGGGCAACCTCTTCTTGAGTGGGGTCGATGTGTCTTTCCAAAAGGTCAACTCATCACATCTCGCAGGGAATTTGTATGATGCCAAGACCATAGGCGTTATGGTGAAGGATCTTGCGCCCTATCAATGGACTTATGACCAGATTTTATGGAATGAGTGTCGCGCCAGTGAGGAATTTCGCAATCGAGAATATCCTCGCCACGAAATTCTTGGCTCCATGGTTGTTGGTGGTAATTTAGCAGACCGAATATGGAGGAATGTCTTGCACCTCAGAGACGTTCCGTGGCTTTCCGATCACAAGCTCGGCCAGACGGTTGTATTTCCAGCAGCTGCATTCGTGGCAATGGCGATTGAAGCAATGTCTCAAACGCTAGGGAGATCGCTGAGAGAAACAGAGTCTATCGAGTTGCAAGATGCTAGCATCATCACCGCACTTACACTTTCGAATAGTACAAGCACAGGCGTAGAATTGTTCACAACCCTTTGCCGCCAACCCTTAACGGCAGTTACCAAGTCCAAGAAATGGTGGCATTTCGAAATTGTGTCCGTTAAAGAGCGAACTTCTGTTCTCCACGCCACTGGCATTATAACCTTCAATCTCAACGAGAGCCTACTATCTCGCTCCGTTCACCTGCCTGAAGGCTGTATGGAAAACAGCGCAATACGCAAATGGTACATCAAATTAGCCAAGCAAGGTTTAAACTTTGGCCCTCTGTTTCGATCTATCAAAAGCCTTCAGATTCACCTCGGAAAATCAATTCGACAAGTTACTGCCACAACTACCCTTCTCAAACGGGCGCCAGGCACTGTACAGCAAGACTCCTCGTACTACATGCATCCTATCACGATAGATGCTATGATACAGGCGGGGATCATCTCCACCTCTTCTGGAATAGTTCAGAGCCTACAAGGCCAGATTCCCGTGGCTATTGAGCGTGCTATCTTTACAGCCTCGCCAGCTATGATACCTTCTGAAAGTTGTAGTATAACGGCTAACGCAGAAATAACAGGGGTTGGAAAGACAAAATTGTTCACCGAGCTGTACAGCGGAGGAAGCCATGTTTATGCACAGATGAGTGGCATACGTATGGTCTCGTATGAGGGCGCTTCGGAACACGGAAGCCTTTCGGAGAGATGCCCAATGCTTAGAGTGATATGGAAACCCGATATCTACGGTCTAGGCCTTCTAAGCCCAGACGACTTTTCAACTGCTCTAGATTGCGATCAACTCCGACGGCATATTGCAATGCAGGGAGTCAACGACGAGAGTCGTATCAAGATCCTTGTCGCTCTTGATCTCATCACCCACAAATCTCCTGGTCTCCGCATCCTTCAGATAGGCGATAGTCATCAATTGGAGACCTTCAAGGCTTCTCTGGCAATTCTTAGATCGGACACTGCCTTCCCCCGATTTCAGTCTTTTGCTTTCGGAATACTTGTGAACGACGGCATTTCGATTGCAAAAGACATCACTGTGGCCTGCTGGGATGACTCTCATGACTGGCTACCATGCTCGACAAACGATGCGTTCGATCTGATTGTATGTCCCGAGGGATTTCCTTCCACGGCTGAGCTGAGGCATGAAAAAATTGACATCCGCCGAAGTCAAGACATTGTGTCAAGATTCCTCGCACCTAAGGGGCTTTTATTACTCTTTTCCGCAACTGGAGAAAAGCTTATCCGACCAGAACTTGGATACCAGATTACTAGTTGTCAATTACTCAATGATAAGGGCTACCATATTCTCGCACACAAATTCTCTAAAGAACTCTCAAAATGCCAAGAAAAGTCGGTGTTTGTTGTAGTAAGTTCGAATCTTATCTGTCATGGAGGTTCCGCTTATTCTCCCTCTTACCCTTACAGGTCGAAGCGAAAGCGTACAGTGCTCTAGGAGATGCTATCTTCCAACGTCTGTCTCACACCTCATACAACCGGCAGCGCATTCTCCTTGATGATGTCACTCTGGAAAATATAAGGCCGCGATGCAAGGTTATTGTGACAGTGGAAGCAGACTCTCCTCTCTTATCTGTCCTCAACGAGTCTCAAATGACGCGACTTAAGTGCATTACTGATAATGCCGCAACAATTGTTTGGATCACAAGTACAGCTCTTAAAAACTGCGAAAACCCAGATACTGCTCTCGTCGGAGGGTTATCGAGGGCGCTCATGTTAGAACAGCCATCTCTGAAATTTTTCACACTCGATGTAGATGGCGAGTCTGATTCAGTTGTTACTGCACAGCACGTGGTCGCTATACTTGCTCAAGCTGAGAGAGGCGGTTTTTGTGATTTTGAGTTTGTTCAACGACAAGGGATTCTCAATGTCAGTCGCTTCATTCCGGACGAGACCTTGAACGAGGATTTCCGGCAGAGGCAAGGTGGACACCCTGTAGGAAGGTCGCTTCGAGACGCCAAAGATTGCCGTCTTATCATTAAGAATGCCGGGCAATTTGATACACTTATGTTCGTGCAAGAGCTTGAAGAGGGTCCCTTGAAGCCGGATTTTGTTGAGGTTGAAGTAGTGTCGGTAGGGCTCAATGCGAAGGTATGTTCAGTGTTTGTTGAAGGGGTACTCACAGAAAGATGTGAGAAACTGATGATGCTCAGGATTTCTACGTCTTGGCTGGCAAAACAGAGACGAGGAATGGAACCTGTGGGTTGGAATATAGCGGGATCGTCAAATCTATTGGATCTTTGGTGAAGAGCTTTGCCCCAGGCGATCGCGTCGTTGTGATGGCACCTCATCACTTCAAGCTGGTAGAAAGGGCTCCACAATGGGCGTGTTTGAAGATGATGAGGCATGAAGATTTCAACGTAGGTTGCAGCTTGAGTGAAAAGCCAGATCAGCTAATCTTATATAGATTGTTGCTACGCTGTGCATAGTGTATTCCACAGCCATTTACGGACTTCATCACTGTGGGCGTATCAAAGCTGGAGAGGTGATATTCCTGTTTCGTGCGCAAGAAAAACGCTGAGCATTTCTACAGAGCGTCCTTATTCACTCAGCTTCTGGAGGCCTTGGCATAGCAGCAATTCAGATTGCGAAGCTTGCCGGAGCGAACGTAGGCACACTCCAATATGCCAAACCAAAGCGAGACTGATTTCTTGATTAGATCTTTGCAACAGCCAGTAGCCCCGAGAAACGCGATTATCTATCAAATACTTTCGGAATCGATTCCACTCAGATCTATAATTCGAGAGATTCTTCGTTTTTAAATGGCGTACTTAAAGCCACTGCAGGGCGCGGAGTGGATATCGTGCTCAACTCTTTGACCGGAGACTTGCTGCACGATAGCTGGAGGGCGTGTGCCGAATTCGGTCGTTTCATCGAAGTCGGGAAGAAGGATATCCTAGAAGCAGGAAGCTTGAACATGAAATTGTTCTCAAACGCTACCACGTTCACAGCCTTTGATTTGACTAGTCTATATTACTCACAAGACTATGCTATGCGAGATGTATGGTCTAGGTAAGTGGCCGGTCTTTCGTTCCGCTTCAATATTCCATGCTTACTTCATTTTATTAGCTTGATGACAGATGTAATGAACAAATATCGAACTGGGCAGATCTCGGCCATCAAGCCCCTTGAAGTCTTCGATGTTTCACGAATCGAAGAATCCTTCCGACACTTTCGATCAGAGAATCGTGTAGGGAAGATTGCGGTATCAATGGAGAACCCTGATTCGGTGATAAAAGCATGTCTCCTTTGATTTTCAACACTGTACACATGCTAATTGCCAGAAGGTTTTGCCTTTCAAGCACAGAGCGAAGTTCTTTGAAGATAAAACTTATCTTCTTGTAGGCTGTTTAGGTGGGATCGGTGGAGCGATAGCAAGATGGATGATATCAAGAGGAGCTCGCAAGCTCGTGTTCCTAGGCCGCTCTGGCATTGACAGACCCTCGGCGCGACGTCTTGTTGAAGATCTTCGGGCGATGGGTGCTGACATTACTGTCGTCAGAGGGGATGTTACCGATTCGAACGATGTACGGAAAGCGATTGACGCTATCACTGAAGTCCTCGGTGGGATCATACAAGCAGCCATGGGCTTGGACGTGAGTACCCCTTCCCATTCATCATATGTTATCATGCTCATGGTTCTGAAGGAAGCGCTATTTAGCGTTATGAGCGTGGCCTCCTGGCATAAGAGTATTGACCCGAAGCTTAAAGGAACCTGGAACATTCACAACGCCATCGCAGACAGAGAAACAAACGAAAAACTTGACTTCTTTTTGATGACGAGCTCCATCTCTGGAAGTGTAGGAACAGCAACTGAGAGCAATTATTGCTCCGCTAATTACTTTCTCGATGCCTTTGCCCGCTACCGTCAGTCACGCGGCTTGCAAGCCACTTCTCTGGGCCTCGGAATGATATCAGAAGTTGGCTATCTTCACGAGAACCCCGAAATCGAGGCTTTGTTGCTACGAAAAGGCATTCAAGCGATCAACCATGACGAACTTCTCCAAATTGTGGACCTGGCCCTGTGCAACCAGAACGGCAGCCCTCCTGAGCTGTCCCTTGACCCGCTCGCTGCAAGTCATATTCTGACAGGTCTCGAGCAGCACGGGCTCAAGGAAATTCGCAACATGGGCTTTGAAGGCAATAATCTTGTTTTGGATGACCCGCGCGCCTCGCTCCTAGCAAGTGCTTTAGGTGGCGACGAGACCTCGTCTGGTCGGCATCGAGACAACAGTGCTGCCTTTTCTACCGAGTTCGCTGCCGCACTAAAGGTTGAGGGATCTGGAAAACCCCTGCGATGTGTTATTGAGGATTTGATGGCGCGGCGCTTCTCAAGTCTGACGCTCGTCCCGTTGGCGAAGGTAGACATGGGTAAGAGGCTCGCGGCGTATGGCATAGATAGTATGCTGGCGGCTGAATTTCGGACTTGGATCTATCGCGTGTTCAAGATGGACATTCCGTTCTTGGAATTGTTGTCTGCGAAGACGAGTCTGGCTGATTTGGTAGAGATCGTTGAGAAGGAGGTTGAAGCTTTTATGTAGAACTCAAGAGTTGACTAGCTGCTGACTTACTTCGTATTAAATTTGCAAGAATCCGAGTCGAAATCGAAGCATGGTTGTGATGTAACGCCAGTTCAATTCTAAATTTACGTGCAGTGTCGTGACTCGTGAGAATGCGACCAACGCTAGAGCTCGGTCGACCATGTCAATCGTCCGAAGCTAAAAACTAAGCTAACACCTGAGCTTAATACATAGATTTTACGCTGGGATACTCACTTCGTAGAACTGTTTATAACGTCATTATGATTTACGGTACTCGACGTTTTGCAATAATTCCGCTGTTAAGAAATAAATAGTGACGGCGTCGTAATGATTTAATATACCATGCATTCTCGACTATAGCCTACCAGGTTACTTCGCTAAGGTAGGGATGTACAAACCTTAGATTTAACCCTTATACCCCGCGAAGATAATCTGATTGGCTCTCCCGATCGGGATCTCTCATCTGCAAAGCCGACGGCACTAGAGCCGAAGACGGACAAGCGACGGGGAAGGAGGCAGGTTGTGTGCCGGCAGTAGCTGCAGATTCGACCCTGTCTCACATGCATATTCGGCAGAGCGAGGAAATATCGTGCATGCCAAATCTCTGTCAGGACGTTGGCACATGAAACCAAATCCTGGAAAATACTATGACGACACAATATGGCCAGACTATGCTCGCTTGGAGCTTGACAGCGTGTGCGTGTGCGTGTGACTTTTTGCTTCCCTCCATCTTCACAGCGTGGTGCAATCATTAATCACTCAATGTTATTGATATCCTCGATCGACGTCACAAGTCAACTGGAATTCGATTTACGCGGCTAAGCGGACTCACCTCCGTGGGTAAAGAATAGAATACCTTAGAACTAAGAATCAAATAAAAAGAAACAACCGAAGCTATTGGAGCGCGTCCGCATCCCGGCCCTACTACATCCGTAAAATGGCCACGAGGGATTAACGTAGCACACGAGCACATGTTTTAACTTTCTGGGGCTGTTTGTATAAAGTACCGTAGAGCAGTGAAAGCAAATACAAGGACTGACAACAACACGCTCAAGATCCGCGAGGATCCGCTCATTACAATTTACACCATAAGGTGCAGTACTTATCATACAAGGGAGAAGCTTGCCCAGCCATCATCCTCAACCCTCCTCGTCTATCAATCAATCAAACATTGTGCGCGCGTGTTGCCCTTTGTTCGTCACATGCTCCCTCCAACCTTGAAAAGCACAAACACCTCACATCTCCACCCCCACCGCCGTCTGATGAACACGACATGTGGCGTTTGTGCCAGGACGTGTGAGTGGCATAGCTGAGGGTGTCGTCGTTGGGATAGAGTATGGACTTTACTGTAAGTCGCGTCATCTGTGTGTGCGTGTGTGGACGGCGACTTGCTGTGCGTGGGGTGTGCGTTGCCTGGCGTTGATGTGCCCAAACCTGGGTTGTGATGCCTTAGCGAAATCGCAAGGGGCTGCACTGCGCCGGCGATGCGCCTAAGATCTCGATAGTGGCACTGCATGCGCAACGCTTCGCTGACCAGATGCGCACGCTCACAGCTCTCTCTTGCGCACTTTTGCGAAAACGATGGACCGACGTCGATACTCTGCACGCAGGTGCTACCGGTCTCGTGCTTGAATTGCTACCCGCTGCCTTCGGTGTCATCGAGTATTGGGGATCTGGCCGCAGATGCGCCGAACCGTGAGCAGGACGATGAATCCGCACAAACCTCGCATGGCCGTTCCCTGGAGGTTGCGGAGAGGTTCAACCGCGACGCTTTCAACACCATCAAAGACAACGACATCTCCCGGCTGCACCTAGATGGTGCTACCCACCTGCAATCGCCGACGAGCCCTACAAGCAGCAGTAACAGCTTCGAAAAAATGCGACACAAACCCTATGACGTTCCCAGCGATGGAGGTGGATGCGTTAGCTGCACCATTAGCATACCGTCAACCATAAGCTCAAAACTCCCGTCTGGCGCTCCAGGAAGCCCCAGGATAGGCGGCGGCGGCAGGAATGGAAGTCCGATTCTGCGCTCGAAATGGGCCGTTCCTGCCTCGCCAAGTCAGCAATGGAGCTTCGACGGAGATGACGATATAAGCTTCCCACAATCCTCTCCAGAATCATTCGCTTCGGGTTCATCCCGATCGTCAGACCATACCCACACACTGACTTACCTGACCACATCCAGCCCGGTAGAGTCCAACACATACTCTCTGCTTCGAAGAGCTTGCATTCGAACACTCTCGTGTGAGCAGCTGCCGCGTGGTCTGACGTGCGGTCCTCTCTCTTTTGGAGACCCCATAGCTGGCTACACCATCGCCTACAAGTTCCGACTGCCTGATCCACACGCTCGAGGTCGTCAACGGTACTATGCCCTTCTCGCACTCGCTGGGCAAGACCCGGGACGCTCATTTAAAGCGATGCCGGTCATATGGCGAGCATTTGAACGCATTGCTGCCGGTATCATGGCCAACACAGAAAGTGCCATCCTAAAAGACAAGACGAACGAGGTCGATACAATAGAGAGCAAAAATGCCATTCCCGTGTCTTCTTTCTTGACCGGACGCACTATGGATCCGGACGGCTACCCGCGACGCAACGGTGCCGCCAACATGAGAGCAAGAGGCTTAGCGGAAATGGTTGGAGACGAGCTTTTCTTTGCACGACTCCACAAGGATTTCGTGCATCTGCTCCAGATCTTAGGGCGGCAGTTTGGCGGGATGAGAGTTGAAGCCCCTATTCTTGACGGTGGTGTTAGAGGCCTGTACGATGAATCTCACGACGACGTTGCGTATCACCACAACGACAAAGCGGCGACACAGGATGATGCCTGAGCAACGGAAGCTGCTAGAGTACGGCATGGAGGTTGAAGAGGGGCAGGTGACGGTTACTGTATGCATTTTGGGGTTATTCCAGCGTTTCAGCGTTCGCTTTACTTCTTTGTGTAATGATACCCCGGTTTGAGTTGCATCAAGGATAGGGATTACTAGCACGTAATTGTTCAAGCAAACGTACGGTACAATAGAAAGATCAATTCTAATAGATGAATACGTCCTGCATGCCGAGCTACCCTATGTGAAGAATACGTGATGCCATATTGGCTGTTTCTCCCCGTCTATAATATCCATCTCGGCTGCAACCTCTAAGCGCGGAACTTTACCGCACTTGAAGTATTTCGCATCTCCACACGAAATCCCACCAACCCAATCACGAAACCAAAACCCACCTCCAGTCCATCCCCCCCTCCAACTCTCCCTTCCCGCGCAGCCATGGGCATCGCGTTCGACTACGCCCCCGACCGCCCCGAACGCATCGACCGCATCCTCAACGGGCTGGACCGATACAACCCGGAAAAAACAACTGTATTCCAAGACTACGTGACGCAGCAATGCGAGGATAGGACGTATGACTGCTATGCCAATCTGGCATTACTAAAATTGTGGGTTTGGTCTTGCAAAAGTTTTTGGCAGGTGCAAGAAGGAGTATGATGATCGATCAAACGTTTCCTATTACCTGAGTGCGCGGCCACAAAGGGCCTTGAATCAGCCCGGTCTGCGCCTGAAGTTATTTTTTATTAGCTCTATCTGACTCTCTCCCCCCTCTTCAATCCCCCCTACTTGACAACCACTTCCCCAAAATTCTGCAGCTGGCTAACAACTCGCCCTCCTTTCCGGCAACTCCCAGATACCAATTCAACCCCCCCCTCACCCGCGACGAACCGGTCACAAACATCCTCACCAAATCCCTCACCGTCTTCCCCTCCCCCGACTTCTCCCTCTGCCTCCACCTTCTTCCCCCACACATCCTCCAGCCCCCGTCCTCCTCCGCCACCGGCCCCGTCGTCGGCGATGCCCCATTAAGCGAAGCAGTCCAGAAACTCAATGTGCTGAATATGCTGCTCAGCCAGGCGGACTACAAGGGCTTCTGGGCGACGCTGGACAGCGACGACCTCTACGCCGACCTTATCGCTGATGTGTCGGGGTTTGAGGAATTAATGCGCGTGCGCATTGCTGTGGCTGTGGGGCAGTGTTGCAGGTCGGTGGAGAGAGATGTGCTAGAAGGGTGGCTGAATTTGAGCGGAGCGGAGTTTGATAGGTTTGTGGGCGAGGTGTGTGGGTGGGGGTTGAATACGGAGGGCATGGTGGTGGTGCCGGTGAATAAGGAGAACGAGGCCAAGGGGACGGTGGTTAGGGAGGAGGTTAGGTTCGATCGTGAGTTGACCTTTTTCGTTATACCGCTTTTATCCCGCACGAAGCGGTTGCCTACAGATGGTTTTGGAAGTCGAGTTTCTGGGAAACATGGACTAACTCGATTAATAGAATTCGCCAGAGTAGTCCGGCGGGCATACGAGCAACCTGCTTAATTCATATGATCCAACCTCTTCAGTGCATAAAAAGTTCAAAACCACAATTCATACCTCGGGCGTTATTGCACCGGAATAGCTATACCCCAAAATTCCCCTTCCCAACCCAAAACATTTACAACTCCGTTTTTCCCCCTAGAAACATTGCCCACACTCCGATGCCAGCAACAAGCTTAGAGATTCGGCTCTTGCACAAGGGGTCATCAAGAGCTACAGTATGATCACGGCCCCCGAGCCGAATAGACCAGACCGCTTCTCGCCGTTAGCGGCGCGTTATCTTGGTGAAATGCTGCTACTGCCCGCGGATCGTGAGTGCTGGGATGGTGGATGCGGAGGGTGGATGGCGGACGTAGAGGTTCGATGCTCCCATTCCCCCACCGTCCCTTTAGCCTTTCATTTTCCCCACCCCTGTTTCCCACAACCCACAACACCCCCCTCCCGACTCCTTCTAATCCACCAGAAACCCATCCCACACGCACTTTTACACACCCCCACACCGCCCACCCAAACCCTTTCCAATTCCAATTCCAATTCCGCCTCTGTAACGAAACCCATCATTTATATATATATACATATATACACATACATATATATATACATACTACAAAACCACAGCATCAACAAACGCCCACCCCAAAGAAAAAGAAAAAAAAACCAGCGCGCAGAAAGAAAATCCATGATGATTTTCAACCCCCTTCCCCCACTCCAAACGGCGCGTTTCTTCCCCCAGCTTTTTTGTATTTCTCCTTTTTTTTTGCAAAAAAAACGGGTCTTGATTTTGGATGATATTGTGAAATATTGGAGGTAAGGAATTGGAGGATTGGGAGAATTGGAGAATTGGGAAAGGTTGGCGGGGTGAGAGGGAGGCGTGGGGGCGGAGCTGAGAGAGATAGAGAGAAATAGAGAGAGAGAGAGAGAGAGAGAGAGAGAGAGAGAAGAGAGAGAGAGTGTGTGTGTGGTGGGGTCGGAGGTGTGTGGGTTGGGAGAGATGGAGGAGGGAATTTTTGAAGGTGTGTGGGTTTGGGAATGAGGGAATAGGGAATAGGTCAAAAAGAGAGGGTGCTGATTAGGCGCCAGGGGGTTTTTGTAGGGTTTCTTGTAGGGTTTCTTGTAGGGTTTTTTGTAGGGTTTTTTGTGGGCAGTTTTGTGTGGGGGATTTTCGACGGATTAATTTCTATACATAGATCCAAGCATGTGATTTTTTGATTTTTTTTTTGGGATATGAACGAACGAACGAATGAAGAAAGTGAGGGATGGGGTTTGTGAGGGATGGGGTTTTGGTGGTGGGGTGGGGTGCGACGGGGAATCTTTCTTTTTTTTCTGTTTTTTGGGGGCGGGGGGGGAGTGATGTGATCTGGGATTTTTGGTGCTCGTTTCGGTTCTTTGTTTGCACGTTTCTTGGGCTGAAGGATCTACGACTTTCTTTCGTGCCAGACTACAGTATGTATATCCTTATTTGCTCCTGTTGTCTGTCATGTTTTTCCGCTTTTCGGTATCATCTGTTTAGAAGAGCAGCTCTTTGAACTCTCTAGACCCTTTGAGCAGCAATGCAAATCTCCTTAAGCGCGTGGGTGCCTTATCCCTTAAGCCTTCTTAAGCCTTTTTCTCCACCTTCCCCTCATCTACCGCCTTCCTCCCACTGCACCCCTCATCTCCCCCCACCCTCCTCCCATTGCACCCCCACCCACTCCTCCCCATACCCCACCTCCCCCACCCCGCCCAAAGCACAATCCCTTGCGCAAACCCCCACAATCACAGCTCCCCACTCCATCCCATCCATCCCAGTCTCCTCGGCTTCGAGTTCGAGGATCGCGCCGGGGGTTAGTTGGAGTTCGAAGGTGCGGGAGGAGAGGCAGTGGGGGCAGGGTGGGATGTTGGATTGGCGGTGCGTTGTGGTGATTTTGGACTTTGAGGTTTGGTGGGGAGGAGGGGAGAATAGGAGACCAACGGCGTCGGTGTTAGAGTACAGCAGGGGAGAACCGCCGAACTCGTAGCGGAGGACTTGTTCTGGGTTCTGCGCCAGGCGGTCTGCGAAACGCTGGAATGTCTTGTCGAGATCGGATTCATAAGTGTCGGGGCCACTGGCGGTGGCTGGTTCCTCCGGGTCTAGAGTGGCAATTTGCGGAGTGGAGGAGGTGGTGGGGGTGGGGGTGGAGAGGGTTTCGTAGTCGGCGTCGAGGTGGGAGGGGGGGTAGTGGGGTGGGAGGTCTGGGGGGAGGGGCCAGGGTTCGTTGGTTGGGGTTGGAGTTGGATGTCCGGGTTTGGGGTGAGGCGAGGAGAGGGAGAGGGCGCGGGTGAAGGTGGTGGGGAGATCGGGGCCCTTGGAGGTGGATGAGGAGATGGAAGGTGGGTTAGGAGGTGTGGAGATTTCTGGTAGCGGTTGTTGAGGTGATTTTGAGGCGAGATTCGCTGTTTGGAACTGGTTTGAGCTCGTGGATGAGGAAAATGGGTTTTGGCTTTGCGCGGCGGAAGTCGAGAACGGATTCGAGGATCCTGATGCGGAGAAGGGGTTCGAGTTGAAAAGCGCGTTACCCAGGTTTTCGGGTTTTCGATCAGGTTTCGTCTCTTCTTTCTTCGGGTCTAAAACGGGTTTCTTCTTTGCAGCTTTGGACACTCGAACCCCACGAATAGCGCTAATACTCCCGTCTTTCTTTTGGCACGTCTTCCCCCTGCAGCCAAAAACATAAAGTTGCCTTTCATGGCCCGGGAAACGGTCGGGTAAGTCTCCATTTAGCTGTAATAACAAACTCATTAGACTTTTGCAATATTTGCATTTAGCGAGAGATGCTGAGGGGGGACGATTTGGGTCCAGCCATGTCTGGAATTTTTTGTTAGATGATTATTAGAAAAAGTTTGCGGAAATAGAGGGATTTAGGAGGCCTACTGGATGTCCTCCTAATTGGCTGAAGGAGTCGTCGGTAGGCTCTTTGGAGGCATAGCCGAGGAGGACGTTGGTGGTTGTGTAATCTCCGATGTCTGAATCTGAGGAATCGTCGTCACTGCGAGGCATTGTTTCTAAGGATCGTGCCTATCCTTTGATGTTCTCTATAGTCCAACCTTGTAGTACCAAGTGATCCATGCACCTGAGCCTAATGTCTCTAGTCTTATGCCTTCCCTTCTATCACAAACTCTGACAAATATAAAACTCCTTCTTGTAGTTCCCATCATTGGATGTATAGCCGCGCGCCTATGGTGATCGACAGCTAAACCCAATCCCGTATAGCCGTATCGTGATAACCCCTTCAATCTTCATCAATCGTAGATTACTGTCTTCACGTCGCATGCACACTAACGTTGCCATCATCGTGACGCACCATTCATGTCTACTAGCGACAGGACGGGGTGAGCAAATACTATATAAACCCCAATGATGCCCACCTTTTGAGCTTTCAAATACAACCCACTTATGGGGTATGCCTTCAGTCCTTCTGAGGTATAGGGGGCTGAGGGTCAGTTGGCTTGGTGTTCCATTGTATCGATAGCCATCTTGGTGATTGATCATAAGCTCGGCTTCTTTTCAATCTGATCTTCTCCAACTGAGCTTTGTCTGGTTGGATCTGTTCTGGGGGTTCTTTCCTCTTGAGTCTGAATTCTTTCTCAGCATTTCCTCTTGGGCTTCTCGTCTTTCTGCTTATCTTCTCCGCTTCGCCCTCTTCCATCTGTATAGCATCTCGTTTTGGGCCTCTTCCTCTTGGATTATACTCTCCTGGGTCCCTCTTTCCGAACTCTCCGCTTCTGCATCTTTTCCGCCGAGAAACCTCTCTCTTGGAATTCTTCCATGTCGAAATCGGATACCTCAATCTTTGAATGAGATGACGAACGAAATCGTCGACTGCTTGGTGCATCTATGTCATTGGGGATTGCGCCATCTCTTACGATTGATCAAAGTATCCAGTTCGGCCTCTGTATACGCCTCTTCGTCAGCGGATCCTGACACTGTGAAGTCAAATGGTACTTACCTTGATTCAGCTTTGACCATGAAGGCATATATCAGACTTATCACTTCTTATATGAACAAAATAAATACGATAAATGGCCCAAAATCCAGTTGGAATTGGCAGAAAACTTATTACAATAATTGCGAGTCTTTGGTTATGGTTGCGCAAGTTCAACTGAAATCTTTCAATTTCGGCTATGGAAATCCAATTTATCTAGCCTCCACACCGAAGCTCCTCTAATACCCTTGGATAACGTGTTCTATCACCACAACGTGCTACATTCTTACAGATAGTACCTTCTTCAGTCTGCGAGGGACTACCGATGAACTATATTGACTCTCTACGAGTATTCCATCCCCTTAAATTGTTTACGATGGTACTCCGTGCCAGCGGCTTAGCCACGGCGGAGTCAAGTCAGCGATCATTGACACTTCGCCATCCAGGGCCGCATTTGCCAAGCTGAGCTATCATGGCTCAGACCACAGTACGCGTGAACATCCTGATCCTTGACATAGAAGATCAAGTGAAGGGAGATCGCGGGTTATTCACATGGCAGTAAGTTCTCTGCATATGCCATCATCTTTAGACAGCCCTCCTGATCACTTATCCTAGTTACCTTGGCATCTTTTTCCTGGCAGCTACGTAGAGTCTTTTTGGTTTTTGGACTACTTGCCAAAGATAGAATTGGCATGCAGACTTTGACGAGCCAAAGCCTTGAGCTGAAGAGCGACGGATGACAATCAGATCTTCAAATTGGCCTCTAACCCTTTTTCACGCCAGCTACGAAACCACGTTGTTCCAATGGGACTTCTACCACGGTGATACGCCTATGAAAAGAGATTTTTATCCTCCGATCTTTAGGGATCACACTTGTTCGGATCACCTTCATCTAAGCTCTGTAGAGGCTACCTAAAGCTACCACGGCCACATGGACTGCGCATTGATGACACGGTCGATAATATATCAAATCTCGGCACCTCACTTTTCCTATTCGAGATAACATCAACCACCAAGGGAAGCGGATAAGGAACTTCTTAGATTCTTTCATTGAGGATCATCACTCAACTGAGAGCTAGACTCCAGAGCGGCAAACATGATCTAAAGCTGTCAAATGCTACGCCTGTTCGAGATGATACGGTCTTCAGCAGGGACATCGAACACCCGAGAGTCACCGTCGCAAATCTATTTGCCATACCCCTGAGTACATGTTTCACTTGCGCAGTGAACAGAGCAAGGAAGCTTGCAGATCGAATTCTACAAGGACCCTGAACCAGGAAACAGAACCCTTTTGATTTCTTCTTACGAACAGCAACAATACTACTCGCTTATTTCAACGTGATAGCTTGTTAATTCATCAGCATTATTTATCCCCTCGATCTACGTCGAGAGTCAGCCGGATGAACTTGCCGCCAAGTGGACAAAGCTTAGCACCAAGATTCAAGGTTCAAGATAACTCTAGTCACCCAGCCGCCTAAACAGGGTGGTACGCTCACCATTCCTCGTGCGAAGAGGTCAACTATGGTGGCGAAAGAGTCTCAAAGGATATACTCGTGGGGGAAATTAGGCACAATACCATGACCTCCAGAAGCTTACAGGGGTCGTGATAATTCGTTATGATCTCAATGCAACGGCGACCACCTTTCACGAAATCGTCTACTACAGTGCGGTTTTTGTGATATGAATAGTACCTCATCGATTATTTCCTCACCTCACCTTACACCACAAGCCAAAGTCTTTAGACTTACAGCCGAGCGGACAGAGATCCGTAGAGAGGATCAACGTGACTCTTGTTACTCGGCCGTTTCGATGATATTTTTCCTCGATCGGCTTCACAAGTCACGAGATGAGACTTGCGACCGACTGAAGTCTTGCGATGTTCTTTCAGCTTCTCAACTAGCTCAATTAATCGACTTTAGGAGAGTCGCCTCATTCTCTGCGTTCTTTACGCATCTTCTGGCTGCAATCACCACATTCGTACGGATATTTGACGTTCAAGCGTACCAGCAGTTTGTTGTTAACTGATATCGACATCATCGTTAAGATTGACAATATTGATTATGTTTAACGCCATCGACATCGAACAGCCTTGTCGTTGTCTTCTCATCGCAGGAAAGCGAAGGAGATAGGCGTCTAATTCTACCTCTTCAATTGTCACCCAATCGTATTATGTCCGTATGGGAAATACATCATTCGAGACGAATCGTCATCAAACAAGAGGGCGAATTCTGTTAAGATGTCGCTCGCGAGCTTCTGCTAGACCATATCATATGTCAATTGGCTACCGTACCATATAAAGCGTTGTGGATGGTGAATGACGGGATTGATCGGTCTGTTTTGTGAAGAGTAAAGCTCGCCTCCTAATGACTGGTGTGGCTCCAGCAGTGACAAGGGCAGCGACCAACGGGTACGATACCATCAGGAGTTGACGCGCTGCTCTTTCTTGACATGCAAGATGGCAAATATTGACCAAGACTTGAAGACATCTACGCCATCTAAAAATGACAATAGAACAGGCCACTTTTAGGCGGGATAACACCACTTGCGAGGAAGCGGTTCCTTCTATCTACAAAAGACGGAAACCGAGCTATGGGAGAAGCGAGTGAATTCTGTCGACGCTATTTAGCTTTTTTTGGGTGAATGTAAGGATGACGATACATGCTTCATTATCGGCTGGGCTGCAGGACTCTGTGACGCCCTAGCTAATCTTTCCGGGCCTCCCTTGCCCAAAACACGATCAGCTCATCCAACGCTTTTCAGACTCCTGAAGCCAATCACAGTTATGACACGGCACAAACAAATCGCCCTCTGCGTAACGCTCAGGGCAGCTCTAGGACATTCGGAAGCTTGTGTCTAGTAAAGCAACAGTGGTTGACCGGAAGACCGATACTGGACCTCAGAACCCGGACTTCTAACGTTACTTTAAGCAATTCTTCACCGGTATTCCATTTCATCACCCTTTGACGTCTTTGCTCTGCAACATCGTTAACGCCTTACCTCAAGAGAAAAGGGGGCACCGTTTACGACTTGTACATCATCAAGGATTGTGGCTCGAACCTACATGTCTTTAATCCACCGAAAACGTTCACACTGGTTTCTTTCAGAAGGAGAAAGTTTATAATATGAAAGCACACGGAAGATAAATCCTTGAAACCATCTCTTCTTCGAAATCGAAGATTGAGGTGAACACCATCGAGCTTTAACGAGCCGCCATCTTTTGACGTGTCAGAATCCTACCTCTGGTAGGGTCGTCATTATACCTTACGAGAAATTAACGCGCTGCTTAATACCTGTACGCCGCCTCAATGACTTGAAAGCGGGTTGATATTGATGAGACGATGCATGGAGTCTTTCTATTGTGGATCAGTCATCTTATGAACAAGCGCTAAGAATCATTGAACCTTGCTCTTTTTCGAACTTGAAGATTGATGTCAAAATGATTGAGCTTTTACTCACGAAAACGGGACGAAGATTACTGTCATTGAGACAGGCCGTGTCGGCGAGTGCGCTACTCACTACCTGAACACCGCCCCAGTGCTTTTACCCTGAGAAGAAGCGGATTGGGCTGTATGAGAATATGTTTGGGAATCGAACCCGTCTTCTTCTTTCTCTTCAAAGTCTAGGTTGACGTCAACACCATCAAGAGTTGGCGTGCTGCAATCCCTTTAACATGTCGGAAGAATAGTATCTTGGCCGTACCTCAAGAGAACGGAGTGCTCTACATGCTACGAATATATCACCTCATACTCCTATTCGAATAAGAAGCGGAAGAACACAGGCAAGATGTGAAGAATTTCAACTGCGGCTCACCCATGCTGCCACCGAAAGGATCGAAAATCGGGGTAGATACTATGACGTGTCGCTGTTCTTTGACGTTTCAAGTATCATTACGCATGATAGTTCATTATCCTACCGGAAGAGTGCACTACTGACTTCTTGTGCGTCACCTCAGTTCTAATGGTCCGAGTCTAATAAGAAGCGGAATCATATCGAGGTGGCGCGTGAACATCTCACTCGTTGATTCGTTACGATAATGTTACAGATTACGACTCAGTTGATTTATGTGCTATAGCACGCCGTCGTTCTTTGGCATGTCAAGAGTCTTTGCTCTGGTAGTGCCGTCGTCATACCCCAACAGAAGAGCGTGTGCTGCTTACTACTTGTACACCACCTTACGACCTTGTTTCAACAAGAAGGCGGAACGACACAATGCGTAGGAATCTCACCTATGGATCATATTAAAGATTGCGCAACCTGAAGAATGGACTGGATTTGACTATTTTGCCGCTGGATTTTCTTCAGGGAGCTGAATATCTACATACCACTCGGGAAGACACTGAATTGTCCTCTGCCACAAGACTTTCAACCACACGCATCATTGTTGGCACTAAACGTAATTTTCTACCCTACCGCGAGAGAGACTTGGTAACGAAGTTTTCTTCAGGGATCAGAATACCTACCGCTCGGAAATAAACCGAATTGCACTCTGCCACAGAAAATTTAACCCCATCTACCATTATTCGCACCAAATATTTCTACCTACTATATCTTGAGAGAAACTTACAACCCAAGAAATTTCACAGACACAATCAGCGTTCAGGGATTCTGATAACATATAAATCGATTACTCGCATTAAACATTTCTACCTACCCTATCGTGATCGAAAGTTGCTACCTAAGAAATTCACAGAGACAATCAGCGTTCAAGGGTTTCGGTAGCATACAGATCGGTTATTCTCACTGGATATTTCTATCTACTCTATCGTGAGAGAGACTTGCTATCCAAAGAATTATCCAAAGACAATCAGCGTTCAAGGGTTCCGATAGCATAGAAATCGAACTTTTATCAAAGGAGAACTATCGAATAAAGCAATAGACCCCCGCGACATCACGCCCGCTGAGAAGCCCACCGTTACGCTTCCTTTCTCGTTATGCAATTGGGTCTCCGAGCGACTAAATGGAATCCACAGCCCATTTCGTCGGGAAAGACGCTCTCAAAGCGGAGAGGGTGACGCTTGTTCTGCTAGAACATCTGATGCTCGTGCGTTCGAGGGATGACAGATTGCGAAGAGAAGGAGAAAAAGAAGGGGGAAGGGGAAGATGATGACGAATATGAGGACGAAGTGATAGATGAGATGGACAAGAAATTCACCGATAAAGGTTTTAGGAAATCGTACCCAAAGCTCAAAACCCCACAAACCCCCTCTGCATCCTCAGCCATCCGCAAAAACCATCAACCCTCATGCTGTTCCTGTGATACCCCAAACTTCAGGGCGAACAATGAAGGGAAGGGTATGGGTGAGATACAAAAACAGTCGAAACCGCACTCATTCTCCCGGACTTTTCAAAGTTGAAGAAAGATTCCAAGACGAGGATTGTCAACAAGGGCTTCTGCTGCAATGGGTGATTGACGCTATGTGCTGATTTCGCTTAGGATGGTGCTCAGATGCAGATCTGTGCTAGCGGATGTGAGAAGGGGGGTTATGTTATGTTGGTAGGAGGTTGGTTTTTGGCCTGTTGTTGTGCGGGGACAAACATCAAAAGTTCTTACCATTAATGAATGAAGGTTTGGGAGGATCCGTCTAGTTTCCGACTTGTGCTCCATATCATTGCTTTTGGTCTGGGTCTGATCACTGATCAGAAGCGGAATGAGATGGATGAGGGGATGTGGATGTGGGTCATGCTGCAGACTCCACCGGAAGATTGCGCACCTTCAACTTGTTGCACCGCTAACCTCTTCTTTCTCCAACAATCTCGCCGAAGAGAAACATCTCCAAACCAAACACCCCATGCATACAATCTACTCAAGAACACTGCAACCCTTTCCCTAACCTTAACAGCTTCTTCTAGGAATGTTCAATACTCCACATCCCATCCTCAATCCTTATACCAGTGCCTACCGTACCCACATCATTACCGCCATCCCAACTTTGATTTCAAGGTATAGCAACCCCCTTCCTTTCCCTCCTTTCTTGCTTTAGATCATCGCCACCATCACCACCAAACCCAACACAAAATCTACCACCTCCTAACAAACCCCCATCCCCTCCTTGACCCCCCCCCCCCCCCTGTTCTTTTCCCTCCCAGTCCCTTCCCCCTGGAACTCACAACCACTCCTCCTCCTCCTCCATGCCAAAGACCCCCACGACACACACACCAACCATCGCAGATCCTAGTCGAGCTCGAAACTTCGCTTTCCAACCCCCATCTCTAGCACCTTGGACAAAAACAACCATCAAAGAACAACAAGTGATAAAGAAAAAAACTCTCTTCTACATGCGCCTAGGTACTGTAGATGAATGAATGAATGAATGAGCGAGTAAATGAGCAAGCACCCATCTACCATCTACAAAAATAGAAAGAAAAAATGAGAGCCAACGAAGTAAACAGAAGTCTAGAAACGCACGTTGGATTAAGAAGAAGAAGAAAACAGAGATCATGTTTAGGAAGGAGTAAAAGAAAAGGGTGGTTGGGTGGGTGGGTGGAAGGGTGGGTTGGTTGGGGTGAAACGGGAATGAGGTGCAGCACAAACCTTTTTGTTCCGGCGAAAACTCATGCAAGCGAAGCGAGGGCTATATATACATACCTACATACAGCTTCTCCCGGCTTCCTCCTTCACCTCCTCCCTCGGCCATCGCCATCCAAACCCTCAGCCCAACCATTATAAAAAAATCCTCGAAACGATGGAACTCGAGATCTTTTTTCCCCCATTTTCCCCCCCAAAGGAAGTTGGAATGATGCTGTAGCTCGCTTTTCACCCTAGAGTTCAACTCTGTTTCGGCCCCCAACCATGCGCCGAGACGTAGACACAGACACTGGGTATAAGGAAAATTGTAGATCCGAGGCTGGATCGCTTGAGGCAAGGGTACGAGTACATGTAGGCTGCTGTGTTATGCACGATTTTTGGAGGGGCAGGGTTGGTTGGTTGGTGTGGGGAGGTGGGCGGGGCGTTTTGCTGATGGGGCTGGGTTTCTTGGTTGGAAAGGGGAGGGGAAAGGGAAAGAGGGAGGAATGAAAGTGAGGGGGATGTCCCTTTTGAGAAGAAGTTATGATATGGGTATTCGAAATTGGGGGTAAGGGGTGGTGATAAGAGATTGGATGTTCAGGAGGAGGGAAATTAGCTTTGTGAAGTGCAGGATTTATACTGCAGGTATGCAGGCCAACATATTTTCCTTTGGGGTCTGAGAGCTTCTAGAGATGGAGTAGTATGTACAGGGTTAGGCCCTATGCTTAATCACTCGTATCTACCTAAAGCTACGGCGGTTATTGGAAGCCAGTCCGATGGCTTTGGGATTGACCGAAATAGTGTTGTAAGGGTTGAAACCGGGCTTTGTGTCGCAACGGAGCGTGCTCGGGTACAGCTTGGTGCAGGTACCATTGTGTAAGATGCTAGCCGTGTATTTTTGATCCAATGAGCGTTATCCTGAGCAACCATCTCATCGGTCATAGTAACACCGTTGGAACCGATGGCTCACTGATTCCCTGAAGCGAGTCCAAGGTGGGCTCCTTTGTGTAAAATAGATTTCCGTGATAAGTGGTGGTAATAAGATGGTGGGATACTTTAAGCCGGGGCTGAAGCTGGAAGTTGTTGTCCAGAGTGCGGCCGAGGTCATACAGCAATTTGACGAGCCACGCGGACTGACATTACTTTGCGGATGGCATGAGGTTTGAGAAAGCGACAGGCCTTCAGTAGGTAGAGATATGAGGCCATGTCTGTAGGGTCACCGTCGGCATTCTGATTCATGGACCTGGCGATGAGTCGTTCAAGTTTTGCAGGCCAATTTCCAGATTCAGCTGCATTGGTAGAAATAATCTCATGCACTGGAGTGTCATTACCGAACCCTTCGAGTTTCGATATGAGCCCGTGGTACTGAAGATGCCCACAAGCAGAGGTTGTCGGAATTATTTAGTAAGGCCAAGTCTGTATACCAGGAACTCTAGGTGGATGGATCGCCCTTCTGCATCGTCTCAATTCTCGCCGTGCCGTTGGCCAACTCTTGCTTGACTGCTTCAGGAACATCATAGCTTTCTCTCTTATCCCACATCTCGTCCCATCGCTCCGGACACTTCTCATTATTCCCACAGCCAGCAAAATGAACGAGAAGATCACCCTGCTCCCAATGTTCGCCGAGATCGTTGTAATTTGGATAAGCGTTCAGCGCCCGTTGCTTCATGATCGCCGTGTGGTCCCGGACAATTTGATGGTTCTTGAAAAGGTGCGTCCATCCGTCGTTTTCTGGGAATACCCAATCTTTCGCCGTTGCCAACGGGTCCGCCCACATCTCGAGCACCCAGTCTGACCAGTCGCCCCTGCGCATCAGGAAACTTCCAACGTTCTGACCCCAGAAGTCTTGTGCAATGAGGAAGTTCATGTCGTTCGGATTGGGGTCAGCAAGGGTCTTGAAGCCAAGCGGGCCGCCACCAACACCGACAATCTCTTGGTCAATAAGCATGTGTTCAAGCATTCCTTCCTTTGAAAGTACGTGTGTATGCAGGTCCAGGGAGGGCGTCATAATTATGATGTCAAGGTCGAGCCACCATATCCATTTCGCCTTGGGGAATCGATCAAACACGTCTCGTAGGATAGGAATTTTGTTCCAATAGATCTTCGCACCAAAGTCGTAGCTTGTTATGTTTGCCCATACGCACTCGTAGCCTACAAGGTGACTTATGAGCCTTACGTATGGGTCCACCAGGAGGGGTTCGACATACCCCATCGTTCCGCGTAAGACATCCTGTTCTCATAGACCATCTCTTTCAAGCCAGGGGCGCCCGCCAACCCTCCAGTGCCAGAGCTTGCTGTTATCATTACTACCTCGCCAGGCTTGAAACGTGAGTCATTGCTCTCAGTCTTCGGCATCGAATCCGTGCCTTTGCTCGCCCAAGGGATATAGCCAGACGCCTTCCCGAGGTGATCAGGCAGAGGAGGATAATCAAGAATGTACTAAACGCGCAGCCGTTAGCGCGTTTGTTCCACTCCATACCTTGATAGTCGCTTACCAATGAGGCGAGGAATGCGACAAACACCAGAGGGAAGATGAGCAGCACTGAGTATTGTCGTGGCATGATTTGTCTTTCTTCTGAAGACTTGACGTGTTGATTATAGGTCGATGTTAGTGTTAAGAAAGTTTAGGAAGCAGCGGAGCCTTGCGGGGGTGGACAAAGGAAGGAGGGACAACCGTGGACAAAGATTGAGAGAGTGATGGCACCGTGCATAAGAGTAAGGCGTGAAAGATGTTTGTGGAAGTCACACAAAGGTTGTTAAAGAGTAGGGCGGTGTGCAGATATTGCGGAAGCAGGAAATAGGGAATGAGTAATTAAATAGTTTCTAGTGAAGGAAAAGAAAAACGCAAAACAGGCAAAACCGTGGAACGGATTGAGGCTAAGGACTAGCAGAAGAATCTATGCTACGTATTCAGGCTATGTAGAGATGACTACCTTATTCCGTCTTGGATACGATCATACGAGCGTAAGCATGGCGAATCTGTCTACTCATCCTCATCATTCGTCCCCTAGGACACCCCTACTCACGACTACCCCGGCTGGGGGAAAGGCTGAAGATAGGTAGCTTAGCAGGAAACGAAAAACAATGGTAACAGGAAGGCTTTGCGAGGTTGGCCTATGGAACCATGTGCAAAGACGAGGGAGCTGAGGGCGTATTCCAGTCTCCAGAGTTGACCATCTCACTAGCTTCGAAATGCCTGGTTCAGTAATCAATACCTTAAGGGGGGGGGGGGTAACTTATGGGCATCAAGACATGCTCATCTTCAGCCACGTTGCTACGTGTCTATGTGCCACCAATTATCTTTGCCTGCCTAGCCATTCTGCTTGTCTATCGCCTGCTGAGATTAGTCCTGCACGACAGATAGAATAAGCCAAAATCCGTGTTCCAACGTCACACCCGCTCCATCACACTACTTAGTCTACGTTTGGCGCAGCTTCAGCACAACAGTGGAGTTGAAATCTAGGCAGGTAGTTTGTCGAGAGTACTTCAAGTTTACACAAGATCGCATGCATGGCGGTAAAGGCTTGATAAGGCAATGTACCAATGAGGAGCCCTAGAAGGCAAGACAGGGCTGCTTTGGCAGGGCTTAGCGTGTCTTAGTCACCGATTGCCAGGACTTACGGTACGGTGGACCACAACCCACTTGAGTGCACCTATCTATGAGGGCGGCCCAGCCTTTTTCTACATTGACGGTGCATAGGTGCAATTGTTGTGTGAGTATTCCTGATTCCACGGCATGCCGACGCAAGCTCTAAAAGTAAATAAAGAACCCCCCTATCATTGATGATTATCACAAAAATATCCCTAATTGCTTCAGACTCCAAAGCTTCAAGATGTATGTATCTTCTGCGTCACTCGATTGCAACGTGCATCCGCGAGACCTCGAGCCTACCAACGACGTCTACTTCACTCGACACGTACCATTCAAAAGCCGCCAGGACTTGCGGTAGCATCACTGGAAGATGACCATTCCCCGCCTGTGGAGCGCGAAGGCCCCCCTGCACCCAGGGAACCTCCTCGTTTCGGTGGCGGTTGGGCACGAACCACACCCGTAGGTGCACTGACTCCAGAGGAGAAACAACTGCGATACGCTTTGCAAAGGTCTGCCAGGACAGTATCCCCGTCACCACTTCCCGAACAGCAACAAATTCAGCGCGACAACCGGTTCACGATCGCTCGAAGGGCTCCCGAACGGGACAGAGGACCAGACGGCAGTGCTCGTGGCCCGAGGGCCATCAATACCAATGCATCGGCTAATTGGTATTGTTCTTGCGGGTATACGAATCATCGCCTGAGCAAAGAATGCCGAAGCTGTCATAATCCTGCACCACCTCCGAAACCGGCTTCACAATCTACATTCCCACCCCGAAGCACGCAGAGTCATGGCATCCTCAGCAACGAGTCGGCACCGGCTTCGGAATGGGTACCCGAACATACGGTGCCTCCTAAAACCATGTGGGAGGGATCACCACATAGGTCTGCATTTCCGCATAACTCTCAACCTGTCGCAGCTCCCAAAACAGGGTCACGTGATAGATTTCTAGATGACCGTATTTCCGCTAAGACTTCACAAAATAAGACACCTCACGACCTGAATTCCATAGAGCCCGAACAAGACAGAAGCGACCTTGCTCAACATTGGAAACACATCAGACGTAAGTCAGCCGAGGTGATAGCACCCCCCACCGATGTCAAAGCTCCTGTTAAATCTCGGTCATCTATGGAGCCTCAAAAGTCCGCTGCATCTGGGAATGACACCAGTTCGTCGATATTGGAATTGGAGAGGCTATGGCGGTTGGAACAAACCAAGAACGGCAGATACATTGGGCTTAATGCGGATAGTAAAATTTCCAAGGACGATGGTCTGCATGGCAGCCAAAACAAGTCGGAGGAAACTAAAGAGGGATCGACTGCAGATTTAAGGCCTGCGTCTAAGGACATCCAAAATCTTAAATACAAGCCTTCCAGCAAAATGAACCCTTGGACCTTGCAGCCACAATGGACCAAGGGAGGCGAATCCGCTGATCAACCTGTAGCTGCAAGATCTGCTTTCAATTCCAGCGGAGGCTGGAGCCGTTGGAAGCCTACGCCAGTTGAAAGCGGTCCAAATTCACCGCCCACACGAGAAGTAGACCACACATCTACAAGAAGCGGTCCAAATCAAAGGAGTATAGAGACGGAGAAGGTCCAATCCAGTACGCCCGCTGGAGGACAAACAAATCAGCACCCTCCTATATTGTCACGCGGTGAGAGATTTTCAATAGGTGCAGAGCCTGCAAAGGGTCGTTGGACGTCATGGAGTCCACCTCTTGTCGAAGAACGAACATCTCGAAACCTCGAATCCGACGAAGTTCGCGCATCGCCCGAAGAACCTTTTATTCTAGCCCCCAGCGGTGCGTCAGTTGAACGTGTCCCTATTCAGTATATTGCGCATCAGTACCCTGAGCGATCGGAGACGCGAGAACCTAGGAAAGAAAAGAAGAAGTCAAGGGGCAAGGATGATGTGTTTCTAGAGGAATTGCAATCGTCAAACCGAAGTTTCAAATCAGAGTCTTCCACTTATTCTAGAGGGAGAGACAGAATGAGAAAGAAACGAACAAAATTTCAGTCTGAGTTTGAAGAAGATGAGGATGATGGTGCAGCTGCCAAGATTGAGCGTAGGCAGCAGCGCAAAATGGAGAAAGCCATGCAGAGGAGAGCCGCTCCGCCTACGCCGATCTATCTGCCAGAATTCATTAGTGTTTCTAATCTGGCCGCTGTCTTACGAGTCCGGGTGGAAGATTTTGCAAGCAGGATGCGTACCTTGGGGTTTGATGAGATCAACAACGACCATGTGCTCGACGCCGAGATTGCGGGTCTCATTGCTGCAGAATTTAACTTCGAGCCCATAATCAACCATGGTGCCAGTGAAGATCTAAAGGCGCGTCCTCCTGCCGAAGATAAATCTCTTTTACCTCCCAGACCACCAGTTGTAACCATCATGGGACACGTTGACCATGGAAAGACTACACTTCTGGACTGGTTGCGCAAATCATCCGTCGCAGCATCTGAATTTGGTGGCATTACCCAGCATATTGGGGCCTTTTCGGTACAGATGCCCTCTGGAAAGATCATTACATTCCTCGACACTCCTGGCCACGCCGCTTTTCTAAGTATGCGGCAACGGGGAGCCAATGTCACGGATATTGTTATCCTAGTTGTAGCGGCAGATGATAGTGTGAAGCCGCAGACCATTGAAGCGATCAAGCACGCTCAAGCCGCCAAGGTTCCAATCATTGTCGCTGTCAACAAGGTCGATAAGGAGGATTCAGATGTGGGTCGTGTCAAGCAGGATTTGGCGAGATACGGTGTTGAGATTGAAGACTATGGTGGCGATACGCAGGTTGTTTGTGTCAGCGGCAAGACCGGTCAAGGCATGGAAGAACTCGAAGACGCGGCCGTCGCTCTTGCAGACATACTAGACATGCGTGCCGAGACTGACGGTCAAGCCGAAGGTTGGGTTCTCGAAGCCACAACAAAGAAGGCAGGCCGAGTTGCTACAGTGCTTGTCCGGCGTGGTACGCTTAGATCTGGTGATGTCATCGTCGCCGGCACCACCTGGGGCCGAGTGCGAAGCCTTAAGAACGAAGCTGGCGTCCAAGTCCCCTCCGCTGGTCCAGGTACGCCTGTCGAAATCGACGGATGGAGAGAACAACCCGCCGCCGGCGACGAAGTCCTCCAAGCCGTCGACGAACAGCAAGCCAAATCCGTGGTTGAGCTCCGCCGCGAAGATCTAGAACGATCCCAAATGGCCACCGACATGACCGCCGTCAACGAAGCCCGCCGCATCGAGCAAGAGAAGCGCGAGGCGCAGGAGAAGCTTGAAGAAGAGGCCAAAGAAGCCGGTGAAAACGCTCCTCCCGCAACACCAGCAGAGAAACCAACCCAACAGCCAAGCATCAAGGAAGTCTTCTTCCTCATCAAGGGCGACGTCTCCGGTTCCGTCGAAGCTGTTCTTGACTCCATTGCCGCGCTCGGAAACTCCGAGGTCCGCGCACACATCCTGCGCTCTGGCGTCGGCCCTGTGTCTGAATTCGACATTGAGCACGCTGCCGCTGCCAAAGGCCAAATCATCGCTTTCAACGTGTCTATCGAGCCGGCGATGAGGCGCATGGCGGAACAGATGGGGGTGCGCATCCTCGAGGAGAATATCATCTACAGGCTTGTGGATGATGTCAAGGCGAAGCTGAGCGAAATGTTGCCGCCGCTGGTGACGCAGCGGGTGCTGGGAGAGGCAGAAGTGGCGCAGGTGTTTGAGATTAACGCCAGGGGGCGGCTGATGGTGCCTGTGGCTGGGTGCAGGGTCAGGAACGGGGTTGTGAGCAAGAGCGCTAAAGTTAGGGTGCTGAGGGGAAAAAACGTCGTCTATGATGGTATGTCGCTACTTTTCGTCCCCCAGTCTACGTAGAATGGTTTGCTAACTGTAAGCCAGGTACTCTCACCTCTCTCAAAAACGTCAAAAAGGACGTGCCGGAAACGCGCAAGGGGAACGAGTGCGGCATGGGCTTTGACAAGTGGACGGAGTTCCAGGTCGGCGATCAGGTCCAGAGCTACGAGGAGAAGGTGGAGAAGAGGCATCTTTAAGTTTCCCTTCGGGCATCTCTGGTAAAGTACATGTAAGACTAGGCCTAGATCAGATGGATCGTGTGTGTATATCCGGGACCGCGATCAGGGAATCGGCGACGGTGTACATGACGCAGGAACATAGAGGGGGGATTCTTCGCTCGGGCTCTCTTGTTGCTTTTGCTTTGTAGTCCGACCTACGTTTTCGCACACATCCATCCCTACCACCACCTTCCCACCATCCCTCATCTCTTCCTCCCTCCATTTTCTTCTCCTCCCTCCTCACCCCCCCTTCCTCCACCACCCCCCCCTTCACCCCCTCACCTCTCCATTACCCCCTCTCCCTCTCCATCCTCTCCATCCCCCTCCTTCAACCCTCACCCCTCCCTCCCTTCCTCCACCCCCCCCCCCCCAAAAACCCTCCACCCAACCCCTCCACCACTAACCACCAACTACCGAACTGACTCAAAAGTCGTGTTTCAGATGAATAAGAGCGTGTTGGTTTAATGCTTGTATGTGCTGTTGTTGTGGGTGGGTGGGAGGGAGGGAGGGTAGGTAGCGAAGGGGTAGTGAAGGCAGGGTATTGTAATGAAGGCAGGGATTGAAAAAAAAATGCAGAGATAGTGGTAAGTGAATAGGATACTGTAGTGGTTGGTTTGGTGGTTGGTTGGGTGGTTGGTTGGTTGGTTGGTTGGTCTTGTGGGTTATAAAGGATATGGGGGTGGGTGAATGGGGTGGTGTGTACAGTATCTATCTGGTGGGTGATTTGGTGGGGGGGGGATGGTTTTTTAAAAGGGAGGAATAAGGATGGAGGAGGATGGTTCATTGGTTGTTTTTGGTGCGTGGGTTACTGACTGACTGACTGACTGACTGGTGTTGTATCATTGACAAAAAGATGCGAGTGGAGTTGCTGTTACAGAAGATGGAAGGTGGAGTTGAGATGTTGCTTTATGAAAATCTGCCGGTAAGAGTACTACGAGACTTTTTCTTTACTGTCCTCGTTCAGCCTGTCTCTCGGTGCGTAATCGCGTCCGCCTGTGCTGCGAATATTACTACGCCTCAAATCATCTTTTTCGTCTCTTCCACCTTAGACTACCCCAGAAATAACGCAGCCGCCACTCTATTCAAACTCCCCCCTTCGCCACCTTCGTCGCCTTACTCGCCTGGGTAGCTTCTCCCTCACTTGCTCTCTTTCGCTTTGGTGTCGGCTTCGGCTTCCCAACCCTAGGTTTCGGCGCCGGGTTTGGTTTCGCTCTTGCTTTGATCTTGGCGTTACGTCGTGGTGCTTTCCCACCAGTTGACATCCTAGGATATTTGATTCGCCGATTGACTGGGCGTGGTTTGTCGTTTTCCAATACTTCAGGGCGGTCCTCTCCGTGCCAGACCTCTTCGGGCTTGATTATTGGCTTGAGTGGTTCTGTTTCGCCACCCCTTGCAACGCCACTGCTGGACCGCTCGTGGTGAGTTTTCTTTGTTTCATCGGGTTCACTTATAGTACTTGCTGAAGATTCGACAGAGGGAGAGCGGTTAGACGGAGTGGTGTGAGCTTCGTTGATGCCGGAGCGGGGCGCCTCTATGCTAAGAAGGGAGGAGTTGGGGACATAGCGAGCTATGCAGGACTCGGGAAGGGAGTGTTGGATTTTAACGGAGAGCCAGAAGGAGGTTGAGAGGTCCGATGTGAGAATCTGTGAGCGTAGTGTAAGCAAGACCGTTCATCGGCGGATGTGGTAAAACTATATCGCAGACAAAGAATCAAATATTATGAAGTACGGGTTCGGTATTATCGCTCTGACGGACCAATGTTGCAAAAGCCAGCATAACGTGTTCTAAGGGGGACAAATTGTTCACAGTCCGCACGAAGCAGATGTACAGGCGTACTGACAGCATTAAACCACGCCAACTTGTACGCGGTTGGTAAAGTGGATTTGTCTAGCTCGCGCATAATCGTCAACTCGAGTTTGGCGCGTGAAATATTGAAGGCCGTGTTGGCTGCCACATTCCCGTTGACGTAATCGTTGGCGTGGGTGACATAGAGCTCGAGAATTCCCTGGTGATGAAATCAGTTGATGTGAAATACGTAGGCGGTAGGAGTTGAAGAAAATTTGCAGAGGCTTACTGGCATGATTGCGGTCTGCTGAAATTGCGGCGGTAGGCGGTACAACAACTCAGCGGACGATAAGTCGTCTGGAAATGATCGATGAAAGAGCGGCAGCTGAAGATCTGATCCTTATGTTCAATGCCGGACAAACAAAGCAATGTGTGATCCCAGCACCTGCATTCGTTGATAACGAAGGCGGTGGTTGTGAGGTCCTTACGGGCGGACAGAGGTATTTGTTGATCCCAAGTTGTTGTTGTGAATACCGCCCGTCTTTGTCGTCCATCGTCATTGGTGAACGGCGATTCCATCTGTTCACATCAGCGCTAGAGGGTTTTCCGAAATTTCGCCGAAATGGTAGTCTTTGCTGTTCCGTTGTGTAGGTTGATAGAACCAAGAGGGCCAGTACTGAAGGTACGATACGAGATTGCATTCAGATAGTCCAAAAGCTATGGTGGCAGCAGAAGGTATCTTGAAACACTTTGTCACATACTAGTCGAGATGGGGGCAAAATAGTGTGATATGACTAGAATGATATGAAGGAGATTAGATACCTATTGCATAGGCGTTGACAATTCGACAGATAAGCTATAAATTAAGATACTGACATGCACTGTAAAACTGGCGTGACCGGGTGTTCATCGATCTAGCGACATATTGCACTGTCGAACCAGAAAGCTGTTTTAGACACTAGTCCAAAGCCATAGTATGAAGGAGATCATTAGTATCCGAACAGGAGAAGGTTCGCTGAGATCGGACTCCATGAGGAAATCCAAGTTTCCAGTCACGGCTCAGATGTTTCGAATTGTAGGTGAGATATGTCTGTGCGATTGATACTCGTGTTTGGCGTAGTAGTTCGATGTAAACGGTCCTGGACTTTGTAAAAGCAGCCTGGGCCTCGCCATATAATCATCGCCCAAGACCTTCGTCTACCAGTCAAGATATGGTCCGCCAGTCTTGACTACCTTCAGAGCTTGGAAGGTTTTATCCTTACCACTGGTGATGTCTGCACTTTATGCGTCAAAGTGGCTACCCACAAGCGCGTGGATCCACCTCCATTGATGGGTCTGACCATTCGCAATGATTTTGTGATCCAGGGGAAATGATGACCGAATCATTAGGATATCCGGTCCAGGTTGCTAGTAAGCCCCAGTTAGGATGGTTTACGTGGCCACTATCTCGACTTCCACCTTACTCTTCCCACCCACTTCGCCCAATTTTGCACATCCTCTCTCTCCATTAGCCTCTCCACACTCCAGTAATCTTTCCCCAGTTCTTCATTACTAGCAGCTCTATGTACAAAGCTATGACAAGCTCGGCAAAGCCATGCCACACTGTTTAAGCTCCATTCTTCATGCCAACCTCTCTTGATAGCCTTTGTATGTATTTGTCTCGGCACGAGGTGATGGTACGTCAGAGGTATCCAGCTTCGATCGCAGATCTCACAAGCGGATGCGCGGGTGGATGACCACACGGGAGGTGAAGCTGTGACGATATTGACGTAGTCTTGAAATATAGGGGTGAGAAGTTTGGGCAGATCTGAGGGGTCAAGGAGAATGGCGTAGGTCTTGAGGGAATCGGCGACAGAAGATGGGATACTTGACAAGTTACCTTCTATCGTTTGTGACGATATTGGATCGTTGTAAGCCTTAGCGAGGCGACCGTCCCTCTGGATAGCCGAATATGACAGCGTTTGTAGCTCTCGCGGTAATGAGTCGAACAACTCTGTTGCCAGGAACTAAAGGCTTTTAGTGCTTTGTTCTAGCAGACTGAGGAAGTGCTCATACATCTACAAAGTCAGCTAAATCCTCCGCCCCATTGCCAACCTCCTGTTCGACATAGTTGGCACCTCTTACCGCATTCTTGCGGTTCTTCACACCTTTTTTGTTCACGGGCTTTGCTGGTCTTGTGAGGAGTCTCTGGACGATTGGCCCAGAGAAACAATCACGAAAGGTCTCATAATTGCCTTGATGTTCTTCATCTGACATGGAGATGATGCTGCTGCCAGTACGACGAGATATGTGATCGATATCGACATCAAAGGTCGGGAATTGAGGTAGTTCCGGCGGCTACGTCATTGCCGCCAAGAAGGCTTTAATCGATAAAGAGCCCCGCTGTTGCAAATCCTTTAGAAATTACCTTCCCTTCATTGTCTTTTACGTTGATCTGCAAACAAGATGCCATCAAACGAGAACATTGTTGTTGCTTTCGATCTTTACGGGACCCTTCTGTCGACAGAATCTGTAGCCAAAGAACTCTCCACTCATTTTGGGAGTGAAAAAGCCACAAGCCTAGCTGCATTGTGGAGACGCTACCAATTGGAATACACATGGCGTCTGAACAGCATGAGTACCATAACCTGAATTCTCACTTTCCGCCCTCATAAGTCTGACACTGTGATAGACCAATATGAGCCATTCTCAACCATTACACGAAATTCCCTGAGTCATGCCCTGAAAGACTCAGGGGTCTCTCTAAATGATAAATCCATCGAATCTCTAATGAAAGCCTACGATTCGTTATCTACATTCCCTGATGTAGCCGGAGCTCTCAAGTCAATTACAGAAGCTCCCAATATCACAGCTGTGATATTCTCCAATGGTACCAATGAGATGGTTACAAACTCGGTAAAGTCATCTCCAGATCTTGGCCCTCACGCTTCGATTTTCAAGGACATCGTCACTGTTGAAGAAGTGAAGAAGTTCAAGCCAAGTATTGAAACGTATTACCACCTTGCTGGGAAGGTGGGTAAGGAAAACACAAAAGAAGCGATGAGTAAGATGTGGTTGGTTAGTGGAAATCCGTTTGATATTGTGGGTGCCCGATCCGTAGGGATGCAGGCCGCCTGGGTTGATCGAGCTGGAAACGGCTGGACGGATCAACTTGTTGAAGGGGACTTGGGAAGGCCAACTGTGATTGTCAAAGGGCTGCACGAGGTGGTGGAAGTGGTCAAGAAGCACTCTCAGGCTTGATTTATATGTGAAGTATGGCTTACCTTGTGCTGTCACGCCATGTAAATATAAAACATATGCACATTCTGTAATCTAGCTCTTAATCTCACCACGTGCTACCATGGGGTGCTTACACAAACTGTAAAAGTGTTCTATAATTCTATGTTTTAGTCCATCCCTTGCTGTTATCGAATAACATGATGTTTGATAGTCTGTATTGCCTGATCCCACTCGAAAGAGGATGATCCCCAATCGACGGAAATACACGACCACATCAAAACTTCAAAAAGACGAGATTTCAAATGCCTGGCTATAAGTCATACTCGTATGCACGGGGTTTCCGCGCAAACTGGGTTTCCGCGCACTCTAACCTAGAAAGGTTAGCAACAGATAGTATCGGGTTTAGCGTGCTAAAAATGGCACTAATATAAACAGTTTTAGTTAGCGTGCGCGGAACCCCCGTTTGCGCGGGAACCCCGTGCATACGAGTATGTTCGAACAATATATAAAATGCGATGAGGTGTAAAGGCCACCTTGTCTTCGTCGCCGCATCGCTCCAAGTCGTCGTAAAACCCGATTTTGATGCTAGACCAATTGACAGGTAGTATGGATGCTATATTGTTTGGCATGTCATGAAGCAGATCATTTGTATTCGGCTGCATTGGCTCAACCTGTACAGCGCAGCAATGATATTCACTCCTCAATGCTCGAATTTCTAAGTGACCTGAGTAGATGAGACACTTACTTATCACCTTCTCCCTTTACACATACCGCTTAGTTCTGGAAAGAAGGACAGTGTAGTGTGGAACGGTCTTGATGTGCTTCAGAGAGCATTTGTCGTGCGGCCTCACTGGCGAAATCTGTTCGAGGAGCGACTTTAGTCGGATCTTCGTCAGTGCAAGCCTATTATTACTAGTTTTCTTAGCCAAGTGTGAGGCAAACGAGGGGCTCGACGGCTCTTCGATGTTTCACTGAATTATTTCCTACCAATCCAGGCATGCTGCAATTTCCTCCCTTAGGTAAGTAGAGTGCCGGGAAGCGCAGGTAATGAAACCAGTATGCTTGCTTGCAGTGCAAGGTAGGATATCTGGTTGAGCGAACTGCAACAAAGGTTATTAGATATAATAAAAGCAGTTTCCCTGGGCGTATCGCCTTCACCCCCTTCGAACGGTTCGAGAGGTAAAGAAAAGAGGAAAGGCAGGAGGTTCTTGATGGTAGACTTGTCAGACCACAACATTTGGAGATCACATATACCTAGCGACGTAAGCACGATTCTTGAAGTGGCGAGGACTGGAAGGTTCTTTATGAAAGACAGCCACTGAGTCTTACCCCTTGTCTCTCCGTTTTGTTTAAGCTTACAATCAAGTCTGTCTCGAAACCGAAATAGGTCAGTATATCTTGCATGTTATAGAAGATGGTATCTTGTTCTTCTATGAGGTGCGGCTGTAGATAATGTAGGCTATGAGAGCCGTTTGGGGTTTGTTGGTTATGAACCTTTCCGTACTCTTAGTCTCATCCTTCCGGACCTTCCTAATTTTACCTCGTCTATCTTACCTCCACAGAACCAGCCGCTGTTCTCTCAAATCGATAGAACCTCATCCGTCTATGCATAATCTGTATTTGTACTACCGCTTCACCAAAGTAGCTCTTCATCGAGGTGTAGATAGCCTCCGTCTCCAACCGGAACACATGGTCAGCCAGGCAAGCTACCGAAGGCGCACCATCTCGTCAGATCAACCAAGTTGCAAGTTACTCACAAACCCAAGATCATACATCAATGCTTCGCGTCACGTCTGGAGATAGGCCCTTAGGGCGGCCTGACAAGCTTAGGGAGATCTTCTGTAAGTCTGGCTCCCCACAAACTTGTGAGCCTACCACCCAGTGTGCATCGCCGAAAGTCGGAAGGCAGCCGCAGCAGATCCGATCTGCAGGCTTCGTTCTCGAAGGTAGACTGACGCCGTACATATAGATTCTGCTGAGCGCCACTCAGACATCAAGGCCTTCTTCGCATTCCGACTTTTGCTTTGAGCAAGCTTCAGCCGTAGAGAGTCATTGTTGAGATCTGCAATAAGTTGATTCCGTTAATTCTCTTGCCTTGAGTCGCTCATTCACATTTACCGTAGTAAGCCCTTGAATTGAGGGTCTTACGTGCGACTTAAATACTGATTAAAGTCCTGCAAGACACACAGAGCGGGTTCAGCCTCAATCTCAGTCAATAATCATGCTCTGAATCCCAAGACACACTGTAGCTTCTACTCAAGGAAATCAGGTTTGCTGGCAAGGCCCATCGACTCTGAAATCAGGTCGATCAAGCTTCGACGTCTAATCTGGGGTTTCCGGACTCCGGAAACTTGCTTCTTACTAAAATGCGTGGAGCGTGTTTATGGATTTAGCATTCTGCGGTTGGTCACAACCAATCTTTTCAGACTCACATCTTCGAATGGATGGATCAAATCATCCCAGTAGCTGCTGTAACGACCCTTCATTGACGACATACTTCATATGCGACGAATCAGAGAGGACCTTGGGATATTACAGGAAAGAAAACGAACCCCTTTCTTCCCCTAAGCATCGTTAATCCACTCGGGTGGTCATTTCAACAATCACACAAACCGAAGACGTTGACTTTTCCAAGAGCCGCGGGCTTCTATCTGCCACAAGCAAGCTGTTCGTTAACGTCACCAGCATCGGGAGCCCTTTTCAAAGATATGGTGAGGTCCCACGATTCATCGGAGAAGAACTTGGTGGAGCTCTTGCGTTTTCTTCTATGATTAACATAGATTCAACATATTCACCCATACTCACACTCAAAATTATCTGTTCATCGAACGCCTTCGACAAAGGGAATCTCTTTCAAAGCACTATGCTTAAACAACTACCCCTTTTTTGCAACGCTTCTGCTTCTGCTTGTGTGCAACATCACATCATTAAGACGGCTTCTCGAAAGCATGCAGCTGATTCAGCCGAGTCTTTTTGGCAGGATCTCAACTTTCAAGACCAGCTAACTGGCTCTGTGTAAGGGGCCTCACCCACCTCGCGTAAGCGATAATGAACCAAACAGGTGATCTTCAGGGGCAATAGCCATGACTAACGCAACCAGAACCAGGAACACCAATATCGAGTGGCAGTAGGGCTGTTTTCACTCGTGGCCTAAGGATCAGACATTTTTCAGGCATCATAAAGTACTAAGGTTAACGGGTTACTTTCCTAGTCGCCTCTCCCTGACCCTGCTGTTCTCGCTCTGCCGGTAGCGGGAGGAGAGGGCGAAGTCGTCTTCCAAGATAGTCAGACGGCGTGGTCACTCTGGTGCGGCCTTCAACGAAGAGTTAGCCAAGGCCGCGACTTTATTGGACGAACGTGGTGGATAGTTCAAAAGAGCAAAGGCTCCCAGGGTCTAGGGTTTTACATGGTGGACGACCAAATGCCACATATACCATGGCCGAGACTGGAGAACCGAAGTACAACTCCGAAGTTGCTTATCATACCCTGTCACCCACAAGAGATAGCTACGAGAGTATGAACATTGCCTTCTTGAAGCATCTGACAGCCGCAACCAAGGCTGAGCTGGACTGTCAAGTCTGCTATGCTTTGGTGCAAGTTCTTTAACCACTACTTGCGGGTATGACTTATCGACAAGGTATAGGCTGTACCGCTCCTTCTCGGAGAGTTTTCCGACGTAGATGCTGGAGCGACTAAAATTTGGTTATGTTGGTGGCAAACGTTACAAGTTATCTCAGCCACACAGGTTAACCATTGAAATTCCAGATGTTAATAGAACAATTACTGTGGCGACCCTTTCATGGAGCTGTCATTCCTGTCATGTGATTGTCACAGATAGTTTTCTATCTTCTCCTCTGTTTGATTATCGTTGAGGCTTGTCCTTCGGCATTTCTTCAACGGGCAGTTTCTACCTTCAAAGCCTTGTCAGCATTTTGCGGCTTCATGAATATACACTTTCTTACAAGGTATATAGTTTCATGATCTTCTTCAACGATTCGTCTGAGGTCCAGTTCGATTGCAAGCGTCTGATGCGGGTATTCGGTTGATGAACAAACCCTAGCCCAGACTATGCTTGCAAGAATTGCCAAAGGGACTAGGGCTAAAGAAAATCAGCCCGAAACCTTGTGAGCATATACTAAAACTGAACAGGGCACAACCCTCCATTTAGGACCCGACTACCATCATCAACTGATGGTGGAAGCCAGAGCGCTCCGCAAAAAGAATATATTGGTCGTACCACATCTTCGAGAACCAGCACATCGAGACCACACTTCGAGATGGCATAGAAATCCTGGCACACAATGAACGGAGCGGAGATCCCGAATATGACGCGAGCTGCTTCATATCCTTCGCCCACTGAAGATGGGCAGGGATAAATAAAAATAAGCCCTAGACGCCTTGGCACCATTCCTCATGGTTGTAGAAGACGCTGGACGTGAGCACAGTATTGTGAAGGTTGTCGTACCTAAGGAATGGGGTGGACCACACCACCGGAAATCACGGCATAGTCCGTCCCTCGTCCTTGAGGATGGACATAATCAAAAAGTGTAATTGTGCCAGCGGTGGCCAGTTGCCTATTGGTACCGCCACGAGATTCAGAATCAACGAAAACACCAGCCTACGGTCCGGGAGGCGCAATTCCAAATCCGAGAAAGCATCCTGCAGAAACTCCATCCATCAAACACCCGCAATCACTCCTACATCGGGAAAGCTCTGTGCCCAAACGACACTTCTGCGCTGCGTCTATCTTATGGCTCCGCCAAATGGGGTTTCTATGTTTGGAAGCAAACCCGGCTACACACTCTTGATGCTAGCTCTTGAGCATCGAACTTAGATATGCTTCGTCTGAGGCCGGCCTGCTTCGACCTCTTGAAATTGTTTTTTAAGGGAATGTTACCTCTTTCTTTAACAATCTGCTTTCCAATATGCTCGGACCGTGGCAAACTGGCAACCTTCCATATCCCGTGCAGGAGTGCGTAAGGTTCATTAAAGGCCCAACGACTTGGCGTTTCATGGATGAACGTTGCTGACCCCTTGGCTAAGAGACACACGGGCCTGGATGGGAGGATTTTCGAACAGTCCAGGAATACTGCTCGCATTTGTGAGGTACATGGACTTTTCGGATCACGAATCTGCGACTCTCGAAGTTTTAACTTCGAATTTCTAGCTTCTGCATCAGCGGCGTAAGCGATTATCATCTGATACAGGTTATAGGACGCCGATATAGGCCCCATGAAAAAGATGATCAGTTTGTGTGGGCAAATATTTTGCTCTCTGAAGGCGGGTATTTTTTGCTAAGCTTAAAGCCAATTTGGGTCAAAGGGCAAATCTACTGTGGAGCTTTTCGGCTGGCTGGTAGTAAAAGTGAGATCGAAATACGGCTTTCCTAATTCTTGATCATATACTAACAGACATGGCGCGTTGATGGCACACTGTTGCGAATCTTCGGTGGGTGCTCTGAGAAGATGAGACGAACCAGCAACCTTTGCTTCGTACCTCACCCAATGTGGTTTTCATCGGACAGAGATTTCTGTCAGGACAGATTAAATCGACATGAACATTTCCTACACACGTAGCTTTCGGATCATGAAAGACCGAGGGCGGTGCGCCAATTTTCGAGGCAATAGAGAGTATGAAGAGTATTAGCGCACTAGAAACGGGATAGCCTGCTGCCATGGTTGTTGTGTGGTATTTTGAGAGGTCTACACGGACACCAGTCCTGACAGCATTGGAAGCAACGTTTGTCTGTTTGTCCGCGGCGGTAAGAGTTGAATTGAGTATCGACGGTGAGAAGGGATCCTGGCCAATCGCGAACTTGACTACTGTCTACTTAAGTTGGGTCTCGTCAAGCTTTCCTTGAATATAGCGTGTTGCTGTGTTAGTCGTTGAGGTTTCCATTGGCCAATTCCGAAGTGCAGATACCAGAAGTCGAGTGGATCATAAAGATCTGAGCTGGCTACATCCCACACGATCGAAAGAGACCCGACTTGTACCCAATGCGGAAGATTAAGGCCGTGTGAGATCCTCAGGCGAAGCTGTGCAGAAGAGAAGCCATTCGAATCCATTTGGCTAGCCCTTAGAGAAGTCAGCTTGAAGAATCCTCTTTGTGAAGATTTGGAAAACCGGTTACCGGCAGACTTGAAGGTGACTGTTGACGGCTTCAGGTGGTAGAGATTTGTGTTTAGCTAGAAAACGAGCGGAACCAGTAGAGTTTTTTTCTAATCATAACGTCGATTGCTACATTCTCATGGTCCGGCACATATCCCTCAATATTCGGCCTTCTTCCTCACCAGCTCAGGATGAATATCGCGGAGCTACTACCCTTCTGCGACTTTGCGTTGCTGAGCTCGCCAATGAAAAGCAAGCATGCTTGTCTGTCGAGTTTGAGGATTGATCGACGAAGCTGCAGGGGTCGTTCGAAAGGATGTTCTGAGCCAGGAAAATGTGCGAACCAAGAATAGGGGTGAACCAGTGTCAGGATTTTGTCGTTGTTGTGTTTTGGCCGCTTCGGGCTTACGGTGATGTTATAGTACCGCTACTTCTACTAATACCGGAACATCTACCCTCCGGTATCACGCCCTGACGTCACATGGATAACCCAGTGTGCAACTTCGAAGAATTGCATCACTGCCACTTAGATGATTATTATTTTGCCTCATTACAACCTCTTCTGCGGAGCTTCTCGGAAAATCAAAAAAACGGCTATCCCAAAACCTAGTAAATCACTACATTCCAATGACAATGTCATTCCTCAAAGCTCTACCGCGCAACTCCCTGCCTTTGGCACGCACTCGGGTGTTCTCGACTTCACCGTATGCTCGCAAATCAGCTATCGATGCAGCTAAAGAGGCAGCTAAAACTCTTGATCGGACCGTTGCTGATGCTGCAGTCAAGGGTATTGAGAGAGGCGGTACGTGATTACTTCATCCAATCCTAATCTCAACATTCTGCTCCATATACTGATATCCTCCATCAGAGGCCGCGACTCAGACCGTGAAAGAGACAGTCGGCATCAATACCTCAAAAGCCCAAGGTTCTGCATCTCACATGGCTGGTAAAGCGCAAGGCACTTCATCTGAAGTGGCTGGTGAAGCGAAAGGGTCTGCATCTGAGATGGCTAGTGAAGCAAAATCACGAGGATCTGAGATGATGGGGCAGGCTAAGGGCAAGGTAGAGGAGATGAAAGGTTCCGCATCTCAGATGACTGGTGAAGCGCAAGGTTCTTCGTCCGAGATGGCTGGTGGAGCGAAAGGGACTGCTTCTGAGATGGCTGGTGAAGCAAAATCAAAAGGACATGAGATGATGGGGCAGGCGAAGGGCAAGGCAGAGGAGGTGACGGGGCAGGCTAAAGGCAAGATGGAAGAGGTCAAGGGGAAGATGTGACGGGGTTATTTTGTGAGATTGTCGGCTTAGTAGTTGCGTGTCAGGGCGAAAAGGCAAAGCATGGATTTGTTTAGCGACTTTACTATCTCACTCAAGCAAAGGCCACTGTCGGCGACAACGAGCTTTAATGAGTGCATTCCTTTGTTTTGCTACTCAAGTACGGCATAGTAAGTGGAGTCTTTGACTGCTTCCTTCTAGTTTGTCCTAGCAAGAAAAGCCTTCCGTCGATATTTGTCATTATCGATTCGACGTACAAGATGTTATGAGAGGTCACGTTTTAGTTCCATCAACATGCGTACGGCGTTATGTAGGTAGCTAAGATCTTAATGGACGCTAAAGCTGCCTGGTGAATTAGCTACAAGATAAGCCTCGCCCATTCATTCTATGGGCTCTTCATGCTGTGTCTGCCCTGGTGACGTACCCAGATGATATCAGAAGTGTTTCACGAGCTTGGGATTGAATCTCTCGTTCTCAAAGATAGCCCTGGTTTCCACGTGTACATGTAGTAAGCCTGAAGCTAAGGTTCTGATTTGAGAAGTGCATACCATTCGTCAAAGTGCCCCTAGCCATAACGAATCCAAGGATCAGGCATGATTCACGTAAGTTCTTCTAGCCACAGTTGTGACGGCGCGTTTCGTAGCAAAGGCTTGTTGTGCTTGTGTCCGGGATATCTCCAAGGAACACAGAAGATAATGAGGCCACCGGTATTCGTAACCAAGTCGAGGATTTCTTCTTCTTTTGGTCGAGGCTTACAACTCTCTCTGGCTATGCATGATATCGTATCTCGGGATTCAGACTCCGAAGGTACAACGAAAATTAAGGAACGCTCTAGAGCAACAGCGCCGTCAATTTCCCTCCGACTGTACACCGATTTACCCGCAAAGTATGGGGAGGAAAATTGCAGACAACAGGTGATCATAGCAATCAAGGGTTGACAAAGCCTTCTCACAGCTAGAATAACAGTATGAAGGGTGCCTCGAGTCTGCTACTCGCCAGGTTTCGAAGACCTTATCCTGCAAGACAAAGACCTTGATGGGCTGCTGGGGCTCTCACATCAGGGCTTGCTAGTTACATCGGCCCCCAAGAGCAAACCACTGGCGTTTTTGCGACCACGGTCTGTGAGCTTACAAGAGAATTGTATTGGGACAGTTTATGTCGTCTCGGTAAGATAGTCAGCAAAGGCCAGCAGTGACCCGCGTTACACAAAGCCAAAGTTGACGAGAGCAAACATCTTCTAGAGGACCCTCTTAAACAGGGAAACCTAACAACAGCACGCTCTCTCTAATACTCTAGCCCGATCAGAACATACTTTCCCTGTCATCTATCGTTTTTTGAAGAAGAGTTTGTTTCGCACTGCATCAACTTTTCTTTTTTCAACAGCAGTTTCCATGGTTCATACGGGGTGCGCAGGCCACGGGACTGTCATCGACTGGAGTATTTCACCAATATACTCGAACACTGCGACGCGTTTGCTGAAATCGATGCACAGAAACCAAGATCTTCCTACAGGATCACAGTCTTGACATAGTCGTGCAGACTCCGAATCCGTCCAGCGGTAGATAATTTGTTGATGGAAAATCGAGCCACCGAGTTCAGCCCTACAATAGCGCGCTTGCGAAACCCCTGCTGACGTCGAAACGTCGTGCGCCCCCCGAATCCACAATGGAGGACCAACTGCGCCTACACCTTTGGGTGTGCCAGCTGATCTTCTCACTCGTCCTCAACACTCACGGGGCTTCGTGTGCCTCGGGTCCCTCCGCAGAAGAGGCTCAGCCGAAGCCAGTCATCATTCCTAGATTAAGACATCTCCTTGCTCTGCCTGCACGAGTGTAGTCCTGAGACTTGGCACAACAAAGATAGTATTCGTCATAGGCAGCGACTTGGGTGTACCTGACTCACTCGTACTACATGACTGATCCGCCTCGTCGGCCTGCATAAATCTACATATATGGCCTATAGTCCATACTGCACCATCAAGGCGTCAACTTCACGCTTTGGTCTTGCCGACAATGGTGGGTTATGACTTCCATGTCGCGCGAAAACCCTGTGTAGATACTAACTACGCCAGGCTACTTCCAAGACTCAAGTCGTGAGCGTTAATCGCTTTGGGTTGACAGAGATCCATACATCTCGACCCGCCGATGTGGATATTGTCTTTGTGCACGGTTTACAAGGCAATCCCCAAAATACATGGACGAGCGAAAAGTCGAAGATCTTCTGGCCGGAACAGTTGCTACCACCTATACTCGAGGAACAGCATGCACGAATTCTCGTATATGGCTATGATGCAGATATTACATCTTTTACGGATGGCGTTTCGAAGGATAAGATACACAACCATGCAGAGCATCTTGTTGCCGAGCTTGCTGCAAATCGACGAGTATGTCATCCTGCCACTGGCCCTGGTCTCCGAAACCCGTTGGAAAGAACTCATCACTAAAAAGGTGTGTAGATTAGAAAGGCCACTGAACGCCCAACAGTTTTCATAGCACATTCACTTGGCGGACTTGTTGTTAAGCGTGTAAGTACTCAGGCCTTGCCTCCCACTAAAAATTGCTGATGGGTCGGTATGTTCAGGCATTAATCTACTCGTCGGAAATTCGCGGTCCAAAGACCGAACACCTGCGTTCCATATTCGTGTCAACGTATGGTATTTTGTTCCTCGGAACTCCACATAAAGGTGCAGATGTTGCAAAATGGGGATCTCGTTTAGAATGGATATGCAGTGCCGTAATGCCACAAAACTCCACCGCGCCGCAATTAGTCGAGGCTTTGAAGACAAACAACGAGACTTTACAAAATATCGATCGTCAATTCATCCAGATCATGAATAGATATCATATTTACTTCTTTCATGAGGCAAAGCCTACGCATCTCAAAGGCTCCAATACCTCGCGATTTGTAAGTACTCGATCAGTTCGGAGTTTGAAGTTGAGTACCCTAACTTTGGTGCAGATCGTTGATGAAGAATCTGCTTCGCCAACAGTTCAGGACGTTGAGCGAGCGGGTATCCAAGCAGACCATTCCCACATGTGCAAATTCGAGAGCGAAAACTCCCCTGGCTTTGACCTCGTTGCCGAAGGTATACAAAGATATTCAGAAGACGCCCCAGGTACTATCAGGACACGGTGGGAGTCGGAAAAGGAGATGGGGAATATGCAGAAGAGAGCGGAGGCGGCGGAGCTACTACCACCTCTTTCTGGTTTGTGCCACCCTTTGTTGTTGGAATGAGCTAGACTGATAGCTCCAGAAAGTGTGAAAGGAACACCAAAGACCACTTCAGCCAGTACATCAGCCGGTAAGATGAGGGCACTTCCTTCTCCAGATGATCCGTCAGAGTCTCGGTCTTTGTTTGAAGCGGATTATGAAGTCGAGGAGGTTGATGACAAGGTGGAAATGACGCGCTGAATCCACTTCATCTTGAGCTGTCGTCAGAAATATCTCATGGATTACGCATTACGAGCAGTCTTATGTATGATATAGCTGCAACTCAGATTTGCTGATTTGCTATATTTTCTGTAGGTAACTCCACAATCAATCTCTCAAAAGATTTCCCTTTACCTCCGAAACCAGAAACGAGGGATGATGGCATGAACACTGAATCTCCTACAAAGCCTACAGAACCGTATTTCATTGTCCCTCCTGGTTTCCGCGCGAATACCTACTTTGTAGGTATGGAGAAGGAGCTACAGCAGGTAGATTGCCACCTTTTTGACAAACGGCGGCAAGATGGCTCAGCCTGCGTCCTGATCCATGGTCAGCCAGGTGGCGGAAAGTCACACCTAGCTCGTCAATATGTTAACAAGAATCGCAAAAAGTTTAGTGGTGGTGTCTTCTGGATCATCGCAAAACTAAGAGAGGAGAGGTACCAAGCGTTCTGGAACATTTACACCAAGGTTGTAGCAAGGGATGCTCCTGAGTTGTACACAAAAGCCACTGGAGACGAGTTTGTTGACATTGTGAAGTCTTGGTTTGAGTCAAGACAGGAATGGCTGATAGTTTTTGACGGTATCGTTATTGAAAAAGATGGAGATGCAACGGAGCTCACACGATTCGTTCCGGACAGTCGGAATTCCAGCATAATCTACGTCTCAAGAGCCAAGAATCTTGAGTCGAAACAACGGCTCTTGAGACCCTATCCGATAAAAGTTCCACCTCTCAAGGAAGAAGACGCACGAAAGCTACTTTTCGACGAATTACACATGAAGAAGCCAACCGAGGCGGATATCAAAAGTGCGACTGAATGGGTTAGAAAGGTTGGAGGCTTGCCACTTGCCATTGATGCACTTTGTCATCGTCTGGCAGATACCCATGAGCCTCTCACAAAAGTCAACATAAAGTCCTTTTCGACAGATTCCAAGATGGGAACCACGTACAACAGCATTCTTGATGATTTGTTGGCCTTGGGCCATACTGAGGCATGGAATTTCATCAACCTTTTATCATTCTTTGGGCAACATGTCCCTGTGGAGATGGTTCATCTTGGGCTTAGGTCACTTCGAGGCGACGACATTGAGGTGAAGTCGCGGGAGAACGGAGGAAAGCCTGATATGAACGTGACTTTCAAGGTCTTAATGAGGTATGCCCTCATCGAAAGAAACGAGCCGGATGACAAAAATTCAATGTCCTCCAGCCGTGATAGTTTGGTTGAACCAGAGCCCATTGACATGTTGAAGATACACAGCGTGGTCCAGAAGTTTTGTTGCGATTCTTTAAATGGCAAGAGAGTTTTCCCAAAATGGCTGGGCTATGCTGTTGGATTGTTCGCCTATTCATACGATCAAGCAGACAAGAGAATCAAGCAAAAGCCAGAGCCTGGTCGTGTTTCTGATTATCGAGAGTACCAAATTCATGGCAAGAGGTTGTGGGAGAATTCTATGGCCTATGAATCAAAATTTCAGCCGCTGGAGGGCATTCGTGCAAAGCTCGAACCGGTACTAGCATCAATTGCCACAGAAATTCAACTCCGAGAACCAGGCTCGTCTCAAGAAAGTGTAGGGAGAGGGGTTTTCCAAATCTCAATCTTCGATAGAACGAGCAGCTCTTCGGAATCGGCAGAGTCAGAGGCACGAACGCCTGATCATCCACCATACCCACTGCAGATGCCAAATGAGAATACCTGGGGTATGGATCATAGCAAGTCTTCGATCGACTCTCCAGCGAGCTACGGCACAAGTTCGCCTCGATACGAGCCAAGAATCGTTGAGAATAGTCCTACACCCCGCTATCCGGCCTCCATTCCTGACGATGGCTACGACAGTGATAGAGAAGGGTTGGCGTCATATCCGATGCAGAAGAATTGGTCTGATGCTACTACACGTCCCCGTGCTCCAACTCTAGAGAGTCAAGGTGAAGGCTGGCAAGTCGTAGCTTCTAATAGGAAGGGGAGAAGGCCGGGTAGTCGCCGTGATCTTGGGAGCTTCCGATCTACTCCGGCAAGAGCTAAGATCAATAGGGATTTTGCTACTGGCTCGGTCTCTTGGGCTGTACAAGGATCAAAGGATTCGTCAAAGCCTCCTAACGCTTTCACGTCGTTGTCGGAGGTGCAGCACCGCAGCCCGCCACCATCACGAGATGGAGAGAGCTTCTGGCGGCGGCTAAGTCCAGGTCGTACCACAAAGCCTATACCCACTTATGCTGGTGTCGCTGCTGGACAATTTCAGCGACCATCTTCGGCCCATCCTTTAGTAGTGGCTAATGGAAAATTACCATTGACACGACAGACGAACTCTCCAACGGCGTCTCTACATAGAGAACGTGGTAGATCTCCTGATAGTGTAAGGGCAGGCAATGCGCAGCATTCACCTCGGGCCGCTGACTACGTTCCCGGCCACAAAACTCACTCCGACCCGAATATTAGTGCTCATTTCTCTTCTCCATCTTCAGGGTACGCCAGCCCCCTAGGAAACACCGTACGCTCCCCATCTTCTGGCTTACAATATGTTACTGGCCCCGGTTCGGACGTTTCGGAGGCTTCACAACCGAGATATATAAACGAAACCTTTACTTATGTCCCACCGCCTATCATTGGGGTGAACCCAGCACCGCTTCCACTTGATGAAGCTGTTACTATAACCACAACGAGACGTATTCTTCCCGATTTACACGGCGAACAACCACATGTCTACCCATCACCTCCATCACTACACCATACGCCATCACCTCGGAGTATCCCCATCAGCCCTCTTCAACAGGTACCACTTTACCCTGCTATCATACCAGCCGGTTACTCCTCTCAACCCATTTCCCGCGAAGGCTCCCGTCAATCCCATGCCTCCGCAGCCGAAACTGAACCCGTCCGTTACCCCTCCCAAGTCTCCTTTCCCTGGAACGTCACCTCCCTCGGCTCCCCACCCCCCAACCGCCTCCCCGATGGCCGCCCCCTCCGCAAATCCCCCAAATCCTCCACCCAAGCCTTCCCCGCCGTTCTCGAAAACGTCTTGCCCCACACTTCCACCGACCGCCTCTCCAGCGCCGGCAGCTGGACCTCTCCCATTGCCTCGCCCCCAGTCAACACCGCCCTCTCCCGCACCAGCTCCGGCCCCGGTCTGGCCCTCGATTCCGGCAACGCCCTCGGTATCATCCCCGCCAGCGGTGTCGCCCACTACGCCCGCGAAATCGTCCAGTTCGGCTCCCACTCCCCCATCAGTGTCGAGGAAGCCCGCCGACGCACCTGGGAGCACGAGCAGCGTCTGCGCCGTGATAGGGAGGATGCGGCGCTGAGGGATCACATGAACGAGGTCGAAGATCAGAGACTGCGCATGCGACGGTCGGAGGATTGGGCGAGGGGGGTGTATAGAGGCAGGGCGCCGTATCCGGATGTGGATTTGATGCCGATGGATGGGGCGGGGGTGGTGGGTAGGGATGGAGGGAGGAGGAGGGGGTATAGTGCGCCTGAGAGCCCGGGGGTGCAGACACGGACGGGGATGGATTTCTGATTTGTGACGGAGGGTGAAAACTTGCATTATGCGCGGCGTTTTCTTTTTTTCCTTTTTGATTGCATTCCCACGGGCGTTCTACAAGGGTTTTGACGCATTTACAAGAAGCTAGAAGAGCAAGCCGGTAGTAATGGGGTGTGAAGGATTAAAAGTGGGCATTTGTAGCGAAGCATCTATGGGAGATGGTAATGGTAATGTGAAAAATGCTGGGATGGGATCTTAGGTAGGTTTATAGATGACATACAGTACCTATTAAATCCTCGCCCCATTCAACTGAAACTTTTTTGAGTTTGTTCGATATCTGATTCGTAGCTTTGCGGAATAACCCTTCTAATGAGAAACGGTGATGGATGGTGTAATTTATCGGTGCTGGATGGATGATATGCTTACTGCGCGCATGAATTTCTTGAAACAAGAGCGTAGTTGGTTGCTGTAGGGAGCGAAAAATGAGGAGTGGGCGTATTCAAGGGAAGTGTTAATAATACATAAAACAGTGGGTTGCGAGTGGAATTGAAGGTGAAACCCATTTCAGGGTGCAGAAGGTTAGGATATGGGGCACATCACGTCGGACGTAAATCAAGAAGGCCTAAAAGTGTCTGCACATTTTTGACTAAACTATTGCTGGGCGTTCAAAGATCGGCGTGAAACTAGCATCATCACAACAAATTTATGGGTAATACTAATTGAACGTAGCTATCGTATTAAACATCTCATTCCATCAGAAATGTAAGGAACTTAATGTCCAAAAAGATGAAAAAAGTTTATATTACAAATAAGCGTTCTAAATTTTGCCTTCGGGCATTTGGTCAATTTGAAACGATACAGAGAAGATTAGCATGGCCCCTGCACTAAGGATGACACGCTCAATCAAGGAGAAGCTAAAAAATTTAGTCCAGAAATGTAGAAATCACGTGACCTACTTGAAAAACCGGGAGGTCTTAGGTTCAATTAGCATCAGCGCAAAATGTCAACCTCAAAGAAATTCTATTATAAGTTCGCAATTGTTGTGAAATATCGAAACTGCTTTTCGGTGAAATGCTGAGGCCCCGTTCAAGCACCAGTTTACGCTTGCTGTCCAGCGTACCGTAAGTATGGCAACCGGTAAGCTATCAAATTTCAAGTTAACTCTTAAGATGATCAAGACGGAAGTATGCTTATGATATTGTCTCTGTCTTAAGATACTGTTCAGACTAAGATAGGTAATAATAACAATATCTGCATTAGACAGGCTTTCTATATACTTCCTATATGTCTATGACCTGCTTTTGACGGGTTTTATTAACGAGTATTTCGACTTGCGTTGACCTGCTGTTGACGGGCTTCTGAGCGGGCTTTTGACGAGTATCTCGATTTGCGTGCAGCTAGGCTTCATTCCCTGGTTCAATAGGGGGCCCGAAGCATGTTCTTGGCGAAGACTTCGCAGGTTTTCTTATTCGATTGTGAGGCTGTCACAAGGCGTAGTCGAGCATACAGTTGCTGGTTGACGAAAGCAAGGACGAGGGGATTGGGACGGAGAGACAGTGGGTGTTCGGTGCTGATGGGTGTAGAATCGAGCTTGACCGGAATCGTGAGGTTCGGGATCGAGGGGATTTTGAGGGGGGATGGTTGGGAGAAGGAACGGTATGGAAAGGGGATGATGTGGGAGGGGAAGGATGGGGAGAGGCGATGTGGAGAAGCGATATCGAAGAACGAAAAAGATGCTGAACAGCAGCACAGAATCGATGTGAAAGAGATATATAGAAACAAGAATAACACCGGTGTAGACATACGATGAAAAAGTAAAAGTCGATGCAAAAAAGCAACAGTGCTCAAGAACTCATCTGAACAGAATACGAAGCGGAAAAAACGAAAGCAGTTCGAGGAACGTGCTACGCAAAGACAAGAAACTATATCAGTACTGGCGACGAATGTGGCGAAAAACCTCATCTGGAAAGGTAATACTGTCATAAACTATTCCTGCTCACCAAGAGACCAGACTTAAACATCTAAGATTTTCACGGACCACCGTGATAAGCCGCATCCATTCCATAGCGCAACCACATGTTAGAAACGCCATGTGGAAAAATCGTCACTCTCGCCTAGGCGCTGTCTCTTGTTCATGGAAACCGACCTCGTCCATTCCCTATCACTCGCACAGGTTTCCACATCCACTGTAGAAATCTGGAATGGCTAGAAACCCATCATCGTTTAAAACTTGTTGCGATGCAGCGTCTGTACGGCTCCGTGGAGAGCCCGCGAGCTTGGCTTTGTCTTCGAGCATTCTTTAACGGTCTTGGCGTCGACGGAGTCTACTATTACTGGGCGGTAGAGGTGGGATTGCGGGGTTGGCATCAGGTTGCCTTTTGTTGAGTGCTGCGAGAAGTATCCTTTATTTAGTGATTGCAAGATAAGCATTTGTCTCCCTTGTAGCTTCAATTCGAAATTTGATATCACAGCAGACTCACGGCCCATGAGCCTTTCATTGAGATTCAGCAATGTGCTGTAAGAACAGCTTAGAAGACGGAATTGGTCGGTTGATAGCAATTGGCCAATACGTGCTTACCAGGTAACACCCACACTCTCGCGTCTCCAAGAAATTTAGCATCATGGATACGAGCGTTTCGGATCCGTTTCGAGGTCCTAGACCGCGTCTTCTTTGGGATGCGACGTGGGTCCCATATAGCTCCAATCCACACCCTCCCGTAGCGCTGCTTAGCCCTTTGGCGACTTCAAACGAGCTTTGGGGCTTAGACTAAGATCGTGGAAAAGAAGTACGAGAGGGTTTGGGTGGACCATGGATTTGACATAGCCGTTAGAGGAATCAGCGCTTAGGGGCTAGACCAGGGGCAAACAGCGACTTGGTGGGCTGTAGACTTGGAAAAGATGTGCTGAAGTGCAACTGAGCATTAAATTGTTGACTGCATGGGCTTTGAGGACGGAAAAGAAGGCCGAGATTCTAGCGTCCTTTCGGGTACTGCATACATAGAAAGATGAGCGAATGTCCCTTCCAAAAATATACTGTACTGCCTCACCAGCCTTGCAAGATCCTGATCCTTGGAATTATTGTCCATGTTCACGTTCTGATCCATCTTTGGCAGTAAGGCCTTGATCCAGTTGTTTGTCAATATCGCTCGATTTGACGATCAAAGTCACCTGTATCCCTGATCTCTCCAAATTTAGCCTGCGTTATCCCACGTCGAAATCTTACTCACCTGTGCCTGATGAGCTATCTCAGATTCCACGATACTCTGAGCCTAACTCATTCCGTGCAAGTCATATATGTTTCCACCTTCACTTGGCTAACTGTAAAGACCATCACTGTCTAAGTGTCCTTCTTTGCTAACGGCCTCGGGCCGCCACGTAGAACTTACGATTTGGCATGCTAAGAAGGGACGTTTTCATGTCTTCAGAAAACCCATGTTCACTAAAGATATCTAGGCTTTTGAGGGTGGTGATACCGCTATGGGCAAGAGACCAAATGCAGCCCATTTTGTGGGTGATGTAGTCCAGTTCTTCTTCATTTGCATGGCCGCGATAAGTCTCCGGAAACCTCCTTGTCCGGTCGAGGGTAATAGGTATGATGACTAGACGTTCGAGGTCACCATCCAGTGCGTACCTTAGATGCATCGTGGCGATAATTGTGTGGATGAGTCTAGGCTGAAGCTTGGAATGGTGCAGGATGGAGAATATATCATCTGCATTGGGATCAAGGTAGGGCGTCGGATTTTTAAAATGACTTCTCTTTACGAAATTGCTTCTGACTCGGTTCTTTTCCCCAGGCTCTATTCCACTCCGCTGACCGGTCGTGGCGCACCAGAACCGGATAGTTTGAACGTTCGGTATCCGTCTCATCAGCTGGCACTGCAGATCCAATGCATAATAGCTTGGCTTGCCATTTATACCCCCGAATGGCTTCAGAGATGCCGTCCAAGAGCCAAAGGACTCGATCTCCTTGAAGCGTATACATTGCATTCTGCCCACGGTATCGTCCGAGGAATTTAGCAGCACCCAGTGAACGTGTCGTACTTGAGCGCTCCAAAATCCAGAGCCGGCAACATTCAAAAGCTGAACAAAGGACTCTTGGTTGGTGGAAATTGTCAGCGTTTTAAACATCTTCTTGGATGCTACGATATGCAGCTGGCGGCATGTAAAGCGGAGAGCTTTTATTTCTGCTTTGCTTAGCAAGGCAATTACCTGGTCCAGAAGTTCGATTGGCAAAGAATCCAATGCGGCTTGATAGTTCGCCATGTCTGGTAGCTTCCAAGAAGACAATAAAAGGAGTTGCAGCTCACCCATCTGAAGTTCCAATTCGCGCACTAACACACTTCCAAATCAACCCTAGCGCTCCCCTGCCCCCACTAGCGCCCGCCCTCCCTCACCCCACAAAAATCCCAATTCCACCTTTCTTCCCTTTCCTCCCCCCATCATAAAACGTACCCCCTTCATATTCACTCCGACTACATCACCGCTCTGACGCAAACAATGGGTAGATGGAGGGGAAAGTGAAGGGAAGAAGAATGCAAAGAGCGTTGACAACCTCATATTCTCGCTCCTGAAAACGTGGTGGAGTTGGGGAACTTTTAGTTTGACGGGACATTGTAGTGTGGGTTTGCGGGGAGGGGTTGGGGGCTCATGGGGAATGTGGGGATGAAGTGGGTGGGAGATTCGGAGGGGGATGAAGGGGTAGTGTGGGTAGGGGGAAGGTTGGAGAGCTGATGGGGGGGCTGTTGTTATGGTGTATTTGTTGTTTGGGAGCATAGGATGTAGCGACTGGATATTGATGTCTTTGATTGAAGGACTACAGAAGATAACTTCACTACTCATAGAAGTTGCTGGGTCTACTATTCCTAACTGATGAAGGCCTCATTCTTCATTGATGATGTAGAAGCACCAAGACACCTCTTTGCGCTTTGACATGCCACAAGTGTGACAACAGAAGCTAAAATGCATGTATTCGCATGAGAAACCAACATAACATGCCTTCGTAAATGCTATTTATCACCTGCGGAATAGTCCTGCTTGCTATCAAGCCTTCTTCTTCCCACCTTTCGCTGGCCCACTACCCATCGCAGCCTCCTTCTTCTTCCGCTCCTTCTCGTCCGCCTCAGCGACTCTTGCCTTCTCCGCCTCCTCCTTTTCTTCCTTCTCTGCTTTCTTCCTTGCTGCTTCCTGCTCTCTCTTCTCCCGTATCAGCGAGAGTCTAGCGAGATCAGCTTTTGCCTCATCCGTTTTCCCCTCTGCATGCAGCTTCTGGTACCGCTCCTTTGCCTGTTGTGCCTGTAACGCCTCGCGCTCACGCCTTGATAGCTGTGATAGTGGCGTCGATTTTGAAGACTTGCTGCCTGCAGTAGGGGCATCGGCGGGGTTGATGGGGGCAGCGGAAGCTTGTGTACGGGATTTAGCAGTGTGGTTTGGGTTCGCAGGCGCGGTGTCGGATTCTTCTTCTTCTTCCTCCTCCTCGGACTCGGAGGATGGGAGGTCGCCGGATTTGATTGCCTTTTGGGCTTTGCGCTTGATGGCGGCATCCTTCTTGGCTTTGGCAGCGGCACGACGCTGTTCACGTGTCATGGGGGGTTTGTCGGGGTCTTCTTCGGAGGATTCTTCAGAGGAGTCTTCTTCTTCTGAAGATGAAGGTTTCTCTGCTGCATCTCGGGGTTCCTATGTTTTTTTGTGAGCTTTGCCACAATGTGTGATACGAATGGCTGATTACCCCCCACATGCCAACGGGATTACCATCTGCGTCTAGAGGCGTGAGGTTCTTGCTAAACTTCTTACCACCTATGGCAAAAAGTCAGCAATTACTCCTTCTAGCTAGCAGATACCCTAATCAAACCTCCTCTTGTCGGCTTGCTAAATTTGCCCCCTCGTCCTCTGCCTCCTGGTGCCATGTTTGCGGTTTTCGAACCCGGTGGACGTGGTATAGACCTGTTCTTCGAGATCAAATTGCAATTCTAAGCATAAAATGAGAAGAATCACGAAGGCCCAGCCCGAGGAAGAGGAGCCTTATAAGAAGGGGTCACAAGGGGGTTATCTTGCATTGAATGAGTCGAAGTGACTCTTGCTCGAACAACAAAGTGATTGATCGATCGAGGGGCACAAACTTAGCGCTGTGCGATTGCCGTCAGGCGTCTCGCTTCACCCCGCCATATCACCGTGTCTTTGATTCTTAAACTACCTTGAGGTACGATATGACACAAGCTTATGATGCAGTATCTATCATGTTGTGTTCATTCGAAGCGGTTCAAAAGCTGCTAAAGATGCGTGCTTGAAACTTTCTTCTTGTAACGGTCTTCATTGGCTGAGTTGTATTACCGAATCGATATATAAAGGTATGCATAAGGTATCATCAAACAACAACCGATAACCACCACGTCAATTATCAGGCTCAGAGACAGTTTGGGAACCAGAACGGCAATATCAACCCAGTTTCATATGTTCTTATGCCCAGTCCTACTAACGGTACAAGCTTTGTAATTGGCCTTGGCTAAATGACAATACTACTTGAAGGGAACAAGAAGTCTATGTGTCCACTTTGCTATCCATGTGGAGTTCAGTTGGAGTTTCCTAGCTTTTCGCTCTATATTGATATATTCGAATGAATGACGAACTTGTTCAGACTGACATTAAGACATTGGTTCAAGAAGGTAAGATTGGTTGTGAAGAAGTAAACAGATTGACGAGTTTGCAATGTATTTAGCTTGGTTTTCATAAATGAACAATGCTGCATGCGGAACTTTAGTAGTTGGAAGTACAACAGAAAGTGATATGAATTACTACATCTACAAGAGACATATCAATAAGTTTACATGAACCTCGACCTTACGTCATTTCATGCCCATCAAGACTCGGCTTCAACGTAGGAACCCGGGTATGCCACTCATGATCCACCAACTCCGACTTCTGCACCCATTGCCCCGGATCCTCCTCATCCTGCACAATAAACGGAAAGCGTGTTACAACCAACTGTTTCCGTTTCTGCAACATCACCAACTTCAGGCCCAAATACCAAATCGATCCCCAAGCCAAGGCGGAGAGCCCAATTGCAGGCACGATGAACCATTGAATATGGCTCACAGAATAGGAGTAGGGTGTGCCGTCAGATGGTTTCGCGAAGGCGGCGAACAGAAGGAAACCACAGACTACAAAGTAGATAACGGCGTGCAGAGGTTTAACCCAGGGCTTGAAGCTGGCTTGCGACGACCAGGATCTTGATTTGTTTAAATGAAGGTAGATGAGACCGCCCGAGACGACGAAGCCGTTGAGAACGATGACAACGTAGCTGTAGAGGGAGACGAGAACCGAGTAGGAGGTTGTTGGATCGAGCATTGACGTAAAGGCAATCAAGAGAACGGATGAGAGCCAATGAAGGCCTAATGCAGCCATGGGAGTTTGCTCCAGATGATCGTCCACGTCTTGACTATGTATCACGTTAGGATTCCTGCCAGCGTGCCATTTCGCTTTGAGCCACGCCCATGGTGTTGTGTGGCCGGTCGCGAAGAACAGAGAGAACGGGAGAACACCTTCCTTGGCGATTTCCTGTTTGACTCTCGATGCGGTGAACGTCATGACCACGATATTACCCAAAATCGAAAAGGCAATGAGAGCAGCCATGACTCGCTGGGCACCTTTGTGGCCGAACATTTGTGCGAAGAACAGGGTGGCCATGTCTTGCGTGCTATCAAGCTGTATATCTTTCGGCACGGCGCATAGATAGGCAATGTTCACCAGAATGAAAAGAGTCGTGGCGATAGCCATAGCAATCAAAGTGTATTTTGGAAATACTTTCCGTGGTCGAGATACCTCGCTGAGTACGTAAAAGGGTTGCTCAAATCCAGAATAAGCGTAGATTATATATAGGAAGCTATCGCTGTAATTCCCTACGTCACGTTGATTGTTGTGAAATGACTTTTTCGGGTCAAAGTTGTCGGTAGATTTGTCTGCTCCGCCAAGTTTGTGGCCACTGGCCTTGATAAAGCCCATGACGATAATGGCTATAAGGATTAAAACCTTCACAATCGTGAAGAGATTGTTGATGATGATGCCACCTCTCCGAGAGCAGACATGGAGGAGTATCGCTACGCTCAGTGCTGCTATCGCGAGACCAATGACATCGGCTCGGGAAGCACTCGGGTGATTTGCTGCGACCATGACGTATTCTCCGAACGCAATGGCATTGCCTGATAGATTGCCCAGTAGTATGAAGACAACGCCATACATGCAGGTGACTAGGAACTTCGGCCTTGGAAATATATATTCAAGCTTCGAATAGTCAGCATGATGATTTCAAATGGCACACAAAGGGGTGCAGAAATCAGTAAACAATATTTCGTATTCGTAGATATCCAAATTGAATGATAGACTGGTTGTTTTCTTGAAGTGATATAAGCATTGCGCCTGTGCGAGGAGACGATCAAGCTAGGAGACACTGGGAAATCATCGAATTCAAATTTCCATATCGGAACTGCCACTTAGTCGTTATATTTGGCCTGGCATGGCTTTTTTACTGGTTTTCGAAATCCCACAACGACAAGAGGAACAAGACTTACATAATTTTTCTCTCCTCCACTCCTAGGTACGCTTTTCAGCTCGCCAGTACCTGGGATCAACCGCACAGGGATAGAAAGACCAAGTTCGAGCCAGACAAGCAGCCCACATGTTGCGACTAGACCCCCGAAAGCCCAGAGTAGCAACGAAGCTCCTACTGATCCTGTCCCCTTCAGAATTTTGGCTGGGGAGACAAATATCCCAGAGCCTATGGTACGATTCAGAACGAGACAGACGACAGTAAAGCGCCCTAGGCGTTGTGGAGCGGTGGGGGCTACGTCAATTCGTTGAGAGCTCTCATCCAAATCATCGACCGCGCGGTCATAATCTGCCTGATCAAAAGATGCCATTGCGTATTCTTCTATGGAGCAAATATACACGAGAACGACGACGGCGCGCGACAGAGGCTTTGTACATTACTCCAGAAAGCTGCGGAAAGCCTGAGCGTCTTCGCAGCCTTGCGGGAGACGCCGATATCTTTTCGCGCATTGGCTGGCGTGGCGTGGCGTTCTGCTGAGCCTGATGATTCTATTCGAAGCTCTCGACTCGGGCGGACTCACTACGTATTGAATGCTTAGTAGGCGTTGATGACAAGGCTAGCAATGATGGGGAGATCAAGCTTGAACCTTGGCATGACTCTAGTAGCCCTATGTAAGCGAGAAGGGGCTGCCGTCGGTATTGCCAAGGCGCAGATGCACCATTCTCGTGTCTTTGGAAGGCGCCATCTCGAGCATTTCGCATGCATGAGACTGTGAGGCTGTGGAAGATGATTCGTAAGTAGCAGGATGCCAAGAGTTCGATTTGATCGTGTGGCAGACTGACACTCTGACAGTACGACAGGCTACAGTACCTTTACTGTTATGACTGATGTGACGGTCCAGCCAAGCCAATATCTGCATATCTGCAGCGCCGAGGGTAGGTACCTATGACACTGTCGAGAAATGCGATAAGCCCGAAACCCGGTGGCCCTATCCAGCAATGTCGATGGACCCTCCACAGCACTTGTTCCTTCCTTCCTTCTTCCACGTGGCTACAAAGCCTGGAAGGCCCTCAGTCTCATCTCCATCAAGTGGTGAACTGGTGAACGAAGTTGCAGGATGTCGTTTGGCTTTGCTCCATCCGACATCGCAGTTGGCATACAGCTCTGCCAGTGGATCTACGACCATTGCTTTGACAAGAATGGTTCCGCCGGTAAGCGCACTCGGCCTACTCTAACCCTTACCCACTGCAGATCTTAGACCAACTTTACCGACATCCTGACTGACTTCTACGCGTGTTCTAGACACGAAATATTTACAATTCAGTAAAGACGTCCGCCGCCTTGATGAGAGGCTTCGGCAACTTCGTGATGCCTTGCAACAGGCCCTCGACCAAAGTGAGGACCTGGACTTCGATTCTACAGATACCAACCCAAGACAAAACCCTCTCCAACGCGAATCACAGGAGCTGATTGGGGACTTCACCGCGACGCTCGCGGAATGTCGCGAAATATTGGTCCGTCATGTATCCCTCCAACGGGACCGAGCTGGTTTCATTCAAAACGTGGTGTGGGCCGCCTCGACACAGAAAAAGGTGGACGATCTCAGGGCAAGGATCCAATTCCATACCCAGAAAATATACCTTGTCATCGAGCCTGTACAGCTCAGACTAGCAACCAATATAGCTGGTGATGTGGCCGAAATATTGTGGCTCATGAAGCAACACCTGATACCGCAGCAAGAGCTTGTCTTTAGGGAAATACCGGAATGGCTAGCTGCTAGGTTCTGTAGTGCGTTGGCGAAAAACCCCCCTCCAGTCTACACCGATATTACGCATTTCCCGTTGAAAGAGGGGTTCGACGCTCTCTATCGGCATTTCCGACAGAGCACGGTACAATTCATCGACCGCGAAACTGGCGAGCAAACAATCGAGCAATATCTGGAACTACTCAAGGCACAATGGATACTGGAAACATTGAAACGGAGCATGCCGTATCGGGAGGCACGACCTGGTTCGCTATACACCAGAATAATTGGACAAGTAGAACAGCGCATTTCTAAGCAGTACCTCCGGCAAGACCTTGTCGTGTTCGGGGACAATGAACTGGCAAAGTTGAACTCGGCCTTGTTCCTTATATGGCCGGCGGAAGTTGAGAGCACGTCTAAGCGTCTGATAGATCAAAGCGGTCAGGAGGAAAAAATCCTCGAGATCTCTTTATCAGCGCCTGCTGGGATTCAGAAGCATGATCTGCTCGTCTTCCGCAGAAGTGCGACGACGTTGCGACTAGTGCGCAATGCTGTGGAGGATGATTCCGGCATAGCTCAGCCAGAGAGTGAAAAGGTCAATACTCACGTGGACCGGTTCATACCATGGTACGCAATACCCACATCGACTCCGACCTTGAGTGTGGAGATATGTAGCGGGAATGGAACAGGGGGGACAATTCTCGATTTCCGATCGGAATCAGATATCTTCGGTTTTCAACGCGCATACTTAGGGTACCAAGTGGTACACGATATGCCGAGAGCCACGTGGGCACTCAATAAGCAACAGCTCCGGATTGGCTCTAAAGTCTTAGAGGGAACTGCTAGGCTACAACTTTGGCTCTGGAAACCCTTGCCTTGCATGCAAGCACAATCGCTAGAACCTTCACGGCTGTCGACTTCATCTTCCTCATCTCTATCTGGTAATTCCCAACGGACCAATACTACAAACGCCACGGTGGCAAAGATTACGCAACGCTGCGATAGCTCTATTGTGTCTGTTGCTGAGAACAGTAACGGTAACGGTGTGATTGCGGCTGTGAAGCCTCACCTACCGAGAATGGTTTTATTCACTAAATTAGAGGGAAAATATACTTTGCTGTCTCTCGAACGTAAGTCATATGACAGTTACTTTTGCTTTTCTTCATGCTAACAACACGCTTAGTGCAGCGAGGACTTCGAGTGGTGGACACATCGTGTCGGTGCAAAAAGGCTCCCTCATCTTGCCGCCGATCTGTAATAGAAAACCGAGTCTCTGGGGACTCACCTGAAACATTCGTTGTCCAGAAATTCTCCGTTAAAATGGACCAACTAGAGACTTGGGATCTTTCGATCCTGGGTCGGCCCCAACATCCAATGTTCAAAGACGGCAGTAAGATAGAGCATCTGACTTGCAAATTTCTCAATCTGGAATTCCCGTCCGTGCCAGACAGAGAAAAGTTCAACAATGACCTCGAAGTAGCGCTTAAACTACGTGACAAGGACGAAAAGCAATACCGGAAAGTTTCAGGTAACGCGGAATTCCTAAGCCACAAACCTAACCACGTTGTTGCTACTGAGAAGACGGCTACCCTTGTTCCCTCTCGGCCATCATCTATTGCATCATGTGAAACCCGGAAATCTTCTGTTTGCACAACCCCAAGAGATGTTCCATCACTTGGTCGATTCTCACAGTCAGCGACTTTCGTTGGCTCCCCCGTTCTTCTAAGTTCTCCAGAGAGGCTGGCGGCATTTCTTCCTCGAAAACCGTCCGCCACTTCAGACAATATTCGTACTCCTACGGTCCAGAGAACATCAACACTTGTTCCTTCTGTCGAGCGCCTCTCTAAATCACCAGTATTCTCCAATTCGTTTTCCTGGGCAACATATCCCGAGAAAGTGGAATTTCCAGTGGGTAATCTTCCACCTACTCAACAGTCTCTTCGTCCGGAACTCGATACACATAGTGATAGTTTTATGTGGCCTGTGCACAGTGGCGATCCTTGGTATCCCGGCAAGACGTGAAATCGGCCTTGGTATCCGACAATAGAACAGATCATTATTCCGAATACTAACAGGTAATGGATGCTTTTCATCTCCATGGAGAACTTCTCGGCCAAGCTTCGCCTACAGACAGGCTATTATAACGCATTAAATGTAGGGCAACCACGTTACATACCGCCATCCTAAACCCCACGGCGTAATAGCAGGAGAAGAGGTCGATCAAGTTTTAGGGAAAGGTTGACCCAATCCTTGAAGAGGTGATTTCTGCGGAAAGGTACACTAGAACTTAGAGAAGCAGTGTCGTCAAAGCTGTGTTCCGTCTGTTGATGATTGGATGATCTACCATCGTACAAGAAACAATCGGTCGACATGAAGAGCGTAAATACCGGCTGTCTTCAAAAACACCTGGTAGTCTTGCTATTTCGTTGCAAATAGTTACGGTTCGATCTCAAGGAAGCACATTCGGAGGCACAAAAGTATTATCGACCGCTTGAGTTAATACAGTTCTTTAGACGATGCCAACCGCAAAACAAGGACGACAAGGGGAGCTGGAATATGTAAGATCCAGACGGTGGTGATCAATCGTGGCTCAATCTGATCTCGCCTCCCTGGGAGCACGCTACTTGCTAATGGCGCCATATCGATCCCGAGCCTGCGTGAGATGTCGCTGTGTCTTCAGCAGCGTCAGAGTCTGCCTTTACGGCCTTGGTGTCATCCTTGGGATGCACTTCCTCCTGACTTCTCTCTTACGAAGCCTGGACAATGGTGTACAGGGTGAGCTAAGCGTTTGTTTGTTCTGCAACCCGGTGGTGCTGACGCCTTGACGGATGTTTAGATGCGGATGTTTAGATGCGGATGTTCTAGCAGGCGGGGCGGGGATGCATTGGTTTGGTGAAGGTGGGTTAAGGGGAATGGGGAGTCGGGGGGTTTACTAGGAGTGGAGGTTCAGTAAAAAACTACTGATACCCAGGCTAGCTCTCAGGATAGAGGATAGTAAGATTGGTTCGTTCCATGTGCCTTTTTGTAACTTTTCTAGGCGCACGTGTGTTGCGGTTGAACCTGAGAGTATGATGAACTAGTTTCTCGCCAAAGAGAGTTTTCGAAAACATACAATCAGAAGCACTAGTTTGTAAAACGATCTATCTTCTTGTCATGTTATACTACAAGCATTTGCATTATTTCGTTCTTGTTGAGTTGTATATATTGTCACGATGAGTCGACTTTAGATTGCAGTCACATGCATAGATGGAAGAAGAAGAGACAGTAGAAAGACAAGGGAACCGAGATCGAATAGTCGAGAATCTGCGCGGGTCGAATATCAGAACAAAGCGACGGCGAGATCAATCCATGTCACCAGTTCACTTTCCTGCTTGTGACACATTCTTTCACAACTCGGTTGGTCGGAATGCCTGTTCTTTAGGGGCCAATAAACCTACGCCCCCCTTTTCGATACATATTGTATACAACCCCCTATCGATACACATACATTTCTTCTCCTCTCTTCTAGCATCAGACATAATTAGCAATTCGCTGCCGATAGAACCATGACATCGCAGAAGAGCTTTACCGTCAGGAGGACATATTCGATACTACATGAACAGTGCTGCGGTCACAGGAACAACAGCGAGGTAGTTGGTGAAGACATCAGAGCTCGTCAGGTCAGGGGTAGGAGCTAATCACGGCGGTGAAGCAAATTGATGAAGCAAACTGAAGCTAATGTTTTGTTTTTTTGTTTATCTTTAACGGAGATGATTTAGGGAATTTAATCTTGAGATTATGTGTACCCGCTTGGTTTTGGTGTAGAATTAAGTACTCATGGGTTTTTTGCTGAGCAATCTTAAGAGGCTGTATATGTATTGATAAGGGGGTGTACTTCTATTGACTTGCATTATATATTTTCGAGACCGAACAGATATAATTGGGAAAGACTTCCACTTGGCGTTTTGGTTCTAACTATGCGTCTCTGCTGCCTCATTTGACTGTTCAATGAAACCCAATCAGGCTGATGAGGAAGAGGTAGCCGACTTCGAAGGATATGTCAGACCAAGGACTCGTAAGATGGTTTGTGTATCCCATTCATTTCATACTAGAGCTGTCAGCTTGGGGGTCATAGGAGAAAGGCACACTTTCTCTTACTCGGTCAGTAGTTATATCATGGGTAACCCGGATCCCAGGGGGAATCGTTGGTAAGCAGATGCCCTCAGACTCAATTGATTGGTTTCTGTGGTGCGACCGAGAGGATGTGTGTCTTATCAACGTGTTTACACCTGATACGGTTGGTGTCGATATACTGAGCAATCCGTCATGAGCAGTCTTCGAGCGACTCTGCAGCCAACGACGAGCAGATTTGGATTGCTGTGGAGCTTTGCGATCGTTCGAGCCGTCTATGATAAAGAGCGCTCTGAAAGCACTTATGGAAACGACCATGACAGCAACGGCAGCTTCGGCCTGTAGCCAAAAGACGGCCCAGGTGGTGTCGATTTGACCGTTGATGATGTTGCCAGCGCTGATCTTGATGATGCTGGTTATAATCATGAAGATGCTGAGGCTCAAGATGGCACCAAGTGCGAGTTTTCTGCGAAGGCCGATTCGCACGCGCCAGAGGAGTAGGATGGGGATTGAAATGACTAAGGAGAGTCAGCCGTATACATATTAAGTAAGGGACAACTCCATACCCAAGACATCTGTTGCAATGTCCAAGATAGTGACTGCTTTGAAAACTGCGTTCTCTCTGGCAAGGGCACTAGGAGTAACACAGGTCACTAAGTAGATATATGTCAGCTTCTGTTCAACAGGAAAATTCGCGAGAATTCGCTAACCAAGGACGCGTGCACCAAAGTAGGGACAGCTCATGAAACTTGAGCAGATCATGACCACAGCGGTTGGAACGTGGACGGCAAACACAAACCACCACCATATTATCATATTTTTCAAGCGCCGAAGAAGACTGCGAAAGAAAAACAAGAAGGAGAACTTGACGCTAACAATCGTAACGAGCAAGAGCACAGCGGCAGCATCTTGAGTTTTCTGGTCCTCGATCAATTGGTGAATAAAGTCCGAGGGTGGAGTCTGCATGCCAGACTCGACGCTAACTTGGGTATATAGGTAAGGACAGTCGATGTAGACCATGACAGTTCCAGCGATTAGACAGACAGTGGCGAGGAAGAATAGGCAATCGTCAATGAAGATACGGCGGAAAATACGTGTTCGAATATACGTGCGACCAGCTGCGAGGACAATTGCTATTCCAAGAAGAACTCCAATCAAGGCCTAGCTAGAGGTTAGCCCATCGGATAATTTTGCTGCGACACTCCAAAGGTCTGCGCAACATACCTGGAAAGCAGTCCGATCTATTTTCGCCTTGTTTGCTGTCATGTTGCTACGCGGATAGACTTCGCATCGAAAGACTTGGATTCAAGCGTGAGGTCCTTTCTGTGATGGTGAAGGACGATAACAGAATGCAATAAAGGAAATCACGTTTTTGACTAATATAGGTAATGTATATATCCTCGAAAGTATCCTGCCGTGTCCGTAGCCTTGGATGCCGCCACAGAAGTTGACGTTCTGTGCAGTGCAAGTCAACTCTTTGCTGCAATCGAGTGGGGCTCGATGGGAATGCCTGCAGGCCGACATTCTTGGAAGACAAACGGAAAGCTGAGTACCGCCGTTTGTGATCGGCGTGAATGAGGTACAGTACGCTCAAAGTAGTATTCCGTAAGTGACATCAGACATTGAGAAGGCAAAAGGTAAGGATGTGGCGAGGAGGGCGTGGGTGGTTGCCTCGTCGCTGTAGCCGAGCTAATGAAACGAACTCGTTCAGCCATCAGGATTTGCCTTCATTGACCGCACCACATCTCTCTGTGCCATGAGATCACCTTTGCATGGGCAGCCTTGTGGTACTGTTTGATCCAACGATGCAGCACCAAGGATGTGGTGGATCATAGTCCCAATGGATTTGGAATCGCATTGCCCTCGCTGAGCTGCTGTGTGAGCTTTTTGCCCACAACCTCAGTACTTCTTCAGCCATTCCTATCATCCAAGCTGTCTTCACTATGGCCTTTCTGTACCTTCTCAGTACCGCTACCATCGCGCGGATTCTGTGGACCTCGATTTCGTTGTTCCTCAATTACCAGGTCGCGCGCAAGCTGGCCTTGCCCATCGTAATAAGCCCGTTAAGCGCACTAAATCCTCTATGGATGCTCGCACTCAAACTACTCCCCGTGCTCCCCAGGTTTCTGCAAATGCTTCCATATGGCCTGGGCAAATGGGCAAGATGCACTTACATAGGATGGACATTCCAGGACAAGTGTGCTCTACATGATGAGCTCGGCCTTGTCTTCGTACTGGTCACCCCAAGTGGTAACGAGTTATGGGTTGCCGACCCTAATACCGCGCACATAGTGCTATCGAAGAGGAAAGAGTATACCAAGCCTACTGACATGTACAGTAAGTAATAACGACAGAATGTAAAACCCTCATTGACGAGAAGGTTGCAGAGCCATTAGATGTCTTCGGCCCCAGCTTGAATACCGTAAGGAGCCGCAGAGACCATTTCTATATGGATATTTAGCTAAGGTGGCAATTTAGGTTGAAGGGGAAGACTGGCAGCGTCACCGAAAGCTAACGGCGCCTACTTTCAACGAAAGAATCAGTTCTCTTGTATGGGGCGAGGCTTCACGACAGTGCCAAGATATGCTACAGTCATGGGTAGATGAGGGTCTCGAGGGCACTCGAGAGACCGTCCAGGACACTGCAAGACTGGCCCTGCATGTTTTATCGAGTGCTGGGTTCGGTATTTCACGTCCTTTCAACGCGGGCGTACAGAAGCTTCCACTTGAACATCACATGCCGTATCAAGATGCACTGTCACTGATTTTGCGCAACGTCGTCACCCTTGCTATCATTCCAAAGGACTTTTTGACAGTTTCAATACTCCCCAAGAAGTTACGCAAGCTTGGCCAAGCTGCGAAGGAGTTCAAACAATATATGGAAGAAATGCTCGAGACCGAACGCACTTCGATCACAAAACGCAAGTCTGGCAATAACAACTTGCTAAGCGCTCTCATCCAAGCTTCGGATGAAGCCAAAGAAACGAATGGTGGCCGCAAATCGAATCTTGGACTCACGGATGACGAGATCTATGGGAACATCTTTATCTATAATCTAGCTGGGCACGAGACAACAGCGAACACGTTGGCGGCTGCCATCGTTCTCCTGGCTGCCAATCCAGAATGCCAAGAATGGTTGGCCGAAGAGCTCAAGAATGCTCCGATCGAGCAGAGCTACGAATCCGTATTTCCAAACTTGAACAGATGTCTCGCAATCATGGTAAATCATCCAAACCCCCAGCAGCAACAAAGACCTCACACTCTCCTAGTACGAAACCCTCCGTCTTTATGGCTCCATCGTCTTCATCCCCAAAACAACCGGACCTCGCGAGCAAACCCTCGTCATAGGCTCAACCCAGCACCTCCTTCCCCCAAGCACAGCAATCAACATAAACACCCAAGCCATCCACTGCAATCCCCGCTTCTGGGGCCCCGACTCTTTAACCTGGAAGCCCAGCCGCTGGATCACACCCAACGGCGGGCTCATGGAGCCTCCACAAGGCCAATTCATCCCTTGGGCAGACGGCCCGCGTATCTGTCCCGGGCAGAAGTTCGCGCAGGTGGAATTCGTCGCCGTTGTGGCGACGTTATTTCGAGAGCATAGGGTGTGTCCTGTTCTGAAGGATGGAGGGAATTGTGAGGATGGGAGACAGAAGCTGCTGGAGATGGTAAACGATTCGGCCATTTCCGCTATTACGTTACAGATGCAGAAGCCCAGGAGTGTGGCGCTGGCTTGGTCGAAGAAGGTGTGATTGTTGCCCAAAGTTTTCGAGTGTCCCCAATTCCTCTTCCCACAGTATGCGTCTGTCTTAATACTCTACCACACTGTTGTAGTACCTCTTTTGAATACTGATTCAATACAGCTTGTCTGGAGGCTACTCTCTGTCAAAAACGAGCGCCGAGCGCCAAGCGCCAAGTGGGCTGCAAACAGAAGGATCTTTATAAATTTCACACGCAGATTTGATCCTCATCACCACCACGCTCGACGACAATAATTTTTGCGGTCAACAACGCTCAAACCGTTAAATGCAATGACATTTATACCGGCAGGCACAGGGCAAAGCAGTGGCTGCACATGCCCGACCTTGAACAGAAATAGCTTGACTTCATTAGTTCAAGAGTCCGCTCATTTAGTGGGAAGAAATAAGTCCATGATAGCATTGAGTTGTAAGATCATGCAAGCTGCGTCCGATACTAAATAGACAAATCGACAAATCGACCAAATACGCAAACGGACAAAAGCACATGTACAATTAGCACCATACCGACTAAACCAACCTACACCACTTCATCATAAGCGCATTCTTTCTCCTATCCACTGCCTCACTTACCTAGACCACCCCACTCAAATCTTCCACTTGCCCCCCTTCCTCCCTTCTTTCAGCTCACCCTTCCCGGACCTAAACCCGCTTCCCAATCATTCAGGTAGCAAGTATCAAGGTCGATGATAGCCTGACTGTGGGTTATGCAGGGGTGAGTATGAAAGAGATGGGGAAGGGAGGTGAGGGAGATAGGTAGATGAAGAGATAGGGAGACAGGGAGATGGAGAAATCGGAAGACGAAAATGATGGTGTTAGGACTTGAATCATGACTCTACCTATGTAAGTGTTGAGGCCCATAAAGCGATAAAGTGATAACTTGATAAAATGACTGGGGGATTGAGAAATGAAAAAAAAGGAAGGGAGGTGGGGACGAGGGAGATGTAGAGATGGCGAGGTGATGGGGTGATGAGGTAATAAGATGGTAATAGTGGAAAGATTGATAAGGTTTTGGTCAGTTGATGGGGTTGGTAAAGTAGCAAAGGAGAAGATGGTAGATACAACCAACAGACAAGTAAACAAGTAAAGCAGAGTAGATAAGTAAAGCAGACGAATTAATCAAAACAAATCAAAACAAATCACCCCCCTCATCTCCATCATCTCTCCCATCCACACCTCCCACCCACACCTCCCCTCCCCTCCCTCAACCTCTTCGCCTAAACACCCTCCTGCACAAACCCCATCGGCTCATCCCCCCTACTAACATGCCTCTCCGTCGCCATCCTCGTATCCGCCTTTCTTCCCGTTTCTCCCTCTTCGTGGTCAAGTGCCATGTCGCCGCCGTAGCCTGTCTCGTGTCCCGGTTCGGGGTCGTGGTCGGGGGCGGGTGCGCAGTGGTTGTAGGAATGATCGGGTTGGGCTTCGAGGAAAGGTTCGCGGTTATCGTGGTGGTGGTGGTGGTGGTGGTGGTGGTGGTGGACAAACCCCTCCTGGCCATGCTCATGCGCCCCGAAAGCCGCGCCGCTCCCGAAGTGCTGGTCCTGCATGATCTGCGGGTCCAGCGGCATGTCGGCGTAGGCGTGCAGGGGATGCATATGTGCTACCGGCGCTGCGGATTGCGCGTCTAGCGCGGCGGAGAAGTCGCGGTGGTGGGTGCTGGTTGCGGAGGAAGTGCTAGAGGGGGATTGGAGGTTGTCGAAGTTGACAAGGCGCTCGATCATGCTGTTGGGGTCTTGGTGCGCGGCTCGGCGGAGTTGCGCCAACGCTGAGGAGGATGAGGATGCTGTTGATGTGGTTGAAGATGTGTGGTTGTTATTGTCAGAGGTAGGTCTTCCCCCGGTCGAAGCGGAGGAGGGCAGTTTGGTGGATTCCTTGCAGTCGGGGCAGTTTTTGATGACGAGACTGACGGTTTCTTTGATGCGCACCCAGTGATATTTTTCCGCAATCGTCGCCGTTGTCTTGTTGATCCCGCCGTGCTGCCCCTTGTGCACTGCCCGTGCGATCTCGTACTGCCGCTGCGGATCCGCCACCACTTCTTTATCCTTCAGCATAAGCCTCTCCATCCCTCCCTCCTCCTCGGGTGGCGCAAGCTTGTAGTGCGTCGCCGCGCTTCTAAGCCGGCTTTTCTCTGCTCGGTCCGCGCCGTTGGGGTATTTGGCGTGCTTGAGGTAGAATCTGATTTTGTCAAAGCGCTCTTCGGAGACGAAGTCTTCGCCTTCAGGGCCGAGGTCGCGGCCATAGATGATGGCGTCGACGAGGGTGTGGGGGTGGGAGCGTAGATTTCCGCAGGACTTGACGCGGCCGATGCGTTTGAAGCCGAGGGCGTCCCAGATGCGACAGGAGGCGACATTGGTTTCGTAAACAAGGTTGAAGACAGAGTAAGTGTAGCCCTAGATGGATCAATCGAAGCCAATCCGAATGTGTTTTAGCTGAAGCGCAATTTCTAGGTGGAAATTTTCTACATTGAGAACTCGAAAGCATTTGATATTCCTCATCTCTCCAACTTGCGTTCTCTTGAAAACGAAAAGAACGTTGCACGCTTTGACAATGACGGAAAACTAACGTACCAACTGCGGGGCCCACTCTAAATATCCCTCCCCCATCAGCCTCCCTACCCCCCTATTCCTCGCCGCATCCGTGACCAAAAACCCCCCATTACAAACATGGCTGCTCCTCCCAGGATAATTTGGCTTTACATAGAAGCTCCCCATACACGCCTTCTCCCAATCGACCCTCCCCTCCAGCGCCTGAACATCATTCACCTCTCCCAGCAGCATAACGGCTCCAAAATTCTGGAACCAGTACTTGCCAAAAGTCTCTACGGACATGGTGATGTTCATAGGGTAGGTGTCACCTTTTTCGATTTCGAGATTGATTTGGGAGCAGAGGTATGAAAGGAGAGATGGTGGGACGTCCGAGGCCTGGCAAAAGGGAATCAAGGTCGCAGTGGTTATGCGATCCCGAAGAGTGACGAGACGGGGGGTAATGCTTTCTGGGATGGATAGAGCGAGGGGTGTTGGATACGGAGGTGCACCGGATGTCCGATATATGGTAGTGGCCAGCGGATCTTCTAGCATGGCCGGCATTGCGTCCTATGGTCTTTTATTTCCTAATTGGGACTCAAAGGCTTAGGGCTTCTTTAAGCGAGCGGAACAAGTGGAATTATGACTCCAATCTGCTTAGTCAGCCGGGCTTCGGTCGCAATGAAGAAAGTTCTATCGCCGGCTTTTCAAAGGCAGCTGCACGATAAGCTCGGAAAATATTGGGTTTCTGGAGATAACTTACCCCTTATCCTGACGCTTAGGGCTTCAGGCCCATGGAACACTGACTGATTATTCGTGGTGGGTGGAGAATGTATCACGGCTTGATCTTTCATGCGGTGATGAGATATTTGGGGAAGTTCTGAGTCCTACGGTAGTTTATCGTATCTCGCGTAGGCCGGGCACTAGTCATATCACGTGCAGAGGCCGTTGATGATTGGGGATACATCACTTAGGGCTAAGAAGAATAGGGCTCCTTCGATTTCCTCAACTTCAGGATCTGCTATCTGTACACCTGAGAAACGACATGGACTTGAACTCTAGCTCTGGACTGTCTCTACTTGGGGCGCAGGCTATATAGACTGAACATCAGAAGGTGCAGAAAGTATGAATAGGATACTCGATTTCGCTGGAAAATGTCCAAGTAGATGATTAGACTCGCTGTTTTCAATCCCGACTCTTGTCTGACAACTAAGGTTGGGCGAAGTAACACTAATATCTGGAACTAAACAATCTGGATACATATACTAGATCGGTCCCTAATAGTTGACCTGGTGTATTTTGCCATCGGCTGTTATTCACTGAATTTTGCACCCTTTGGTACTCCAGCATCCGGGGATAGCGCTTCTGGATCTGAAAAGCGATTCCAACCCCAGTCTACTAATGACCTGCTTTCCCGGTTAGGGGCTTTGGTATATTGGGGCCATACATTAACTGGAGATAATGAAAAGATCAAGGCCAGATTGTCGAAAGGGTTTAATTGCGTGTATTGAAGATGAGAACACAAAATAAACCTACAAAAACTTCCGACTTCTTAGATCTTCGTCGTCAAATGAGTGTCCGTGTACCTATACCACACACTTAGGCCCTTCCCTCGTAGAAATAGTCTTATCCAAACAATTTCCGTCTATACCAGTCCAGCTTGTTGGGGTTCAATCCAAAGCTCTCTCAAGCTAACACACCAGAAATGTAAGGGAGTGACAGACAGGCTTTGAGTATTGAGCTGCGGATGCTGTCTTGGTTGATCTCATGGTACTGGTAACTCAGAAGCATCCTGCCAATGTTCTCATTCCTCGTCACTCTTTGTTATTTCGTCCTCCTCAATCTCTATGGACTCTGTCTGACCTCTCTCTGTAGACTCAGCATCCTCGCTTTCCGCCGACTCAACCCTGGCCTGTTGTACGAAAGCAGTTTCCGCTCCCGGATCAATGATGCTAGTGAGGACTTCCACAAACGCTGCGTACCATTTCACTGGATCTTCATCAGGTGGTTGGACCTCATCTTGCGACCACCTCGCATTGTTGTCTCTACGTAGCTGAGCGGTTCGCAGGGCCGTCCGTCCGTACTGGTCACGTTCTTCTACATTGACCCCCTTTAATGTAGCAAAGCGAAGGAGCTTCAAACTTGCAAGATCACCCCATCGAACTGCGAAATGAAGTATGCTTTCTTGTGTGCGAATGGAAGTATGAGTGCAATCAAACGTTTCGTGATCGAGAAGGGCCTTCAATGATTGATAGCTTTGGTAAAGTATAGCATAAGCAAAGGGTGCACAACCGTATTGATCGTCACCGTTAATGTCACCACCCATGTCTGCAAAATACGTTAGCACTTTGGGACGATCTTTCGCGCCTGCGATGTGGATTGCAGTTGTTCCACTGTCGTCCTTTGACGCTATATCCGCACCAAAATCCAGAAGCATCTTTGTGGTTTTGACGTCATCACCAACTATGACGGCGTACATTAGCGTGGTCCGGCCCCTGCCGTCTTTCCTGTTGACATCTGCCCCAGCGGACAGTAATGCTTTCAGTGAATAGTAACCCCCATTCTCGGCCGCCCAATGCAATGGAGTCATTCCACGTCGATCGGCTTTGTTAGGATCAGCTCCACGACTTAGAAGTTGCTGAATTGTCTCTAGATCGCCCCGTTGCGCTGCCCATGAGAGCGTACTTCTTTGCCCAGCATCAACCTGGTCAGTTGCTGCTCTAGAAGATGATACCAAAAGATCGCCAAATGATCTGTTGGAGACACCTAAGTATGCCTCGTGCAAGTCGGTAAATCCAAACGTATCCAGCAAAGATCGATCATTGAAGAGGCTCCGCATAGCTCTCTTAGTCTCATTAAGCGTTCTCTCACCGAAAGTCGACTCCCAAGCCAGTTTGAATGGGCTCCTTGTTTTCGTCAATACTTTGTTCATGCCCGCTGAGAGCTGGAACGTGCCTACTGTTGCGTTCTGTCTTCAAGGGTAGGATCCGCGCCAGCATGAAGCAAGAAGTTTATCATACCTATATCTGCTTCGGTTACAGCATACTATAGACGGTCAAGATCTCAATCGGTCGGGTTTGGGCAGGCGCTTACATGCAAAACTGAACGATTTCTATCAAGGGATATGTCGAGGACAGATGCTTCTCCTTCACATAGTAGGCGTTTGACCTGAGACAGCCGACCAAGAACTACGGCTTGAAATATCGGGGCGCTGACGGGGCGGATTCTCAGAACTCTTAGGCAAAGTTCGGGGCCACCTGCTTCTAATTATTAGTTGCTTACTGTGGTTTCCTCTGTAGATTCGTTATAATATTTACTCGAATCCAGTATCAGGCACGAAAAGGAACCGATTAGCACAATTGAGAATCAGGAACTATGACTGCAAATTGAAAGGACTCGAATGGCAAGTAAGATGACTTTCCCAGTTGATGGCAAGCTATAAAAAGCCAAACAGTAAAGGCATTGTTCAAGTTCGCTAAACAGTCTCCCTGACCTATGGACTGCGCCTCACACCCACAGGAAAAGAATGAGCACCAATTTCTTTAATGCGGTTTGACGTTGAAGACGAAGAAGCATCACATGCAGAAGGAATTTAAAGGAGGCGCACATAGCTAAACGACTAACCTTGATAAAATGCCACATTGAGAGATATTGCCCGACACAGGAACCAGTATGGGAAGGTGTAAATAGCGTTTATAGTAGCCGTCGAACGGTTCAGGCAGCTTAAAGTATCACAACTGCCGGCGACTAGCGTTGGTATTGCATAGTACCCTATAAGGAGAGAGCCGAGGACTCGATTCAAGATGCTTGGGCTTTGTACGTGGCATGGTTTATGGCAAGAACAACGGCAACGTTGGTCACAATGCCGAGTAAAGGCAAGCTGGAGCTGTATACTACGGAAGGGCGGAGAACGAGGTTGAACGGTACCATACTCATGTTCTAGATCTTCTTCCGTGTCAATTTCCGTAATACTCATTTTAGAGCTAGTATTCAAACTTAGAAGAGGATTGGGATCTGGCAAGGATTTGAGACCATGTGTTCTTTGCTGCTCGCGATCGAGAATCTGTCTCATGAGATTTTCCAATGTCTGCGATTGATCGCTTGCAGAAGCGCCAGCCCCTAGCCTACCCTGAGACAAGGGCATCTCGGTTCTTATACACATTTCTTGTAGTCGAAGATCGACTCGTAAGGATGTTGAGCTTGCAAACATCAGCCTCCGTAAATTGGGAAGCCTTATCATATAATGTCTAGATATGGTGAAATAAATCATTCTTCTCCGAACTAGGAGATCATCAACGAAATCAAGTCTCTCTCAAATTATGATTCATGCAAGAAAATAGACATCGATATTTTGACCAACAGATTAGCTGCTTGTGGATACTCAAAACACAGAAAGTATGGTATTATAGCCGCAGGGCTCCTTCAATGTCATTTTCGTAGAGTTTGGGATAGGTAGGATTATAGAGTAAAGCTCGTATTACTGCGAGAAGACAAAGAACAACTGTTTTATGGAATCACGAGGTTAGAGCACTCAGAGCTGCCGCCAGATTGATCCTGTTACTGCGCGTCCGCTCTTGTAGCTCCTTTACCTTATGCTCTGAACGCATCCACGCACTCCGCTGAAGCTTAAGTTGGCCAGTGCGGCTATCGAACTGAGTGAGCTCATGAGCAATAAGTTGCTCCAGCATCAGTACTATTTCTTTTACTCTCTCGAGTGCTCTGCAGACGCTTGAACGGACCGGCCTGCTGTATGTATCTTGGTACTGTCTTGCCAGATCGTGAACTTCCTGCACCACACAATGAATGTCCGCGACCTCGTTATTTAGGGCAGCAAGAGCAGCAGGCGCGTTGCTCAGAGCGGTAAGCCTTTGGAGACCTTTGCAGACTTGCCCACCCGCCCCCAATATGGTCAGAATTCCCACTGTAATCGAGAGGGGGTCCATTGGGAACCGCAGAGACTGAGCCGATGTTTAAGCTTACTAGGGAATCGTAGGGCTCAAAGTTTCCGTCCTTTCGATGACATGCTGGAATAGAAAAAGATCAGCTTCAATACCTAAAAATGATATGAAATCGAGATAAAACGTAGATGAGATCACCGTCGAAAAGGAAAGGTGGGCTGTGCTCGCAGCCTCGTCGCCTCGTCTTCAGCCTCTGAGGTCACAACGCAGTAGATCTAGATTCGGCGGCCGCAGCCTTGCTTGTTGCCAAAATGGAGTCTCTGCGAGACCGCCTTGATCAATAGCCCTATAATTTCTAGTGCGCAAGAATGAAGCCTATCTTATTAGAAGGAAGAGGACATTCAGGCATGTAGAGCTGCAATTGCAGTGCCTTTCTCAAGTAGATAGAGCGGAGGAGTACAATCGTGTATAATCAATAAAGCTAGTCGGCTGCACAGCGCCTAAGCCACCGAGGTCATGAAGCGTATGCAAGAATCCCATATGTGCAGGCGCTGAAGTGCAAGATTTACAACAGGTCTCTCGCCCAACAATCGTAGTCGTTGATTTTTGCCAAGAATCGAAAGTACCGCTCGAAGCACAAAGCAAGTCTCACGCCGCAGCTTCAGTGCTAGCGCCTTGTGCTTCCCCTCCGCATTGAACCTCCCGAGCCGGAGCTCGACTGGCATAGATTTTCTCCTTTTGCGCCTGCGCTGCCTGTAGACAATCGGCATATGTCCTGAATTTGACTATCTCATGAAGGAGATATGAAGACTTGCGTTCCCAATTCGCCATCGCTTTCGTTGTGTTAGGGTGACGCGAGGAGAACTGCATCATCATTAGCATGGAGTCTTCGGTTGGGGGCAGCCGACTCACAGCAAGTAACATCGCACCCCTCAATTCATTGTGCTTCTGCAATTCGTCCTCGATGTTCTTCACATACGCCAGAAGTGCCTTCAGCTGATCCACTTCCATCAAAACACTAGCCACCATGCTCTGCTGCGGAGGACTCCAGTCACTGATGAGGGTCTTGTCGCCTGGTAACTTCGGTCTGAAGTTTCCTTGATCGATGGAGCTTCTGATCGAGCTTTGTATACTTGGTCGTGGTCCTGAATGAGCGGCCGACGACGAAATATTCTCAAGCGGAATGAGGGCGGAATTGACAACAGCGTCACTCCAGCCATACTCGATGTTACTGATCCCTCCCACCAAAGGCTCTTTCGATAATCTGGCGCTCCAGTAGTTTGCGGTAGTCACGAACTCTTTAACAATCTCTGGTGTGCCAACTTGAAAAAGGTGGACAGCTCCAGTAGGCAAACTCAGAGCCCAGACATGCGGCCTATTTTTCGAGTATCCAGGCGGGGGAAGTGCACTCGCTATCGTGTGACGTAGCAAGAAAGTTCCGAGAGCCTCTGCACTGTCGGCCCAATTTCCACCACCAACGACGCCACCTGGTGCCTTTTGGTTCTTGGCTTTCTGGCGCATGGACTTCGCATTCATGCTGAAGGAGAAAAGACGCATCCAGCCTTTCTCAATGACCGCAAAGCTCTCTACCCAATTTCTATCCTTTGATCTCTTGTCAACGGATTCTAGATGATGCTTATGCTTGAGGATGCCTTCCTTTGCCCATGGCGCACCAGCTAGTTCGAGGGTCTCATCTTCCAGCAATGGAGCGACTCGAATGCTATCCTCAGCGGGGTCAGCAGCAGCAGCTTCTTCCCGGATGATGGCTTGGCTAAGGGCATTCGCAAATCCAATAGACTGCTTGTAGTTCCCTTGAGGGTAATTAGATGCAAAAGAGTCAATAGACATCGAAGTCTGGGTTTTGCCAAGAGACAACTTGCTCCATGTGCTCGACACTGACGGACTCCATACGGACGACTGATCTTCAAGGCTTGTCCGACTGGACCCGACTGTAGAGGCTGCATAGAGGCGGGGTCGAGACCGGCCCTTAGATGCCCAACGACCCGTGCCGAGACGATTCTCGGCCGTCCGACCTCTGTAACTCTGGTTCTCAGATCCAGCCTTACTGAGTACACTCGGTGTGCGACGGAGCATGTTGCCGGTCATGGTAGAGAAGCTGTTAGATGGAGGCTTCTGATCAGGAACTTTCTCTTGTTGCTCGCTACCATGAAGTGGCAATCGCTCTTGACGGATCGAGTTGTAGAAACCCTTGAGCACGATGTCAACCTGGACTTCCCAGGTATTCAACTTTCCACTGAAAGGAGCCTTGACCAATGGCCCACATTCATCTACAGAAGTGTCATAGTCGAGAGCGGTGGGCGTGGTATTAGATAGGTATGAGTGAGCTGCCTGATCGGAAGGTCTCGTCGACAGCCTGTAGCTTGGTCTGCGACCTTCGAAAGAACGCCGTCCTTCTTGTGACTCGGCTGGGAGCGTTGCTGATGTTGCTTGTCCGAAAGTCGAGTCCCTCCACGACTTGGCTGGCAGGGTAGAGGCTCGGTTGTTCTCAAAGCCATCAGGTGCGGCGTCTGTTGCTACGCGACGAATGGTTGGCAGGGTATTCTTAATGAATTGCGTACGCGTCATCTTCTGCTCGATCTCTGCGAGGTGCAGGTCCGTATTGAGCATCAAGATAGAATAGCAGATAGTGTGTACAACGTCTGGAATGTTATTAGTTAAAGTTCCTACAATCTACCCGCAATGAACGTACCTGTAGCCTTGAAGCCGTGGTTTGGGTTGCAGGCACACCAGCGCGCAGAAAATGCTTCTAGTACTCGATCTACCTGCTGTGTCTCACCCTTCAACAAGAGCTTGCCGCACAGGTCTCGTAACGCAGCAAGGATGTTAAGGTTCTGCCATTCGAAGAGTTCCATGTACGCCCGCCGTACGCGGATACGTTCTGGACCGGCATCTCCAAGCCAGCCGGCTGCTTTGGCATGGGCCACCAAGCTCTGATCCCCATCGTAGACTCTCCTCGCTTGAGATTGCTCGTCCTTAGTTGGAACTGTAAGATCCGCCGCAGGACTGCTGACATTCGCAGCAGCTTCTTTGGGGCTGACAGGGACATTATCGCCAATGCTTGCTCTCCGTGTGAGCTGTGTTGATGACGCAGATTGATAATCACTAATAGGACTGACAGGTGACACCTGAGCACCTTCCAAGGGTAGGGACACACCGTCCAGTTTTTTAAGATCTTCGTCGGAATCTCCGGGTTCGAGCCACACCCGACGGGGGGAGCCAGGAGACTCCGGTGGTGAGGTCTTTTTCCTAGTTGGAGTAACGCTGGCAGGTGTAAGCCAATTCTTCGAGTCGAGCCTTTTCGGAACTTTCTTCAGAGGGAAATTATCGCCCTTGAACGAGGGTTCTTTGGGACTGCCAGTGGATTTCCTGATCCGCTGCTCATGTTTCCCTTGAACACCTTTGGGTGACGCCATAGTCACGTTTTCCTTTCCGTTACGCGATGCCATGTCTGCCGGGAAACTTGCTGCCGTTCTGTTCAATGTTGTAGAGGAAGACATTGTAGGTTCTGGCTTATCGACGGACCCGACAGGTCTAGTCTCTGTGCTACTGCTATCGTTTAGGAAAGAGTCGAAATGCGTCACAGGAAGCTTGTCGTCGGAATTAAGTGCCCCCCTGGCGCTTTCCCGATCGAGCAAAGCTACATCTCGATTGTGACTTTGAGACAAGAAACTGTTTTGAGGGTCCAGAATAGCTCTTTGATGTTGTGATACGAGTCTAACTGTGGATTCACCTTGCACTCCATCAAGAGGAAAGTCGCCAGTAACCAGCTCATTAGATGCTGCAGTCTGTCGTCCATCTGGGTTCTGCTGGGAATTACTGAGATATGGTGTCATGATTTTACGTAGACTGCTCACAGAAGAGCTCGTCTCCAAAGCTCGATCAGCCGATCCATCGTTAGAGTCGTTTGTATAATGTGAATACAGATGTAGAGGCAAGATTGGGGGTGGATTATGCTCAGAAACAGACTTCTTCCGTCGCCTGAAGAATGAAGAAGGTTTCTTGGCCAAAGCTGGTAGAACATTTTCTTTGGCAGATTGATTCCGACTCTGTGATGCTGTACTACCGCTTCGGATGTCTGCTCTTGCGCTCGACTGCAAGTATGGTTCTTGAGACAACAACTCGTTCGGCACAGCTACATTACCCTTTGAGGACCCAAACACTCGCCTGAAGAATCCGGACCTCTCTTTCGGCTGGCCTCTTTGAATGGATATTGACCCTTGCGCGTAAGCCGACAACGCGCCCTGTGGATTGCTCAAAGGGCTGGCGGCTCTCGTGTTTACGAATGCCAGAGGTGGGGATATCTGCGACTCATTTCTTATGTCCGGTATTGCGTTGGCGTTTGCTGCCCAGCTTTCCAAGTTCTTCAATTCAACTTTGTCCCTTTTATTCTTCGAGGATTTGCCGCTGTTTCTGCGTCGGACTGGCGCCGCTTGTGCGGGTGCATGCGTGAGATGCGGAGGGTGGGCTGGTGAACGATCCCGGCTACGAGGGCCAACGGGGACAAATGGCATAGGAGCCGCCTCAATGTTGTCGTAGATGTGAGACTGCGAGAGGCTTTGGACCATTGGCTTGCGCATCGAGGCGCTGGACGATGAGGTATGTGTCCCCCGACTGCTTTGCCCATGATCAAAACTCGAAGAGCGCCGGCCCATTGCATGCTGCCACCGAGGCCCCATCATTTGCCCAAAATCTACACTCGATGATCCACTGCTCTTGCTACTTTTCCTGCCACCTCGCGAAAGTGGAACTGACGGTTGCTCGTCCGCACCCGCTCGTTGAGCTTGATATACCTTAGCTCTTGTAGAATCGCCGGCTTTTTTCTGCACGCTATCTATTCTAGCGAGCGCTGACTGAAAGTTTGAGCTGCTGTTACTCCGGTGACGACGAGTGTCTTGATTTGAGTAGCGGTTGGAAGTACCATCGGTGGGAAATGTGTATTCAGCATTGATAGACGAAGACGGTAACAGTTCACGCTGTTGGTTGTTTGCCTTGGTGGAGTCGGTTGTGTCGTCTGCATATGCGGTGTAGAGAGCCGGATGGTCGGGATTCAGGGACATTAGCATGTTATCGACGATTGAGTGGCGTGCATTGTCTGTTAGGGACAGATCATGGGAAATCCTTTCGTTTCTCGGGGTCCTTTTTCGCTCTCCACCGCCCCTTGCATTGACGCTGTCTGGCCCAGAATAAGTCTCGCGTGGGGTCTGCCGGCTACTATGCGGTTTTGACGCATGTCTCCCGGCTGCGCGGACTTGATGTATCGGTGATCCCAGAGAGTCGTGCCTCTTTGGGGGCCGTCCCATTGTCGGCGTTGGAGTATCTTTGCGGCTGATCATTACAGCGGTGGGTGAGTTTTTGGACGGGTCGCATTCAATTCCTAACATATTATACGATGTGCGACCAGCGCAGATAGGACATGTGGTGTAACAGCTGAGGGGTCTCTAACATGTTGTAAAGCATATATGATATACGGTGCTCGGCTAACCACTCATGTATGCAAAAGGGGGCATCGCCCTATCTAACTACTTGTGGCCTTCGGTGACGGATAAACCCGTCCCGGTCTGCCGAGACCTGCCTTGGCAGAGCCAAACCAACTGCCTCGCATACTTACTACCTCGAACAGTCTACTGGTGACTTCTGTCCTCAGTATCGCTCACCTCCCAGGCGCGCACAACCTCCGTGCCATCGATGTATGAACGCGCAAGCATCTTTAAATATGCAGAATTCAACAAACTCGCTCTTTGCCGTTTGGCGAGCAAGCTGCGCGGAGGGCAAAGCTGCTTCTGTGACACTTCTCAGACCTCAGCAAGCGATAGCTTCAACTGGACAATCCTAATTTCGTTCATTGACGGGGTGGAGTGGGTGCTCCGTTCCCCACGAAATGACGGTGGAATCAAATCTGACGAAACGAACCTCATACTACTGGCTAGTGAAGCTGCGACTCTTAAGTATATCAAGGCCAACAGTACAATTCCTGTTCCCGAGATCTTTGCATATAGGCAAGCCATTCCATCGATTCTCGTTGTGAAGAAGCTAACGATCACATAGCTGTTCTAGAAACAACGATGTCGATATCCCCTATATTCTCATGAGTAGAGCTCATGGCTCGCCTCTACAGCATACATGGAAGACCTTGAAGATGCATGAACCCAACATATCCCAAGAACAAAAGACAAAGATTGTTTTCCAGCTTGAAATTATTACGTGGCAACTATCTAGGCTTCGTTTCAATCAAGCTGAATCACTCTTTGAGGAAATGAAGAAATTTCATATCAAGACATGTCTATCTCGTGATCTGCTACTGAATCAACGATACACTCTCGAAGATATACCTCGTGAATCTTTCAAGTTCGAAAAAGATTATTACGAGACACAGATTTCGACATTTCTTGAACACGTCAAATACCTTGCTTTAGATCATCACTGCTTCTTTGCGTCTATTCTCGCACGAAGCGAGTACGACGACGACGCTGAATTTCGAGCGACGTCAGATTGATGAAATGACTTCGTCACTGTAGAATCGAAAATCGATAGCTCACACAATAGAATCGATTTTGTCATTGCTGACGAGACTCTTTCCGTAATGATTACGAAGTGAACTCATGATCTATCAGACAGTCTTTTGAGAAATGATCAACGTCGCTTTGTGATTCATCATTCAGATCTCAGCGTCAACAACATCTTCGTTGACGAAGAGTTCAATATCATGTGCATAATTGATTGAGCATTTTGTTCTACTGTGTCTTTGTTCATTCTTCTTACAGCGCCTGATCTATCACAGTCACGACATGAACTTGATGAATCACTTTTATCAATGTTCGAAAAAGAGTTTCGACACGCACTGAAAGAGAATGTACAGCGCGAAGATATCAGTGCTGAGAGTAGACTTTGTTGAATGTTGAGTCGTAGTCGTTCGATGTGATTATTCTCTCGTATTTTAACTTTTGATTCAACTACAGACTATTATCTTTTCAAAGCTCTCTGAGAATCAATTGAAAATTATGATCAAGAAATGACAGAATTCTTTCGTTCAATGCAGTCATCGAAAAAGTATTCATCGTTACATATCAAGCTGAAGAAAGACGATCAAACAATGTTGCAAGTGACTGAGTTGAAGGGGAAATATTTTGGCAAAGATGTATGAAGACTGACGATTTCGAGAAAATTGACGTTGATTTTCGAGTGGTCTTCGCGATATCATGAATCATGCACTTATGAAATCAGAAGCAATGACAATGTCTTCGTTGCAAACAAGAAATTGTGAGCATGAATTGATAAATGTTTAGAATTCAAACCACACTCACTCTGTGTCTGTTGAGACAATTAGATTCTGAGTATTTCGTACGAGATTGAGCTCTCAGTATATGTAGTGACAGTATGTCAGAAACTGAGCTAGACTAGAGATACTATCAATATAGAAGACTGGTATTATTATTATTACTTTGATAGAATCTAGATACAAGATAATACATCAGATAATGTATAAGACGAAAGACAAAGAGTGAAAGAAAAGAACGAAAGCTCGACTTTTATATACATGAATCGAACAGAATCAAGGCTAGACAGTAGTTCTATTGACTTAAGATTGCAGAAGTTCACGCACACGACTAAGATGATCAAAACAGAATTGCTGAAACTAAATTAAGATGATGATGATTAGATTGATGACTTGATTCATTGAACTGCAAAACAAATTCAATGAATCAAGATTATTTAAAACATTAACAATTTATATTTTAAATTGAGTTGATGATCTGACATCATGACAGTAACTTCTCTCTTCAAGATTGAGCTTCTGCAAAACAATAAGAAGAAACAAGATGAAATGAGAAAGAATCAAAGATGAAGATTAAAATGAGATGAGAATTGATGTGAATGCATTTTAATGTGATGAAGCACAGATGAAACTAAAATAGATCTGAGTCACATCTGAGTCAGATCTGAGTAAAATATCTGAAAAGTAAGACGAGATGAAATGCATTTTAATGTGATAATGCACAGAAATTGAAACACATCTGAGTCACATTTAAGTCAAATTTAAATAAGATGTTTAAGTCAGATTTAAACAAGATCTGAATCAGATTTGAATAAAAGAAAGATGAAATGTAGTTTAATATGATGATGCACAGTGAAACTAAAATACATTTAAACAAGATTTAAGTCAAATCTGAGCTGAGTCAAAATGATGAAGATTGAACTTAAAGTTCTTGATATTAACATTGAAACATCACACATAACAGTACATGTGATTCTTCAACAACAAATTTGATGAGATGATATTCATTGAGTGTTTACTCATAATTATTCAGAAGATGAAAAGACTTTCAAGTAGAAAAAAGATTTTTTCAATCAATGTGTCAGAAACTGAGTTAGATCAAAGATATTATCAATATAAAAGACTAATATTATTATTATTACTTTGATAGAATTTAAATACAAGACAATACATCAAATAATGTATAAGATAAAAGACAAAAAGCAAAAGAAAAGAATGAAAACTCAACTTTTATATACATGAATTGAGCAGAATTAAAACTAAACAATAGTTTTATTGATTTAAAATTGCATGAGTTCATGCATACAACTGAAATGATTGAAACAGAATTGCTGAAACTAGATTAAAATAATGATGACTAAATTAATGACTTGATTCATTGAACTGCAAAATAGATTCAATGAATCAAAATTATTTAATATATTGATGATTTATGTTTTAAATTGAATTGATGATTTGACATCATGACACAATGTAATACTTGAGCAAAGATGAGTTATAACATTTATCACGTTTGAAGTTTAGTATGCTGTTTACATATCAGAATCTTTTATCATTCTTGATGATAATGAGTTCTTGAGATTTTTGATGTTGACGTGAAAGAAAGTCACTTGTGATATAACTCAGAAGAATGACATGAAAGATTGAATGAATCTTCATGAATGTTGAAATATTTAACTTAATGATCAGAAAATTATTCTTAAAGACATGTTTGATCTTGAAGAAATCAACATTATAATCATCTAACTTGACAGCAAAATGAGCGATGCTGAGATTGCAAGCATTCAATCTGTCATGATGTCAGATTCTTATCTCAATTTAGAACATAAATCATTTATATTTTAAATAATCTTGATTCATTGAATCTGTTTTGCAGTTCAATGAATCAAGTCATCAATCTAGTCATCATCATCTTAATTTAGTCTCAGCAATTTTGTTTCAATCATCTCAGCTGTGTATGCAAACTTCTGCAATCTTAAGTCAATAAAACTACTGTCTAGTCTTGATTCTGCTTAATTCATGTATATAAAAGTTGAACTTTTGTTCTTTTCTTTCATTCTTTGTCTTTCATCTTATATATTATCTAATGTATTGTCTTGTATCTAGATTCTATCAAAGTAATAATAATAATATCAGTCTTTTATATTGATAGTATTTCTAGTCTAGTTTCATCTTTAACATTACAAAAGATTCACACTTTCTGCAATATTTTCATACATTGAAATCTCATTTAATTACTCTTTCGCTCAAATGAAGTTATCTCACAATTTCTTGATCAATGATGAGCATGCTGTTGAACAGTTCACTCAAAGTGTGATCAAAAATTCAGTTGAGATCTTTCGCATAATGCGAGAGCTTCAAAATCAAGTTCGATAACATGATGTTATCATTTCATTCTCGTTCATTGTTCTCAGTTCTTCAATCTATATAGAGTTGAATTCTCAGTTTCTCATGATGATAGTTCAGATCATTGCACAAATCTTGAATAATCAATCTTTCTTTGTCGTTCATCTTTTTGCAAATTCTGTCGCTGTCTTCATTACTTCTAGATTCAAGAAGCTTCTTGACATATCTGAGTATGAGAAAGACAAAAATTGATTAAATGCATGAGAGCAGAGTCTGATACAGCGTATGAATGTGAATGATGATTATTACTTCTTTCATCAAGTCAAGATCATCTATGTTGAGTCATGACTCATCATAGATAAGAAGACTCACAATCTAATGAATTAATATCAAGTCAATGATCTTTGTATCATTTTCATCTTTGCAGATTGATGATACAAATTGCATCATTGCTGTGACAACTTTTTTGAAGCAAAAGATGCTCATTTATATTTTCATGAAACTCTGAAGCAAGACATGAATAGCTTTGTTAACTACTACAATCTCTTCTATCAAAAGAAAGAATATTCTTTGATGAAAGATTTCTTGTTGATTGACTGTTTGAAGCGTAATGTCAATTATTTCACTTAAGTCATCATCTTCTTCTGACAAAATCTTAATGAAACTTGATTATTCATTTTTCATCAATAAATTTAAGCATTCTTTGACATTGATGAAGAGTTTCAGCAGCTTAAGCATCATCAATCTCATTTCATCTTCATCATTGTTTCATTTATCAAAGTCAAGAACATCTTTGCATTGATTAGTAACTTTTTGAATTCAAAGATCATTATCTTTGTGACTGTTGCTTTGACAATATCTTTGTCTCTTTCTCTCTTGTTTCTTGATGAGTCAATGAATTTAAACTTCGTCATTGTCATCATTCAAAATAAGACTCTGATCATTTCTGAGATCAAGAAAATCTGCAACAAGTGAAAGCTGTGCTACTACTGCAAATTGCAACATTCGAGCAAAATCATTAAAGAATGCTCAAACAAGAAGCTTTTCACTCTGCGTATCATGAACATCTACGACAATGACATCATCAGTATAAATGAAGAAGTCTCGCTGTCTGCAAGAAAAGTTTAGTTTCTGAGCTAAGTTACGCTCAGAAATCTGTATACATATCATCTTATTTACTAGTCTCAATCTTTTCACTTTCACTTCAATCATATAGAAAGTTTTCTGCTAAATCTGTCTTGAAACTCTTTGAATTCAATTCAACATTCAAAGATAGTCACATGATAGTATTTTATATTCTACATCAAGCTCAATTTAGAGTTCTCATTCTCGTTCTGATTGATAGTGAAGTCTCAACTTATGTCTTTATGAATAAATTCTTCATGCAATAACATCATCTTCTCTTGCATCAATTAATTCATTCTTGCAGACTTTGAGAATTTGATGATCAAGTCGCTTTAATTGATGACATTATTCATGTCATCGAAATCACAATGATTCTCAATAAACACATCGAAAGACTATTCTTCTATGTCATTGAATTAAGTCAATATCTCATCATCATGAGTCTGTTATGACTTAATCATCACATCATTAATGTCAATTTTGAACACAATATTCTCATCTTGTCTTTCTTTTTCTGTCTTAATCATTGTTGTCAATCTTTCGTCAAAATCTATGATCTTAATCAACAAGAAGAAAATTTCTCGCTTGAAGTTAACAAAGTAACTTTCTTTCAGTCTTGCTCTCAATTCACTCACAAGAAGCAATTCAGTTCACGAATCACTCACAAGAAGTAATTCAGTCTACAGATCATTCACAAGAAGTAATTCAATCTACAGATCACTCACAAGAAGCGATTCAGCACTCAATTCACTTGCAAGAAGTAATTTAGTTTCTCATTCACTTGAAAGAAGTAACTCAGTTTTCAGTTCGCTCGTAAGAAGCAATTTAGTTTCTCATTTACTTAAAAGAAGCAATTCAGTTTTCAGTTCGCTCACAAGAAGCAATTCAGTTTTCAATTCACTTGCAAGAAGTAACTCAGTTTCTCGTTTGCTCATGAGAAGCAATATAACTTTTCGTTTGCTCACAAAAAGTCAACTAATACTCAGCTCGTTCACAAGAAACAAATCTCATTCAGTCTTGTCTCTTGTCTGAAACAAGAAGCTTTTAATTGTATTCTTCAAGTCATTCAAAAAGAATACTCATCAAAAATCAAGTGTTGAAATTTTTTCTTCTTTAAAACTTCTGTTGTCTTTCAAGCAGATCAATTCAATCAATCTTTTATACAACTTGACATAGTTGAGTTGAAAGCTTGAAACTTTGATCATGCTGCTCATGTCAAAGACATTGAAGTGTTTAGCGTCACTTTAAAGAAAATCGACGTCTTCTTGAATCTTGAATCAATCTCGTCTTCTAGTCTAGATTCTGACAAATTAAAATCGCGTCATGCGACTTTGACTGTCTGTTCAAAGAACAGTTCAACTCTTGCTCAGTTCTCATCTCATTCTCAAGACAGTACATATGATAAGAATCATCGTCTGAATTTTCATCAAATGAAAAAGAAATTTCATTTGACTGCATTCACGACACAAGAAGATCTTGAAGTCTATCAACAAAGTAAGAATGTTGATTCAGTCACAATTCTATCATTCAGATATTTCAAGTTTCTAGATGTCTTTTTCAAGAAGAACGTTGATATTTTGTCTTTGCATCAAGCTCATGATCATGTCATACATCTTAAAGAAGATGCTCAATTCTCAGTCTTCGCTTTGTATGACATGAGTCGTGACAAAATTCTAGAACTTCATTGTTATCTGAATGAGAATCTGAGCAAAGATTTCATTCAAGTCAGTCACTTTCAGACAATCATCTTTGTTCTTTTCATCAAAAAACTCAAAGAAGAACTTTGCTTCTGCATAAACTATCAAGATCTGAATGTTATCACAGTCAAGAATTGATATTCTCTGTCTCTGATTTCAGAAACGCTGAATCATCTAAATTGAGCTAAAATCTTTATCAAGCTGAATATCATTTCTGCGTTCAATCGACTTTAAATCAAAGAAGAAGATGAAGCTCTCATCATTTTTTGCACTCAATTTGAATTATTCAAGTATTTAGTCATGCTTTTCAATCTATGTAATGAATTTGTCTTGTTTCAAAAGTACATCAACAATACTCTTTGCAAACATTTAAATAAGTTTTATACAGCTTATTTGAATGACATCTTGATCTATTTTGACAATAAACTTGAGCATGAAATTCATGTCAAGCTCATTCTGCGAAAGCTGCAAGAAGCAGATCTTCAGATGAATATAATCAAATGTGAGTTTCACATCACTTAAGTCTCATATTTAAAATTGATAATCATCATTGAAGAAGTTAAGATGAACTCTTTTAAAATAAACATTATTATTAACTGACTCATCTTGATCAATGTTAAAGACATTCAAAGTTTTCTAAATTTCATGAACTTCTATAAAAGATTTATTTATGACTATAATAGAATAATTATCTCGCTCACTCGTCTCATCAGAAAAGATGTACTCTTTGTCTGATCTCAGAAATGTTAAATTGCATTCAACATTCTTAAGAAAGTCTTCATTTTCAAGATTATTCTTTGTCACTATAATTCAGATCACAAGATTATGATAGAAATCAATGTTTTAAACTATGTGTTTGAAAACATTCTTTTTCAGTATGATGAGAACAAAATTCTTCATTCAGTCGTTTACTTTTTGAAGAAGCATAACTCAATTGAGTGTAACTACGAGATTTACAATAAAGAATTCATGATCATTGTTTGCACTTTCAAGAAATGATGATCAGAGCTCAAAGACTTTATTTATTCTGTTAAGATGATCACGAATCATAAAAATTCTAAGTATTTCATGTCAATTAAGCAGTTAAATCATCATCAAGCTCATTGAAGTGAGTTTCTGTCTAGATTCAACTATTGCATCACTTATTATTTCAGCAAGATTGATGATAAGTTGAATGCTCTGACACATCATTCAGAAAATCTTTCTAAAGAGAAAGATACATTCAATTCTCAATATTAATATCAACATCAAACAATTTTAAAAACTCATATTTTAAATCTTGATATTATTGAGAATCTTGCTCTTGACATCTTCAACATTAAAGTCATGAAGCTTCAATCACAAATCATCACTTTAAATTCAGTTCAGTTACATCTGTTTTTAATTATTTCAGCATTTTTGCAAATTTTAACTTTCATGAATTTAGAAATTGAAGAATTCAACATTGAAGATGTTGAATCTCAGTTAGATTAAAACATTTTGAATCTTGATGAAGATTTTGCTGATACTTTCACTCAGACATTGTGAAAGCAAGTCAAAATCAATGACAAATTTGCAACTCAGATAATTGAAGCACTTTGCAATAAAGCACGACATCACAACAAGATCTCTCTAGTTAAGTGTGAAAAACACGAGAATCATCTGTACTTTCAAGAAAGAAAGTATGTGCTTAACTCAAATAAACTACGTCTTCATATCATTCAGCTCACTTATGATAATGTTGTTAATGATTGTTATGATCTTGAGTCTATTCTTGATCTATTCTCGAGTCTATTCTCGACTCTATTCTCGAGTCTATTCTCAATCTATTCTTGATTCTATTCTCAATCTATTCTCGATCTCAATTATCTCTAATTGAATCTAGTGAGCATTTGAGCTAGAGATGATGTCATCGAGTCTCTGCATCATTTATGTAAGACATCAACTCTTTCGAGTCTAGCGCAAAGATCAGAAACACACATATAAGCTGCGAGTTCTATTCTGTAAATACTTTTCTTTCTTAACATTTATCTATTAGTTAAATGACATTCATATGACTCGCTCTATGCTGATCTCTAACAGTAGATAAATACTAATTAACTATTTTGCTATCAACGTGTAGATGATACAAAATAATCTACTTCTATTCAGAAAATTCGCAAGAGATTCTTTGAATTACTTTCATCAAAACACACATTCAAATTTATTAAATCAATCATTCAATCTTATCACAATCAAATTGTCACGATTTTAGCATGTGTTACTTGAAAGATGTTGGGAAAAAAGATGTTAGATCACTTATGTTAGGGGCCAGCATAGAGCGAGTCATATGGGTGTAATGTAACGAGTATATAAATGCTAAGGAAGGAAAGTATCTAGAAGGGAAGAGCCGGCTATCTATATGACTCAGGAGAACATAAGCTAACCCTGAATAGGGTTGGCCTCGGAACAACCCTATAGCCTAGCGGCGAGCGGCCGGCGATAGTCATCAACATAGCCACCAACATAGCTACCAACATAGGTGCGTAGCTAGGATCGTAACAGATTCATTCAATTTTCGACTATAATTCGATTCTGAATGAAAATCATCTCTTCGATCAAATTCTCGTTAGCTTTCGATTTCTGTTTCAAATCTGAGTCAAATATGAGCAAGATCTAAGTCAGATCTTGATCATCTTTTATTGATTGCAGTTCAAATGTGCTTGCTGACAATAGCATCTGATGCTGATATAGCTTTCAATCATCATTTGATTCAACTGACTTGACGTCTGACATTCTGATCAGCGTCTCTGCTTTCAGATTCTGCTTTTCTGACTGATATATGATCTTGAAGTTATATTCGAATAACTTCTCAGCTCATTTAGTCTGTCGTCTGATCAGTTTCTTGATGATCATGAAGTACTTCAAATTCAGATGATCGATGAAGATCTTGATCAAAATATCAGTACATTTCAATTCAAGACGTCAGTGCTTCAAGCATCGAATAATAGTCAAAAGCTTCTTGTCGTAGATCTCGTAGTTGCATTCTGCAGAGATCATGTTCTTGCTGTAGAAGATCACTGAATGTAGAATGTCTTCATCGTCATACTGAGACAATACTTCGTCGTTGACATAGTTCGAAAAGTTCGTTTTCAGAATAGCTTCTCTGATTGAATCGAAATGCTTCAGAATGAAGACTGTCGTCATCTGTTGCTTCAGTTTCTCAAAGATCGTCTGACAGATCTCTGTTCATTCAAATGAATGATCTTTTCAAATCAGCTTTATCATAGATTGAGCGATCTTCGAGAAGTTCTTTATGAATCATTGATAGAAATTGCAGAAGTCAATGAAGATCTGTACATGAGTCAACGATCGAGGCACTTTTCAGCTTCGAATCACATCTACTTTTCGAGAATTCATTCGTAAATCATTGATGAATATCAATAGTTCTAGAAATGAGATCTTCTGAATCTCGAATTCGCACTTGTCAATGTTTATCTGCAAATCGACTTCACGAAGCTTGTCTAGCATCTTCTTCACATGAGTTTTATGTTTCTTCAAGATCTTACTGTAGATGAGAATGTCATTCAGATAGATTTGACAGAATTTATGCAGACAGTTGAACAACACGTCATTGATATAGTGCTGAAAGAATGTCGATTCGTTGATTAATTCAAAAAGCATTACTCTATATTTGTAAACATCGAAGAAAGTGACGAATGTGATTAGATTCTCACTTTCAGTGCTCATGCAAAGCTTATTGAACGTGATGATAATGTCGAGTCGAGTCAGATATTTACTGTCTTGAATTCGAGCGAGTACTTCGTTTATCAAGAGTATTGAATAACGATCTCTTTTGATCAGAGCATTCAGTTTTTGATAATTCATGCAAAAGCGAAGACTATCATCTTTCTTTTCGACGAATAGTATTGACGAAGCGAATAAAGCTTTGCTGAGTGTAATAAACTTCTTCTTCAAGTTCTCTTCTAGATACTTCTTGATCTTCTGCAACTTGTGACTCGACATGAAATACAATCAACTTCTAGAAGATTGATTCTCATCTTCTAATTCAATCTTATGATCATATGATCGATGCGAGAGCAACTGAATTGTCTTTTCTCTATCAAAAACGTTCAGAAAGTCATGATAGATTATCAAAAGCTTCTTCTTCAGTTTCTTTAATGACATGACAGAGATCATTTCATTCAGTTTCGCTGAATCTTTAATCGAGCTAAGCATCTTGTTGATTTCACTAATGATCAATATAAAGATCTTGACATCGTTCTTCTTGACTAGAGTTCGATAAGCAACGACTTCAATCATGATAATATTGACGAGCTCTTTCTTCTTCAATGACTGAATGAATTCATGTTGATCGAGATCAACTTGAGTGCTTTGCTTTCGTATGAGAACTGATTCAATGAATCGATTCACTGATTTCGAATTCGTAGTTCGCTTTAAGATGATCGTTGACATAGACTTCAAGTTCTTTCGTTTCATTTCGCAGATCTCACTTGATTCAAGTCTATGAAATGTTGATTGACTGCTTGCTTTCGAAATGATAAGTTTCAAGATTCGAATATTTAATGAAGATATCAATCAATCGTTTGCAAAATTTATCAAAATTTGATTTCTTTTCAATCAGAAGTTGTCAATGATTATCTTGTGCTGATCTAGACGAGTTATTAATAGAAGCATCATTTCATTCTTATGTTCTTGTATAGTGACTGAGATATACAAAGCATGTGTAATAGATCTTCGATCGAGAATTTCATCATATGAATGAATCGACTTCAATTTGAACAGTGAAATTGATTGAATATCAAAGCGTTCACATAGCTCTGAAATCAATGAATCATCTATGAACATCATGTCAGTGACTTCGATGTCTATCAGAGCGAGAAATCGAAATATCTTTTCTAGACTACTCAAGATGACATCAACAATAAACGACTTGAAATCAAATGAGTCATTGAGCATACTGATGAAGTAAGATATGAGCATGTTGCTCTCAGTCACTACTTTGACGAAAGCAAATCGTTTTTTGAATTCACTGCGATTTCATGCATCTGAACTGATTCAAGACAGTCACGTGCTCTATGTTCTGACTTCTTGCATTTGAAGCAGAGTTCTTTCTTAAACAACTTCTCTCTAGCAGAATCAACATTCGATATTCTGAGTTTCTTTCATGCAGAGATTGAAGCTGAGATCGCAGTAGTGATCATCGTCAAGATGCTAGCAATAGAGCGAGCGACTTGAATAGTTGATGTCTTGAGAATTGATCGAGCATTCAATTTCGTCAATCGAACGTTGACTTGCATGCAGATGTCGACGAATTCGTTCAAATTCATAGTTCGTTCGTTGATCATAACTCGCTGAAGATCTGAGCTAATCTTATGCTGAAGATCATCTAGTAGAGTTTCGTTATTGTACTCTAGTTTTACACTAAGTCTCTGAAATTTCATTCAAAATTCATGAAAGAAGATCTTGTTTTGATACAGCTTCAAGAACTGTTGTTGAGTCGTGTGATGTCAATTGAGATCGTCGTACATTTTATTTATGATCGACAGTATCTCTTCTGCTTCAAGAAATGAGTTCGTGATCATGTCTTTCATTCGAAATGCTATGTGTTTGATCATTGTTTCATTGACTCGACTTTTCACATATGCAATCTTCATTTCTTCAATAGAAAAATGATTCTTGTTCATCTTCAGCTTGTTTTGCATTCAAGATAATCAATTATTCACATTTTGTCTTGAATCTTCAAACAAAGACGAGTCAGATAGCTTGATCAATCTCAAGAATCAATCTTTTGAAATTGAAGTGCTTAATCGACTTGATGTCACTTCTAAATGATGCATAATCACGTTCTTTTTCTTCATTTCTTTCTGTAAACATGTTCAAACAACATTCAACATTATCTGCGTAGCTTTCAACTCAATGTTGATAGCTTTCAATTCAATGTTGATCTTGTTGACATCATTCAACATTTGAATCATGTCATTATGAATCTTGATTTCGATGTCATTCTGTTAACATATGTACTTGATAAAGATAATGAGATCATCTGCTTCATGAGTGTTTATTCAAGCATTCAATTCAGTACTGATGCTGATCTTGATCATTTCATGATTGAAAAGCAACGCATTCGTGTTTTCTTCTTCTGTATTCAACGACACATTCATGTCTTCTTCTTCTGATGCTGTTCAATTCTGTGATAGAAGTGATTCTCTTCTAGCATTTTAAAGTTCATAGCGAGCAATGCTCACTGATTCTGATTCTGTGCTTCTAGTCATTGTGTGAATAGAAAATTGCTGATCGAAATTCAACTGAAATTTCTGATTTTAGTTCTAGAACAACACGTTCATGTTCTTCTGTTCTTCTGTTCTGACAACAAGCTCAGTAAAGAGTTAGTTTAAAGCAACGCATTCATGTTCTTCTGTTCTGTTCTAGAAATTTCTTGATTTTTAATGAGTCTTCTGAACTCAATTTTCGAATTTCAATTCTGATTCAAGTTTAAGTGATGTAACTTGTTTTTATATCATCTACACGTCAATAGCAAGATTGATGAGCTTTGAACTAATGTTATAAGTCTGCATAGAGTGAATCATATGAATGTATTCTAACTAGAAGTTCAAAGCTGAAGTAGAAAGAAGATGCAACATGACATGAGTTTTACTCACGAAGACACGCTAGATCGCTAGCATGTTAACAACAGTTCTACTCACAGCTTTATACTAGTTTATGTTAGACTAATCAAACTAATCAGAAGTAACAAAGATGCATGCTTGCAACACTTTTTGCAAGTAAATTGAGAATTAAATTGCTTTTTGTGAGTGAACTGAAAACTGAGTTACTTCTTTCAAGTGAATGAGAAACTAAATTACTTCTTGCAAGTGAATTGAGTGCTGAATTACTTCTTGTAAACAATCTGTAAACTGAATTACTTTTTGTGAATAATCTGTAGATTGAATTGCTTCTTGTGAGCAATTCATGAACTGAGTTGCTTTTTGTAAGTGAATTGAAAGTGAGATTGAAAGAAAGTTACTTTGTTAACTTCAAATAAGAAATTTTCTTCTTGTTGATTAAAATCATAAATCTTGATAAGAACTGAGTAACAATGATTAAGACAGAAGAAAAAAAACAAGATGAGAATATTGTGTTCAAAATTGACATCAATGACGTAATGATGAAGTCATGATAAACTCATGATAATGAGATACTGACTTAATTCAATGACATAAAAGAATAGTCTTTCAATGTATTCATTGAGAATCATTGTGATTTTAACAACATGAATAATGTTATTGATTAAAGTGACTTGATCATCAAATTCTTAAAGTTTGCAAGAGTGAGTTAATTGATGCAAGAGAAAATAATGTTATTGCGTGAAGAATTTATTCATAAAAATATAAGCAAAGATTTCACTATTAATCAGAGCAAGAGTGAAAACTTTAAATTGAGCTTAACGTAAAATACAAAATACTATCATGTGACTATCTTTGAATGTTAAATCAAATTCAAAGAGTTTCAAGATAAATTTAGCAGAAAACTTTCTATAGAATTGAAGTAAGAGTGAAAAGATTGAGACTAGTAAACAAGATGATATATATACAGATTTCTGAGCATGACTTAGCTCAGAAACTAAACTTTTCTTACGAACAGCGAGACTTCTTCATTTATACTGATGACATCACTGTCATAAACATTCATGATATGCAAAGTGAAGAATTTCTTATTTGAGTATTCTTTAACAATTTTGCTTGAATGTTGCAATTTGCAATAGTAACACAGCTTTCACTTGTTGCAGATTTTCTTGATTTCAGAAATGATCAGAATCTTATGTTGAATGATGACAATAATGAAGTTTAAATTCATTGACTCATTGAAAGATGAAAGAGAAAGAGATGAAGATACTGTCAAAACAACAGTTACAGATATGATGATTTTTGAACTCAAAAAGTTACTAGTCAACGCAGAAATGTTCTTGACTTTGATGAATGAAACAATGACAAAGATGAAGCAAGATTGATGATGCTTAAACTGCTGAAACTCTTCGTTGATGTTAAAGAATGCTTAAATTCATTAATGAAAAATGAATGATTGAATTTCATTAAGATTTCATCAGAAGAAAATGATGACTTAAGTGAAATAATTGACATTGCGCTTCAGACAGTCAATCAACAAGAAATCTTTCATCAAAGAACATTCTTTCTTTTGATAGAAAAGATTGTAATAATCAACAAAGTTATTCATGTTTTGCTTCAAAGTTTCACGAAAATATAAATAAGCATCTTCTGTCTTGAAAGAGTTGTTGCAGCAATGACACAATTTGTGTCATTAATTTGCAAAGATGAAAATGATACAAAGATCATTGACTCAATATTGATTCATTAAATTGTGAGTCTTCTTATTTATGAGTCATGACTCAACATAAATGATCTTGACTTAATAAAAGAGATAATGATCATCGTTCATGTTTATGTGCTGTATCAGACTCTGCTTTCATGCATTCAATTGATCTTTATTTCTTTCATACTCAGATATTTCAAGAAGCTTGTTGAATCTAGAAGCAATGAAGACAGTGACAGAGTTTGCAAAAAGATGAACAATAAAGAAAGATTAATTGTTCAAGATTTATGTGATGATTTGAGTTATTATTACAAGAGACTGAGAATTCAATTTTATATAAACTGAAAAACTGAGAATGATGAACAAAGATGAAATGATAACATCATGTTATTGAACTTGATTTTGAAGCTCTTGCATTACATAAAAGATCTCAACTGAATTTTTGATCATACTTTGAGTGAACTGTTCAACAGCACGCTCATTGTTGATTAAGAAATTGTAAAATGACTTTATTTAAGCGAAAGAATAATTAAACGAGATTTCAATGTATGAAAACGTTGTAGAAAGTGTAAATCTTTTATAATGTCAAAGACTGAGTTAAATTAAAAATACTATCAATATAAAAGACTGATATTATTATTATTACTTTGATAGAATTTAAATACAAGACAATATATCAGATAATATATCAGATAATATACAAGATGAAAGACAAAAAGTGAAAGAAAAGAATGAAAGTTTAACTTTTATATACATGAATTGAGCAAAATTAAGACTAAACAGTAGTTTTATTGACTTAAGATTGCAAAAGTTCATACACATGACTGAGATGACTGAAACAAAATTGCTGAAACTAGATTAAAATGATGATGATTAAATTGATGACTTAATTCATTGAATTATGATTGTAATTCATACATTCTTGTGACATTGATTTAGACTCGACTCATGAGAGACTCTATGCTATTTATATCGAGTGAACAAAACTCTCTGAGAAAGAAAATCACTCGTCGTTTATATGATTACTTCACGCAGTCGAAACAATGAAATTGACACTGTGTTATCAAGTAATAAATCTATAGCTTTTATTCAGCGTGTAATGCTTAAGTAAACTCTTGATGAAAGTGTCTGTGCTGTTTGATTATGACACATCGTCTTTGCTCTGCTCTTCATTGATGATATTTTATACAATGATGTTTCGATTCAATTCTTGATTCAAAGATGAAAAATGTTTTCTTTGCATTTATGATGCTCGTGATTGTAACGTATATAAAGCTGTGTTCTCTTACTTAATAATTGTCATTCATTGAGCAGAGAAATATGTGATGAAAGAGAGATGCACATGATGAGAAGATAAAGTGTGATTGTATTAAATAACTCTTTTCTTCTTTTGATTTAACTTATGTCACGTAGACGTTGAATGAATTGTTAGTATAGATGTGCAATCACAATCATTCAATGTTTGACTCTGATTGATGAAAGAGAATGTGTTTTGATCGTTCTCTTAAACTCTTAATTTTTCATGTGAATAGATGAATGACTTGATGTCAAGTAAAGAAAATGAGTTCAAGCTTTCTCAGTATATCAGCGTGATCAACGAGTCACTACTTCTTTGAGCACTGTAGTCACGTCTCTCAATACTTGAGATGACTATTCTATCTGATATCTTTTCATTAATTACTTGATAACACTGTTGATGTGATGAAGACGTTTGAATATTGACGCAGTCGACAAGTTGCAAATTCTTTGATCACTTGTAATCACAATTCGCAGACTCTTCATCTGAGTTGTCTTTTTCACTAGTAGTATCTTTTCATCTCTTACTGACATTGACATATCATTAATCTTCTTCGTAGATTGATTGTGACTGTTAGAGAAGATGTTGTCGCATAAGTGAAAACTCTGCATGATGACTTTTCTGATCACGCAATGTTCTAACATCATTTGAACTGCGTCGAATTGAAATCTCTTGACTTTTCTGACTTCTATTCGAACACAGAATAGAATCAAAAGATTCGTAGTCAACATCATGTACAGATGAATCTCGTTGTCAATCTAATTCATTGAATTGCAAAACAGATTCAATGAATTGAAATTATTTAAAACATTGATGATTTATGTTTTAAACTGAGTTGATGATCTGACATCATGACACAGTAAATAATGTTGTTATTTTAATGTTACTCTTACAGATTTTTCTTACATGAAAGTTACAGCGAGCTGAACATTGCATTAGCAAAAGAGAGTATAGCTCAACAGATCAACATTAAAGCTCAATGAATCATGCAGCATGTTTAAGCATGATCAGATAATCATGCACATAATTTCGCTTTTCTGTGCTACTGATAATGTAATCTAAAATCACAGAAAACAGCATTTAAGATAATCTTTTAAAATATATCACATCAATTTTATTATTCAATTCTATTGATAATTAATCAATAATTGATCAACAAATAATAATTGATCAATTCATTATTAATAAGTAATTAATCATGAATACACTTATGATATTTTTACATATGTTGCTTTTATCATCGACATATCATCAAAATTTCTTCTCAGATATAATTTCATTCTATCAATTTATTATTAATCAATGATTGATATAACATTAATCAATGAATGAATATTCAAAACTTGAAAACTCATTAAGATAAATAAAAAGACTGATTAATTATTGATTGATGAATTATTAATTGATTATAATTCATACATTCTTGTGACATTGATTTAGACTCGACTCATGAGAAACTTTATGCTATTTATATTGAGTGAACAAAACTCTCTGAGAAAGAAAATCACTTGTCGTCTATATGATTGCTTCACGCAGTCGAAACAATGAGATTGACACTGTGTTATCAAGTAATGAATCTATAGCTTCTATTCAGCGTGTGATGCTTGGGTAAACTCTTGATGAAAGTGTCTGTGCTGTTTAATTATGACACATCGTCTTTGCTCTGCTCTTCATTGATGATATTTTATACAACGATGTCTCGATTCGATTTTCAATTTGAAAATGAAAGACATTTTCTTTGCACTCGTGATGCTCGTGATTATAATGTATGTAGAGCTGTGTTCTCTTACTCAATGATTGTCATTCATTGAGCAGAGAAATATGTGATGAAAAAGAGACACACACGATGAGAAGATAAAGTGTGATTGTACTGAGTAACTTTTTTCTTCTCTTGATTTGACTTATGTCATGTAGACGTTGAATGAATTGTTAATATAGATGTGCAATCACAATCATTTGATGTTTAACTTTGATCAATGAAAGAGAATGCATTCTGATCATTCTCTTGAGCTCTTGATTTTTCACGTAAATAGATGAATGACTTGACGTCAAGTAAAGAAGATGAGTTCAAGCTCTCTTAGTATATCAGCGTGATCGACGAGTCACTACTTCTTCAAGCACTGTAATCATATCTTTCAATACTTGAAATGACTATTCTATCTGATATCTTTTCATCAATTACTTGACAACATTGTTGATGTGATGAAGATGTTTCAATATCAACGCAGTCGATGAATTGCAAATTCTTCAATCACTTGTAATCACAACTTGCAGACTCTTCATCTGAATTGTTTTTTTCACTAGTAGTATCTTTTCATCTCTTACTAATATTGACATGTCATTAATCTTCTTCATAGATTGATTATGACTGTTAGAGAAAATGTTGTCACATGAGTGAAAACTCTGCATGATGATTTTTCTGATCACGCAACATTCTAACATCGTTCAAACTGCGTTGAATTGAAATCTCTTGACTCTTCTGACTTTTATTCAAACACAGAATAAAATCAAAAAATTCATAGTTGACATCACGTACAGATGAATCTTGTTGTCAGTCGATGAATTATTAATAAACAATCAATAAGTTTTATGAAAAGAAAACTCAATGATGTAAATAATTATCAATCAATAAATAATACTAAATCAATCAACAATTGATCAATTCACATAATTTACATTTGAGATTGACAAGTTGTGTAACTTGTCTGTCAATTGAAATTTCAGAATTATTAATTCAAGATCAATCTAGTATTGATTTTGTATTAGTGATTGATGATTGAATGAAAAAGAGTTCAATGAATAATGAAAATTTTGAAATGACTTGATGATGCGTTGAAAAGTCTAGCGCAAAACGTTAGCGTTGATATCTCAATTATTAGTGTTGATCTGATAAGCTGCATTCTCTTAGCAAAAAGTCTCTTAACAAGAACTATTCATGTCTCTCACTTTCACTCAGTTCTTCACTTAGTGCTCAACAGTCATGCAACAATTTCGATCATGCAACAATAAATCTTCATATTTTGATTCATCATCTTCAAAAATTCATCAAAATTTCACGTAATGATTTCTACATATGCTATCATCAAAGATCACATTCAGAAGACTATTGAAGTCATAAACACGTATGAAAATTCTAATCGAGTCGAAATTACGTGTAAGTTTCACGTTTCATATGAAAAACTTCGATCTAGACTAAAGAGTTATCAGTTCAAAACAGCAGTACGAGAATTGCATAATAAAGCTTTAAAATCTGATCAAAAGTCAGCTTTACAACAATACTTAATCAAACTGAATGAGTTAGACTTGTCAGCTAGATTACACATGATGCAATCGACGATAAACACTCTTCATGCTCAAGACTTTTCTCGTTGAAATTTCTCATCTTTACTGAGTGATGAATGAATCAAACGATGATTAAATTATCAGTCAGATCTCTTCAAAGCTAAACGAAAGTCTTTAGCAGCTGATAGAAAGAACGCGTATGATTCAAAAGTATTACAGACTCATTTTGATGAATTTAAAGAAATTGTCGTCAAATATGATATAATGAAGAATGATACATGAAATTTCGACGAAATCGGCTATCGTATGAGCATTGCACGCTTCGATTGAGTTGTTACTGTAGATTCGCATAGAAGAATTTACTTCAAAGATTCAAATAATAGAGAGTCATTGATGAGCATCGAATGCATCAATGAAGAGAGCAAGAATATATCATCAATGCTAATTATTAAGTCAAACGACGGTCGCTGAAAATGCTCGCAAAGCACGCAAAAAGCAGTCTAATAAGATTCTCAAAATCGAAGACATCTTGTACGTCAAAGATGCTTGAAGTATGACTCAAGATAGACAGAAATTGAAGAACGAGAGACAGCAGCAGCGTGAAGAGACCTGGGAAAAGCGTTATTTAAATGCACTAAAGAAGTGCTACAGGGCTACTAAGCCCCATAGGGCTGCTCGCATTAAGTTCGTTCAGGCTTACCAGAAGAAATGGCGGGTTATTTTGAAGCAATTGCTTCAAAATCCTCGTGTATATAAAGGGTAGTTGAATTCAGTTGTTGCATGGCCGGAATTGTTGCATGGCTGCCGAGCACTAAGCGAAGAACTGAGCGAAAGTGGGGGGCACGGATACCTAAGGTAGGTAGGTATTTGTATGAGGGCGTAAGCCAGCTATACCTAAACAAGCCCGGCAACGCTTACCTAGGTACCTTAAGCAATGTCCAGCCCGCTGCAGCCTGCAGGAAGGACTGTACCTTAGTGGGGCTACGGATAGGGCTGTTCTCCCCGCAAAAGATTCCTCACCTCCGATGTAAAAAAAGCAAGCGCAAACAAGTATTGTACTATGAGAGCTACACAACGTATACAACAAATTCCATCTTCTACTACCTGGCCTATCCTACAGTTTTGACTTACAATGACCGATATCGAAGTTTGGATCGATCAAGTTTGCAGTGTCCAGCAAGAAGCGTACGTCCCCACCTAGGATTAGCGGTTCTCTTTGCACACGCGAACGACCGACTTCATCGCTTGTTCAGTGACAGAATCAAAGTACCTTCTGTTTCTAGCCTTCATCAGATCTCTGGTAACTCCGGTTCTCCGCGCTCTCAGTGGCACAAGCGTTGCTTATCAGTCGTCATGGAAGAAGGAAACTCATTGAGCGACCCAGAGAAGACGCCCCGGCCTGCAAAGAAGCGCAACATAGGGATGATAGAGGCAGAATTCGTTGCATCGTCTGTTGCGCCACCTGAATCTTTTGATGCACAGAGTCAAAGCTCAGCCGCCTATTCTGACCTGGAGTCGCATAAGAGTGGTCGAATGAGTCCTTCGAAACAGATGGCTCAATTGGAAGACCTTGAGCATCCTGTCAAGGTTCTTGACTTTGGAAGCGCGGAGGCGAGCATACTGGAAGATGTGGAGAAGATGCGGGCAGAAGCACAGCTTCTTGCGGATGGTATTGGGATACTGGGATACAATGTGAGGGATGACGCTCTGACTTGCAGGATTCGACGAAGCTAATGTTCGCTAATGATAGGATGGCGAGTTGGCAACTCTGCGAAGTTCTCAAAGTCGCTTAGATCCAAGAGATCGTACGCGATTCAATTACACCTGGGCTAATAACTTCTCCAAGCGCTGTGAAACGGGTATCATGCCGGGTCTGACACCTGTTCTGAATCTCGTCAGTACAGCCATCCAATGCGAGAGCGACCGAGAGCACGAGAACAGTTGGAATGAGGACATACATAAAACTTTGATAAATATGGCAGTAGGAACCTCACGTTACGCGCAATGTCTGGCTGTGAAATCGTTGTACGTCCCCACAAAAACAAGCATGTTATGTTGGACCTTGGACCAGGACGCTGACATAGCCCTTTGCCCAGAAAGACTGCGTCTATAGATCCTCCTACTCTCGCCGAAGTCTCATTACCAAAGCGAGTTGTCGACTACGGTATTGTATTGGCACCAGACGATCGGATCAAAAAGGCATTTGTGCAATTACAACCTCTCGCGCCCGCAACAGTTAAGAGCTGGAATCACACCACGGCCAATAACGTCAGGCAAACTCCGATCGCAGTCAATATCGAGACAAAAGCATCAGACAAGTCTTGGACAGACGGCAAGCTCCAGCTCGCCATCTGGACAAGTGCTCTGTTCAAGCGGCTCCAGAAGCTCGTAGGGGATGAAGCAGCAGCAAATTTGCGCATTCCGGCAATGCCGCTTGTGATTGCGCAAGGCCATGATTGGTATCTTCTCATAATTTCGCATCAGCCTTCACCTGAGGATGGGAGGACTGTTATTTGGCAGAAGATTGACATTGGCAATACGCGTAATTGCTTTGACATCTACAAGATTATTGCTGTTCTACATCTGGTGATGCAGTGGGCAGAGACGACTTGGCGACCTTGGTTTTATTCCCTTCTGAACCTTGCAAAGATGTGATGCGGCTACGACTTGTGTCATGGGCCTTGCGTATCAGAGCTCTTCTTGGCCTACAGGGTATAAAAACGGGTCTGAACAGAGTCAAATCGCTGATTGCCCACGGTCTCTTGGCCCTAAGGCATACTGATAGGACACCTCGGACGATTTTTGGACCCACTTGAGCTGATCGCTCGCTTAGCCATGTGGGCAAACTAATTTGTAAAACAGTGCTGATGGGGCTCAAGGTGTACGAGTAGACTGAAAACATAGGCGTCCATACCAGTTAGTCACTGGCTGTCACAGGATAGTGGACTACTTTGCCACAGCTCATAGATTTGACGAGAAGCACACATTGAAAGAGGGCTTACAGCTCTCCGGGTTAGTTACCAAGGCTACCAAGATTCGTGGATAGCATTTGCGAAATCTCATCGGGGACTGTTGCAAGAGAGTCGTTGTTTCATTCTAATAGATTTTATTCTTTTATTCTTTTCTTCGTCTCTTCGTCTCTTCGTCTCTTCGTCTCTTCGCGTTCGCCTATTCTTGGTTCTCGCACGCGGCACGGGTTACCAAGCATTCATACTAGTAGTATTTGTACCCCGCACTAAGCTCATTTTTCCTTAGAATGAGCTTAGTGCGGGGTACGGATATCTAATCTAGCTTATTCCGTATCAAAGCAACGCTCACTCGCAATCAATGAACTCAAATCGTCTCTCAATGACTCTTTTCAGGGAAGATTATTGACAGGCAACACGTTCCTCAGATCATCGCGAAAAAGTCACGAGTGCTGTAACTGCGACTTGGCTTAGACGTGAATTCACTTTCGATTGCCATGACCGTTTGATGATAGCAGCTCCTCTTGTAGTGAATAGTAAGCTGCGCAAGAAACCTTTGAGAAATACTCAGCGCAACGAGGGTGGAAGGCTTGGTCATTGTGAAGCGCGTTCTTGATACGTCTCGGCAAAGTGATCGAGGACAGGATTAATGTTTGCCATTTCCGTTTGGGTGAGGAAGTGAGCAGCGAGGGAGCTCTGGATCGAAGCTGAACAGAACTAAATCAGTAGTAGTGGGGGGGGGCTGACTAATTCCCCCCCACCTGGAAGGAACATCCGAGAGGAACAAGCAAGCGACCTCGATCGATCCACACCACAAAGGCAGGCGCTACACATAGATTAGTCATCCATTTTAGCTTGTAATCTTCTCATAGTAGCTTTAATCTTCTCATACTAGCTTTAGAATCTATATCTCTACACCTCTTCAACCTACATCAGACTTTTTTAACGTTCGGACTGCTACACGTTAGCTAACTCTGTTGCAACAAGCCTTCTCAGTGTCACAACCGGTGCATACCGATCAGCTTTACCAAGGCAAGACTTCACAACCGTCTCGCTGTTACACACCTGCTTGCTTCGTTACAACGAGACATCTCAGTATCACAACAGTCACATACCGATCAGCGCTATCACAAGGAGACCTTACATTGTCTATCAAGTGCCACCCTGCAAGCGAGATGTCTTCACCAACAAAGACATTTGCGGAGCTGCAAGTAACGAAATCGCGACAGCGAGGAGATACAACAAGCTTGCTTCCCAGCTCGTATGATTCCAACTCTGATGTTATACCCGAAATCCCGGTGCCCGAAGCCAGCCCGTCACTCTACACGAGAGAGCGTTTACAGCAAAGCTTAGTCTACGCTGAGAGGTGCCTGAAACGCCGGGACATCTCGCCACGATCTGAGCTGTTTATGCAGCTTTACAAGGAGGAACTCAAGGATGCGTTGAAGGCCGAAACAACGGAGCAAAGAGAGAACCATGCCATGATGGTTATGGCTGAGGAAAGACTAATTCAAGACAAAGGATTTCTACAGCCTTTAAAATCTGCCAAGAGCGCGGAGCTGGAAGATCAGTTATTGCAACTGAGGGAGCTCGGGTACCTTGTACGATACGGCGACTACATGAAGATCATACCCACAAGACTTAGGCTGCATGCCAGCAAGCATAAGTCGGAGAATTGGCAATCAATTTCAGGGAGCATTTACTGGTCGCGAATCGCCGTAACCCTTAGAGAGGAGGAAGAGGCACGCGAGGAGGCAGTTCGTGTAGGATCCGAGCTTAGCAAACTCTCAATGCCCACTACCGCTGCGGTTTATGTGGCATGCGCTGATCTTGGAATATCCGAGGAATTCGCCTTATGGTCCATAGAGGAGTATGGCACGCGCAACCGTAAAGTTCACCGCGACCTAGATGACCTGAAAAGAGAAGGAGAATTTCCACTGCTCGCCTCGACCTTGTGGGCAGACAGGAACGAACTAAGCTCGACTTTCTCATCGATCAAATCGGAGACGGATATAACACATCTCAAAGCGATTATACAAAGCGAGATCGACACTTGGTTTGAGGATACAAGCGACCAACCCAATCATCCAGCTTCATGGGCACCGTCGCCAGCACTTCGCCAATTCTACAAAGATGCGGTACAAAAAGCTAATAAGCCCAGCAAAGACGAGGTTAAGCGAGCGAACATTGCAAGATCTCAGGGAATGTCTGAGGAGAAGGCGACCCGACGGAAAGAGGCAAGCATAGGGACTTCATCATTAGCCGGAAAAAAGAGGATCGCAAGCACTGAAGAGCCTCGAGGATCAGAGCGGGAGAGGCAGGAGAGGACTAGGGAGAGGACTAGGCAGCAACGATACAAACTCCTTGCTCAAAAATGCAAGCTGGAAGACGACATGAAACGCGTCAACCGTGAGCTGGCCCTTTTTGACGAGAACGATGTCTCGCTAGATGAGCAAGGTAGCGAAGATGACATCCTTTAGAACTTGCAAGACTTATAGCTGCAAACGGACAACTTTCAAGTCATAAATTTCCATGTTCTCTGCTGTAGATTCTGTGCGGCTTGATTGTCACGTTAGGAACAGAATCTGCCGGTCGCGTCCGAAAAAGGAACGGGATGGCGCAAATCGACGCCAAGAGTCTCGTGACCTAGATAATGAAACATTACAACTTTTTCCGTCGATGAAATAATGATGGCAACAACTGACTGCTAGAAGGCTCTGAATTTTGATTCTGGTTACTGCTAAGAAGTAAAAGAGAAATCGCTACAGAGATTCTAAATAAGGTCAAGAGACCAATTTTCTTGACTGTGTAATAGAATTAATCAATTAACATACTCGTAGAAAGTATTCCGTACAAGCTGATCTATTAAAGCTACAAGCTAGCTGGTGCGTCCCGGGTGCATTTTGTAAGCTACCCAAGCTGTTTCATGAGAAATGGAACATAGGCACCCGTAACACTCACATCTTTCTCGGGATCGTATTTCTCGAGGCTGTCCAGGGGTCCATATTTCTCACAAAGATACAGCATATCATTGTAAGCTCTAAGGAAAAGTATCATTTAGCAGCTTACGTCAATCTTGAGAAAGAATACCCACATTTGCCTCGAAACACTTCCCGGATGTCCTGCGGAGTCATTCAAATATGGGTGGATGCTGTCAAGCCGATTACGGTCATCCCATTCTTCCACAGGCTCTGAGGGCTCGAATTGGCGTTGATAAAGTCGCATCTAGATCGGTGAGTTGAAGTAAAACGCCCAGGAGCACCTCCATGTTCCAAACTCCATCTCATTATGGGCATAGGTGCTCCCAGCGTCGAAGACAATAGTCTCCCCCGTTTCCATGTCAATTCCAACATTTCATTCCCATAAATCGCCATGTATCAATGTTGGCGTAATCTCACGGCCGTTAGACTGCAGAGCCCCCAAAAGTCTCGGTATAGCCACATGGATAAATTGCTTGCAAGCAGCGTCGTATTCCGGCCAAGGACCATTTTCTCTCTTTGTCATACTTGATAACATCCTTTAATTGATGGGTGAAGGATTTCGCCCAGCTCTTTTCCCAGGTTACTGTACGTTCCATTATGCCACACACGGTGGGAACAGGAAATCCAAACATTCCGTTCGGAGAAGTTCCTCTCTGATGAAGCTCTGCTATTCGAGACATAACGTGGCCTGGTTCTGGAGCTACAGAAAAATCCATATTATGGAAGTCCCCTAAAAAGAAGTATACTTGTGATTCGCCGTTATGATACTCTCCCCATCCAGCTGCTTTGGGCACTAATCCTGGTACCAAAGCGTCGATGGCCGATGCAGAATGGAATTCGCCCTCGGCCAAAGCTCGTGCACTCTGCCCTGTCGCGCACTGCCCGGTACCAACCTCTCATTAACAAGCGTTGCTTTAACAGGAAGAAGGTGAATTTACCTTTAGGAAATATCTCTTTGGACTTTCATCTGACAGCCTTTTTGATCCGATCGTCTCGTGCCAAAACAATACCGTAGTCGACAACGATGATAAAAATGTCAAAGGCACTCAAGGCAACAGCTGAAGGATGATGGGCGTGATCAGCACATTGAATAATATGAGATAGACGGGGTTTAATGCGCTTAGAATAAATACATATTACACTGAAGAAACTCTACGCCTCATCTTTCGCTCCTGAGAGTTGAGACTCAGTTCGCTTCCGCCTCTTATTTGGTGATATTTCCTGCATCACTCTTTCTTCATGTATACCGTTACCTTGAAGTTCACACTGAGCCATTGCTGCCCGCTCAAAATCAATGAGCATCACCCGCTGCGCTTCTCGATTCCATAGTAGATTTGGCGGCCGTACATCCATCTGATCGACTCCTGCCCGTCGCACCTCCGTCACTGTTCGTTTGATCTCTTTGTTAAGTTCTGATGAGTCTTTCATGCTTTCGTCTTCACCAGCAAGGTTGCCCCCCCAAGACATCAAAAGCATATGCAATATCCGGACCCCCACATCGAGATAATACCACTCAGTGAGATCAATATTCCCCAGGCACACCGGTACCACCGCCCCTTGAAGCTTCTCCAGCCGCCGATACACATCCCCCTCATGTCGTAGGTCGGGCACGAAAGCTTGCACCGTTCCTTTACCCACGAAGACATACCCGTGCGACGCCAAAGTCACTTTGAACAAAGCGCCTCTCGCTCCTTGCAGGCCTAACGGATCGCAATTGTGGTCAAGATCCTCAGTGAGCTGCTTCTGAACGAGATCCAGGAACTTTGATTGGTCGACCGCATGCTTCCGGTCACGTCTACCATGCAGCGACGCATTGGGGCAGTTTTTGTCTAGCGAAGATCCTCGCACAATGCCCAACAAGCATTTTTGCGTACAGTACTGCCGTTGGGCGCCGTGGCTGCTGCTTGCTTGATTGCTGCTGTTTCGACCCTCAGATTTCCGTTGATCGTCGGACTTCCCCCGCCTTCTCCCCGAACTGCTCGCACTTGGTCTAGTGAGACTGTTTGATCCGTCGGGATCATCCTGCTCGTCATCGAAGTTTTTGAGCAAATCCCCTGATTCGCACTTTTTTGATCTCAGACTGTACTCGCTGATAACTGGAACCTTTTTTCCCCCTTTGTACAGTGGCGATTTCTGTGCACGCTTCTTCCCCGCTGCGAGTTTTCTTTCACTTGCGGGCGTTTGCAGAACAATGGTTTCAAGACTGGTAACAGAATGTTTCTTCAATTGTTTTTTCGCATCCTGTCGCCTTGCATGATTCCTCTGTTCTGATTTGAATGACATTAAACACAGGCCGAGGACCTGACCGATGGCCGTTTGCGAGTATGGGAAGTCAGACCCATCGTCGTTGGCCTCGTCAGTCGGAACCGTTACGTGGTAGAGCAGCGTGATGGGGTCTTTCCAGTTGATGTGAAGGAAAACAAATGCCTCTTCGATCGTAATATAGCTGTATTCAAGCCCGTTCTCGATCATGTAGTGAAATGTCTGCGTCATCACGGCCATAAACACCTTGTCTGCGTTGTATTGCAGCCTGTCCTCGATAGCCTTGGCATTTGCCGCCTGCCCGGGCGCTCTCTCTTCTCCCGACTGCTCGACGTCTTCTTCGGTTTTGTCGATGGAAACAGGGAGTGAAATGTCGATTCGATCCATGACTTCCTTCTTCACATCCATTGACCGAAATCTTGACAGATTGCCGATAGAGAGTTTATGAGGCGGTTTGTATTCCACAATGAACAATAATTGACGTTCATCACCTACATTTTTGTAAATACAGTACTGATCGGCACGAGTTAGTCCCGGCCCAAGATCGGAACTGTCGCATGAAGTGAATGACGATACGATCGATGGAGGGGTTCGTGGGCGTTGGGCGTGTAGACGTTCCTGAACCTCCTCTGCCATCTCGCTGAGGAAGTTGAGGTCGTTTTCGAATATAATCCCTTGTCCGAGCTCAAATTCTTCGGAGTCTTGCACGATCTCAGATAGACGACTGATGATGTCGGCGACTTGAACCTCTATGGCGGACTTTTCATAGGTTCGGAGGCTTGCTTCGTTGGCAATTCTGATGTTGCAGTGGAGTCAACCTTGGTCCTCAACGCTAAGGATTGGGCTGAAGAGTCGCAAAGCTGACTGCCCTTTTGGGTGGAAGATATCACAGGCTTTCGAAAACACCTTCTGTTGTTCTCCCGCGAGATTGCCCCACTCTTTCAAGACTTTCGGGTAGTATCTGTTCCCAGGGCGCGGAACACCTTTGGATGTCCAGCTCTTATTGGTCTCGACACGTAGTGGCTTATGAAGATGTTCATGGCAAGCTTGTAGATATTCGTTCAACGTCGTTTTTTGGGTGCGTTGCTCCGCGGCTAGCAGACGCTGCGTAAGACGTTGAATTTCTGAATCGCGTAGCGAAGACATAACGATTAGTATTTTATTAAGGGTGGTTGTAATCTCGAGGGTCACTGTCAATGTTATGTTGTTCGTGTGGTCGTGACAATCACAATCCCATCTCAAAATAAAGAGTTGCCTCGGCGATAGGCGATTAGCGGCACCCCAGGCTGCAGCGTATGTAGCGTGTGAGTACGAGGTGGTGCAATAATACGCGAACATCAACAAAGATGCAAGCTTTGCAATCACACAATCCTGATTTAAACCTGATTATTAGCGACTTCAGTGATAGTCCTGAACTGAATCTTTTTAATGAATCAAAAGAAATCGAATACGATCGAGCGCGCATAAAGAATTAAAGATAGATATAAAGGCCTTTGTAATAAGCTACGTTGATTTTACGTTGGCCCCTACGTGGTACTGTGGCCGTACCTTAGCGGAGTTCTATGATTCTCTTTAACCGTACTAGAACCGTATTAGTTTAGAAGACTGTCAGTAGGCAGTTCCCCGTAGTGCTTAGAAAGTAGGCTGCGAAGTCATCCAGAGGGTCCCTAAGCCGAAGGGGCTTAGATACGGAAACACGTCTGAGGTCCTGAGGCAAGTAGAGAGTGTTGAAGATACGAATCATACGGTTACAAACGCACGAAAAGCTGGTAATCGTGCAAGCATCACCTGCATAGTATTGCAAAGTCAAAATTATCTTGGCAGCTACATGGCTGATCGCAAGTCTGAAGTCCTTGATCTTGACCTAAATTTGGATTGGTGTTGAGTGGACATGTCGCCGCCGTTGGTACTCTATTCTAGCGCCAAAGCCGCGCTTATACGGTAGCCGAATCCGCTGGCAGGCATGGCAGCTCTCATGGATCGAAGAACAGATGAGTTCATATTCAAGATTGGGAAACAAATACATCAGCTTCGTTGAACGCTGAGCAGCATTTATCATTACGAAGATATCCTGCGAAACCTTTCCGCTCCCTCGTCTAGTCTTGCCACTTGATGTCCCACCTCATGAACCCTCATATTTCAATACCACGGCAGCATGGCGGTCCCCCAAATTTCGGAGGGACCACCAACCCTAGTGGGAGATCGGATGCTCTTCGAATGCCGCGGTTCTTCAAAAGGTGAGCTTCAGCCGTCTCCAAGCGCCCCATGCAAAGGATGAAAATGCTAGAAGCCCAGAGCTGACAAAAGACCTGCACAACCCCGCTAGACTCTTCAAATTCCCCCAAATGGACTTCGAAATGGCCATCTGGGAAATGACCTCCCTCCTCCTCGCCCCCAAAAAGGTCTTCCGCTCAATCTACTACCACAAACAAACAAAAAACACCTACCACCGCGCCGACCCCTCCTTCACCTACCTGCTCTCCTTCTTCATGCTCCTCACCGGCATCGCCTGGGGTATTGCCTCCACGCCCTCTTTCGCCTCCACGCTGCGGCTGACGCTGCTGTTCGTGTTTGTGCATTTCTTGCTCGTGTCGCTGCTGGTGGCCACGGCGGCGTTTTTCCTGGTGGGCAGGCTGTTGGGGCCGGGGATCCAGGGGTTGCCGGGGAGGAGGCGGCAGGCGGGGTTGTTTCGGAGGCCCGCGGATGGGGAGGGGGATGTGCTGGAGTTTGGGTATTGTTTCGATGTGAGTGTGGTTGTGGCATTTTCCAAGGCGAGGTGTGTGTGTAGCGTTAACGGGTGCCTGGAACTAGGTCGCCATACGGGCCTTCTTCCCCGTCTGGGTGCTTCTCTACGTTATCCAGTTCATTCTCTGGCCGCTCATATCACGCGACTATTGGATATCCCTCTTCCTCGGCAATACACTCTACATGGTCGCGCTGGGCTACTATACTGTCATATGCTTTCTAGGCTACAACGGTACGTAACATCCCCTCAACCCATCTTGTCCACGTAGATCATCTCCTAATGTAGAGACTAGCCCTCCCCTTCCTCCACCACACCGAGCTCCTCCTTTCTCCAACCTTTGTCTACCTGGCGCTCTGGGTCGCGAGTCTGTTTGGGTTTAATATCCCGAAGCACGTCGGACCGCTGCTGGTTATTGGGGCGCGGTGAGGGCAGGCGAGGTAGGAGGTTGTAATGAGGATATAATTGCTTGATTGTTGGTGCGACTTAGCATGGCGTTTTGTGTTGCAACGATGCATGAGTATAGGAGTTGGTCGGATTTGATCATGCCTGGAACGTTGGGGGTCATGGAGTCAGGGGTTGTATCCCAGTTTATAAGCATCGAAACAGGGGAGTCAATAACCATACAATCGCTCGTGAATCTTTCAAGTTGTTTAGTCACTATCGTCCCTCCTCGGCTAAGTGGCACAGGTCTTGTTCCGCCTGATTTCCTACCTCCGCTGGACGTCTGGATCCGCCCCACAAGCACCCGCCCGCCCATCCGATCCCTACTCCTTCGGCGGCAACATAACAACATATTCTCTCGTACTCTCCCCAAACGTCACCACATCCCCGCTCATCACCTCCACATACCGCCTCCCCTCCACTCCCTCCCCATTCACCCTCGTCCCATTGGCGCTATCCAAATCAATCACATACGGCTTGACCCCTCCCACCTTGTCCCCATACTCGTTCTTCTTCTCCACATGCCGGAATTGCAGCACCGCGTGCTGCTTGCTGCAGCTCGGGTGCTCGGTCGGGAAATCTACGACGGCGCGCTCGCGCCCGAAGAGCCAGCAGCTGCGCGTGCTGAGGGGAATGGTTTCGAGCAGGTCTGGGCCTTTGAAGACGTAGAGGCGCCAGGGGGCGGAGGCGGGGGGGAGGCGCGCTTCGGGGGGTTCGTTGTATTTTAGGACGATGGAGGTGCCGGCGACGGTGTTGGTTTCGGCGGCGAGTTTGCCGGTGGGGGCGTAGTTGGGTTTCTGTTTTTCGGGTTCGGGAGGTTTGGCGGTGGTGGTGGAGGTGGGGTCTTTGTTGTAGGCTTGGTGTTGGGAGGGGAGAGGGGCTTTGGAGCGGATTGGTGGGGAGGGATGGCGGCGGGGTATGGGAGACGCGCTGCGGTGACGAGAAGGGTGTTTGTAGTCATCCCGTGAGTCTATGCGTTGGGGCTTGGAAGGCGGAGAAAGGGATTGGCTTCTCCGGTGACTGGCGCCATCGTTGGCTGTTCTCGAGCCACGCTGTCCACGCTTTGGAGAGGGAGAGAATGATATGCTCCGGTGGCGATCTGAATTTTTTCGCTTTCTTCGAGAGTCCCGGTGTCGGTGCTCCGATAATGACGAGGTAGATGTACTGCGGCGGCGACTGCGACGTCCCCTGCTGTCCGTAGATTCCTCCCGTCTATGCGTGGGTGACCGGTTGTCTGCGGTCAGTCTGCGCCTTTTGCAGCGTTCGTGGTTGTAGGGGCTGCGCGAACGAGATCTCCTTCGATCTCTGGGCTTCGAATCATCGTCAGACCTTGCGCCAGGGTTTGATTTCGGGTAGTCCCTGTCGTTGTCCCTGTCGTTTTCGCGCTTCCTTAATTCTCTCTCATCTCTGGATCTGGATCGTGGAATAGACGAATGGGCCAAACTACCACCACTTCTTCTGTCTTGAAAGCCCCCCTCGTGCTTTGACATCTTACCCTATAATCGATTCTGGGGTGGTCCTGCCTGATCACCGACCCTGTAAAAGCCTTAGCCGTCGTTTAGTGCTCGTCGGCTCAAACCATTATACCAGCTTCAACGATATAAATATTAAATTTCACTCATTATTTACAGCAGTTCTACAAGCAATCACTATTTGATACTCTTTAACATATCTGACTCTGTTTCTCTGCATAAACTCTTTATGTATTTATTTGATCATTCTTTTTTATTACAGTAATCATTCTTACTGCTTTTTTCCAAAGCTATTTTAAATTTTCAAAGCGGAAACTCACTATTTTCGCATGCATCATTTCTGAGAATCTACATTCATGTCAGGAACGGAAAAGCTTGAATCTATTTCGAACTGAAACGACTTCATTCGTCAGTCTTCTTCTTCTTCTCCCTTTCTCATCACGCGTTCATCGAGTCTAGAACACCACACTCACTAAGTCTTCTCGGAAACCACCACTTCTTCCGCCGGTCAAAGAATGCCTTTGAACTTTCACTAACGCTCGCTTCCTGTTCTGCATAGCTGACCTGACAACCTTCCCGGGTTTAGACAACACTAACTATAACACAGGCATTCGCTAACAAGCCCCAGAGCAAGCGCTTCTCCTTCGACGACGGCTGGCACACCTCTCACCACCTGAACCCCCGGACGACACTGGAAGGACCATTGGCAACTCGCCTTCTTAAATACCAAGAACAACTATCAAGATAGGCGGGGCGCTCGTCGTTCGCAATATTGACTACGGAATGCTGACTACCTCTATCTGGCGAATCGTATAGTGCCTACCGGAGAGCAGATCGAATTAACAAAAAACAACAACCGCGAGCTGAGCTGTTGCGGTCGACAACGAGGGGATTGGGCGAAGAGGAGATACGGGAGAAATTCTATGGAGGGAAAGCTCGTTGGTTGCAACGAGTAGCTGTACTTGGACGGTTAATGCTCTTCAGTCAACATCGAGTTCGATAGATTCTTGAATACAAGTAGAATTGGATTCTTGGAGGTTGGGACTGCACGGTGCGGGCCACGGTGGGGCAAGTAGGCTGCATACATATTGAACGATAATACAATTCACAGTGACTGTATTGACATGGAACGATGGCAGTGAGCATGAGATCATTGGTGAGCTTGAGATCTGAAGTCCGATGAGAGCCCGTCTGCCTTCGTTCGCATTGATGTTCAAGGCTCGAGCGCTCCAAAGAATTCGCAGTAGTCTATACCTCCCTGCTTTCACTTTGAACCATGAATCAATGATTTCATCAAGGCCTCAACGTCCGCCTCCGTCTTGCCCTTTACTCCCAGGAGCTCGTTGTCGGTCTTAGTGAACCGACCACCGTACTCGGGCGGCCCAAACATGACTCGGAAGAGGAAGCCCATCATCACTGGCGGAGTAATTTCACCCTTGGCCAGGCTCGCGAAAGAAGATTTTTCAAGTTCCGCTGTGTCGACAAGAATAGGCTCCTCCCATGTCTTTCCGGGGTCGACCTTCTTGGCGATCTCCAAGAGCTGGTTCTGCGAGATGTCGATGTCCTTGACGTAGACGAATCGGTTCTTGGTCTCCTCCGGGTGACTCAGGACACCGACGACAGCCTGTCCGACCGAATCCATCGTGGTGGCGCTGAACACGTTCTTGCCGCCGTCGAAGAACTTGGGCTTGCGCTCCTTCCAGTTGAGCAGGAGGTTCTTCTGGAGACCAAAGTCCAGAAAGGCATTGTTGCAAACCAGGGTATACGTGAAATCGGGCTTGGCGGCAGCGGCCTCGCGGAGTGCCTTGTGCGTCGCAGTCTTGAATTTGAACACGGGCAGAACGCCAGTCTTGGGGTTGGCAATGTCACTGCCAAAGTCGGACGGGAGAAAGCGCTTCACGTTTGCAGCTACAGCGGCTTCGACGAGGACGCCCTGCCCAGGCAGGCCTGCTGTTCCAACGGTCGAGACTACGGCATCCTGGCCTTCGAAGGCAGCAGTGACAGAGTCTACCGATGAGAGATCTGCTGTCCGGACCGTAACTGAATCTGGAAAGCTTGCGGAGGAGGATTGGCGCTTGACGGCGGTGACGTTGAATTTTCCAGACTTGACGAGTGCATTGAGCACTGGACCTCCAAGAGATCCAGAGGCCTGTGGAGATGGATCAGCGTCGTCATTCTTCACCGCAGAGACTCTATCCGGGACGGCCACCTACCCCGACAATCGCGACGTTCTTGATTGCAGCCATTGGCGACGAGGTTGAAGACTGAGGTTTTGTTTTTCGGGAGGAGCGAAATTGCTTGGGTAGAAACTTGTCCAATATTCCCATTTAGAAACCAGGTGGTGTTGGAGCTGCAAGGAGGTATTTGATTATGAAGGAGTTCGTTCGATATGAGGGGTGAGTAATCCCTTACAGAATCCGGCGCTCCTCATACCAAACGAACTCCTTCGTACCTTCAGTACGGTGTATGCACCGGATGTTATGTAACCTCCGATGCTGACTGAGAGCCTGTGATGTGGAGCCTTGGGCAGGGGGTGGAGTGGTGGGGTGGTGGGGTGGTGGGGTGGTGGCGGGGTCAAGGAGTGTCCGAGGGGTCCGACCCAGAACAGGAAGCAAGTCCACCCGAGCCCTACCCGCGAACTGTGGGGCTTATCATAGCCTCCGCTCCGAACAATGGATAAGGTATCAAATCACTGAAGCGGCGTGTTGATTTCTAATCCCACTGTTGGTCGACGTGATTTCAAATCCATTGTTACCCTGGCTTTTGAGTCGTTGTGAGATGACCCCCCCCACGAACTCAAGCCCTCGGAGAAAATATCTGGCAGACCACAAAAGTTCAAGCTTCGCTGCCAGGCTGCTTCATCTTCTCCTCCCACAGCTAGCACCATGTCTACCACATCCCCCATCATCCTCATTCTCGGCGCCGGGCCCAGGATCGGCACGAGTGTAGCTAAAGCTTTTGCGGCGAAAGGCTACAAGGTTGCTCTGGCCTCGAGAAAAGCGTCCGAGGCCAACAACACTGCCAACGAGATCCACATCCAGAGTGACTTCGCGAATCCCGGCACTGTTGTCGATGCATTCTCCCAAGTCAAGGCATCGCTGGGTATCCCAAGTGTTGTCGTTTACAATGGTGTGTATCGCTACCCCTGAACCGCGTTGGTTTCTCTCGTTGAGTCTGTGAAGGCAGTGCAGTGACCCCCAACCCTCCCAATGACCCTCTCTCGCTCCAACTCGCCGATTTCAACAAAGATTGCAACATCAACACGGTCAGCGCCTTTGTCGCTGCGCAACAAGCCGTCACCGGTTTCGCCCAGCTCCCCGCCTCAGCAGCGAAAACATTCATCTACACGGGAAATATCCTGAACACCACCATCATCCCCCCGCTTCTCGATCTGGGCGTCGGCAAAGCAGCGACGGCCCATATCATCCAGTCTGCTGCTGCTGCGTACAAGGACCGCGGATACAAGTATGCAAATTTTTGCTCCTTTGTCAGCAAGCGACTGACCATTGTAGGTTCTACTATGGCGACCAGCGCAAGGCGGATGGTGCGGCTGTCTATAGCGCAATCGACGGGGATGCGCACGCGAAGCTGTATCTAGAGCTGGCTGAGGGAAAGACACAGGGACCTTGGCAGCAGACATTCGTCTCGGGTACGGGATACAAGGACTTTTCCGCTGCTTGACTTTCGCAGTCTGGACCGCGAGTGAGAGAAGCTTCACGTCGCGTGGGTTCGAGGTTCTCGAGCTCACTCTGAGTCGTTCTCTCGATGAGAAAGCCTAGTGAATTCCTTGGTAGAAGATAAGAAATATGAGCTATTCACCACCGCGAGACCAATGTAGAACGTATGATACGTTTAAACTAAGCAGTATCTGTCTGCATAATTCGAGCCACCTCAACCATCCACCTCACTCTGTTGGTATATGAGGGTCAGAAGGAGTATGTGCATTGGTTGAACTGCTCTAGAAAGTAGGAGCTACGAAGGGAGGAAGGAGGTGAAAACTCTGATTCCCGCGCCTTATAGGGCTAAGCGAGATTGCCAAACACACAGGGGTAACGGTACTGCTCCCTGTTTTCTTTATACTACGCGCGTAGGGACTCATGCCCTGAAAAGCTCTTCAGCGGTGAGTCCACTTATATGAGGAATTACTTTGCATACTGTGCAATCTTGTATTAGAACTGAAAGTACATAATCCCTCAATCGACTTAAGGGGTGGAAGTACGTCACGCATACGACCACCCCGAGCAGACCGCAAGTCCAGCGAGAAGAATCCCTATGCAGCCGCAACTCCTCCATGTAGCTTTCCCAGCTAGCTTCTATTGACCTTTCCCGATGCCCGACTTACTTGCCGCCAAAAGTCGCTGCGAATTGCCGCCAAAAGTCGCTGCGAATCCCCACGGCTTTACCGTTGCACGCAGTATCCACTGTTCAATCCATTTTCATTCGCTGTTATCTCGCGTATTCCTGGACGTCGATAAGCTCTGAATCGCATTAGCGGCTTCAAGTGGTTGACTCGTGGCATGTTTGAGTCATGGCGTGTTTGAGAGAGCGAGACAGTACGGAAGTATTCCGTAGAGGTACATAGCATATTCCTTTGGCGCAAAACGAGAATACGCAGGGGGGAAGCTAATAATGGCCCTGCACACGGAGCGGAAGTTACGAGCGCTCCGCGATATCTAATCAGCGTTGCAAATCCGGTGTAGTCCGTATTTTTGATCCGCATATATCAAGGTTTCAGCTCCTTCCGTCCACAAAAGTTGGAATCCTTTCGTCTGGTATTCCGTATTCCGTACGTGGCTGGTCTTCGGGCCTCGGCACGCTCGTTCCCGCTGTCAAACTAACTGAAGAAATGACTTATCTGATCCTGCTCTTCTTGGTCTGACCTTATCGATACTGCAAGTCTCGCTCGCTACCAGACGATCTTATCAGCTCGCGGCGTTCCCGAATGCGTCCCGCACTCTCTTCAACCCTATATCTCGCAGTGCCGAGATTGTCAATTTACGATAATCGACTTCACCGCCGCTCATTTGCCTCAGTCTTTAGCCCGGCATGGGTTCACTATGTCAATGAAGGAGTGTGAGAGATTGATTGCTCTGGCTAAGGATTGGTGGTATCGAAAGACTGTGTGACCACATGGCACCACCTTTAGTAGTGTGGATAAAACCTCTGCAAATCTATCCGGGGTAATAATCGTTGGAACTAATAGATCCTCTTACCTACTGTCTGTAGCTAGATGACTACGTCTTATAGTTACTCTAATTGTTTTCTAGAATCTTCTGCCGAGAAAGTGGTGTACTAACAATTCAAACCCCAAGTACTCCGTACCGTAGTAGAAAGCTACCTTCATTCGCTCCAAGATAAGCCTGATATCAAGTACCTCCCTATATATACTAACTTCACAATGCAACAAATCTTCTGGTAGAGAATAATTACAGATTTATTCATTCTGAACCCAAGAAGATGCCTCGACAGAAGTGTCATCGTTGCAAGCATCGCTCTGCTAAGAACACACACCGAGCTCAGTTTCATTCAAAGACATGCATTTGCATATCAGAAGGCTATGAAACAGAAGGAAGAAATTCGCTTGTTCGGCTTAATCCGGTTAGTGACTATTCTGTATCATACCTTACCTTATGTTTCCGAACCCTAATTCGGGTCCTCTCCCGCGCAGCCACCAACCGTTGGCTTTCATCTTTTAATTCCCCGAGGGTCGGACCTTACCTTACTTTAATGAGTATCTATCTTCAAGCGGCGCCCGGCGGAACTACTTAACATTGATTCAGCAACGATTTGACTGGTTGTGACGCGGGATTACGAAGAAAGGATTCCGCATCGGGGAACGTCGAGTATCTGTAGACAGGAGAAAAGACCTACTAAAATGAGCAAGCAGGGTTAGACAACTCGACATCTTCCCATGACAAATATTGGAAAGACACGTGGAGGATGCTAAGGTAAGGTAAGGCCCCCCAGGAACGCCACCGGCGATCTACACGGCAGAAACTGCAACGCCCAGGAGTTGGAGCAGCGGATAAAAGACCCGGCCATGAGACAATCTGCAGTCTGCAGTCTGCAGTCTGATCTGACGACCGCAGCATCGGTGAAACGCTCCCCGGCTTGGGTGCGTCAGCAGTAAGCAGACGTATACATCCGTCAAAGGCAGCAGCGGTAACGACTGTACGAGGCATACTCGTGTGCAGACCAGACAGTCACACAGTGCAGACATACCACCTCTGCTTCGGTTGCCCCACCTCCAGTGATGTGCGCGGGGAGAAAGGATGGTCTGATTGATCGTATCTTCACGTTATACCTGATTCAATCTAGATCCCGTCTAGTTTTGCGCCGTCTGTCATCTGTACGATGTGATTGGTGATTGAAATAGTTCTCGGCTGACACGAGTGCATACTACTGCAGTAGTACTTCGTGGCACAGACGTTGCAGAACCGGGAATAAGGCTGGGGGTGAAAAGGCTGAAGTAGCGGGGGTTCGTTGGATGCAGACCCCCACTCATGTTCAGAAGTTAGGTACCTCCTATATACAGAATCATATGGGGCTATCAAAAGTTCGATAGCACTAAAATGACTGGAAAGATGGAGACGTGTCAGCTTGGCAACAACGTAGAGCGTCTAGCTCAGCGCATTAAGGAGTCTGCTCCGTACGGTAAGACCCGGACTTCATAGTGGCTTGCAGGTAGTAGGTGACTGGTACACCGCAATTTGCCAGGTACTCTATCAGTGCGGAATAAGCCCAGCCGGGTCATCCCAAAATCTTCACCAGGATGCAGATGGGATAGAAATGTACCTCGGTACGTGGGGTAGAATATTGATTGTTGGTATTGAAGCTAAATCAACTCCCTTGAATGTGAGAGATCCTACCGACCTACCTTACTGTACTAACATATAAAAGCCCGGGTATATAGTGACCTGCGCATGGGCTTATTTAAATGATAAGACGCTGCAACATCAACACTACGCTCCAATACTACGCTCTATAATTGCGACGTTCAGTTGCTCCAGTACTTCTAGTACATTACTTGTTCGAAGAATCCTCCTCGACATCATTTCTCAGGGGGATGGATGATGGGAGCGTGCCAGCATCTACGCCGATACAAACAGCCTCCACGACACCCACAGTCTCCGGCTCTCCACCGTCCATCACCAATAAAAGATGGAAGCCACGCAGGCGTGGGGCATGCGGAATGTGCAAGTTGAAGAAGATTCGCTGTGAGTAATCTTGCCGCGCGGCAACAAGCCAATCAATTGACGGTTAGAATCATAAAGGCGATGGTGCTGCGCGGTGTGTGAACTGCCGAGTGCGTGTGTGACCTCGCTTGGCGAGCTGCCCCCCTCGCTAATGGGATTGACCAGAGGCATAACCAAGAATGCCAATACATGCTCTCCAAGAAGCGACAGCCCTCCAAAAAATCCGTAGGATCGGTGTCGTCGGATAAATCTCCAGAAAGTCGATCGCGGCTTGACGATACGGGCAATAATGCAGCCGACGTCCTGGTCGAGGCGCCAAATGGTGCACAGTTGTCGCCAGGATTAACCCTCTCGTCAACTGGGGCAGCTAACTCTCGAACAAATGGGTCTCGTAACATTTTGCAAGGGAGAGCTTCCCTCTCGGACAATCAGAATATTGTACGGACCTTGCCTGAAGATGCTACCTGGAGTGTAGAGACAGACCGGGATGGTACCCACAACTTACCACCACCACCACCACCACCACCATCAACGGACATAAGCAACGTAGCCGATTCCAATGCATTCTCTTGGCCGCTTTTCACCACGGACACTGACTGGCAATTCAATTTCGACATCCCGTTCACAGCTGAGCATACCAGTGCATCCACAGGTGCAAGTTCGACCTCATTGACTGAGCTAGACATGTCTCAATTCTACAATCGACCAACTCAAGGCTTCGATTCTGCGGGGTGCTCGGGAGAGTTGATTGAGTATTTAAGTCTCAGTGAGAAGGTGAGCCCTGATGCTGCATTCTTGGCTCAACACGATGGTTTTACACATATTAACACAAGCTAGAAGTGCCCGACGAGAAGCTTTCTGGGTAAGAAACTTGTTCTCGAGCTGGAAAAGACAAACGTTGATCAGCTCTATATTAAGATCCCGTACCTAGCATCAACTATTCTCTCGAAGCCATATTCTCGGCACAGGATCGAGGGCTCGATAACATAAGCAGCACCAAACAAGACGAGATAGATCGGATTTTTAAAAGAATGTCTCTAATACAGGCCCAGCTGTCGTTGGTAGATCTCGGCGATGAGCAGTGCCACAATGGCTATGCCAGCTGGTACAGGGATGACGCAGCCCTGATGGAAAGCTGCAGAGCCGGTACGTCTCTTAATCACGATACCATAACCATCAAGTTAGCCAACCTTTGTTAACCATGAGTAGCATGCTTTCAACGACCAGTAGGGTAATTTAGATCTTCCCCAATTCTGCTGGAGTAACTGCGAACAACTATAGCATTTCGAATTTCTTGACAATGTCGTATTTCGACAACCTTATCAAAGAAGCCGAAGGCCGGTCTCAAGGGAGCTCGATGTCAATATCGCTGATCGATTCAGTCATGGCCTTTGGATATCAAGCCTACCTGGCTATCACGCAGCGCTTCATAAGTTCGGAGGAGAGAAAAAAGGCCGATTACTATTCGAGAATAGCATTGAGATCTCGTGGCAGTGTTTTACGCTCGCCCAACACGCTTTTAAAACTGCGGGTAAGTCGAACCCCCAAGCATTGCCGATTGCTCAATGCTAACTGCCCAGACAATTTTAGCAATGGTCGGTTCAACTCATCTGATAGCTCACAGTATAGCTAATTCAACATCCTAGACGACGGTCTCGGAGCAGATTGACGAGACCATCCACTCTGAACTTTTAACAGGTGCTGTCAGCTGTGCGAGGGCGCTGAAACTCGAAAACCGTGATTTTATGCACGGAGAGAACACAAGCAGCAAGGATCGAGATCTTGCGAGGAGAAGCCTGTGGTATCTGTACTCCATCGAGGTTCCTCATTCTCTGCGGCGTGGAATCTCACCAGTAGGAGCCTCTTCACGATGCCTGTTGAGAAGAGTCTTCTAACGTTAACGAACAGGCACTCGATCACGACTGGATTGACCACGCCCCACCCCGGGCCTGCGAGGAGACGGATTGGTTTTCACTCCAGTGTCTGTATGCCATTGTCATCAGCTCTGCGGCCAAGATGCTCTACAACCAGCAGGCTCTCCGGCAATCACTCGGAGAGCGAGAGCATAAGCTGGAGACGGCGTACGAGCTCTTGGAGGGCTGGAGGAGCCACCTCCCGGCTCCCTTGCAGGAGATTCACAAGCACGACATGCACCGGATCCTGGACGACCATCAAACGCGCCACATTGCGCTGTCCATATTCCGCCAGTACCACGAGGCCATCTTCATGATCTACTTCCCCTGGACAGGCAGCCAGTCGGGCGGCAGGGTCTCGGAGGACTGCCGGCGGAAAAGCATGGAGCTGTGCGTCAACTCTGCCCAAGTGGTGTTGGCCATTGCGAACCAGATCCTGTGTCTGGATATCCTCGACAGGTAAGTCGATGCCGTCCGATCAATGAATTGGGTCAAAGAGAGACTGAGAGAACGTAACCAACCCACAGCAAGTTCCTCGACCTGATCTCCGTGTCCATCTGCATGACATTCCTGGACGTGGCGACCAGCAGCGGCGCCAAGAAGAGCATCTCGTACCTGAGCATGGGTTGTGGGATCTTCGGTCGGCTGAACCTACTGGATAGCGAAGTGCCGCTCGCGGACGTGTTGGAGCTCACGCGCACGGCGCAGCAAATCAAAGGGAAATGACTCATGACTAGACGAACTTGGGTCGGTGGTGCATGTTATACATTTCTATATAGACGTAGACTCCTGAAACTGCTGTTCGACCGCAAAGGCAAAGTCTCGCGACACGCCTGGCGAAATCGAGTCGAGCTCCACATCGTATCCCGAGCTGATGTTTTCCATCCTGCAAAGAAAATCCTCTATGCTCTCTCGTCCTTGCGACGGTCCACCCATGATACACTGATCCCAGTCCATGTTTGCAAGATTGGTGCTCTCGACAGCCATGTTCGCCCTCTCGAACAGTTCCATGCAGGATCGGTGCATTCCGCTGATCCGTTCGCTCTTGCCTCCCTTGGAGCTCTTGGCTAGCACGCCTAGCAGCGTGAGCAATGGCTCGATGAGCTTGAGGTCTGATAGTGCCATAGGGTTCGACGGATCGCAAACAATGTTTCTAAGCAGGGTCGTCGCAGCCGTTACGAAGATGTAGAGAACAGCCCTGATATTGTTACTATTCTGTGCCAGGGAAGTAGGGTCATGGGTTTGCCTTACCAGATACAGGCGTACCTTCTCCGAGGAGTGACTTGGAGTAATTTTATCGCCTTCCTGGCCTCAGTTGCGTAGATCAGCGGGGCTGACAGAAGCTGAAACTCCATTGGATCCCCTGTTCCCTGGAGCTCACGATACCTTGGCAGTGCAGGCAGAGAGTTGTAGACGATGGCGAGGGAGTTGAAATACACTAGTTGTAGGATAATGGGGTGCCGAATGGTGCCCGAAGTTGGCACTTGAAGGAATGGTTCATAATAATCTTGCATGAATTCGATAGGAACATTTGCTCTCCATGATTGAAGCATGGCTTCGAGCTCTGTTGCCGCTACAACTCGCTCAGAGACGGCCTGTTTGGTGGCTTTCACGGAGTAGAGGCGTTTGTATATCTGCCCCTGGATCATTGCCAATCTGGCTCGGAAGTTGAAGAAATTCATCCTAATCGACTCGCCGGGGTAGATTAGACTGCTATCGATTTCAGACGGAAGCTCCACATCCATATCATCGTCATCTTGGGCCGAGGGCTGTCCCATCCGTAAGCTGAGATCTTTGTCAAGAGAATATGCAATCCAAAAGACCCGTTTCCGTTCCTCGATTTCGGCAGCGCTAATATTTGGATTTTGGCATCGTTTATGCAGGCCCATTCTATGTGCCAGTTTCATTGCTGCCGAAATCAACAAAGAAACCGGACCTTGGTTTGGCGTGCCCTGTATCACAAGTGCCATTCCGAGCAGCGCCTGCACAGACCAGAGTGTGACATGCATTGTCATAAGCTGACCGACAACCGCAAAAGCGGTTTGAAAGTAACCCCAGGTTTCACAGTCTTCTTCCATGTCTTGAGCCATCCCGTGCTGAAATTGAGGTGTAAGAGCCAATACAACATTCAAGCATGCCCACCGGCCTGGATCATTGACGCTCGTGTCTAGAGAATCAAAGACGGACATGAAACGAGCTTTGTCAAAAAGCGGGTATGCAGGATGAAAGCCTTGAAATGACTTCTCCACCAGACTTAGCACCCTATCTTTCGGCGGAAGGGCTTTAATGGCTCGGCAATTGGATACGTTGTTATCGAAGTTGGGAGGTCGAGGCAAGATCTCTCTTTGGGTGCTAGCGACTGCAGAGAAGGACGCTGAAAACTATCAGATCAGGAAAATACATGGCAGACTCGCACTTACCTTCTGGCGAGGGTAATCCGAAGTCTGAAGCTTGGGAATTTTCGCCGGCTATTGTAGAAGCCAGATCCAAGTTGGAGCTTGAATCAGAAGTTCCAGCTTCTGATTGATTAGAAAAATGTGGCGCTTCCGGTCTTCTAGAGTCATTCCCAAACTCGGCACCATTTAACCCAGATTGTTGATTTGACACAGGACGTTTCATTAGGTCTTCCATCGACTTCAGCCTTTTCTCTAGCTCCTCAACACGCTTGTCCCTAATTTGAATCAGTAAATCCTCAGTCAAACGCTCAAGCTTTGTCGTTCCTGTTCCCACTCGAAGCCGAACTCACCTGCCCGATCGCCTCGGCGCCCGCTTCATGCTGATGGGGGTGAAACGGCACGGGGTCTTGTATTGGATGCATTGCGCACAGGATTCCGAGACTACATCGCAGCGAATCTTCTTCTGCCGACACATATCACACGCCTAATCTGTGTTGGTAAATCATCGATTTATCTGGAGTTACAGGGCAAGCACTGACTCTGGTGATAGGCGACATGGATTGCTTCTCCTTCCGTGAACCTGAGAGTACGGGCTGCGGCATCCTGGTGGACTCGAGCGGTTTTGTATTATAGGAATTTTGAAGCTTTCTCTAAGATCTAAGGAACAGTACGGGCGGATTATTGGGAGGAGAGGGGAGGATTGCGAGGTGGAATGGGAGGAGCGGCATTTCACCAGCTGAGCTGATTTTGATTTCATAAGCAACGTCATGTGACCGCGGATCCCGATCTCGCTCGCATCCCGTTTACTGTTTTGGAGACAGCATGATGAGAGAATCAAGGCAAAGATGAAGAAGCTTTGTGAAGTCTTCCAGCAGAATATACGAGAATCAGATTGAGGTCAGCCAGCACAATCGGTCGCTGAGCTTGAAGTTCGAAATCAAAGTCTCTGAACTCGCCCGTCCGAGTTCTCTAAGCTGGCGACAATGCTTCGTGTCACGAGTGATCCATCATTGCTATGTCAAAAGAGCCGCAAGTCGTGGAGCGATAGTAGTAAGAGCTGTCAGTACTGCGACGTGATGATTGCCGCAATACTCGTCGTGGTAGAATTTGACAAAGATTGCCCGAAAGGGACTGACGGATTCGTGTACTTCTATACTCTAGCATCTACTCAAGAAACTTGGAAACGCTATGCCAATAGCTGAGCGGCCGGAAAATAGGAGACGGTTTCTACGCTACGCGACTCGCTCAGCTTTTTCCGAATACTTGTGCAGACTCGGAGAGCGTGCAAGAACGGCAGCGGCACAGCAAATCTGAACAGAAGCAATTGGTCTACTCCGGCTATTCGGATCTTTCGCTTTCGAATGGGTTTCAGCCTTGCAATACCTACGCGCGAAGGGCAGGCTCACAGAAGGCCAAGTCTCGCGACATTCTATTCCAATGTCGTCGGTTTTCCGGTTAATCCTGCAGACTCGGAGAGCGTGTGAATACGGCAGCGGCATAGCAGATCCTAAGAAAAACGATTGATCTATTTCGGCTATTCGGATCTGGTGCTTTTGAAAGGGTTTCAGCGTTGCGATACCTATCTGCCTATGTACAAAGAGCACGATTTTGAGTATTTGAGTATTTTAGTGGCTCTAGCTGGAGTTGCCCCTCGGGTCAGACGTGCGCATATTCAGACTACTCAACTCAGCATGCAATATATGTATATTTTTATCTCGTTAGTAACAAGCTTCGGAATACTCGAAGGCACCGGCAACTGCCTACGCACTGATTACAAGAGTCTATGATCCGAACAAAGGAACAAGGTAGCTGCTTACCATGCGGTTCTAGACCTCCAAGACGAATAACTGCATTGGCACTGAGTGTCGCTGCAAGGTCGAGATCATCGCTTATTGCAATCCGTTTTTATCCTATATCGAATCTGTTCATTGATACAGAATCATAACCATGCATGTAAGCTATTCTCATTCCGGCTTGTATAACAGATTTCTAAGACTCTCCTCTAGGTGATCGTCGTAGGAGCCGGTCCTTGTGGCCTTTCTTTGAGCTTGGCGCTCGCCCAAGCAGGAATAGAAGTGACATTGATAGATAGAGAAAATACTATAGATTCTCGGCCGCGGGCTGTGCACCTGACGGCCCCTGGAATTCAAATCTTCAAGCGTGCTGGTGTCTTGGAAGATGTTCGACGCGCTGGTTTCTTGCCGAAGGATTGGACATATCGAAAATTTGACGGTACCCCTATCGTGACAGTTGAAGACGTTGCAGTGTCAAAGAGTCCCGAGGCTACGATTGTCCTACCTATAGGGATGTTGTGTGAGATATTGCTCTATCATGCGGAAAGGAACAGCAAGATCTTTCTGAAATGGAGCCATCAGGTAGTAGATGTTGGGCAGGATGAGAATTCGGCATGGGCTATTATCAAGGAGCAGGATGGAACTGAGGAAAGAATTAGTGGAGACTTTCTATGTGGCTGTGATGGAGCGACTAGTCAAGTGAGAAAATCACTATTTGGAGAAAAAAATTTCCCAGGGAAGACATGGGATGTCCAATTTGTGGCAACGGATGTGGGTAGAAAACGAGGAATTTGATTCCCAGCTGAACGTTGTTAGGTTTACTACCCATTTGACAAATTTGGCTACGATGATGTGAATGCCATCGTACACCCACAAGAGGGCCACCTTGTCGCCCGCCTCACAAAAAACGGATTATGGCGAGTCGCGTACCAAGAAGACAAGAATCTGACTTTCCAAGAAGTCCTCGATAACCAACCGGCCCATTATGAGCGAATACTCCCCGGTCGTCCCAAGCCTGGAGATTACACTATAACCAACATAAGTCCATACAAGCTGCATCAGAGATGCGCCGAGCGATTCCGGGTTGGTCGTATCTGTCTAGCAGGAGACGCTGCGCATCTCTGTAACCCCTGGGGCGGCCTGGGCCTGACAGGAGGATTTGCAGATGTAACGGGATTAGTCGAATGTTTGGAAGGCATTGCGACTGGCCAGGCGGATGACAGTATCTTGGATAAGTACGATAAAGTGCGAAGGTCTATCTTTCACACTGTGATTGATCCTATTTCGACTGGGAACTTCCTTCGAATCTCGTCTTTGGATACGGACGCCGCGATAGAGAAGGACCCTTTTATTTCCATGTGCGCTGCTGCGAAGAATGACCCAAAGGTTAAGGAGAAAATGGAAAAGGTACCTATTCCCATTTCCCTGGTTTTATCTTGCCATATTAACTCTTCGTAGAGCGTCTATGCTACTTGTCATGACTTTACACAATATTACGAACGCAAGGCTTGAATGCGATATAGCTGGTCCATTATTATGTTTTAGGCTTTATTACTTTAATATTAGACATCCTACAAATAAGACTTAGTGCTGGATTGATGCTACCTTTATTTCTTCCTCCATCCTTCGTAGTGGCAACTCTTAGGCAACGAGATTCTCTACTACAGTAACCTCGCCTGCGCCGTGACACTAAAGCTGTACTGAGTTTATTACCATCCATCTTCAGTAGAAGGTCTACAGAATTCTGCATATGTCATTTGATCACGCTATGCCTAACAATCTAGCAGCTCCTAACCTTTCTCCCTGTCGCAGCGGCCTTGTCACAAGAAATTACTGGACACATCAATTCAGCAGCACTCGGAACGGATTTATTTCACAATCATGATCTAGCATAATCCAAGCTCAGCAGAGTGGTTACAATGCTCTCTCAGCTACTGTGGTCGAGCAGAAGGTGCTGAAGCAGCGGGGAGAACTTGCGCAGAGCAGGAAGAGCAGGGAGAGCAGGGGGAGCAAGGCCGAGTTGGAGCGTCTAAAGCTTTGTAGAAGGTCGTAGCCCACGCGTTAAAATGTAGATTGATAGATAAAGCTCTATTTACTGCTCGTTCAAGCTGATCCAAACCAGGACTACCTCCACAACACTAGTGCACTCCAAGACCACGCCGTAACAAAGCCGCTACCTGTTGCACCTGCGTCAAAAGTATCAGAATGTGCGAGCCCTAAAGTTATGGTGATAGACACTTACATCTGGTTCTCTTATCATTGTAAAATGATTGCCCTCAACAGTCATTGTGATGATGTTCTCCTCCCCTAAGAGCTTGTTCCATCCGTTGGATCCGAGATCAAGTCTATTATCAAGCAAGAACTTCACGCTCTTTGCCTCCCCGGCGGATCTTGGGAATTTCTGGTCTTTAGGGTCTTTACACAGTCCATCGCGGGCCCAAATGATCAGAGTTTTGGGTGCTTCAAGTGAATCCATCGGGTACGGCGTATAGGCCGCAAGATTGACAATCGAGGCCTCAAAATGTGGAATCAACCAGTCAGGTGGTGAACTTTGAGTGCCAAGTAATCCCATGGAATCGACGAAGTGAAGCAACGAAGATGGTAGCGGTTCCAAGTTGATAGGACATGGCGAATCAATCAAGAAGAGACGCTCAGTCTTTTCTCCCATCTCCAGCAACTTATATGCGACTTGATACGCAATCACGCCGCCTGCGGACCATCCTCCAAGATAATATGGACCGTGGGGCTGTCGTCTCTTGATCTCAGCAAGATATTGTGCCGAGACGCCATCAATGCCGTTCGTATAGTCCGCGGGAGTCTTCATGAAAGGACAGTTAAGACCATAAACGCAAACATCCGGTGAAATGCTGGGAAGCAAGGCATATGAGGTTGCTGACCCTGAGCCGTCAGGGAAGAGGAATAAATTCATTGAGGCGGTTTTGGGGCTGCCTGACAGCAATACTGATGTAGCCGGGCGAAGTGCCTCCTCGTTCGCTCGGATTTCTACCATCAAACTCGTCAGGCTCTCACCATCCGGATTCGGCGTGCTTGGTGTCGTGTCAGTCTCACCTGGAGTGGTGTTCTCGGTGTAGCTGTATGGCGTAGCACCTCCACTTGAGTTCGTGCCTACCAGAGCCGAGATCGCCATTTTCGCCTCACTAATACTAGGGTAATCGGCGAAAAAGGACGTGGGAATGTCCAATTCGAGTTCCTCACGAATTCTCCCAGTAATAGTAAGTGACATAAGTGAGTCAACACCCATATCAGCAAAATTGCCCATTTCAAGAAGTTCTGACTGCTCGATGCCCAACTCTTCAGAGATGGTGCTTAGAAGTTTCTCTGTAGTGCTTTCAGTAGAGTATTTTGCCATGGCACTTCCAATTGAGGTGTTTCGAGTCATCGTACCGCCACTCATCGCATCCGTAGTTGCCGCACTGCCAGTTGACGCACTTCCGTTCGAATTATCACTGTCAAGAGCGAGAATTGCAGATTTCGCCTCACCAATGGTAGCGTTGTCCACGAATAAGGACGTAGGAACATCTATTTCAAGCTCCTCACGCATCCGCCCAGTAATTGTAAGCGACATAAGTGAGTCCAATCCGACATCAGTAAAGGCGGCTCCGTCATGGAGTTCCGACGGTTCCAATCCCAACTCTCCAGCAATGATGCTCATGAACTCAGGAATAACAGAGCCATTACCATTTTGAGGATGAGATATTGATGTGGTGGGTTTATATGTCGTCTCGATCAAGACTGGAGCCGACTCCTTTTCGATTTTAGGGTGCCCAGCCTTTGGATGGCTAGCAATGCCGTTCATGGGAGAGAGATCCTGCGCCTTTGGATAAGCGGCAGCTCCATTGGTGGGAGGTAGAAGCTTGTTAAGAAGAGTTCGTGGAATGGCTTGGAACTTTACACCCCCAACCAGAGCAACCATGTCCTCTCCATCAAATACGTAAACGTCGCCAACCATTGTTTGTCTTGGTCCTGGATGCATCTTGACATAATTGCGGTAAGATCTGCGGGCTGACAGCGGGCGCACCATCTGCAAGGACTCCCAACCATGAGAGATGTAAACTTGTTTCTTTGAGTCGACAGCATCGGAGCCATTGAGAACGAATCCAGAAAGATGAGTAATATTGTCAATCCAGTAGGGATTTGCCTCGAAATCACCGTCGCTCTCAGTAGCCCGAAACTCGATCAATGAAATGGCCTCGAAGTTCTTGCTGTCGAGAATGACCTCTTTCATTCCGTGGTATTTCTTGTCATACTGGACCAAGGATGAGAAGGCTTCGTATGCCTGCCCACGGCTGACCTTTTTGTATTTGCCAACATCAGCACCTTGAGCCAAGACATCGATTCGTGACCGAAATAAATAAGCAAGTCGAGACCAGTCTGCAAGCCAAGACTTTGTATCCCCATATTCAATAGAGCACGAGGCATGCAAATCCCCGACACTACCGTCCCGAGATATGCTATTGTAGCTAATTTTGACAAGCCTGAGAGGTCGCTCAGCTTTGGCAGTTATTCTCACAACTTGTTGTTCTTTCGCATCGCGGCCCTTTGCGATCAAAGGCTTTATAATTTCCAGTTGGCGCACGTTCATGGGAATATACTCTGCGCTCTTGTTTACCTTTCTGTGCAGGTAGCCTGCTAATGTCAGTGCCATATCAGCGTATACACCCTGCGATTTCGTTAGCTCGAATCAGAAGTTGGCTGCATGCACATACTGATGGGCAAAGGGCTGATCCATTCACCAAGTGCCCAGACATCGCGTTGTTGAGATCGGGGTCAGACAGATCCGATTCAGCCACCAGTGTGATCTTGTCTCCATAATCTTCTTTCGTTAATTTCTGGACAGAGGATGTAGATAAATTACGGTCTCTGAGTTTCTTGGTGGGTGCCTCGATGACCTCCCCTTTACTTAGACACCAATTGTTAGTATACTCAAGCCAGTAGTTTTTGTTCTCGAATGTATAACTTGGTAGGGTAAGAACCGTATGGGACGATTCATATTCACGATGGACTTCATCCCAGTCAATATGCAACCCCTTACGGTGCAGAATACTAAGTCCACTTGACGTAGTCCTCCACGGGTCTTCCTTCTTGCGGAGCGACGGCACAGTTACTGTCTCAGGTCCAAGGCTCGATTTGATAAAGGCAGAGCAGACGGGTGCTGGACCAATCTCAATCCAGATCATGTTCTGGTCAACTAGCCCTTCCCCTTTCGCAGCCGTGATACCGCCCAGAAAACCGACGGTTTCTCGGGCGTGGCGAGCCAAGTACTCTGGACCAAAAATATCTCCACCAGTCACTACCTCTTGAAGCATAGGAGAGATGACGGGAATTGCTGCGTTTCCGAAAGTTATAGAGCTGGCTAATTCCCTCAACGGTTCCAGAATGGGTGTCACCTGGACCGAATGAAAAGCGTAAGCGCAGGGCAACAAAACAGATTTGATGCCGGCTGCCTTGAGAGTTTTTGAGTAAGACATCAGTTGTTCTGTTGGACCACTAATCACAGTCTCTCGAGGTCCGTTAATACAAGCAACTTCGGGGTTATCGCCGACCAGGATTTGGCGGATGGAAGTCACAGATGTGGCAGCGGCCAGCAATGCATGAGTTCCTGCCGTGCAGTACTTCTCGAGAAGTTCTGCTCTTCGTCCGACAAGGAATATGGTATCGCTCACGGATAGAACACCTGCCACATTCAACGCAGCATATTCGCCGAGGCTATGGCCAATGACAGCACTCGGCGAGATGCCCCAAGATATCCATAATCGCGCCAACGCCATCTGAATGCAGGTTTGTCCAAGCTGTAGCACGAAGGGCGAAAACGAAGTAGCGTCTGTAATAGTGCCATCTAGAAGAGGTAGAAAAGATGGGAAGCCCTGGCTGCGACCAATTGTATCGAAGTCCATGATATCAGATCTAAACTGTCTTGAATTCTCAAAAAGCTGTTTCCCGAGCGATGGGTAATGTGCACCTTGACCCGTAAATACAAATGCGACTTTGGGAGGTTTCGTAGAAACAAGTTTGATAATCTCAGTTTGAGCCGACCTCAAGGCTTCCTTGGCCTCTGAAATACTTGATATGGCAAAGGAGACACGGTAAGGCTGCTGGGTCCTTCGGGCAGTAGTAGTATAGGAAAGTCTTGGTAACGATGTATCGGGCTTCATCTCAAGGTAGGAGATAAGTTTCTGGATATTCTTCTCCAAAGACCAGGCCGACTTCGCGGTTACTGAAACAACGAAAGTCGTTCTAGGGTCATTGTCGCTCATCCGTACGGATTTAGGAGCATCTTCTAGAAGGAGGCCAGTGTTCCCGCCTGCTGCGCTAAAGTTATTCAAGTATGCTCGCCTCTTTCCGCCAGTTGGAGGAAGCCATGAGGTTTCCTTAAGCGGAATACGGATTCCTCTCTCTTCGAGGTCGGTGGGGAAGGTTGTATTCATAGTGCCTTTGATACCGACATGTGGAGGAATGGCGTTTCGTTGCAGCATAAGCAAGACTTTGACTAGAGATGCGACCCCTGCAGAGGCTTCCCCATGGCCAATATTCGCTTTGAGAGCTCCAAGGTGAAGTGTTTGGCCTGGTAGACGTCCCTGACGTCGCGGAGCAAAGACATTTGAAATGGATCTCATCTCAGCTCCATCGCCAGCTTGCGTTCCTGTCCCGTGCATCTCCACGTAGCTAATGTCACGGGCGTCGACACCAGTATTCCTCAATATCTTCCTATACAGAAACTCTTGAGTTGGAGCATGGGGCTGAGTAATGGACACAGCTTCTGAAGAGTGGTTTGTTGCTGTTCCCAAGATAACGCCTAAAATTGGGTCTTCATCAGCCTCTGCGTCCTCCAGCCTCTTTAAAATGACTGTCGCAACAGCATCACCTCGACAGAAACCATCCGCAGTATCGTCAAATGTCTTGCAGGAGCCAGTCTTAGACAAGAACTGTGCACGGCTGAGTCCGGCAAAGAGATCTGGCGTTGTCATAATATTGAGGCCACCAGCAACTGCTGTATCGCATTCTTTTGCCTGAAGAGAAGTGCAGGCTAATTGGATCGCGGCAAAGCTTGACGAACAAGCTGTGTCAACGTTGTAGCTCGGCCCTTTAAACTTGAAATTATAATTGATGCGTCCTGAAGCAAAAGCACGTATAGTCCCAGGAATGTAATATGTGTCGATGTTCTGCGCTGCATTGACCTGTCGCCAATCATCGCTCGTCTGGCCATAGAAAGTACCAACACGGTCTAACATTGACGAAGGAGTCCTGTTAGGCATGAAACCTGACATCTCAAGGGCCTCATAGGCTGTTACCAAGGCCAGTCTCCCCATGGGATCGGTTTGGTAGGCTTCGCGAGGTGACATATTGAAGAAACGCGGGTCAAACAAGCCTGGCTCTTCAATGAAGCAACCGTAGGGGGTATGACTTGTATTCTTCCTTTTACCCGTGGGATCGTAATGCGCGTCGATGTCAAATCGATCCGGAGGAACTCTTCGATGGACGTCTAATCCCTGTTCTAACAAACTCCAGAGACTCTCGAGATTTTCGGCATTCGGGAAGCGGCCAGACATTCCCACAATAGCAATCTTCACAGACGTACTGGATGGATCAGTTGCAGGTTTGGTCAGCCCAAGCTGTTCTCCAACGCTCACTTCGACCTCTGTTCCTGCTCTTAAGGCCGATACTAAGCTAGATGCTGCATTAGAAGGCCCTACAGAAGAGATCTTGCACTTTTCTCTGCCCGAGTCTTTTGCCTCCGAGACGACCGCAGTAAGTATATGGTCAAACGAGATTGGTCGAATCAAGATATCGCCCACAACTTGCCTTAAGAACTGGTCCATGCCCACATCTGGAAGAGACGTCTCTGCGGTACCTGAGATGACACGAATTGATGGAGAAGCTAGCTTGACGTTCGTCCCTGCAATCGGCTGTACAATTTCTTCGACATCAATATCGCTGTACAAATGTGATGCATGGAATGGCCCAAATATATCAAGTGGTACTGTCTTGCGTTGGCGGAAGTATTCTGATTCCAGGAATAGAGCTTTGATGGTTGCCGGCGGTCCACTAATGGTGACCACATCTCTGCTGTTGGAGCTTATATAGGCATGGCTAGCCCGTGGTAAGCCCTAAGACATTTCTTAGCTCCATACTGAGGATAAGGATGCTACCCGCAAGCCTTCTCACCTTTCTTTCGTTAAACTGCGTGACCTCGGCAACCGAGGCCTCCTTGTGTACACCCACCACAAGTCTTGACCAACTCTGGTTGACTTGGACATCGTGAATTGTGGATAAGCGCTGTGCAGCATGGTTCACCTTAACACCAATCCTAAACGCAACTCTGACAACTTTCAGCGCATTAACTACCAAATCGAGAATGCTTTGGCTAGCTGATACAGCTGCCGCGGCTAGCAAGCCCGTGCACAGGCCAACCAGGACGGTGTTCGAGGGCACGATATATTGAGATGGATGATCATCGAAAAAGCTATGCAAACTATTATTCCGTGTGCTTCAACTAAGGACGCCGGAATACACACCTAATAACACTGCCTAATTGACATATACAGGCGAGGGTAGTCTCAAGAATTTGATTCCGAGAAGCCGAGTCCTGGTACTGTTTCACGAGATCTAAAACGTCTGTGAATGGTGGAATTTGTTTCTTCACATAGCGAGGCTGTCGGCGCACTTCGTCGCGCAAAACTGCATTTAGTCTATCAATAAAATGAAGAAAAACAACTCCGTTTTGACGCTCGCAAAGCTTTTGCAGTGGCTCTCGGAAATCGCCTGTCTCGTCGCCAAAGAGAAGAACTTTAAACGCCTCAGCCGCCATATTGCCGCGTTAGGAATTCTGCCCCACGTTGATAATGAACGCGTTAATTTGAAGTCCTTCAATTCGGTGTGGTATCTAATTACTATGTAAAAGGATGAGTGCCCTACTTATCCACTCCCAACGAACTGGGGGCCGATTCGGCTACAGGGGGGACCTGTGCGTAGCCGAGAAGGTGTAAGCAATAAGAGTACCTCTACTGGCCAACTACCTTATGGCAGTGCTCGGCTCCTTCGTGCTGACTTGTAGCGGAGATTATCCAACCGTGAGTGGCAGCAAGTTCTGCCGCAATCCGGTGAGCTACTACTTAGATACATTTGATCTCACAGATTTCGGGCTCGGTATATCTTTCCAGCTGTTTGGAAAGATTCACAACTTTGACCCATAAGTACACAGCGTTTGGGGGCGCGGTGTTCATAGAAACCTTTTTCCGAGATGAAGATTTCTCAAGATATCAGGTACCTACCGATTATCCGTCCGGGACCCGATGCTGCAAGATTGCCAAGGAGGCGTTCCGGTATGCGCAGTGGTGCACTAACGAACGCAGGTCATAAACGCTTCGGATTTCCGAGAAGCCACTCATAGTTAAGCAACATTCTTCGAATCATAATACCGTACTTCTACTTACTAATTACAGTAAATCCCGAGCCGGTGCATATTGGCACCCCTGCTAAGGCTGAAGTCCTCCCCTCAAACTCCGAACAAGTGACGTTCCCAATTATAGTGGCCGCGGCTTGCATAGAACAGCTAGCGCTTCAAACATACCGTAAATTAACAATGTCTGAATATCACTTGGGACCTTTTGCACACAAGTTTGTTTCGGATGATCTCCAAGAAATTGCAACTCCACAACCTAAGCACGCCTGGTATCAATATGATCAGAGCACCTGTTGCACCAGCAAACTGGGAGGATCCGCTGAGATGGAGAACAGTGGGGGAGGTAAATGGGAATACGGGATCAACTACTCTCACAAGTCATTCCCTCCCTGAACTTCAAACGCCCTCCACGGTCTGTCTTGCTTAGATTAACCATAAACAGCAGATGTAGACAAACATCAGAAACACCCTAGGCATGAACTTCTAGGTTCACGAGTCTTCGAGAGCTACGAAACAGAACCTTCGTGGCAGAATGTTCTCGACACTGGGGAAGTATCTTGGCTGGCTGAGCACGTTCTCCTTAATCAGATAGTATTTCCAGCCGCCGGATACATAGCAATGGCCGGAGAGTCGATGCGACAGTTATCGAACGTAAATTTGGAATCCTATGCGGTGAGAGATTTCTCGATCACCTCGGCTCTGCTCCTGAGGCCAGACGAAAAATTCAAACTTCGTACCAGGCTTCGGCCAGTGAAGGTGGCCGGAGAACCGAGTCAGTGGTATGAAATTCACATCACATCCTACGATGGAAGCCACTGGGTAGAACGGTGTGTTAGCAAAGTGTCCCCTCGCAGTGCGCCCAGCTCGAACGATCCCGATGTCCCTCATCCAAAAGATACCCTTCAAAGGCATGTAGCGCGAGCTTATTGGTACGATGTGTTAGAAAGTAGGGGTCTCAAATACGGCCCAGCATTCCAAGGCCTTGATAAAATATCGACGGCCCTAACAGAGCACAAAGCAGTTGCCACGATTTCCTCACTTGAAGATACAACAAAGTACATTCTCCATCCAGTCACAATTGATCAATGCTTGCAGATCTTGATGGTCGCGGCATGCAAAGGACAAGGTCGACTACTAACAGAATTGTCTATTATAACAGCCATTGAGCACCTCGTTGTATTTAGTGGCGGACGGGCAAAGTTAAAAATTGGAGGAATGGCCGCGAAGAGTAGATCGGGTGGTTTGACGGGCGATGTGTCTGTCGTATCTGAAGACGGTTATCCAATACTCTTGATAGAACGTTGCGAAACCTCCTTGGTGCCCAATGACAGACCAAAGTCCGAAGACAAACTCTTTTCGTTCGTTAAGTGGGATACTGACGCTACCTACTGTAACCTCAATCAAGCACTCGCGCCATCTAACTCTCAGCCGGACCCTTCCATACTTCTCGACGTATTAAAGCTCCTTGCTCACAAAAATCCGAAACTCAGAATCCTCGAGCTAGGGAACGGCGCAGATGAGACCACACGTTTGGTTTTAAATGCTCTCAAATCACAATATGGCGAGCGCCTATATCTCACTTATACTTACGCCGCAACATCTTTCGACGCCGTATTCTGGGCAAAGGCGACATTTAAGGGGACCCGTAATATCGACGTTGTGTTTTTCGACGCCGAACAACAGTTACAGAGCCAAATCCTTCAAGCTGGAGCCTACGATCTCATCATCACTACAGATGTATGGCTACTCAACATTGGCTTTTAGATTTCACTAATTTTAAAAGCAGTTCATTTCCTCGGCAAGAAATAATATAACAGCCTGCGTAGACTGTTTAAAACACCTTATTCATCCTCTTGGACATCTTCTTTTGTTGGATCTACCAGGTTCGAGTGCATCTAAAGATGAAAACTTTATCAGCCAGGTGCACACTATGCTCCTCAAAAGTGGCTTTGTATTTGGCCCTGGAGATGACGGTTCTTCAGAGGGCCCTAAAGTCATCGCAGAGCTGAGGAAGCCTCTCAAACACCCAAAGAAAATAACGCTTGTCGTTCCAGACGACAATCATCCTCTCGTCAATGCGGTCCAAACTTCCCTCCAGGACAGTGGCATCGGTTGCGACAGTTGTACGTTGGAAGGTAACATACCCCAAGGTCAGGATATGATATTGATCGTAGACTTTGGCGAACCATACCTGTACAGCATCACAGAAGCCAGATTCCGCGACTTCGCCAATCGTCTTTCTAGTTTCAAAGGCTCTATGATATGGGTCACTCCCACTGCTCAAATATCTTGCAACAACCCAAACTCATCCATGATCCTTGGTATGACAAGAACATTGAGAACAGAACTTAGGAAAGATATCACCGTGGTGGAAATCGATGTTGAGGCTGCAACATTTCTCAGCTCGAGTAAGTCGCTCGTGAAAATATATCAGAGTCTCAGTTATCGGGCAAAAGCCAGAGTTGTTGATCCAGATTATGAATACGCAATTGTTGATGGGGATATTAAAATACCGAGAATCCATTGGACAACAGGAAAGGAGGAACTTTCAGAATGCGTTGGTCGTTTAACAACAGATGAGAGGGGCTCGCAACTTCTTCAAATCCCCAATGGAGGCCCACCGACGCCTATTCGTTTTCGATCCGATGCCTGCTATCTCTTGGTTGGAGGGCTTGGAGGTCTTGGTCGAGTAATATCAACATGGATGGTGGAGAATGGTGCACGCAACATTCTTTTCTTATCTCGCTCCGCAAAAGAAGGTCCCGAAACTACACCCTTTTTTGATGAACTTCGAGCTCGAGGATGTGAGGTATCAACTTTTGCGGGGAATGTTACCAACTTATCGGACGTTGAAGCTGCCGTAAAGCAAGCGACTAGGCCAGTGGCCGGCATCATGCAGATGTCAGCAGTTATGAGAGTTTGTATATCTACACTCATTTAGGCATACGCTGACTTTTCCAGGATAATTGGATGTCGCACATGACATTTACTGAGTGGGATCAGTGCGTACGGCCTAAAGTTCAAGGCACTTGGAACCTCCATCAGACTACCTCTTCTGTTAGCTTGGACTTCTTTCTACTCTTTTCCTCGATATGTGGAATGTCAGGCCAATGGGGACAGGCAAACTACAACTCAGCAAACGCGTTCCTGGATGCTTTTGTTAATTATCGTCACGGCCAAAATCTTCCCGCATCTGTCGTTGACCTCGGCTTTATGGGTTGCGTTGGCATGGCAGTGGAGAACAGAGCGCTGGTCGAGAAGTTAACAGCGGGTGGTTACCACTTCCTCGGCGAGCAAGATCTCATTGATGCATTGACCATAGCGATCGCATACTCTCGTCCTGGGAAAGACCGTTTCATGAACAAGAGTCAGCTCGGTCTTGGACTTAGGTCAACCAAACCCATCACCGACCCCTCGACTCGGGTGGTATGGAAAAAGGACGCACGAATGGTACTCTCACATCAGTTCGAGTCTTTGGGCATAATCACAGATGACGAGGCGAGAGAATCCCTCGACATTGCCTATCAAGGTCGGAAAAACTCAAACTGAGGATCTACTACACGTTTAAGCTTTCAACTCTCGAACGATTCTACGGACGCGCACATAGTTTTGTCACGTTGAACGTTCCTTGGATGGTTAGTGTTTACTGGGAAATAGTGGAAATCCTCTTGATAAAATTCAGTTTCTAGGCTCAAGGCGCTCTATGGCTAGAGAAGTAAGTTCGTCAAACCTATATCCGACTACTCGTCGCTAGTTGCATTGGTTATTGGATATCCTGGAATGCCCAGGCGTTGTCAGAGCAGTGTTACCTCGGAGAGAGTTCGGTGAACGTAACGCTAAAGAAAATACATGATTTCCATGTTTTCTGAATCGCTGTTTTTCGGTAGTGCTATTACAGCAGGATTCGCAACTAAAAATTCGCATCTTGGGAAGCGGAAAAAGCACGCAGTGCTTGAATACGTACCTTAATTTTGACAATATACCAAAATGCTATATTATAGTCAAATGAAAGATTGCTGTAATTAATATTTCGTGATACACCTTCCCTCACATAATCGCTGGAGTACTACTTCTACCGTAAGGTACCACGGCCGTTGTAGGTACTCGTACTTGACCAGGAGGGTTCTACTCGGCAAAGAAAATAAGCGGCTCTTTACCCCTACCCCCCCGAAGATCCGTTCGCTACAGCATAGCGACTTTTGCCGGTATCCGAAGATTTCTGAAAAAAAGGGGGCTTACCTATGTACCCAAGGGAAGAAGGCACGAAAAAAAAAACCGTGGGCTCCGAGTCGGCCCATTATGTTTAGATTTCTAATAATGCAAACGAGTGAGGCACGGCCTTTCGGGATTTTATCACATTTTTTTTAATGTTCGTCTTTTGAGACGCACTTGTTGTTTTCAAGCCCGCCGCCTCACCTAGCTATATATATATATCTCTATTTGAAATAACGAACTGCACGCAAAAATGCACAACAGAGTCGACGTCTTCATCTGTGGCAGCGGATCGGCAGGGCTCAGCGCCGCGACCTGGCTGGCGCGATGTGGAGTCCGGTGCAAAATTGTAGATTCCCGCTCTGGACCGCTGGAAATCGGACAAGCCGATGGGGCCCAAGTGCGATCGGTGGAGATCTTCGAAAGCTTTGGGATGGTTGAAGAGTTACTACGAGAAGGTTATCATAATGTTGAAGTGGCCTTTTGGAATCCAGATGGAAAAGGAGGCGGTGTTGTGAGGGCGAGGAGCGCCGCAGCTACGCACCCAGGGTTGTCACATCTGCCTCGTGTTATTCTGAGTCAGGCAAGGTTTAATGGCATGTTGCTGGAGGCCATGAAGAGGTTCAATGGACAAGAAGTAGACTATGGGTATAAAGTTTTGGAAGTGAAGGTTGATGAAGAGAAAGCGAAAGATCCGGATGCTTATCCCGTGGCTGTAGTGACAGAGAAAGACGGAAAAGAGGAGACATTCGAGGCGAAATATGCCCTGGTACATCTCCCCATCTCCATTAGGTAGTTGAGTGTCCTCATTGAATCGTCAAGTAACTGTCTTTAGGGCTGTGATGGTGCACACAGTGCTGTTCGAAGGTCGCTTGGTTTCAAAATGACTGGAGATACTTCTGATTCGATATGGGGTGTCATGGACATCTTTCCTCGGACCAACTTTCCGGATATCAGAAAACAGGTGGTATTGCAATCCGAAGCGGGCAGTATGATTCTTATACCTCGAGAAGGAGGGTCTATGAACCGATTTTACATAGAGCTTCCCCACGGGACAGTGGCAAAGAAAGTGAAGTTAGAAGACCTACAAGCTGCAACCCGTCAGATTTTCCGCCCATATCAGGTTGATTTCGCAGACACATTCTGGTGGTCGGCTTATTCAATAGGACAGCGCCTTGCAGACCACTTTTCGAAAGCTAATCGCGTTTTCTTGACAGGAGATGCATGCCATACGCATTCTCCCAAGGCTGGTCAAGGTATGAATGTCAGTTTGCAAGATGGATATAACATTGGATGGAAACTCGCGTCAATCCTGAAAGGGCAAACAGGGCCGGAGCTATTAAAGACCTACGTCATCGAGCGGCAGAGGATAGCTGAGATCTTGATTAACTGGGACAAAGTATGGGCAAAACAAATGGCCTCAATGGGTAAAGATGCGGGTGGTGTCCTTGACGCCGACGGTAACATTGACTTCAGCGAGATCTTTGTCAAAGCGGAGGCTTTTACAGCTGGCTTGACAGTCACTTATGATGATTCTTCTATAACTCGGGCGAAAGGAAGCAGCCAACAATTGGCGACAAATCTCATAGCTGGGATGCGATTTCCGAGTGTACAGGTGGTACGATTCTGCGATGCATTTCCAATGCAACTAGTCAGGGCTCTACCTTCGGACGGACGTTGGAGAATTGTGATTTTTGCAGGAGACATCCGTCAGGATGCGGCTTCCGGAAAACTGAATCAGGTAAGCTATGCTTCAAATCAATTGGCTTATGTACTAATATACCAGCTTGGGGAATACCTCTTCTCGGACGGCGGTCTTGTTCAGAAACATTTACCTCCCGGCTCAGACATCGACAGCTTCATTGAAGTAATTGTAGTCCTCTTTGGCGAACGATTGAAGATAGATCAGGAGCAAATACCACAGTGCTTCTGGCCTGTGACTGGCAAGTGGCAGATGAGAGGTAGGGCTAACCCCGATTATCTGTTGAGCCTTCTAATGACGCGTTTAGACTTACATAAGATTTATATTGACGATGAAAGCTATCATGGTGGACATGGACACGCATATGATTTCTATGGAGTCCACCCTGAGAAAGGTACAATCGCAATTATCCGTCCAGATAATTGTAAGTGATGTCTCCTTTCAATTTTTTTTGCATACTAATTCGAGGCAGATGTTTCAATGGTTCTCGATATCGAGAATCATGAAGCCATCAGCGATTTTTTCGGGGGCTTTGCTCTTAAGAGAAGATAGTGTCGTCACCCATCTCTAGCTCTCCAATTGGAATAGTGATCTCGTCATTGTACGCCATAGCAGCGGTTCCATGGGCTGGCGTAGCCATGTCCGTGTAGCTAGTCCATGTGTTCCTGACGGCACCATAAGCCTGCATCTGAGGCCAGACATTGGTATATCGTATGTGTCAGGATCACCCTCGTCACCTAAAGTAAACATCTTAAGTCTGATAGTCATAGAAACACACTACAACTAGTTGGCATGGAGGCAAAGTCCGTAGACCAGTAGTAAGAGTGGAGGTTATATTCGAAGACCGTGTCGACGACATTCCAGTGCCCCTGCAATCGTCCACCAAGAATATACAGCATGTTGCCATTCTGACCTTTGCCAGCATGAGGAGCAGGCAAGCCCGGAAGAACCATGCGTTCTCGAATTCTGACATTGTACAATGTAGAAATGGCCGTGGTGGTTCCTTCGGTATCGTTGGTGAGGTTCGTGTTCAGGAGGCCACCAGGGAGATATGATCCCGCCGACACCCATGATTACTGCGCTGCCAATGGCTCGCCCCTCCGGCATATCGGGCAGAGCGGTCTATTTGTCGGCAGACTGGTCGTAGACGGCGCGCGCACCCGACGCATTCCAATATGAAGTCCAGTGGCGGCTAGTCAAGACTAACGCTCACGAAATTCTCAAACGAGGAAAGTAACGTAGGCAAGTCCAGTGGCCGTCTAGCCAGCTCTGTGGGAGAAACATATTGCAGCCGAATCCTTGTCTCGTTGGTGTCATGGAGAATTGCGCAAAGTATCGAGGCGGGCTCCAATCATCGGGCGAGCAATTAATTGCTCCGGCACAGCTTTCTCCAAGAGTCATGACAGCATGGTATGCTCCGGATGAAATCTCGACGGCTTGGCCAGGCTTTTGACGAACTACCCCGAACCTTACCCCGTGCTGTTTCAGCCAAGAAGGAAACGGAATATATTCCAAATGACACACAAATTGAGAACAATGTGGTTCAAGCTGAAATCTCTGGACCATAAGGCTTTCAAACCGCATTGATGAACTCGGGCTGACGACCAACCAAACTTTATCGCAGCCTGCGTAGTTAAGTTCTTGGAATCCAAGTCCATGTTCTCTTTATGGATTACTGCTACGGCCAGACCCTTTGAGACGTAAAGGTATTCAGACTGCAGTCCAGGAATATTCTTCGCGGCTCTTAGAAGACGTTGCCCAGGGTACAAACCTGGCTCTATCAAGCCAAGGTTTTGGTAGATCTCCGAGTAGTGTCCCATCGCGACAAGGTACTCATCGCTGCTATGGCTCTTTGCAAGGGCGTTTAATAGCTGCTCGAGTTCTTGCTCGTCGTTCTCCAAGGGATTATAAGACGGTGGTACCTTCAATTTAGGTATGTCAAATTGACGATGAAGGACAGTAAGAGGTTTTGGTAGGCCGTCGGCATATTGAAGCTTCAAGAATCCCTCGTGTTGAATCGAAAATTGCTGAAGTTGCAATGTTCCCCTGAGTAACAGTCGGCGCGGTCCATCCGTTAGATGCATATCGATCGTAGAAAGCCCGACGCCGCTTTCTGTAGGCATTAATTTGGATTCACCTAGGCTTGAAGAGTTCTGATGACAGGATATCGGCAACTGCGGTGACTTAACCACAGACCCAGACAACCAAAGCTGGGAGTGTGTAGGGCTTGCAGGAGTCTGGAGGACGGCTATTTCTTGCACACGACTTGATGGTGGAGTTTTTGGGGTTTCTGCTATTGACGTCTGCGGATAGCGGCTGAAGATTCGGTCAAGAATGGGATTGCGTTGATCTTCGGGCGAGTTGTCTAGTGCCTGGAAAATAGTTTTACCCTGCGGCAAGTCAGATACTATTTTATTATATCTGCTCAGAACACGCCTGCTCGTCCATGACAGCTAAGTAATTGTTCAATTTGAGCACGAATGGTCTAAAGAGGCAGTGGCATTTCCGGTGGAGGCTGGAGGTCTGCAGAAAATCGTCGGAGCTTCTGATATTCTAAGAACCGCTGAACCTATTCCAGACCACCTCTGCTGTTGTCTTGGAGCGTCGTGTGACGACTCCCATAAAGATCGTTCGTGACCCTGATCTAACTCTACTGATTATACTGATTATACTGATCTCCTAAGCCATATGCCTGTTGTTCGATTATGCCCTACTGGTTCCCCGTATTTTTTACTCTGGGTCGTGCTTACGCCTTACCGTAGGTTTCACATAACAGTCGTGCTAGTGTCTGGTGCAGACCCGAGCAGACGCTAAGCCCTAGATATCGGCAATCCATCCAATCGGAGCTTCGAACACTAATTTAACCGGGCTTCAGAAGCTAGTCCGCCGGCTATAAACCGACTTCGAAGAATTGCCAATTCTGGTAATTTTGGCAAGGCACTCAATCAATCCGGCGAATGTTTCGAAACCCTGCTACGGGCAGTGGAAGGCTCGGGAGCTAACTAGTTCATCGACCAGATCTGAAGAATCGCAGGCCATATAGATTTGGTCAATCTTCGACTCACTGGCTCTGAATCAATCCTATTGGAATATGCTCGGGAGTCTTTTTCAGTGAGACACGGTTTGACCCAGTTGGGATGGCTTATCTCATGATGGAAAAATTATACCACTTAACACGAAATAAAATCGGCACTTGATGTCTACTAGGGGTTGCTCGATACAGAGTGAACACTGCCCGTACGAATATAATACTTGTGAATCTTGAGTTCACCCAATTTTGTGTGGCAAAGGATTGTACATAAGCGCTTGACAGGGCCTAGTATATCCCAAGAGGAAGGCGGTTTTATTGCATTCGCTCAGAGATGTCAGCGTTATCTACATCAAAGTATTCATGTTACTCCCGCTGGGTGGAACATGCACCTAGACGTCGCTTGGATCCTTATTGAGAACCGCTTCGGCTACGGAATACTCGACTTTAGCATTCGGAAGTCTCTGAGTTATAGTGCCGCAACCGACCTCTCGGGCTAGCTTTTCCGAATTCTTGATACAAGGAAGCTTAAGAAGTGATAAATGCTGCGTCGTCCTTCTAACCTCATCTTGACTCTCTACTTTCACTGCCATTAGAATTTCATCACGATCTATTGATACTCTCAACGGTATCCAAGCAAGAAACCATGTCTATTCCACAAGAAACTACAGTACTGGTGGCTGGTGGTGGCCCGGCTGGCTCATATGCAGCCTGCGCACTAGCTCGCGAGGGAATCAGCACTGTGCTGTTGGAGGCAGATATTTTCCCCAGGTACGTTAAGTAGAATCTTTCTCTCATAGCTCTATTGTTCCATTTTCGGTTTTGTGGAAGTCTCTTGAGCTCTCTGGCGTTACTATCAATAGACTTGGTGATTACGGGTTGCAAGCGTGAATTCTTTTCTCTCTATTGGCGGCGTCTCCTATATCTCATACCACATCACCGGATTGGCACTGAAAACAATCAGATATCATGTCGGCGAGAGCATGCTTGCATCGCTCCGTCCCTTTTTGCACTTCATTGACCTAGACTCCACATTTAAGGCCCACGGGTTCACCAAGAAGGTGAGAAAAACATGGTTATGTTAGGGTTCATATATTGAATGTATACACAGACCGGTGCAGCGTTCAAGCTCAACCAGAATAAGCGTGAGGGATGTAAGTTTTGTCTCCACCTTTTGGGGGGTATATTAATGATGGCTAACATGCGAGTAGGGACCGACTATATCGCTGCTGGCGGACCAGAGGCATACACATGGAATGTGGTCCGTTCCGAGGCGGACGACCTTATATTCAGGCATGCAGGGAAATGTGGTGCCAAAATTTTCGACGGCGTTAAAGTCGAGTCAATTGACTTTAACGAATCTTCCGGCATTAACGTCCCAGAAGACTCCAAGGTCGCTAATATTGGGCGTCCAGTTTCTGCAACTTGGAAACGCAAAGACGGCACCACCGGCTCAATCAAGTTTGATTACCTTGTTGACGCAAGTGGGCGAGTGGGCTTAGTATCCACCAAATATCTGAAGAACCGGAAGTACAATCAAGGATTGAAGAATATCGCAAGCTGGGGTTACTGGACAGGAACTGACCAGTACGCTATGGGCACAAAGAGGGAAAACCAGCCATATTTTGAAGCACTGACCGGTATTTCCACAACCCGTCCTTTCCTAGTCCTACGATTGAAGTGGCACTAATATACTTCCTTCAGATGCCAGCGGCTGGGCCTGGTGCATCCCCTTGCACAACGGGACTATGTCTGTCGGAATCGTCATGAGACAAGATCTCTCGGTCCAGAAGAAGAAAGCTTTGGGATCTCCATCTCCCCCCGAATTCTACAAAGAGTCTTTGAAACTTGCGCCCAACGCTTTGAAGATCCTTGGCAAGGGAGAGCTCGTTACAGAGATTAAACATGCATCGGATTGGTCCTACAGCGCCTCCGCATATTCCAGTCCATATGTACGCATTGCCGGCGATGCAGGGTGTTTCATCGACCCGTACTTTTCTTCCGGTGTCCATTTAGCCTACGCAAGTGGTCTCTCTGCCGCAATGACAATCTGCGCAGTCAGGAATGGCAACTGCAATGAGCTGACCGGCGCGAAATGGCATTCGACTAAAGTTGCCGAAGGGTACACTCGGTTTTTGCTTGTGGTCATGAGTGCCATGAAGCAAATCAGAGGCGGCGATGAGCCTGTCTTGAGTGATTGGGACGATGATGGTTTCGACGTTGCGTTCGATGCCTTCAGACCGAGTACGGCTCTCTTGCTCAGAACTCTTTTTGGAAATTTTACTTACTTGCTTGTAGTCATCCAAGGAACTGCCGATGCCGATGTGGGTGGCAAGCTCACTCACGACGAAGTCGCCAAGACAGTGGACTTCTGCCTCAACGCGTTCAAAGAAACATCGCCGGAAGAGCGTAAGAAAGTTCTCGACAAAGTGGCGACTATCAACGGCACCGCCTCGATTGGCCCAGACGCCAAGCAAGACCTAGAGAAACTGACTGAAGACGAGTTGAAGATCTTGAACCACATCCGAGCGAAGCAAATGTTGCGAATGGAGGACACGTTCAACCTCAATCATTTTGGCTCGGACGCCATCGACGGTCTCGCACCAAACCTGGTGACGGGCAATTTGGGCCTCGTCGCTAAAGCCACAAAGGACACGTTGTCTAAACTGGAGGTTCCCGTTGTTGACTTGCTGGTTCAGGTGGAAGAAACCGAACCCATCTCCGCTGCGGCTTGAGTGGATCATTGAGTTGTATCTAGGGCATCTAGGAGAGAGTTTCTGTCGTGCACATGCACTTGCATGTCTTCCAATCCTTTATTTCCATATCTTCTCAGTACTCTCGATTAGATCGCCTATTTAGAGCTATGATACAGATTTCACTTTGAAACTCATGCCTAGGGGCAAGGTCTTACGCATGAAACTACGTAGACTTGATTGTACATTTGGGACTGTTTATACATGGGTAGACTCGTAGATACTCCAAACAAGAAGCCCACATCAAAGTTCTTGCTTGATGAATCTCGATTTTGTATCTTGATATAGAATAGTAGTTATAGAACTTACTAATTCTACATTTGAACATTTGAAGAGTCGATTGGAGTCCTCAAAATTTCCCACGAGCAGGCACCCATTGTCACTTCTTCACATGACCTTCTAATCGAAGAGTGCTATTTTTGGCAAATTGCTGTATGTCACTGATGAGACCTTCGACACAATCATCCCTCCGAAAGAACTCGGCAATTCGCAAGTCGAACTGGTGGTGCACAACCGAATTCCGAGCCAAGTTAACCGGCCCCCCGGTTGAAGGGCCTGTATCCACCGGCTCTCTCGCCTTCCAAGCAAATGCTCAGGTCACCAACACCACCAGGACTCATCTTTTGTATCGCGTCTATTGTTCGCTCGCGAGAAAATTTGTATCTGAAACAATCCTTCTAGCCCGGTACTTTGCTCACACATCATGGCTCAAAAATTCGAGTTCTTGTTCATCTTGCCTGACGGTCCGAAAGGTGCCGAGAATCGCGGAGCCATGACAGAGTAAGCATCGATGGAATGGTGGAATAATGATACTTTCTAACTTGGACTAGCCCCCATGAAGAGTTTGTTGGGCAAACCCAAGAGTTCTGGCTAGCTGGAGGTAGTACGAAGTGTCCTCCTCGGAAGACAGCATACTGACACATCTGGAGGAAAGGACCCATGTTTGCAGAACATAAAGTAGGGACGCCTCCTCAGCTACAAGGCAGCTGGGTCTTGCTACAGGCATCTACCAAATCAGAAGCTCTTGAGCTTCTTCAGCGCGACCCCTTTACGACGGGAAAGGTCTGGGACTGGGACGAGGCACAAATCCTTTGCGTCAAGAGCGGACTTAGGGTACCTTTTGTCAAGGATTCGGTTCAGAAAGCTTTGGAAAAGGCAAGGGGTTGAAAAGCGCACCAAATGAATGGATTATATCATACCCATAGAGAGCTTTCAATTCTTGCGACTTGAGACCAAGGTTGCCAGTAGGCCAAGCAATGCAGTTCTGAGCCTCCACAATCACACTCATCTTTTGACCTACATTGTGGCGTGGCGTTGACCCTAGGATCCCAGACCCAATGATCACGGACAAGACTGCGTCGTGGATGGATGCACTTTGGCTTCTACTTCGAACCCGTAGTTTCCTCAGCGATCGTCGGAAAATGAACCATTACCTTGGACGTACAGCCACTGATTGGATCCGGAATCACAACCGATCGGGCCTTGTGTGGATCAATCACTCTTGTGGGATACCCCCCATTGGCAAGATGCAGAAGATCAGTTGCAAGAGATCGAGGCTGCTGGCAAGCCGATATGCTGGGCAAGCGAGTCGTATGCGGACTTTGACACATCCGTTCTATCGTTCCAGACCGGCATAGCCGCTTCTTAAGTGGATCTTGCGCGGTCGGAACAGTGCCAGCGTCTTATGTATTTTTCCCAAAATCATCGGACTATCGAACCTGTCCGCAGACCTTGACGGAGGTAGCAGAGGTTAAGTCGAAAAATCGGCAGTTGCAATCTTGACGCAATCACAAGGCGGATGATAGTGAGAAGTATGCGCAGCAAGGCACGTTTTGTGCATTCGTATCGATGTCAGAGATTTCAAAGGCGCGCGGAATATCTGCATCGAAGAGCATTCAGCAGCCGGGCTAGCCTGCTTCTACACGAAATAGTGGAAGCAAGTCAACCCTTCAGCCTTGGAATCGACCCTTAAGAACTTTCCTCCTCCTCTGTCAGAAGGCATCTAGATTAAGGCGCCAGACAAACACGTCGCCCGGAGGCAGAGACACCTGTTGTAGATTCGATTTCGCTTTTGGGGAGCACCCCTCGCTTATCGGATTTTACCCACGAGGGACCCGATATTGGGCATGAACTCGGGTCTTTGGATGATAAGCAATTGGGAGTAAGATTTCCGGCAGCTAGCCCAAGGATATCCACCCTGGACATCTCTTGAATTAGCCATTTTCCCAATTCAGTAGTAGCCCCAACGGTCGCCAAAGTGGATACTTTATCCGGTCGCGGCGGCCCTACCGGCTCCGACTTGCGATCTCTAAGCAATCGCTGACCCTCGCAGTCGCTGATCCCCATGTATGCGCCAACTTTTCCATTCGAGGCAGGGCAGTGCCGCGAACAAGGCCATTTAACGGTCTTTACCTTATTGAAGCTCCGTTGCCTACAGTGCTCGTTCTCAGGGGTCGTCTCGCCTTGCCTCGCCTTGCCGGGCTGCACCACCAACAGGCAAGCGACTCTCTGCCAGAGATATCCCCGTCAAGGAAGGTGCAAGTAGGACAACCGGGACACCGAAATGGTCATTCCGCAATGACTTGAAGAGCGATTACCCAATGCAAAGGAACCATGAAGGCCATCGCTCCCGTTTCGACATCTCTAACCTGGGTTCTCCCTCCACCAGCGGACACCGACCGTCTGCATTGCATTCAATCTTCAACTATCCATTTCCCCAAGGAGCCATGCAGCGCCTGCGCTTGAGGCCGGAGGACACCGCGGGGGCGTAGAGCCTCAACTGCTGTCTCCCCACGTCCGTGCCATACGGTCACCTCGGTCCTGCGCAGGGGCCACTGACGGCCGCCGGATACGGCAGGGCTGATGGACTATGTACAAGCGCCCTCGTTTAGCACTGGCGCATTTATCGGTCCCAACGCACCATGTGGAGCGGAACGCAATCGGATGCAACCGAGATGACTAACCTGAGAAAAAGAATGGTCCGCTGAGGATCTATGGCAAATACAAGTGAAAAGTGACTCGCGACGGCATTCAAAGCAGAACCCCGTCCATTCCAGCGAGCTTCGCTAGCCATGAAGACCCGGAAAGCAGACTGGGAATCGACTCGGCCGACGACTTGATTCGGGGCGACCACAATCTGGGCTTTCCGAATGTCGCCGAAGGCGAATTCTTCTTTGATAATAGGAACCGTCTCGGAGGACTTGTGGTCCAAGGTGTCTTGAAACTAGACGGGAATACCGATGGCCGCGCTCATGGAAAGCTACCACAACAAAATCCTCATTCTTCATCCTTTCCTCGAACCAGCCCGTTTGAAACACATAGTCGATAAGGTCTAGAACAACCTCGACCAGAGCGATCTTTCTCATCGTGCTGGGTCTCTGGGACAGCGCATACGGAAGTTGATTGCAAATACTCTGGTACACAATCGACTTAGCCGGCGACAGGCAATTTGGCGATATGCCTTGTGCTCGCTGTTACCTTCTAGTCGAAACCTCTTTCCTGGCTGGTGACCAAAGACGATCTTCTGGCACTGCTGAACAAAACCATTGACTTTCTTAGCTCACTCAGTCTCCATTACCCTAGCTATCGATGCCCTGCTTTTGAGAAAGATCTTAGCAGCCAAGGGGCCCTGGTGAGATAATGATACGTAGTCAAATAGCTCGATCAGCGTTTCCGTCTGACTTCAAAATAATCCGCCGCCTCATCCGAATGAGGTATCGACACTTATCTGGGGTGCACGCCTGTTGTAGCGCCAACCCATTTATCCTGAAGATCCTGAGTGATCGAAGTAACGGTCAATCATATGGGAGATCCTACCTACCTACCTAGGCAATGCTAGAAGGAGCGTCCGCCCGTGTAGTTAGTGCACGCTTGTCAGCGCAAGCCATTCGCAGCGTCACCCCTTCTGGAACGTCCGCCATTCCGTAGCGTATGCCTTGTGTACTCGTAGCCGCACGCCTGTTTTGCACCGCAGGCCGGCCTGTGTAGCGTTCCTGCCATGCATGCATCCCCATTCCTAGCTTTCGCATACCTTAGCTACCTATGTTGGACCCACAAGCAGAAAGCTCTTTAAAAAAAAAAAAAGATCGGCCGGCCGTCATGATGATGATGAAATTTTGACATAAAACGTTCTTTCATGCGTTTAGGGCGGGTTTGACTTATGAGTTCTTGACGTACTGTAAGACGTTTTAGGGAGGTTGGCTGGTAGTCAGTCGTTATAGTGTAAGTACTGTATACCTCTTTTCTCGTTAATACGGGCTAGTGCGAGGGAGTATGTATGTATGTATGTATGTATGTGTGTAGAGCATCGTTCGTGATAAAACCGGCATGCGACTCCCGGCCAAAAACCCATTTTCACACATGCGCTCGAACTTTATTGTGTTATAATCAATCTTCTATAATATTTCCATTTTCGATATTGTGCTAAGTTTCTAAATTGTCTCGATGTAACGAGGTAGATAGAGCACACGTTGAGACACTCCGTTCATCGCTTCTTGGCCTCGATCACAGCCTCGGACACGCCGTCTGTTCGCCAGATCTTCCTGATCTCCAGTCCCACCGAGTCGAGAAGAGCTTTCCATTGGCTCTCGCTTCTTTCCATGCCGGAGAGGAGCATCAGCATGAACATGTCTTCGGACGCGCCGGCTAAAGGAGCACCGACGTCCGGAAGGACCCAATCGTCGATGAGGAGGGAGGACTCGGGGCTCATGGCTGCGACGGTGTTGCCGAGCAGTCGCTGGCAGTCTGCGTCGTCGAAATCGTGGCAGACGGCCTTGAAGAAATACGCTCGAGCGCCTGAAGCGGGCGTGGTTAGTGAATTGCAAATGCGCCCGTTTTAGATCGCACATATCTAGGACTTTACCTTTGATGGGTTGGGGAGTAAAGAAATCATATCCGATCCTCTCGATGCCTTCTGGAGGAACAGGGGAAGAAGCCAGTGTCTCGGGCAAGTCTTCAACCACGCAGCGGCCTTTGATGTGTGGGTTTTTGGTTCGAAAACCCGCAGCGTCGTATCCCGTGTTGCCCCCAACATCAACCAACAGAGGTGGCTCCTGCGATTTTTGATAACCTGTAACGTCCAGCTCAGTTGCTGCTGGATAAATCTCATGCCAGGGCATTCGCAGCCCGGTCCGGCGTGCAGGCATGTATCCATCAAATGCCAGCTTTAGTGCAGGATCTCCACGCATCATCTCCCATTGATTGATCGAATGGGTCCATATAAACGGGCTCTTCTCGCCCTTGCTGTGGTCCGGGAATTGAGTGAATTGGTTGTTTTTCCAGAGGGAAAAGATGTTGCTAGCGATGGGAAGTACCCATCGTGTACTGTTGAATCGATCAGATGAAAGGGTCCTTGCAAGCGGGGGTTTTATTTCATACATCAAACGAAACCCATCAGCTTGTCCAGGTTTCCCCAGCCATTCGGATATCGCGTTACTCTTATACAGACTCGGGCCAACTTCATCGAACACGTTAACGGCGGTAAGGATTCTCATGAAACGTGCTTTGCATGTTAGAGCGTATCCACCACCGCGCTCGAAGACCACTTACTAATTAGAAGCGGCTCCGCCTTGGTCTTCTCTGCCAGCTCTTGCACCGAAAGCGGCTTCCCGCCGTTCTCCACCAGAGCCTGCAGCACTCCCGATTCGACAGCGAGAAGAGTACTGATGTATTCTACTGGCTATTGCATGGCCGTTAAGCTTCGATCGAAAGTGGACAGGTAGTACATGATCTCGTACTTGATGTCTCATTCTCGCTACGTAGTGTGCCGGACCTTCCACTGCGACTTGAAGGCGCTGGATTGCTTCCACGAATTCCCCTTGAGGGACCGAGCCATGGCTAGTCTGACGCTCTGCCAGTTCCGAAACTCTCTTGGCCAAGCTCCGAATGGAGTTTTGTTCGGTTTGCTCCATGGATGCAACGAGAGCAGAATCAGGGGCTCAATGCAATCAATGCGTTGCGTCGAGAGCTCAATCACGAGACGGCCGTGGCTCTTTAAATAAATGTCATCACAAGTGTTTTCCATCACCGCCCACGCCCACGGCTGCCCGTAGGCGGAACAATCCAACCCTCGCCCTTTTACAATCGGCAATCGATTCAAGCCGAGCTCTGATGCTCGGCAGTCTATCCAATCGGACCCCTCGAACTGCGGTTTATTAGCACCTGTCTGATCGCGGAACCGAGAAAGGTTAATTATCCGAAATCCGAATCTGACCATTAATAAGGTAGGTAACTAGTAAGCCAGCTCAGGCTTACCCCGTGATCGCACCTCTTTGTCGCACTACCCACCTCGCCGTCGACCCCCCTTGAGTCCTTCCACAAGGAGCTACCAACTTTCGTCGCCACGCATCCACATTGGCACTTCACGTCGGCGTTTGGCTACGGTACCTTATATTCACTGCGGCTAGCCTGACACGATCTAAGAACGATGATACATAGCAAAACCGGCTCTCGGATTCAATGGAGAAACAAACAGTGCGTACGATGATGCTGGGGACTGGGAATCGGAGGCCATCGAGGAATAGAATTCTACGTAAGGTACCTTACTGGGCCTCCAATCGCGGTGCAGATTACCGCGACCAGCGTTGACAGGGGCCCGCTGGCGTGGGGGGGGGGACCCTGCCATGCCTGCCCCACCGTAAGGTACGGAGTACCTTATGTAGAATAGTGCGGAAGTATTCCGTACTGTGAAGTACTCCAGCCTTGCTGCTCTGCAAACGGGCTAGCGCATCGATATCGTGCTAACCGTATCAAGCTAAGCGCGCTTTATTCTCCGAGTGCGTCCCTGGGTGATGCTAGGCGCTAGTAGTATAGTACATCCCTTACTCCTAGGCTACCTTACCTTGGCGCGCCCAGAACTCTCTGACAGCGGGTAGGAACCAGTACAGTAACCATACCAAGAACATAAGAAACGTAGAGGCTTTACAGTACCTTACCTTACGTTCTTACAGTAGACCATCTTAAACTGGAATAAACGTCATGGAAGGCACGGGGCATGTTGTCATGCATTGCTCAACGATCTGCAACCATCCAACCGGAGCCTTCGGAGAGCCTTAACATCCGAGATGTTGATAAGCAATCGGATTTCACTAGAGAAAACACTTAAGCGGTCTCCCCCAGCCATGTACCTAACTTGGACTCACACACAACACCAAGATCGCTCAATTCCCTCCTCTACCTGCTCCGACAAGGAACAGCTTCGTCGAGATCGCTTCGCCACAAGATATCAAGCCAGCTCCTTTGCGAAGGCATGGTACAGTCCACTTCCACTCGGGGTACTGGCTCCTCTGCACCTACCGCGAATGATTCGCAAATTGAGTTGACCAAGTATCCGGAAGGCGGAGGTCTTCCTCTGAAAGAGGATGGCGCAGATGGACCTCGCAAAGATTCCAATCCATTCCACTCTCTTGCTCGCGAGATTTTATTCGTTGGCGTCGTGTGCGTCGCTCAACTCTCAACTCAGATTTCTCTGGGCCAGACTCTGAACCTCGTTCATATCATTGGAGACCATTTCAACACGAAGAACCCGGGAACACTCAGCTGGTTCATCGCAGGCTATTCTCTAACAGTTGGCTCCTTCATTCTCTTATTTGGGCGCTTTGGAGATTATTTTGGCTACAAGAGACTTTTCATAATCGGGCTATGTTGGTTTTCGCTATGGTCGATGGTTGCCGGGGTCAGCAACTATTCGAATTATGTCCTTTTTATTTTTGCTCGCGTGATCCAAGGTAAGTGGTCTACTCCATTCGAGTGCGTCAGTCTCTCACGGCTCGATACTAGGCATTGGTCCAGCCATGTGTCTTCCCAATGCTGTTGCTCTTCTAGGCACCACTTATCCTCCAGGGCTGCGAAAGAACCTTGTATTCGCTGTGTTTGGCGCCGTTGCCCCCGGAGGCGCTGTAATTGGAGCTGTCTTTGGAGGCATCTTCCAGAAGAATTGGCCATGGGCCTTTTATAGCCTTGCGCTCGTCCTTGCAACAGCAGCAATCGTTAGCTACTTGGTCATACCCAATCGGGTATCCGAGACCGTGGATAACAAGAAGCTCAGTCTCTGGCAGCTGTTAGAAACATTAGACGTACTAGGAGGATCTGTTGGAATCATTGCACTTGCTTTGATCAACTTTGCATGGAACCAAGCCCCAGCCACTTCATGGGCCGAGCCCGCTGTCATCACGACTCTGATACTGGGCATATGTCTTGTTGTGGTCTTCTTCCTAATCGAGACTCGGGTCTCATCTTCACCACTTGTTCCCTTGGATGTCATTAGCTGTGATATAGGCTTCGTGATAGCGTGTGTTAGCTGTGGATGGGCGACTTTCGGAATCTGGATCTATTATTCTTTCCAATTTTTTCAGCAGATCCGAGGCAGCGGTCCTTTACTTACGTCTGCCTACTATGTTCCTGCGGCCATATCCGGTGCACTTGCCTCCATCATTACTGGTCTACTTCTTCAGGTTCTTCACCCAGCTTGGGTCATGGCATTGTCACTCACCTCATTCACCATCGCGCCTGTGCTCGTTGCTACGGCACCTGTACTTCAGACTTACTGGGCTCAGACATTTGTGAGCATGATATTCATAACATGGGGTATCGATATGAGCTTTCCTGCTGCCACGATTATCATGAGCAATGCGGTGAAGCCTGAACATCAGGGAATCGCAGCCAGTCTGATCATGACGTAAGTCAAAACGAACGATGAGTCCACATCGTGCTTTGTTTCGGGACGCTGACGTGGAAGTTCTAGCGTCGTCAATTATAGCATCTCCATAGGCCTCGGATTCGCGGGCACTGTCGAGTCGCAGGTAAGCGGAGGTGACCTACTGAAAGGCTATAGGGGCGCTTTGTACATGGGCATTGGCTTGGCGGGCCTTGGTCTATGCCTGAGTCTCTTGTTTACCTATCTCCGTGTATACCGGTCTTCCTAAGATTCAAACAATGCAGTCTATCGGAAAGCTCGATACATTCGTTACTTTGCTCGGCCCACAGGGCAAACCGTTCTGCTCTTGAAGAGAGCGTTTGAGGCGTACCGAGCATTGGCGAAGCCTGAACAACGTAAGTGTTACTCTTGGTGATTGCAATGCCCGGATATCAGCTCGACTGACTTTGATGGGTAGTTCAACATCAACCGAGGCATGCTTGGTTTGATTTCAGCTTGCGTCTAAGATATCCAGATTTGTTGTGTACTGCGACTAGAGAAGGGCGCAACAGGCGTGGAACACTGTAGTCTAGACCTCGACATCGGAGAGGTTGAAAGCATGCAGTTACTTGAGCTGCCAACGTGGACTGGTATGGTCGAGGGAATGTGTACTAGCAGAAGCGACAGCGAACATCGACTCATGCCGGTCAGTAACTGGCATTGATCGAGCATCGAGCACCCTTTTTTCAAATCAAGCATCACAGCGGTTTTTACTTCACAAGATCGATTCCGAATTATCCTTTTGACCAAAGTAGTCGTGCTCATCCGTTCTTGGGACCGAGCAAGCTACAAGCTGCAGGCTTTCAAGCAGCAGCAGGTTAGGATTCAGGATTTGATGTCCGTATTTGAGCTTTCTTCTGGAGGTGTCTGATATTGAATGCAAGGGACAGTTGCAGGCAGAGAGAGCCCTACCTTGCCTGCCAATCGGCGTCGGGACCCTCTCGGCCTGACAGAGCCAGCCCTCCCACTTTCCTCACGCGCATTTCAACGAAAGTAAACAAAGCGAAATTATTGCCCTTGGCAGCCTGGTCTTCTCCAACGCAATCACAGCGCAGTACATTACTTGCATGCCTGCACTATATCGATTCTAGCAGCATACTAGAGTATGAAGGAGGAGAAGGCCGCCGCGCAGCAGAAAGAGCTCAAAGATTCATTAGAGGCCGCAGAAGCGAAGAACAAAGACTTGCTCAACGAACTTAAGTCATTGCGCGCTGCCAGCAAGGAGCCGGGCCTTACTGAAGTCCACAGTATGAGACGAAGACACCATGCATGACCTTGGCCGATCGAAACCAGCACAAGTGCCCACGCCACCGGCATCCAACGAAGAGATTCAAAGGCTAGTCCCGAGGTGAGTACCGGAGAATAAAGTCCGCTACAAAGGATAGAGAATACACTTTCGAGCTCCAAAAAGTCTCAGAATTTGAAACCTTCTGCAGCGCCGCTACAGCCTTCTCAAGACCCTCCCTCAGCAGCTGCACATTCTGCTTCGCGGCAGATCAGCACTTCCGACATCTGAATGTCCACACCAGACGACAACGCTAGTAAAACGGGGCGGAGCCCAGAGGGAGATCGTGCCCTGTCACCGATCAACGGCAACTCGTCAGGCGCAGAGATTGCGGAAAAGCAAGCTCATCTGCAAAAATCGATTGAGCACATGAATGAGATCAATCGCATCAAAGATCTATCTGTCCTCAATAGGGCGAGCAGCCTTAGCTCACTTCCGCCCTCTCGGGCGGAAGCTACCAAACGGCGGCTGATGGAGAAGGCGGCGGAAAGGGGGTTGTCAGCGGGATATGGAAAGGAGAATAGAGCATTTTCAGCTGGAAAATGAGTGGCGCATGGTTTCTGTGCTCGATACTGTGTATTCTCGGTTGTGGGCCATTGTTTGGGCTTGGTCGCCCTTTCATCATCGCATTAGGTATTGCAATCTCAGTAGCTTCTCTGAGTGTGGAGAAGTTCCCCGCAAGATGGGTCGAGATCGGCAGGAGATTCTGTCTGTAATTTCTCCATCGATGATCCAGCAACAGGAAACGGTTGTGTTTACCATAGTATCTGCAAGGCAAATTAACAAAGATGTCGAGACTAGATTCGATTCCGTATTGATCAAAAGAGCCTATGCTATGATATCAGCTTGTTTTCGCTTGTCTCTTATGTACAGTAGATCGCCGAGACTCTTCTTTGTTATGGTATGAAAGCTGTGGAAGGGTCTGTTTCTTCCGTACCACGAGTATTTTTATTTGCGTGGCTACTTGGTAGAGTAGAGCTTGGTCGGCTACCTCACTCATCGCGTATTTCCATCAGGACTGAAGGGTCATGAATACTATACTCTTCTGCTAACCACTGGACGTGTTCTTTGTTCCAGTTTGACTCTTACCTACCAAGACCTTTCTCGCTCTCGTTCGGGAACCGCAGAGCCGCCGGAGGAAAGTCCGCGGCCACTTACGCGACTTTCCTGACATTGGTTTTTCGTTTTATAATTGTTACACCATTATTGAGGTTAGCACGAAGCTCGAGGTGTGTTCAAGCTACTTATAATTGCTCACGTCTATTCATCTATTCATGCTTACCATTTCTTCGGCGCATCTACCTTGGTACGCGAAAACACAGCACTGGCATCTCCTTGTTTCAAGCGCTGTTTAGCTTGGATACCGGTACGATCTGTAACTGGTGTCGCGCTGATGATGTTATCGAAAGCTTCATTATCCGCAATGTCTGAACCTGACTCTGAATCCGAGTCGACAGGTAGTTGTGCCGGTCGTACGATCGTTTCCGGTTGCTGTTTCTGGTCTGACGTCGGGTTGGAGAATGGTTTTGACTGCAAGACTCGCCGCCGTAGTTCGGCCATCTCCTCTTCGTCATCTGATTCTTCGGAAAGATCCATCGGGTCTTTCCCAATCTCGACTCCACCCTCAGCGTCCTCACCATCCTCACTGTTCTCCGCGTCCGAGTCGTCTTCACCATCATCTTCATTGTCCGAGTCAATCACTGGCCGCCTATTTGTATTACCACCTAGCCATATATCCTCATTGGAAGTCCCATTTCCATTTGCTCTGCTTTCAGAATATTCCCGCTCTATCTTTTGTAGCCAGACATTCTCGGCTTTTTTCACGTCCTCTTCGTTGGTACAAGCGGCGTATCGCTTTAGGAGTTGCGAATTGATCTCGAGGAAAGGCTCGCCATAGGAGAAATGTTTTAATACTTCATGCGCCCAGTCTTCGTGTCCACAAATGAAGAAACAGGCTGCCAAAGCTTCTGCGCAGTTCAGCCGCCAGGGTCTTCCATAGTTGACAGAGTTGGCTGCGACCAAGTATGGCACTACAATAGTCAACGCTTTAATTTCATGCCTTTGTTGTCAGATCTCACATAGTCTCTCGCATTTTCCCCCAATCTTCGCCCAAGGGACCTCTTTCACTCGAACCCATGAGCACTCCACCACAGCTGCACCGTATTGCTCCAGAAGTTCTTTATCTGCGGGTGAAATTACTCTCTTTGCATTCGGTCTTTAGTTACTGCGTTAGCAATTCAGTATGAAGCAAATTAGGCAAATCAGTACTTACGAGATAACAACCCCAGAGAACTTCTGGCCCACGGACAACTCTCGCATTAGTCCAAAATGCATCAGGCGTTTGCCAGAACATCGCTTAGGATCGCAGTGATCAAGGTCCCAGCAAGCGGCCTTGAAAGGAGGTCTCCCAGTGCTACCAGGGTCGTCATCATTGTGAGTAGTGGGGCGGTGGCGGGCGGTACTGGAATACTTCTTGCCTTTTGCGTCTTTCTTGTGGCGGACCATACTCACTGCTCCGAGTCCGATATGGATAGTAGCTACGTTGTTTATCCGATTTGCGAGCACCGACTCCAAAAGTGTTGGAGAGTACCTTCTAATAGGTAAAAGTAGATGTAGTGGGGTTGTGATGCTCTACGTAAATGACATGCGTTGAAGACGGCGGGCCGCGCCAATCCCGCTCCGCCAATCGCGGAACTTCCATCTACCTGGCTGATTCCACTACCAGGCTCCAAGAATATCCCCCATAAATTTGGCAACTTACGATTTTGAGGCAACCTGGGATCCAGCCTTCATTTGCACATCCATACAACTCCTTGGCTGAACGGTTTAATGGAAGCCGCTTCGGCGCGGTACGCTGCCAGGGATCGCTTTGGGGCTTTTGGGGAGCCCGTGCAAACGCCGTTACAGCGATACATCCGTATGTCTCACACCAGGGTGCAGCGCACCTGAAGAAGCTGATTTGCCTTTCTAGAAAATGCAGTGGACCCCCAGAACTTCGAGCCTAACCTCGCCCTAAACTTGGAGATATCCGACATCATAAATTCGAAAAAGGGCAATGCGTGAGCGGAAGCTCCATCCAGAATCGAAGGTGTCGCTAATACCATAGCAGACCCCGGGAAGCTGCCGTAGCTATTGTCAACTATGTCAATCATAGGAACCCCAATGTATCCCTACTAGCCCTCTCGGTACGATGCTCACCATCTGGTGATATGGGCACTCGCACTTACCTTTTGCTAGCTCTTAGACATATGCGTTAAAAACTGTGGATACCCTTTTCACCTTCAGATCAGTACCAAAGAATTCCTCAACGAACTTGTGCGACGGTTTCCCGAGAGGCCGCCAATACGGCCTTCACGGGTGCAGCTGAAGATTTTAGAAGCAATTGAAGAATGGAGGCAGACAATATGTCTGACTTCGAGATACAAGGAAGATCTTGGGTTTATTCGGGACATGCACCGTCTGCTGAGTTATAAGGGTTACATTTTTCCAGAGGTTCGGAGGGAAGATGCGGCTGTACTCAATCCAAGCGACGTATGTCCGTCCTTCTGGAAGCCAGTAGCGGCGATGTTTTAACAAGTCTCAGAATCTCCAATCGCCGGATGAAATGGAGGAAGAAGAGAAGGCGGCACAATCAGCCAAATTGCAGGAGCTCATACGGCGAGGTCAGCCAGAGGATCTACAAGAAGCAAATCGCCTCATGAAGGTTATGGCAGGTTATGACACAAGACACAAGACGGACTACAGAGCAAAAGCTGCAGAAGAGGTGGGAAAGATTCAGCAAAAGGCTAGATTATTGGAGGAAAGACTACAGAACTTCAAACCAGGGGATGTAATCGCAGATGGTGATATCTTTGAGGTTGACTTGCTTTCGTGATCTTGGATTTCTTGAGTATTGACATTTCTTTAGGAGCTTGCCAACGCTTTGCAGAGCGCACAACCTAAAATTCAGAAGATGTGCGAGGAGGAGTCTGATGATTCTGAAGCTGTTGCAAAGTTACTTGAGATCAACGATAGTATTCATCGGACTGTCGAAAGGTATAAGCTCATAAAGAAAGGCGATGTGGACGCTGCTTCAAGAATCCCCAAGGGCACTCTTGGAACTTCTACTGGAGTCAGCAAGACGGCCGATAATGAGCTTTCCCTCATTGATTTCAGTGGAGACCCCGAACCCGTTCAATCCGCAGGTATAAGCACGGATAATAATAGTGTTCAGAGAACCGAGTTATTAGAGGATGACCTTTTAGGTTTGTCGTTCCAGGATAAGAGTTATGGGCAGGGCGGGGGAATCGCCCTTGGCTTTGGTGCGAATAGTAGTAAGTACTTTTCCATTGGACAAGTGCGACCGCAGTAGCTGATGCTAGAATATAGCCGTTCCAGGACCCTCATTATTGTCCTCAACTACGCAACAAAGCTCAGCGAAACCCCCAACGCCGAGTGGCACACCACAACCACAACAGGCGAGCATGACCCCAAAGCCCAATTATGATCCTTTCTCGTCTCTCACGAACCCGAAATCATCATCAACTTCGACCACTCCAGCACCCTCCCTCCATTCACAGCTAGCTTCAAAAACTCCTCAGCACCCCCAAGACCCTTTCGCCGCGCTCGCATCATCCGTCCCACGTCAGCCATCTCCTTATCTGAACTCTCAGCAAGGCCAGCCTCCTAATTCATCGCCGTCTGGTTCGCTATTCGATTTTGCTCAATCGAGCCGTCAGCAGAGTTCTGTCACTTCACAGTCTGGACCCGTAACTCAGAGTAACGGTTCCACGGCCGACGAAGATTGGAACTTCAGCTCGGCGTTGCCCGACGAGAGTGTAAGCCTACCGTCCTCGAAGGATCTATCAGTCTCAAACAGCACCGTTACTATTTTGTTCAAGCTGTCGAGACCGAGCAACAAGGATTCGGTCGTGGCTATCAATGCGCATTTTTCTAATACATCCGCTAATCTTATTACCGAATATACCTTCCAAGTCGCCGTGAGAAAGGTGCGTTCCGTTCATCTCCCCCCTGCACCTGATCAGCATTGACCGTGTTCGCAGGGATATGCTCTCCATCTAACACCTCAAACTGGGCGGACGCTTTTTCCAAAGCAAAAAAACGGCATTACGCAATCCATCGAAATTAATGGAGTGGCTAAAGGGCAGGCGAATTCGATCAAGATGCGATGGAAAGCATCGTACAAGGTTGAAGGCACTTTACAGGAGGAGCAAGGAGAGGTTCCTGCGCTTGGAATTATCTGAATTGCTCCTGATCGGGATTTGGAGATAGCGCCGGCGTTCACAGTTATGCATAGGTTCATACGAAAATATTCTAGCTCTTGTTCCGGAGGGCGTCAACTATATGCGGATTTGGCGGACATCGTCAATATTACGTCCTTCAATATCTCCAATTTATTCTGCATCCACCGGGAGGTGTCGAAAGTTATTAAACAACAGCCAATAGCGAGGCACGCCAGGTGGGTTATCGAACTATTTGATGGTTTTGGAATGGCACTGCATGGACAACCAGCTCCTCGTGTCTCTTTATCCAGTTGTTCACATCGCATAAGCTTCGCAGTCGAAATTTGAGTCACTGGTGCTACCACTTCACGAAAATAACGATTTCTCCTGCGAACCGGCCGTTGTTTACTGGCTTTCTGCACCCCCTGGTGATACAACCCGTCATGAACATCTAAGGTAGCGCTGGGTGTTTCAGACAAATTATCGTCCATGATCACGAGTGTCCAGGACCCGTGATCGTCCCTCCGCTCCGCCGTCCGCTGCCAACAAAGTCGGACGATCTTCCAAAGACCAATGACCATGACACGTGGGTATTTTCCTCTTTTCCTGTTTTGAAGGTTGGCGTAATAGGTGATATGTGCCTGTCAAGCGCCTTGATGTAGCTGCTGCTCTGCTCTTATGACTGTAGTCATACTGCCCTTCCACTTGACACCTCGTTGTTTGTACATGTAGGCTTGGACGCACAGCTCTTCAAACATGTCGGCCATGATAGACAAAGCTCGCCAGGAGATGGAGGAGACGAGCCAAGAGCGTGAGACTCGTTCTGCAGGAGGTTTTCGTCAAACCGAGAAGAATCTCCCTACGGACCTCGGTTCCCGCAGGAATATCCCGCTTGTTGACAATGTGACGTCATATTTTGGCGGATTCAATAGGCTCGCCAAGAAAATAGATTCGACAGAAGAGATTGTTTGGCTTCTCGACAACACCGCCTATCGACCAGTTCATGTGTACCCTCACAAGCCCCAACCATGGCAAGCAGAATTCGTGGTCGCCTTCTTCAAGAAACATGTGTCCAAAGACCTGACCAGCGCCGTTGCCGACATCGCAGGTAAGCTTGGATTAGGCCCGGAAGACAAAGGTTTGATGACTATCGAGAACCGACTTCAACCCTTTGTCCGTACCATAGCACCTGCACGTTTTGTGGAGGTCAAATTCCGGAGTGGAGAAATCCAGAAGTTAGGGCCAGGCGGTCGTTCGGCGGTCAGCCAGGAGCTCCTTCTAAACCTTGGAGAGCACAACGATGGCGATACCATCTCCATTTCGGCTGCTCCTCCCGAGGCTTCTCCCCATGGTCCCATGATCACGAACTTTGCGGAGCCAGAAGGCTGGTTAGTAATCTCAGGTACGTTGCATGTCATCCTCAGCCCACCTCCAACCCCCTTTCACGAAGAACACCGACCATCCTCTTACACTTTGCCTTTAGACATTGACGACTCCATCAAGATAACGGGCTCGCTTGTTCCAATGGCGATTCTTCGTAGCACATTTGTCGATGAACCAACGCCTATAGCGGGAATGCCAGAATTATATGCTCACGTCAAATCCGTGCTCAACCCAACCTGGTACTATCTCTCCGCCTCCCCATACAACCTCTACCCCTTCCTACGCTCATTCCTACACGTACATTATCCCCCGGGCCCCATAATCCTCCGAGACGCCTCATGGCAAGACCTGGGCGGATTTCTCGCCTCCCTCACCCAAGGCACCGAAGCCTACAAAACCAGCCGCATGGACAAAATCCACGGCTGGCTGCCTCGAAGAAAGGTCCTATGTGTGGGTGACAGCACTCAGAGTGATCCCGAGGCGTATGGGAATATTGCGAGGAAGTACAAATGGTGGGTAAAGGCGGTTTTTATCAGGAAGGTGACAGATGTGGCGGAGATGAAGGGGAGTGACAAGAACAAGGACGAGAGATTTGAGAAGGCATTTAAGGATGTGCCGAGGGAGATTTGGAAGGTTTTCGAGGATCCGAAAGAGCTATATGAGGCGGTGGATGCTTTGAAGGGGACATGAGTGGAGTGCTGGAGTAATATGTTGCGAGGAGTTGCAGGACTTTTGTGCATTCATGCTTCCGGTAAAGAGATCATCGTGCACGGATGGTATTGAGGGGGGGTTTACTAGAGGGCAGTGGACGGCGTTTGAGGTAACGAAGGGTATACAGCTTGAGCGCCTAACACAAATATACGCAGTTCGACCACCAGAATACACAGCCGTGTAGGCCGAGATTGAATTCTTCCATTTACTCCCTTTTCTACTTCTTCTTCTTCGAGTCCGTGACTATAATTATCGTCAAAAAGCAAATAAGACCAAGCGTTAATTTCGATATCTTGAAGACAAATCGATTGTTACGATCAACTACGTATTTCGACAGCTTACGTCGACAACAGAGAACCGATCGTTTGTACTGACTTTTTACCTTCGCTCTCGTTGACTATTTCCCTCCCACAACGTATAGTCTGATCGATTACCAGAATATACAACAGTCTGCGTCAAGATTGATTTCTTTCCATTATTTCTTTTCGCACTTCTTCTTATCGTGTAACTGAACTCGGGTTTACAATACTATTTCTTCTCAATGAAGCTAATCGCCCATTTGGATTTCTAACACGAGACATGCGGGTTACTTGTAATAATGAGTGAGCATTGGTCGACGTCCGAAGTAATGAAGTGTACATATACATTGAGCGCCTGATGGATTTACCACTCCTTTACCAATCTGAGAACAAACTACAAGAGTCACTTTCTTGAGCAAAGTCACATCTGATCGTGTGCGGTCAGGACATTGACGGCTCTGTCGAACGTACTCTCAATATTCATATCGCGCCATTGAGCCAACCGTCTCTCTCAAACTGTAGCAATCCGTCGATCGCTGACAATTGCCAGGGTTTGAAAGTTTGCGATCTTGACATAGACTGGGGGCCTAGAGGACCCGATTTGGCCGCATTGGAATCCGCGTTCCTAGAGGGAGAACGTCAGGGGAGCCGGAGGCTCGGGTCGACAAAGCGGATTGAGGCGTACTAGATCACTATGCTCGCTTCTCGGTTTTTGTCAGACGGGAGAACCTAGAAAATCGAAACGGAATCTTCTTTCGCAAAAGCTTGTCGGATGCGGCAACGGCTCAACAAGTTTGGCAAGTTTACCAGAGCGCAGCCTCAGCGTCCGCTCCAAGCCGCAAAGGGTCCAGGTCAGACCGAAAAGACCAGGCTCCTTCCAGAAATTCGGGGCGCTTGTTACTTAGTGGGGCGAACAAGCCTGGTCAACCAGGCGCGATTGAAGGTACAGTGGCAGAGGCAGAGATAGATCCTTTCGCAGAGGCTGACTGACCAGGCGCAACAGAAGGTACAACGATAGAGGCAGAGGCTGAGTTGTTCCTCGAGGACGAAGAAGCTGAGGAAGATGAGGGCATTCCCATGGAGACCGACTTGGAGTCTGACGCCGTTGATGATCTCAACAATGAACCACTGGCACCGGGAGGTCCGCATGAAGCTCGCGCGTGGGTCGGATGTCTCCGATCTAGACGATAGTTGGTGGCAGTATTCCCTGATCACGAAGGTCTGCGATACCGCTGGAAAGGTCGACATCACGCCATCAACCTTTGGAAATCTTGAGTGTGGAACTCGAATGATATGTTTAGCTGAGAAGTCTGCTGCGTAGGCCGTTGAATCCATTGCTGCAACAGAAGCACCTATGCTGAAGCACCACGACACCCTCGAACCTGACCAGTGATGCGTTTTACAAACCGCAAGCCTTGTTCCATCGCACGGAACAGCAACGCGAGGATGTCAATGATGCGCGTCAGCGCCTAGAAATAGCCAATTTCCAAGCATCTCCGCCGGGGCACTTTCTTTTCAGCGGCATTCTTCTGAGCAGGGCGGATGTGACCTCGAAAAGTCCCCCGAAATACGGTCTCGATGCCTTATCCACCGAAACATACCTGTCAAGATACCGTTGGTTACAAGTCGAGCCACTGGATCGATCTTTTCCTTCAACCCGTAACACAATCTTAGAAAACTGCGAGCAGAACAAATGGCAGCTCGGGCTAATATTGACTTTCTTTGTTGACTACCCTTTCCACTTTTCCTTGTCGCGCATTTGAACGCGGTTTCATAGTGATGTTCTTTTTGAAGAAACAGATGGGACTAGTCGTTCGTTTGAATAGATAAACAGCGAGCGTCAACATTGACTTCTTTTGCTCTTTCATCTGCCATCTTCTTGACTTCTTCCTATCGGGCAATCAAACTCGACTTCATAGCTTTACTCTTCTTGAAAGACCAGTGTGACTAACCGTTCATTCGAATATCCTGTGATTAGATGTGCAATTGCAGTAAGATCTGGCTATAAAGTTGTTCACACTCCTGCCTAACCACATTGTTACCAGGAAGATATCTTGTATAAAATATGGGCACACACAAAATAACCCCTTCTGGTCTCAAGAAGTATGTCGTTGCAAAGGTAATGTTGTTATGTGGAATACCGTTATAAAAGGGTCTTACGATACTCACCACGACATAGCAAGACTGTAGCTATGCTCTTGACGGAGACTAGTTGTTGTTTATTGCGATTCTCCCCACCCCCCACTGATCCTCAAATCCCGTACTTCCCACTAACACCCACCATCCTCACCGCCCCCTCACCACCCCTATCCAGCCTCCCCCAATCCGGCTTCCTCTTCTCCGCAAACGCCCTCAACGCCTCCTCCCTCTCCCCACCCCCCAAACAAACCTCATACTCTCTATTCTCCACCTCCTCGCTGCCCCCCCTCACCGCCCGCAACGCACACCCCACCGCCCTCGGCCCCCCCTCACAAATCCCTTTCGCAACCCGCACCGCCTCCTCCAATACCTCCCTCCTCGCCTCCCCCATCCCCGCTCCGGCATCTACCCCAACAACCCGCTTGCACAGCCCCATCATCCCCGCTTCCCGACCCCCGATCCGCCGGCCCGTCAATATCATGTCCATGGCCCTAGCTTCCCCGATTAAATTCTTGAGGCGGTAGGTGCCGCCGGCGCCGGGGATGATGCCGAGGCGCGTTTCAGGCAGGCCAATAGTGGCGGTTGTAGCGAAGATGCGGAGGGTGGTGGCGAGGGCGAGTTCGAGGCCGCCGCCGAGAGCGGGTGCGGAGAGGGCGGTTAGGGTTGGGAGGGGGAGGGTGGAGAGGGTTGCGAGGGTGGTGCGGAGGGTGGAGAGGAAGTGGGTGACTCTGTTGGTAGCATCGTAAGTAGTCAGTATACGTAGGCATATGAATGATGAAGTAGTAGAAGCTGGGTTCGTGGGATGCAAAGAATGAAAATCCAACTAACTCCCCCACACCCATATTCCTTCGCTCCTTCAAATCGGCGCCGGCGCAGAAGACCTCGTCCAGCTCACTCGCCACCACCAGCGCTCTCACGCCCCCTTCCTGCGTCGGGCCCTCGTCTCCTGCATCTCGTAGAATGTTCACTTCGTGGGTGAGCTCGCGCAGCAGTCGCCACGAAATGGCGTTGCGGTTGCGTGGCGAGTTGAGGGAGATGATGCGGATGGTGCCGGTGTGGGGGGCGGAGAGATTGGTGATTTTGAGAAGGGAGGGACTGGAAGCAGTAGTGGAGTAGGGGCGCGTGAGGTAGGGGGAGGGGCACGCCAGATGAGACAGGGAGATTAGGAGGCGGGGGCGCATGGTTGGATGGCGGTCGGGTGGGGGTTACTTGTGAGGCAGATGTAGAGATATGTCATCGGAAGATCATGTCTGGAAGACCTTCAAGATGCGAAGAATAGGACCTTAATTGAGCGTTATGTATTTGTGAGTTGAGTTATGGAATAGATAAAACGCCCTTTTCGGCAATACTCCTCCATCTCCTTGTCGCTTGGCCAGCCACCCCATTCCTCATTCCTTTCAACAATGTCATGCACCTTCTCGATCATCTCTATCGACGCCCCTTCGTCTACAAGGCCGGAGTCCTCTGCATCGGCTTCTACATCGGCTTCTGCATCGGCTTCTGCATCGACTTCTGCATCGTTTTCCGCCTCAGCTTCGCTATGTAACCAGTACCTTTCTAAAAAGACTCTGACAGCAACAACACATCGCCTCATCATCCTAGAACCGTTTCCTGCTTCTTCGATGACGGCTTTGATCTCAGGCATGAAGCGGGACATCCATTGCACTAGATCCAACATACCGGTGTAGTCGGCGCGGAGACCGAGTACGCGGATGAGGGCGTGGAGATGAGCTGGGGAGGGTACTTCCAGAAGCCGGGGGAGGAGAGCGCTAGCGGCTAGGAAGCCATGATCGTTTACCCATTGGGAGAGCTCATCGCTATCAGAGCTCGTAGTCTCGTCGCGTACGATGCCTGAAGTGACCAGACCCTTAAAGATCTTCTTCACGTGGGGGACGCCGTGGAGTAGGACCTTCTCCGCTTCTCGCCTACTACGGGTGTAATAATCAGACTTCTCAGGTATGGATTGTCGGTGAATTGGGGATTGCGGGTCCGGTAAAGGTACCGGCTTCTTTGAGCCCTGAATCAAGCTTTCGCTTGCGAAGATCGCTTTTTCTAGAGCTATGAGTACCATTTGAAATCCTTGAAGATCCAGGTCCAGGCGAATTTCGCGCATTTGATGAAGAAGATCACATATGGCAGTCCAAGTTAGAAGGTCTTGTACGCTTGGATCCTCAGACGTGAGGCCACTATCGACGGCCGTACCAGCTCGTGCGAGTGCGCATAACAAAGCGTTCCATGGTGGTCGGTAGTATGGCCTTCGGCAAGCCATAAGGCGAAACGCATGCAGAAGTGGATTCACTCGAATAGCTCGAGGTCTCAGTACAGATTTGTGGTCACGAGTAGGGCTTGTGATGGATATACTCATGTGGTCAACTGAACCTGTGAATTTGTGAGAGAATCTTGGTGCGAATCGACTTAAAAAGCGAATGAAAGCGGCAAAGATATATTGTGGCACCGATTCTAGGTTAGCTCGAGTGACAGAGTCCTTGCCTAGGTCTTGGTTGAGTAAAGCTATGATGGTTTGAGGAGGCAGCCTACTTGCTCTTAAATACTTTACCCCAGCGTGGAACGACTCAGCATGGCTCAGGAGAAAGGCCAGGAATCTGCCCGAAGGATACATCTTATCTTCGATCATGCTGTTAAAGAATTCTTCTACAGACGGTGGTGGTGTCCGCACATAAATTGATATTCGAGGGTCTTCGGGTTTGGGCAACAATTCCTTACCATCTCCAGCCAAAGTATTTGAAGTGTTGCCTTTGGCAAGATCCAGCTTTCCACTGTTGTCGCTCTTCCTTCGTCTCTTATCTTCAAAGACAAGTTTCTCGAACATGGCATAATAAGGCCCTTGAGACGGGTTACTCTTCTGATCCTTGTATGCTAAGAAGCATACCCAGCCCTCATCAAGGGTTCTTGTGGCTCTTATACGAGCGGCCCAGACATTCCCGTCTCGCTCAGGTTGGGCTGAATGGCTAGAAGTGATGATTCGTCGAGGAACCAGAGGTTGCTGAAACCAAGCCCGTGTTTGTATTGTCGGGCTACGATCAGTATCCCACCCAGCCAAGATCCCGGCCGCTCTTTCCCAGTCATGTGGAGTATACCCTGCTTCTTTCGACCGATACATTGACTCACTGGCGCGACTGACACCGTGCTCTGGACCTATGTCGACGTCCATACGGGACTTCTCTTCTTTCCATGGTGGCCAAGAGATTGCTTTCATATCAGCCCATTGGCGCTCGCGAAATGTTTTTCTATGGGCAAGTTGCACTCGCGTCACAGCACGATAACCTTCTACGTTGATGGCTAATGCAGGCTCGAATTCATTCATCTTTTTCAAAAGAATGAATTGTGCTCGCTGATGGTAAGCAACCGACTGAAATGGATTGATAGATGATGGTAAAGATAGTAGAGACAAGGCCTTGTTGTAAAGAAAGGTGAGCCTAGCGAAGGTCTGTTCGGGCAACACAAGAGTCGGGGTTGGGCTATCCCCAGGACTTGTACCGTTAACATAATTAGTAATCATCTTAGCAACGCTCACGCAGGCTGCAGGCCAGACTTTTCGACAGTGCCGTAAGAGTCGAACAATCACCGTCATGATTGTTGTTTCGGACATTGGTTGATAAACGACACTTCCAGTCGCCCTACCGTTCCTCATCCTTTGTGGCCATGACTGGGGCATGGCTGCAATCTCAAGTTCAACTTTGGATTTTGTTGCCCACTTATTGCGAGGCGTCCCCAGCAAGCGATGCCAAGAATGTACCATCAGCAGCTTCAAAGCATACCCGTTCATATCTCTCCGGCGAAGAAGCAATAAGAATACAAACGTCGGAATCAGCACACCGCTCATCCCATCTGAGGGACTTGCCAACATCATCAACCTTGTGGCTGCCTTCGCCGCGGATTTGGCAGTTAGGATCCATGTCCAGGACATCAGATCCGAAACTGACCATCCTTTGAGTTGTAGCAATTTTAAACTCTCATCGTCGAAAGTCTTAAGCAAAGTAGTGTCGAAGTCTGGTGTCCGCGAGCGCAAGTCATCAGCCAGTCTACAGGACCTGACAAGAGGATGAAGATTTTGGATGTATTGAACGAGTATGGTTAATAGGGGTTTGGGGGGGTTGTGCCGTAAGGCGCTGCTTGTTGCTGTCTTTCGCAAGCTAGATATGTGATATTTGCTCAACAAAATCGGTGCACAATATGACAGATCTAGCTTATTAGAGAAAATGCGGGGTTTTTTATAATGTTGAGCAACTGAACCCAGCGCAGCTATTAGAGCATGGGAGGGGCTTGCAGAACGAGCAGCAAGCTCATAAAGACTTCTGACACGACGTAGCCTAGGCACAGCTTTGGTGGAAGCTCTAGAGCCCACCTTTATTCTCGACGCAGTAGATGACTCTGTACGTGTGACATGACTGTTGTTGACCGTAACTGGGCCTATAGTTGTCCTATGCTCCTGCACGCGACCGCCACGTTGCGCGTCTCCTCGAGAGTGGAACGGAAGACTGATACACAAGGTCCGGCTGGTTTGGGGGAAGCAGCGCTTTCCGGGAAGCTACGGCGACATCAGTGAATGCATGTTGAAAAATTTGGTGGAAGGCTTACAACGAGCCATGGCAGCGACGTTGTGACCGAGTATACTAAGGCCGGAAGTTTGCCTCCTTCCTTATCCAAAGACAAAACTCTTGGAATTGGTAGCATTCATCATCGATGCTTCAGGTTGAACACTCTATGGAGTATGGACAAGTGCTTCAGTCTGCTCAATCATTCCTGTTTATTCGTACTAGCTACGAGTAAGGTACATATAATACAACTAGCGTGTTGCAGTTACATAAGGTAAGGTACAGTACCTTTCATCTATACCTAAGTGGTCTTAGCCTTGTGGGGATATAAGGTCCCATAACTCCGTTGATTCTGAACCGGCATCCACAGTGAATATGAGGGGCAGCATTGGTGCGCACTTTCGCCAACTCCCGATTCAAAACCTCTGCCTATGCCTACAGCCGCGCTCATCAACAGTCAGCCCCCTTTCCCAGACAATGTGCCTACCTGTGATCTTTCCAAACTTTCATATAGAAGACTGCTAGCGAAAGACCCAGCCGAGTCCGACAAGCTCTTCCGAGCATGCAAAGAAACTGGCTTCTTTCTGATTGATCTACAAAGTATAGCAGAAGGCGAGAGCCTTCTCAAACATGCTGAAAGCCTTCTCCAACTCGATCATGAAGTTGGTGCATTGAGTAATCTGGAGAAATCCAGATACGCCTCCAAGCCACCGGAAGTAACTGGGTGAGCGCACTTCTCTTTCATACGGCAGCGGCTATTAGCCATCTACCACTCTATGGAAGCATGCTATGACAGAGCTAAGGCGTTCTTAAACATAGCTGGACGACATTCGGCGAGCTTCGGACAGAATATGGCAACACCCATCGATGTGAATTCTACAGCGTTAGTCAGGACGAGATCCTCGGTACTACAGCCCCGGGCGTCAATCCTCTGCTCATAGACAGAGCTAAACCTCTTTTGAAGGCTTTCAATGTACACTCGTATGAGGTTGCTAATCTCATCCTTTCCCACCTTGACAAGCATCTTGGTCTTCGTGATGGAACACTTGGCGCCTTGCATCCAACATCAAAGCCATCTAGAAGCACTGTTCGTCTGATTCACTGTGCGCCTCAACCTGCCGAAGATCGAAAGACTAGCCTTTTTGGCCATACTGACAATGGAAGCGTGACTGTGCTTTTCAATATCATTGGAGGCTTGCAAATCCTTCCACCAGGGCTTATCGACGTAGAACAGAATTGGCGCTGGGTCCGTCCAGAGCCTGGATGTGCCATTGTCAACCTAGGCGATGCCTTAGTCCAGTGGAGCGGAGGGATCCTTCACAGCAATAAGCACCGAATTGTGAACGCTCCGGTTGCACAAGCCAAGAGTGAGCGGTACAGTTTTGCGTATGTGCTTAAGCCGAATAATGAGGCCCCTATGCGAAGATTGGTGGGTGTGGATGTAGAGCCATGGGAAGACCAAGACGCTGGATATACTTATGCAAACTGGCATAAGATTAAAGAAGCAGCATCTCGGAAAGGAAAGAACCTGATTCGAGTCACTGACGGTTCTAAGGCTGAAGCGTGAAAGTTCACGTGGTCAGACGAGTGACTGCGTTCGGTTGGGAAAAGACTTCGGATTGATGAATTTGCTGTCGTCCAAGGTCTAGAGAAAAATACGATTCTTTCAATGTAAAGAAGCAGTGCGAAGCGTCTTAGCATCTTAGCCACGAAGCCATGCATCTGTGTCGAGAATGCTTCTTGTGAAGTAACAATAGTAACCTTGCTATAGTCATGATATATATACTCTTGACGAGTTTGATCTAGCGTTGGTGATGCTCAAAGTCACTAACTTTTTCATTACTGGCGAACGTAGTGGTTGGCGACCGTAATTGCCGGCGACCGTAGAATAGCGCCTTATCAAATGAACCTGTACGAGTAGTTGTGCTTTGACGCTTCAATTCTCATCGAATCTTAACGCGACTTTCCAGATCTTCCATAGTGGGAGAACCGTGGAATTTGGTCTGTATGACCTCCTAGTCGTTTTGTTAAGGGTTTCTGCTTCGCCATCCCTTGCACCATCGCCGGCGAAATGAGGTGAACCCTGTCGAGGAACACGATAATCTTTCACCAACCATCGCGCAACCTGAGCCTAGGCGCAGAAGCTAACCTCACGCTCACACATCCTGTGTACCCAAAGCGATACCCCAATGTGCGCCGGTTTTTGAAACGTAGGTTCGATGAGTAACATGGCCCGCTGTGTGAAGATGTGTAAGGACGGAGCTGATGTTGGGTACTAGATAGCTTTACCCGAAGTTATCTTTGAGTCGCTCCCGATCATCTACTCTCCGAATTATGTCCGTTTCGACTGCTTCACACACTCCCTTGGACGATACTGCATCTTTGATACAGACCAACGGAAAGCGCAAACGAGTGAACAGCCCAGAAGACAGCAAAGGCTTCATCGACCTCAGCGAAAGCGAAAATACACATTACGATGAATTCTATGCGCTACTAAAGGATATACTCGTAATCCTAAAGAGGTCTGCTTTCCCTCCTGTCCCATAGTTTGCCTGTTTATGTTGTCCTTGCAAATAATTCCCTCGCATTACTGATCGTTCTGCTTCGACGCAGTCATGATACGACACCCTCTGCATTAAATCGTCCTATCAACTCGACCACAGAGCAAGACCACGCTGCGAAACGTACCAAGCTTACAGATCCCACTACGGATATCACTGTTGCCTCGCAAATTGATTCCAATGCCTACGCCACGGTGGAAGAGCTCGTGGCGGACGTGGACAAGGTGGTGTGTGCCGTGATTTCTGACCTTTCGGGAAATAGGGACCTCAGCGAGAGCCCGGCTTTTCCAGCAAATGCGCACCAGAAGCAAGCAGAGATCGTACGGGCTACAGCACTTCGGAAAGAGCTTGACAGCATCATACTCAGGGAAAAAGTGCAAAGACCAAAGCTTCTGCAGACAGGTACTGAGTATATCTCAAATCTCCACAAGGATGCTGTAGGAGGCAAAAGGATGAAGAATTCTAGTCGGAGCATTGGGGATACGAATACCGGCCGAAATGTCTTGACGCTCTTTGGTGGTGCTCCTCAGCCTAAACAGCTCTTTTCAAGCCTGCAGCAAACCATTCCGGTTAAGTCAGAACAACCAGAAAAATACTCTCTCGAAAAGTCAATCCTAGTATATGCGCCTCTCAGGGAGCTCGCATTACCAAATGGTATCTCCACGACAAGGATTATTCCTATACATAGTACCTCTTCAGGCGACGGAAAGAAAGGAGTGCCCACGATCGGAGAATTATTTGCACCTCCTCCTACCTTAGCTCCGCTCAATCCACCAAGGCAGTCAAGGCACACGGCTACCAGAAGCTCTTCTGTAAATTGGTTCAATGCTTCAGAAGCACCCTCTTCCGGAAAAAGCCACCGAAAAGAAAGCTATACAACTCAGCCTCTGACTACTCCTCAATGGCTGACATACAACGTCGCTCCCCCCCCGAAGGAGCTCTCTTCGCCAGAAGCGAAACGCAAGCAGCGTGATCGAGCTTTGAGCATCGGCGAGGCTCAAAGTACATTGTCCGAAGAAGCGGTTGCAGAGCACCAACAAGCAAAAGAGGATGCATTATTTCGTAGCGTATACTCGAGCTTTGCTCCCGACCGAGACAATGCTGCCGCGTTAGTATCAGAGCGCACGAAGAATAGAATATGGTGGAAGCGAGTTGGTGAGAGCAAATATCAGGTGCTGTCGGCTTTCTCAAACGCAGAGGCGTTCGATTCTGATGCAAATATTACTGCTGGCGATGATGGAATTGACGAGGACGTCTTGTTCAAGGAGGCTGTAGACGATTGGATGCCAGAGGACCTTCCGACAGAAATGAAGGGACAAGGGGATGATTCTACACAAACGCCTGAAGCAGCCAAAGAAGTGGAAGAAATTCTGCAAGGGATATCGGAGCTTCTGGAGACTTTGAACTCTTATCAACGCGTTAGGAACTTGTCACTTTCTGGCAACACGCGAGCAATTGCTGGACAGAACTCCCAGTTCAGTGCCACGTCCGCTAGTTCGACTAACCCATCAGATGCAGAATTTGACGTTTACAAGCTACTTAAATCGCAGTTGGCTATCATGGTACAGATGTTGCCACCTTATGCGCTCGCTAAATTGAACGGAGAGCAACTTGGGATCCTGAACGTCAATACCAAGATTCAGATTGAGGGCAAGAACTACAAAGGCTCGATGGAAGAAGATGAAGTTACCTCAAAGGCAAAACTTGGTGCTACTGCTGCATATGCGGCACGATCACTTAATGCAAGTACGAGTCTGCCCGCAAGAAGCAGTGGATACCACCAAACCACTGCCCCTATGCCAGTCCCTCGCTCAAACTATGCATCGCAGCCTACAGTCCAACGACCTGCTACCGGATCAGCCGCTTACCTCCCAAATCAACAATACTCCAGTCGACCGCCCTCTGCTAATCACTATTTCTCTGGTAATTCGCGCTCGTCATACTCCCAACCGCGTCCCGCGCCGTCGGCATCAGAGCGCTATTCATATTCCACCTCGCAACATTACAGCACTCAACCGTCACAGAATCCCCATAGCCAGTACTCTAACGGTTATCGCCAGTACCCAGCCACCAACGGGAATTCCTACAGTCAGCAATACTCAACCCCACAGCATGGAGGCTCCTCCGTTCCAGCACAAGGATCCCAGCAACGACCAAGTCAGCCAGGGTACCAGCAGCGCGCCATGAATTCACAAGGATATGGATATACTCCTACGACCTCTGGTAGAAGCGCGTCGCCTCCGAAGGTGGCGTCAGCATACAGCCCTCCACATCAAGAGCAGTCCACATACTCTACTCAAAGCTCAACACCGAATCAGCAGCGGCCACCGTTGTACCACCAAAACTCCTCTCAACATGGAGGGCAAACCCCAACCCCAACACAGGTTAATGGCACGAATATAGGCGGATCAGAGACCCAGCGCACATATATGACTGCTAACGAGCAAGCGACGTTGATGAACCGGCAGAAGGCGCAATTGGCGGAGCAACAGACTCCTCCTGTCAGGCAAGGCTCGGGTACTCCACAGCCGGCGAGTGGGGCCCAGCACAATGGAACAGTAGCGGTGCAGCAGAACGGGGTAATGGCAGGGCAAGGACAATGAAAAGCATAGACAGGAGCGTCTTTCTAAGGTGGATTCCCACCTCGTATTTCGGGAGCCTTGCTTGCTCGGATATATATCACGGGCATATCTGGGGTTCTTTGTCCGCGAGTAGAGTTTTCGAGATTAACCTTCGACATGGATAATATCTCCGAGCGCTTTTGTCTGAAAATGAATGAACCAGTTATTGAATGATCACCGTTCTGGAATTGTGTTTGCAATTATATCTCCGTGCAGTGTGACGTCCTGTACTCCCCATCCTATCACGACGACCCGATTAGATGATGCATTAAGCCGACGCATAGCCAATATGCAAAGATAGATGGTTGCCGAATTAGAGCGAAACACGCATATACGCCGCCTCCTGTCCATCCACCCAAACCACCAAGGCAAAGTCAATCTGTGAGGCGTACAGCCGTGCAAGCAAGGAGCCAGTACGATTATGCGGGCAGGCGCAGGATATGGCCTGTTGTTGTACACGTGAAAGGATGACCCCGCCGATCATGGCGGATACTGGGCGCAAAGTCTCGAGTATCAGGTGGGCTGTTGGCTGTTGCGATAACTGATGGCTATGGCCTCCTTTGACTGGTTTGGACTGTTTCATCACTGTTACAGTGTCCCATACTCCTGTTCTCGAGATGGATATCATGAGATGCAGTCCGTGCCCTGCTCTTTCTGAGAGCATATTACTTCGTTCCTTCTTCCGTCTCTCAATTGCGATACATTGACTTCTATTCAGCCGACTCTGAGCCCCGGCCCGAACACGATTGTGGCCTATACTAGGAGCAGAGTTGGACTACAAACCAAAAACAAGTTGGTGTGCACGAGTATCTAGATTCCTAAGAGGTTGCAAGCAGCATCAGCAACTTGTGCATTATGCCTTCTATTACTGACACACGCCGCCGTTATTCAAAGCCATCGTCATCGAAAAAGTCCAGTCCAACTTCAGCTTCGGCGAGCCTGTTTTTGGGCAAGGGGAGGAGCAATTCAACCCCCAACCCAGAGCCAGTGTCACGGTTGAATACACGACAATTGAAGCAGAATGGGTCCAAGGAACGACCCATCGATGAGCAAAGCAATGAGAATGCACGCTTAACGGTTTCTTGTGCAGACCCTTCAGAAACTGCCATCCTGCCTGACGTATTCACATTCTTGGAGAAAGAAGATGGATTTCACAGTGATGCCGAGGACGAAGGTGCTGGAGCGACTATTCAAGGTGGTCCTGTCTCTACCAGTCCACACCCAGAGATTCCGATGCCGAATACTCCTCATTATAGTGACTTGGAAGTACATGCTAATGAATCCTACGAACAAAACATATGGGATAGTACTCAACATGACACTAGTTTCCATTCAGACTCTGGGATATCTATGGGTACTAGCAGCCCAGAAGTAAAGTCGCGCATGCCAAAGAGGAGGCAGTCAAGTATCTACACCGGTACATGGCCGGATGATACCGGGCTAGATCCATTCAGAGAAGAGCCTTATGGCTTAAAAGATACATCAAGTCCAACTCCCCTCCCAAACTTTGCTTCTCTCCCGCGAAACTGGACATCCATGCCAGCAAACCTCGACGACACACCAGAGGCTTATTATACCACACTACCGCATGTCATACCGAAAACAACACCGTGTTCCAGGACACCAATATCTGAAGATTCTTCACCAGCCGCAAGCCAAGCTGTACAGGAAGGACTCTATCGGCATGAGAACCCTCTCGTTAAATCCAACGGCTCAGGCTATGACCTGCTTGCTTCATCTATTGATTCAAAGAGCGAAGAGTTCCTACGGCCAATATACCGCAAATTTGAAACTCTGAACAATCGGATGCTACTTTACCTCCAGGACGAGATATCGGAGATCGAGGACAGGCTACGGGAATTAGATAGCACCATTACGCAAGAGAGTCAATATTACGGTAACAGACCTGCATCCAGAAGAATCGAGGCCAGGTTCCCTTCCCACTTGCAATTGCAGAGGATGGACTTGTTAGCAAGGAGTTTTGCGAAGGTCGAGCAGTACAGTAAGACTGAGATAGACCATGGAATTATCTTCAAGCGCTGACATGCTATCAAGACCGTGCTCTTTCCTCGTACAGTAATCTTACCAAGATTCTCGAGCCCGCATCCGCTCCCGACATTACAGCATATCGTGAGTGGATCACAAATCACGCTCCCATAGCTAAAGAAGAAGCGACTTTCCTCGAGCACGAAGCAGACCTTGTCGTTGCGGCTACGAGCAAGACCTCGATCCCATTACCTGCACCGTCGCAACACGACAGAGAACTTCAGACTCATGTTATAATTGTCGCCTTCACCTTGGTCTCAACAGTCATTGTCTTTAGAGTCGTACCGCAACTGCTCGCACGGCTTGTCATTAGTGCAATGGTCGGAATCGCATCGCTCTGTACTTTACAGCCAGCTTTTCTCTCCGATTTAAGGAGTATAAGAGATTGGAGGAAAGGCATTACAATGTACGTCTTTCGGTGACGGGATTACTAAGGATTGCAACTTGCTAACTTACTTTCACGATAGCTATGTGGCCGTCATGCTGGTGCTTGCGATAGTTGTAGGTTGAAGCATTAGCCATGCCACCTTTCTAAGTCTCTTCTTACGCAACTCGATGAACCACCACGAGAGTTCTCCATGTCAGCCGAAGTCTACAATTGGTCTTCATGGCTCGCACAACTTCCTCTGCCACACCTCACGATAGAAAGTATGCAGATGTATGAACAGGTATGGTTTTGGTCGCTGGGTCGCAGAAGACGACTAAACTCAAGCAGTTACCAAGCACATTCTACGGAGACAAAGGTCTCTATCCAACGATTTCGACAATTGTGCTATCGCTCTGCATACACGTGACAGGCTCGGCTCTGACGCTTGCAAAAACGTCTTGATGTATGTAGACAATGAGTGCAAGCCTGTGGGCTTAGCAGTTCAACAGTAGCCTGGCACTGGCCAGTCTTATGAGACAATAATAGATGATAGTGTAGAAATTCATACCGTATAGAATCTGATCCACCAATCAGCCTGGATTTGCTATCAGCTAAGGCGCAATTGGCCTAGCGCTCTCTGAAGCTCTCTGGAGCTCTCTGGAGCCCATTCACGAGAATGTTTACCATCATCAAGTGACAATCATCACCAACCACGGAGATCGCCCTGTTATGTATTTGCGCACAAGGTAATGGCCATATACAGCCGCTAAATTACCGGAACTAGCAGCGGCGGGGACGGGCTGTTGATCAAATCGCGTCGTCCAATCCTCCATGTCGTTCTTTAAATCTCCTTCAAGCAGACTGCTTGCCAGGGCGAAAGCCTTGCCGTTTCGACCATGCAGTGGACTCCGTTCACATGGCGGTCTGTTTCTGCTGAAGCAGCAACGCTTCCTCTTGAGCCCTTCCACCCCTTTCTCAATTCTCAAATCCAAGGTAGGTCATTTCATCGTACGAACCATTCTTGAACCTAGCTGACTATGTTCCTCTTTGTAGGGCGCTCAGGTAGGCCGAGCCGAGCATACGAGTTCGAGTTTTACTTCGAACACCCGAAAGTTCTACCAGAGCTCTAGCGAACATTATCCTCCCCAATCTAGATGGCAGCGCCACACCCCAAATATTGTCACTGGGGGGGCTGTTGGGCTCTGTCTAATTGGATATGCCTACCGCCTTTTTTCAATACATCAATATACCAACGTCCATGATAGACGGCATATCGATATCGTTGAACGGAATTTTGTCAACTCTCGCGAAAACCTCCAAAATGGAAGATGGTGGACTTTGATAACATCCTCTTTTATGCACTATAACTTTATGCATATTGCGTTTAACATGGCTACTTTGATAAGCTTTGGTCCTCATGCCGTTAGGCTCTTTGGCCCCAGCGGCTTTGCAGTACTCTGGGTTGGATCGGCTGCGGCCTGTGGAGCGGCTCATGTACTTTGGGATCAGGTCCAAGAACAGGAGCGCAGAAAGAGGGGGAAAGATCGGATCACAATACTGGGGTATCAAGTGGTTAAAGACGATCCGAAAGTGTCGACGCAATCCATCGGAGCCTCTGGATCCATATTAGGGATCGTCACTGCTATCGGTTGTTTTCACCCACAAATGGGGATATCCATGTTACTTGTTCCATTCTACATACCGGCATGGGGAGCTGCTTTATTATTCGCGAATTTCAGTCTCTATTCCATGGTCACTGGCATCCTGCCTTGGATGGGACATGCTGGCCATTTGGGTGGTATGGCTTTTGGAGCTGCATACTACTATACATGGCTAAAGCGGAGGCTGCGTCTTCCAAGGTTCTAGATCTCACAGGGGACTGGATTTGCGACTTACTCCTGAGCTCACGCCTGGCACTGTGCACCGCCATCAGCTGTAGGTTGCACTGACTTCCTAGAAGTCTGTTTATCATTTTACTATCCTAGTACTCGGTCCTCCATGTATCGATAGATATCGCATGGTGCAACAGCTTTGTTCTGATTAGACCGAGTTCCACGGGCCGTGAAGGTGGCGGCACAAGCTACGAGTACTGGACATCGGTGGACAAGTTGAACCTAAGCGAGGAGACAATCACACATATTTCAAGACATGGCTAATGCCTGGTTACTTATCTCAGTGCACTGATCGCAAGTAGCGTCCTGGTTAGCCCTTTGTAGGGCGATGGCGTGAAGGAACTCGAGAATAGCACGTGTAGAAGGATAGTCAGGTATAGGCCTGATGTGGATCCCACCTGGACCGTGAAGTTCCAGGTGACTTCGTTGACATTAGGACTTTATGAACGATCTGTGAGGCCTGACAGTCCTTTCGGAATGACACCGTAGCCAACAATTCCACTTACTTTACTACCATCCTCCAACAATTTCTTCGATACTGAGGAGTTGATTTAGCTGTCAACGTCCAGGGTTTTGTACCCATTCGACGAATACATCACGCCTTGCCAGCCTAAAATTAGAATGTGTTAATGAACAGACGATGATTTGGTGATAGGTTATTGAGCCGGTTAAGAGACGGTCGGCACGCGCGGCTTCTTTGAATTTGAGTGGTTCTGACCCAAACACAAGGGGCATCTCTGCGCTCCGAAGCAATCAACCCTAAAGACATCCATTCAGATCGGGTTTTGGGTTCCCTGCTCTATCTTTCTCTTTTGGCGCCCAAGACCGGCCCATTTCTAGATTGGGGCTCGCTCCGGCCCCCACGATGCACTACAAGTCCGCAAGAGTCCAAGTTAACCACGAGAAACATGGAAACAGCCTACAAGGCTTTGATACCGAAGCAAATAAGGAAGCTCCCATAAAAATCAATCAACGTGAGAATGGTACATTTCCTTCAATGGATAGATACCTTTCGCCCACGTGTGCAGTATGGTGATGGGCTTCATATAGGTCGCGTCGCACGTCATTTACGCCCTCTATCTGAGACGTATCAAAGGTCCATGAAGACTTCCACTCCCTTCAAATTCGCCTTGCGCTCTCCCATATAGTACTGCAATACTCTGTTGTTTCTCCTTAAAAACCCGCTTCTCGTCTGATCATAATAGTTGTTTCTTTCAAGATGCTTCTCCTAGTATGCCTATACTTTGCGACGCTAACCTCTGCGCTCTCGCTGCCATCGCTATATGCTCCTATATCAGCAGCATGCCCAAGTACGCCACTTGTCAGGCCTGCGGATGGTCTGTCGACAGCCGAATCGACTTATCTTGGAGGTCGCAAACTTAGGGCAAACGCAGCGCTTAAGTCCTGGCTTCGGAAAACCAACTCAGCGTTTGATACTTCGAAGCTGCCAACAGTGGCCCTAACTAGTAGTGGAGGTGGCTATCGTGCTTTGTTGTCGGGCGCTGGCGTTCTCCAAGGCTTCGACGCTCGCGACAGCAACGTCAGTACTAGCGGGATTCTGCAGGCCATACAATTCCACGCGGGCTTATCCGGCGGGGCATGGCTCCTATCTTCTTTCGCAGGCAACAATTACCCAACCATCACCTCGTTGAAAAATGGTCTTTGGAAGCAAGCTTTCCAGGACAGTCTTTTGGATCCGGCGTACCTACTCGCAGCGCCTGCTTATATCGCGGTAACGGATGATATCCTTGCGAAACAGAATGCAGGTTTCCCCCCAACTTTGACAGATCCTTGGGGCAGGTTACTCTCATACCAGCTCCTCTACGGCTTTGACGGCGGTGTGGCCACACGGCTATCATCAATCGCGTCTCTCTCAAATTTCACAAGTCAAAACGTACCTTATCCTATAATTACTGGTCTTGGCGTTAATACTTTCGATGGACAATGCTTACCTTCTTCCAACGGAACGACGTATGAGATCACGCCTTTCGAATTTGGTTCATGGGACTCCGGTGTCCAATCATTTACCCCAACGAAGTACCTTGGAACAAAACTTACAAACGGCATTCCCAATGGCACTTGTGTTCAGAATTTTGACAATCTAGGCTATGTTTTGGGAACTTCCAGCAATCTCTTCAACGAAGCATGTCAAAACGTACCCTCTACCAACATGTCCAACATTTTCGGTGACCTGGCTGCCATCGTCAACAAGGCACACGCTCTTAGCACTCGCGACGAGTATGCCGTGTATCCGAATCCATTCCACAATTACGCTCGCTCCTCGCTAGTTTCCGCCCAAACAGAGCTCACGTTCGTTGATGGAGGCGAGGCACACCAAAACAACCCTATATTCCCCTTGCTACAACCTTCCCGAGGCGTGGACGTCATAATCGTCAACGACAACTCGGCCGACAACAGCGACAACTTCCCCGACGGCAGCGAGATCTTGACCACATACATTCAATCTCTCAACGCAGGCTTGACAAAAATGCCCTTCATCCCGTCCGTCGACACCTTTGTCTCGGAAGGCCTCAATAAAAGACCTACCTTCTTCGGCTGCAACGACACCAGCAAGATCACCATTGTCTATCTTCCTAACGTCAATTATACGTTCCCGAGCAACGAACCCACTTCGAAGCTGCAGTATGCCCAGGACGAGACCGAGGGCATGATCGCCAATGGAGTGCAGATTGCTAGTATGGGTGGGAGCTCGACGTGGGCTGCATGCTTGGGATGTGCGTTTATGAAGAAAACGGGGACGGCGCTGCCGGGTGTTTGCCAGAGTTGCTTTCGCACGTATTGTTATGTCGGGTAAACTTAAAGGTAGTATGCTACTGGTTGGTTCGTTTCCGAAGGGTTCTACCATCGTTGCTGTAGCGAGTACTGCGGTTATATAATGGACCAAGATACTTCTCCTTTCGCCGGGAGATATTCTGATAGCCTAGGTTTGGGCTTCGAGTGACTACCTACCTTGCCTTCCATTATCGAGGCAACGCCATGTGCTCGCGTGACAACTCGTCATCTGTGTAATTAAACCTTCCGCTCCAGTACTTTGAAGATTTGTTGGAAGCGTAACCGGTAGCTTTGATTCTGCACCTCAAGGGGAGCCCGTGGTGCTTGATACGCTTCTGGCAACAATTAACAATACTCGTTATGCTCTCAACACTTCTGCGAAGCACTGTTGCGGCGCCAGTGATGTGCAAATGCGTCCAGGTTCTATCATGGTGACTTTTTCTTTGACTCTCCTTGGCTTTGATCACTACTTCTTCAACTTTATGACCTAAGCGGTTTTTTAGTCAGCTGTTACATCAGATTTTTTTACTTTGTATATCTTCGCCTTCTCTCCTCGCTGGTGCTTTCAGACTCGCTGCAGGAGCTGTGCTGGAGATCACGTTTACCTGACGGTCTGTATCTTTTAGATCCGTTGAGATTAATTGGTTCTCAGCGTATCAGCAAGCATGACTGAGGGAAGGACGATAAGTGTGAGCTAATGTAGAAAATTCTAATACTCGAGTCAGCTTATGGGACAACGAGGCCCATAGGATTGCTTAATTGACCAGCAGTCTCCTGGGTTCGGTAAATCCACCGAAACCATCACTTTTCGAACTACGCTTGCCTGTGCGCTTGTGAACTAGTCCCCACGACGAGCATACTCAACGTCCACAATATCAACTAGAAAACCCACCATGAATCTTAAGACGTCCGCACAGTTGAACCATACGAAGCGAAAAGCTTCAAGTAGCCCTGAACGTAGCTCATTTCATGATAGACCGCTTCCGAAACCACCTCCGATTAGAGACCGACCGATCACAGTTCTCGATGTATTCAACAGGGAAGAAAGACACCCAATCTATAACCGGTTTTGCTCCCTCCTACCAGTCGCCGAGATCTCTCTGTCAAGGACTTGTACGAAGTTCGCCAATGTGTACCAAGATCTTGTTCCTGGTTAATGGAACGTTGATCGAAAACGTCGGCTGGGGTTAAGAACGGGAAAAGGGGGAGGAGAGTCGATGGTGACGGGGAAGGTTAGGATAGTCAAAGGGTTGGGTTAGAGGGGGAGGGGGATTGAGAAGTGATATTGTATAGATGTTTACAGGTACTGAAAATGAATTTAGAGCTCTTATCTGAATCAGCCATGAGAAAAAGCTACCACTACTACCACACCAGCGAACGTTAAAACCCAGAAGAACTAACCTGTAACTAAGCATATCGAAATACCTACCTGACGAAGTACCGCTTGAATATATATTATATAAGAACAACCACAACGCGCGCAAAACGAATTTTTGAAAAGAGCACTACAAACGAGAGAGTAAGAACCAAGTAGACGAATAGACGATGGCGAATCGCATGAACAGCAATAATGCTGATTCGAAGGCGGTCGCAAGCAACGTTGACCTGTCGCAGAGAGACAGCGACGCGGGGCCTAAACGCTCATGCAATGACGAGACGAACGTTATCAGCATCATTAATCTGCTAACACAGACATCGACGTTAGAGAAAGAGAAGAGCAAAGATCATTCATGAAAGAAAGTGACTCTAGAGCTGATTCGACGTCTTCGAAATGTCTCAGAAAGAAAGATTGAAAAGAAAGAGAATCAAGACGCGTTCATTGCGAAGAATGTACAGAAGTTGAAGACATTCATTCAACTTCTCAATAAACAGCTACAAGCGCAAGAGAATACGCGTTTCACATTCAAAACATCATCGTGAGTCGATGTAGCAAAAGAAGAAACAACGACGAGAAAGCAACGATTCAAAGATGATCTATCGTTGCTTCGCAAAAGATGCAAAGTTCTAGTAAAAATAATGAAAAGAAAAGAGATGAAAGAGATACAAAAGAAGTCAGTCGATCAGATCTTTCAGAGAATCGAAAACATGTTGACAACGCAACAAGATCTAATCATGTCGATTCGCAAGCTTGAAAGCGAAGACGTTGCACTGCACGCAGTAAGCTCAGAAGCTTGAGCAGCTTTGAAAATGGTGAAAATGAGTGTAGAATCGAAGAATTTCTTGCGATCTAAAATGATGATGCAAATTTGAAGAATCCCTTGCAAATTTTCCTTACTGAATAGATTGTCTCGTATCATCTATTCGTCGATAGCAGAATAGTAGATGATGAGTATTTATCTAATGTTAGAGACCTGTCTAGAGCGAGTCAGATAGAAGTGTCATTTAACTAGAAGATAAATGCTAAGGAAGAAAGGTAGATACGGAAAAGAAGCTGGCTACATATGTGTGTTTCTCAGCCGACGCTAGGCTCAATAGAGACTAGTCAAGATGACGAAGCGAGAATAGACCTGATAAGGCTAGAAGGCTGAGCCTGACAAGGCTAGAATCGTGACACAAGTGATGAAAGTCAAGAAGAGACGAGTTGATCACTCTTCATGCATGATTAGCGACTCAGAAGACATGACATTTGAACAGACACAGAAACGTCAAATCAAAAAATGCAAAAGATTCTCAGCGACTGAAAGCATATAAAAAGTCATCTCAGCGCAGAGTCAACAGCAGCTACAGATATCTTTATGATGAAACAATTTTTTCTGCGAATTCTACAGTACAACATCAGAAAATCACTAAAAATTCAGAAATTATTCTTGATAAACAGAGAGATTTGCAAATTCGACATAATAGTCATTCAGAAACAGAGTCGCAACATTAACGTTTCACAAACATTTAACTCGATTCACAACTTCTTTTATTTAGTAGAGAATTCATCATTTCAGACAAGAACATACATTTACATCAATAAACATTTAAAACTCAATCAATGAACAGTGAAAATTATCGAATCAAACATCTGCTCAATCAAGCTGCTAACTAGCAGCTCAGACGATGAAACGCTGACGCTACGAGTCATAAATGTCTATAACTCATGCTTGCTGTTCATCATCTTCACAAAAGAATCATCTACTATTTCTCGTCTGAATGAACTAATTAAAGATGATTGCAAACAACTGATTGTGAAAGACTTCAACATGCATCATTCACACTGAAAAGACAGAAGATGCTTCACTCATCATACAATGATTGATGCTTTACTAGACATCGTTATGAATGCAAGACTAAAATTATTGCTTGAGTCAGACACAATTATTAAAGAGATTCACAATCAGCTCACAACAATAAATCTAGCGTTTGACAGCGAGAAAATACAGTTCATGATACACAAATGCAAGATGAGAATTGATCTGCATCAAGAATCTGATCATTTTTCGATTGTCACGAAGTTATGTCTACACACATTCTTCGTGCAGCTCACGACTCATTGATTATGAAAGAAAATAAACATCAAAGCATTAAACACTCATTTAAAAATACATCTTTTCATCGATTATTCTCTGAATGACAAGACAGCGATAAATGACAGAGTAGTTGAGATCACTCATGCATTACAAGAAGTCATAGAGAAATTTACTTCTTGAGCAAAGTCGTTGAATCGAGCACAAGACTTTTAAAATCAGAACTGCTTGAAAGTTGTGACGAAGTCGCAATGACTACAAGTCATATGAAAAATGCAGAATACTTTAGAGACATGAAACGATTATCTGAAATACAACGATCACAAAAACAAGATCATTAAAGAAACAAAATGTTCACATTTTAGATCTCAAATACATGAGTTAAGCAATGAATCAAAATCGATTTGATGCTTTGCAAAATGAATCAGAATTGAAAGTCAACTACTCAAAAAACTTTCACAGTTTTTTTCATTAAAGAGCATTGATTTCAATCACATGACAGAATCATTTGAAGAAAAAACGAAGATGCTATGAAAGAAGTTTTTTTCATTATTTTCTCAAACAGACATCAGCAACATTTCGAAATTGTTTATATTGCTGACAGTGTCGTTTAATTCAGTCTTATTGCAAGACGAGATGAGACAGATGATACAACGAGTAAAAGTCAACAAAGCGTCAAACGCATTTAAAATTTCAAATAAAGCACTTCAAGCGAGCTTAATGAAACTGACTTTGATACTAATCAGTCTGTTCAACGTATGTGTAATTCACAAATATCATTCAAAGCAGTTCAAAAAGACTCAGATGATAGTACTATGCAAATCAAAGAAGAGTGATTACATTGATTCAAAGATGTATCGATTCATTGCTTTGCTTGACATCATGAATAAGACATTGAAATCAATCATGATCAAAAGACTAAGCGACATTACTGAGACTCATCACATGCTTTCGAACGCTCAAATGAGAGCGAGATGCAAGTGATTCGTGATCTCAGCGCTGAATCTACTAGTAAATCAAGTACATGCAGTATGAGACTGCAAAACAAAGTACGTGATCTTCATGCTTAGTCTAGACATCGCTGAAGCGTTCAATCATGTCTTGCACATCAGACTTCTGCATACTTTGAGAATGAGAAGAACATCGAACTACATAGTTAATTGAACTCGTAGCTTTCTGAAAGACAGAGAGTCATCGTTAATGTTAGGGGCCTGCCTAGAGCGGGTCAGATAGGGGTGTCATTTAACTAGAAGATAAATGCTAAGGAAGAAAGGTAGCTACGGGAAAGAAGCTGGCTACATATGTGTGTTCCTCAGCCGACGC